>Ga0335075_10009003_pt1 | contig 15271 bp, 11 predicted proteins | sample Lox_Sample_24_FD_206723 | JGI IMG/M metagenome (GOLD analysis project Ga0335075, IMG submission 206723) | Soil microbial communities from Loxahatchee National Wildlife Refuge, Florida, United States - Lox_Sample_2.4 | ecosystem: Environmental > Terrestrial > Soil > Wetlands | place: USA... | reverse complement strand
CACCGCGGCCACTTCCATCAGCGCCTCGCGCGACAGCCCGGTGTCGTAGCGCACGCTTTGCGGACAATAGGCGCAGTCCTCGGGGCAGGCGCCGGTCTTGATCGACAGCAGCGTGCTCATCTGCACGGTGTTGGGCGCGAAATGCTCGCGGTGCACGCCCTGGGCCTGCAGCAGCAGATCGAGGAACGGCCGGGCGAAGAGGCCCTCGACCTCGGCAGTGGTCCAGTCGTGACGCGTCATCGGTGATCCCTTGTCGTCGGCCGGCCGGCCGCCACGGGATGTTCCGGGGCCGTCCTGCCGATGTCAACTCAACGGGACGGTCGATGGTGACAATTGGTTGATAATTGACCATCCGGATTGGCGTATCATCCGGCAGCTTTTCCGGCACAGATAGAGGGGACACGCCATGAGTCGCAAGCCGCCGCGCACCGAGGATTCCACAGGGCCGGCCCTGAGCCGCCGCAGTTTCATGGGTGCCGTTGCCGGCGTCGGCGCGGGCGCCGCGGCGGGTGGCCTGATCGTCCCGGAAAGCGCGCGCGCCGAAGTCCTCTTCCCCAAGGACCGCTCCGAGTTTGGCGCCGGCGGTGCCGCCGGCGGCGGTCCGTACCGTTCGGAGAATGATCTCTACGACTGCGAGGTCGAGGGCAAGCTGCCGGCGGACCTCGACGGCACCTGGTTCCGCGTCGGCCCGGATCCGCAGTACCCCAAGCCCGAAAAGTACGAACACGACATCATGTTCGACGGCGAAGGGCACGTCGGCGCGTTCCGCATCAAGGACGGCCATGTCGACTTCCGCAGCCGCTACGCCCGCACCCAGCGCTGGAAGGCACAGCACGCCGCCCGCCGCTCGCTCTTCGGCATGTACCGCAATCCGACCACGGACGATCCGAGCGTCAAGGGCCTCTCGCGCGGCACGGCCAACACCCAGATCTTCTACCACCACGGCAAGCTCCTGTCCCTGAAGGAGGACAGCCCGCCGGTGGCCCTGAATCCGCTGACCCTGGAAACGACCGACGACTACTACACCTTCGGCGGCGGGCTCCTGGGCCTGACCCACACCGCGCACCCGAAGCTGGATTCGGAGACCGGCGAATACGTCGCGTTCGGCTACGAGGCCAAGGGCCTGGCGACGGATGACGTCTTCGTGTTCTCCGCCGACAGGACCGGCAAGGTGAACTGGCACGCCTGGATCAAGGTGCCCTACGCCGGCATGATCCATGACTTCGCGGTGACCCAGAAGCACATCGTGTTCTACGTGGTGCCGCTCGCCACCAACATGGGCCTCATCAACGGCACCATCCCGCAGTTCAATGGCCCCGGCCCCCACTTCGCCTGGGACTCGACGCTCCCCACCTGGTTCGGCGTCATCCGCCGCGGCGGCGATGGCAAGGACCTGCGCTGGTTCAAGGGCCCCGGCTACATGTGCACCCACGTGATGGGCTGCTGGAGCGACGGCGACAAGGTCACCGTGGACATGGACGGCGGTGAGTCCAACCAGTTCCCGTTCTTCCCGCAGCTGCATGAGCAGTTCGACCCGGTGAAGGCCGCGGGGCGCGTGATGCGCTTCTCGGTGGACCTGAAGAACCGCCGGCAGACCACCTACGACATCAAGCTGATCCATCCCGAAGTGAACGGTGCGCTGTCGCGGCAGGACGACCGCTACCACACTCTGCCGTACCGCTTCGGCTACCTGCTGTCGAGCGACCGGCAGGCCGGAAGCCGCTGGGCGGTGTTCGATCACCAGAAGGATACGGTGAGCTTCTTCGGACTCGGCCGGGACGTGTCGCTGGCGGAAATGACCTTCGTGCCGCGCAAGAACGGCGCGGCCGAGGGCGATGGCTACCTGATCGGCGTCGCCTCGCATCCGCGCGAGGGCGGCCGCTCGGACGTGGTACTCGTGGATACGCAGCACCTGGATGCGGGCCCGGTGGCCACCATCAAGATGCCCTATCGGCTCGCGCCCCAGATCCACGGGTTCTGGGTGCCGGGGGACCAGCTGCCCGCGGCGACCTGAACCGCCCGGATCCTGGCGTCACATGTCGCCTCCCGCGTACATGCGACGCCAGACCTGATCCGCCGGCAGCCAGCGCTCCGCAAGGCGCTCCGCGACCATGATTTCCTCAGGGGTCATGCGCGCGGAAATCGCGCCGAGGCGCTTCGCCGCCTCGTGTCGTTCCGACGCGGACGTGGAATACCGGCCGGCAAGCTCGAACCACTTGTGGGCGGCCGTGACGTTCTGCATCACACCGTGACCGTCTGCATACAGGGTGCCGAGCGCGATCTGTGCAGACGGCACACCTTTGGCGGCGGCACTGGTGAGCCACCGCGCTGCCGCAGCGTAGTCGCGTCGCAGAGCGTCGCCACTGGCGCATTCGACTCCCAACCGGGTTTCCGCGGGCGGATAACCGTGATCGGCAGCAGTGCGTAACAACCACAGTGCCTGGTCCTCGGCACGCGCGACGCCGTCGCCGGTCTCATACAGCATTGCAAGTCGGGTCCGTGCCCAATCCTGCACCAGACTGTCGTGGTCGGTGCTGACGATAAGTCCCCGGTACCACCGCGCCGCCTCGGCGTGATCCCGCACAACGCCGATGCCCTGGTCGTACATCATCGCAAGGCTGCATTGCGCACGTTCGAGTCCCTGCTCGGCGGCCTTGCGCATCCAGGCTGCTGCGGCGGTGCCACTGGGAGGTACCACCCAGCCATTCAAATAGAGGGACGCAAGCGCGGCCTCTCCTTTCGGATTGCCCTGGTTGGCCGACTTGCTGATCCAGATCAGCGCTTTGGCGTGATCGGGCTTGTTGCCGCCTATTTCATACGAGGAACCGAGATAGGTTGCTGCCTGAGGGTCTCCCCGTTCGGCGGCCGCCTGAAGCTGGGTCCTTACGCCCGGGATGGTTTCAAACATGAGCTTCGGATCGCACGGGCGCTCAAGTATGCCCAGAACGCCCTGTCGTGCCCACAGTGCCCCCGCAAGCGGATCGCGTGGCACGCCATGCCCCTGCGCGTACATGGCCGATAGATCCTGTTGAGCAGTGGGATCTCCCTGAAGCGCCGCCTTGCGATACCACCCGGCGGCCTGGGTATAGTCCTGCGTCACGCCGAGTCCCCGGTCGTACATCTCGCCAAGGCGTTCCTCCGCGGCCGCATTTCCTTGCTCGGCGAGGGGTCGCAATCGCGCTAGCGCGGTCCGGTAATCCCCGTGAACTATCGCACCCAGTCCCGCGTCCCGCTGCCCGGCATCGGCGCGCCAGGCGCCCATGATGCCGACGAAAATCGGCGCGACGAGTGCGAGGCAGGTCACGCCGGTCAACAGCAACTTCTTCGCGATATGCAGCCGCTCACCGATTTGGGCCGTCATGATCGCGGCGACACGTTTTTCGAGGTTCCCTCCGGCGACTCCGGAAACACACGCGAGGCGCTGCGGCAGACAGCCCTTGCAGATTTTCAGGATCGCCTCGGCATAGGACCGGCGGTCGCAGCGGCTGCGGATGACCGCCTCGTCGCAGGCCTGTTCGCGCTCGACGACCAGTCTCCTGCCGATCCACCATACCAGCGGATGGAACCAGAAGAACGCCTCGACGAGCATGTGCAGTACCGCCGTGAGATTGTCACGACGACGCCAGTGCGCGAGCTCGTGCACGAGTATCGCGTCCCGCTGCCATGGGGTGAGGTCCGGTACGATGGCTGCTGGCAGTACGATCACGGGCCGAAAAATCCCGAACAGGCCAGGCTCCAGGAGCAGCGTCGAACAGCGGACCGGCACTGGCGCATCGTGCGGCAAGGGCGAAGCGGCGCGCACGACCGCCTCCATGCGCAGCCATCGAACCAGCCACCAGCCCAGTACGACCGCAGTTCCGCATGCCCATACGGCAAGCAGTATCGCGGCGACGCCAATGCCGCCGGGCTGCGACGCAACGCCGATGCCATATGGGATGGGCGCCACCGCAGCAGTTGCATGGGCCGCGATGAACTCCGGAAGCGGAGTCGACCTTGCGACCACTTCGACCACGGCGGTTTTCGCGGCCAGCTCCTGTGCGATCACCGCCAGCGGTGCAACGGGAATGAGGAACTTCAGCGATGCCGCCAGCCAGATCGAATATCTGATACCCGCCCGGTCATTGCGAAATGCCAGTGTCAGGAGCGCGGCCAACCCCGAGAACACGGTCGACTGCCAAAGATGTGCGACGACGGCGTCCATCATGACGAGCGCTCCTGTTTCGCCAGCCTGCGCAGTTCCCGCTCCGCCGCCTGGACGTCTTCGAGCGTGAATCTTCCGGCATCGATCAGGTGGGTCATGATCGGCTGCATCTGGCCGCCGAAGAGACTCAGGAAATCGTCGATCAGCCGGCGCTGCACGACATTTCGCGAGAGCACTGCCTCGAAGATATGCGCGTTGCCGATCTTGCGGGTGCGGCGCACGGCCTTCTTGGCTTCCAGCCGGTTCACCAGTGACTGCACCGAGGTATAGGGCGGCCGCTTCGCCTCGGGGAACGTTTCCTGGATCTCGCGGATGGACAAAGTTCCCCGCGTCCACAGCGCTTCCATCACCTGCAGTTCGGGCCTGTTGAGCCTCGGCAGCTTCATGCGGCGACATCCCTACTCAAGTTGAGTAGAGTCTACGCCGAACGAGTTTGGCGGGCAATCAGGAGCCGTACTGGTACTGCAGCAGCACGCCTGCGAACACGGCGATCCCGGTGTAGCTGTTGTTCTGGAACGCCGCGAAACAGCCGGCCGGGTCGCGGTCCCGGATCAGCCATTGCTGGTAGAGGAAGGTCGCGGCGGCCACCACCAGGCCGCCGTAGTACCAGTTGCCGAAGTTCAGCGTCCGGCCGACGAGGCCCAGCGCGGCCAGCATCAGCAGCTGCAGGATGCCGATCATGGCCCGGTCCATGTCGGCGAAGGCGATGGCGGTGGAGCGCACGCCGATCTTGAGGTCATCCTCGCGGTCGACCATGGCGTACTGGGTGTCGTAGATCACCGCCCAGATCACCGCCGCGATGAACACTACCCAGGCGATGCGCGGCACCTCACCCGACTGGGCGGCGAAGGCCATGGGCACGCCCCAGCCGCCGAAGGAAATCCCCAGGTACAGCTGCGGCAGCGGAAAGAACCGCTTCACGAACGGATAGCTCACGGTGAGCGCGCCGCCGACGAGCGCCAGCTTCACGGTCAGCAGATCCAGCTGCAGCACCAGGCCCAGCGCGGCGGCGGACAGCAGCACGAACAGCACGATCGCCTCGGACGGCGTCACCCGGCGGGCCGCGAGCGGCCGCCGGCGGGTGCGGCGGATGTGCGGATCGATGTCGCGATCGGCCAGGTCGTTGATGACGCAGCCCGCGGCGCGCATCGCGAAGACCCCGAGCACGAACACGATCAGCACCCGCGGCGCCGGGCGGCCATGGCCCGCGATCCACAGCGCCCATAGCACCGGCCACAGCAGCAGCCAGATGCCGATGGGCCGGTCGAGCCGCGCCAGGCGCGCGTAGTCCGCCAGCCTTCGGCCCAGTCGGTAGGTAAACGGGGCGGTTGCCATAGCGGTATTCAACCCACGGTTCCGTAGCGCTCGCCGGCGCCGATCCAGCGCGTCGTGAGCGGCGCAATGTTATCGGGATAATCGCGCAGCATCAGCTCCGCGCTCTTCTGCACCAGCGGCAGCAGGTCGGCATCGCGGGCGAGGTCCGCCACGCGCAGCTGCGCGAGCCCCGTCTGCCGCGTGCCCAGCAGTTCGCCGGGGCCGCGCAGTTCCAGGTCGCGGCGGGCGATCTCGAACCCGTCGGTGGTCTCGCGGATGGTCTGCAGCCGCGCCCGCGCCAGGGGCGAGAGCGGCGCGCGGTACAGCAGCACGCACGTCGAGGCCCCGCTGCCCCGGCCCACGCGGCCGCGCAGCTGGTGCAGCTGGGCGAGGCCCATGCGTTCGGCATTCTCGATGACCATCAGGGTGGCGTTCGGCACGTCGACGCCGACCTCGATGACGGTGGTCGCGACCAGCAGCTGGATGCGGTTGGCCTTGAAGGCCGCCATGGTGGCCTCCTTCTGCGCGGCCGGCTGGCGTCCATGCACCAGCTCCACGGCGAGCTCGGGCAGCGCCTCGCGCAGCGCCAGCACCGTCTCCTCGGCGGCCTGGTAGCCCAGCTCCTCGGACTCTTCGATCAGGGGACAGACCCAGTAGGCCTGCCGCCCGGATCGGCAGGCGAGGAGGATGCGCTGGACCACCTCGTGGCGGCGCTGCTCGGCCATGACCACCGTGACCACCGGCGTGCGCCCGGGCGGCAGCTCATCGATCACCGAGATATCCAGGTCCGCGTAGGCCGTCATCGCGAGCGTCCTCGGAATCGGCGTCGCGGTCATGATCAGCTGGTGCGGCATGAGTCCGGCCGCGCGCCCCTTCTCCTGCAATGTCATGCGCTGCTGGACGCCGAAGCGGTGCTGCTCATCGACAATGATCAGGGCGAGATTCGAGAAATTGATTCCTTTCTGAAACAATGCGTGCGTTCCAACGATGCACTGGATCTCCCCTGAGGCAATGGCGGCCTCGGCACTGCGCCGGGTGCGGGCCGGCTGGGAGCCCGTCAGCAGCGCGACCGGCAGCCGCAGCGCCTTGAACCAGGCATCCAGGTTGCGCCAGTGCTGCTCGGCCAGCAGTTCCGTCGGCGCCATCAGGGCCACCTGCTGACCGCTGCCGATGGCGCGCGCCGCCGCGAGCGCCGCGACCACGGTCTTGCCGCAGCCGACATCGCCCTGCAGGAGCCGCAGCATCGGGTGCGGTCCCACGAGGTCGGCGTCGATCTCCCTCCGCGCCCGGCGCTGCGCTCCGGTGAGTTCGAACGGCAGGGCCGCGAGCAGCCGCTCCGCGAGCCCCGCGTCGTCCTTCAGGGCGAGACCGGGATCCGCGGCCGTGCGCAGCTTGCGCAGCCGCAGGCTCAACTGGTGCGCGAGCAGCTCCTCGAAGGCCAGCCGCCGCTGCGCCGGGTGGTGCCCGGTCAGCAGCTGCGTGTGGTCCGCGCTGCGCGCGGGCCGGTGCAGCAGCTCGAGCGCCTCGCGCAGCGGTGGCAGGGCGAGGCTGCGCTGGACCTGCGGCGGCAGCCAGTCGCGTACCGTGGTGCTGCCCGGATCGCCCAGCGCAAGTCCGATCAGCATGCGCAGGCGCAGTTGCGTGAGGCCCTCCGTCGCCGGATACATCGGCGTCAGCGCCTCCTCCAGCGCCTCCGGGTCCTCCCGCACGCGGCGATATTCGGGGTGCACGATCTCCAGGCCCAGCGGCCCGCGGCGCACTTCGCCATAGCACCGCAGGCGCAGTCCCCGCGTGAGCGCGGCCTGCTGGGCGTTCGTGAAGTGGAAGAACCGCAGCGTCAGGAACCCCGTGCCGTCGCCGATCCGGCACAGCAGCTGGCGCCGCCGCCGGTAGCTGACCTCGGTCAGCTGCACCTCGCCTTCGACCACGGCGTGCGTGCCCGGGGTGAGGCTGCCCAGCGAGGACAGCCGGGTGCGGTCCTCGTAACGGGTGGGCAGCAGGAACAGCAGATCCTGGACCCGGGTGATCCCCAGGCGGGCGAGGCGCTCGGCCAGTGCCGCGCCGACGCCGCGCAGGGTCGTGACCGGTCGCTGTTCGGCGGCCTCAGTCAAGACAGAGAATGCACTCGATTTCCACGCGCGCGCCCTTGGGCAGCTGCGCGACACCGATGGCGGCGCGGGCCGGGTACGGCTGCCGGAAGTACGTCGCCATCACTTCGTTGACCTTGGGAAAGTGGGCAAGGTCGGTGAGGAAGACGGTGACCTTCGCGACCTGCGAGAAGGTACCGTCGGCCGCCGTCACGATCGCCAGCAGGTTGTCGAAGGCGCGGCGGATCTCGGCCTCGATGTCGCCGCTCACCAGTTCCCCGGTGCGCGGATCGAGCGGTATCTGGCCCGACACGTACACGGTGTTGCCGACGCGGACGGCCTGCGAATAGGTGCCGATGGCCTGGGGCGCGCTGTCGGTGTGGATGATGCTGCGGCTCATGGTTTTTCCTCGGTGCGTTTGCGGGCGTGCGCCGCCAGGGTGCGGACCACCCGCAGCACCTCCGGCATGCGGCGGATGGAGCGGATGACGACCGCGAGCTGGGCGCGGTCGCGGACGCGCAGTTCGAACTCCAGCACCGAGGTCTCCGATTCGCGCTCCTCCACCGAGACGCGTTCGATGTTGGTCTCGGTGGCGGCGATGGTCGCGGCCACGGCCGCGAGGATCCCCATGCGGTTGGGAACGTCGACCCGGATCTGGGAGCTGAACACCCGGTCCGGGGTCGCCTGCCAGGACACCGGCAGCCACTTCTCCGGATGCTTGCGGTAGTCCTCGACGTTGACGCAGGTCTCGCGGTGCACGACGACGCCGCGGCCGCTGGAGAGGAAGGCGATCACCGGATCGTTGGGAATGGGGAAGCAGCAGCGCGCGTAGGTGACCAGGAGGCCCTCGGTGCCCGCGATCGCCATGGCCCCGGGCATGGCCGCCTCCTCGCCCGGTTCCTGGGGACCCGCCGGCAGCAGTCGCCGCGCCACCAGCGGCGCGAGGCGCTCGCCCATGCCGATGCGCTCGAACAGCTCATCGATGTCCTTCATGCCGAACTCGCCGATCGCGGACTGCATGAACGCGGGCGTGACATCCTCCAGCGCCAGGTGGAACTCACCCAGCGACTGGTTCAGCAGCCGCCTGCCCAGGGCGATCGCCTCCGAGCGCCGCAGCCCCTTCAAGTAATGCCGGATGGCGTTGCGCGCCTTGGCCGTGACCACGAAGTTGACCCACGAGGGGTTGGGCATGGCGCCCTTGGCCGTGATGATCTCCACCGTCTGGCCGTTGCGCAGCACCGTGCGCAGCGGCGTCAGCCGCCGGTCCACCTTGGCGGCGACGCAGCGGTTGCCGATGTCGGTGTGCACCGAGTACGCGAAGTCGACCACCGTCGCGCCGCTGGGCAGGCGCAGGATTTCGCCGCGCGGGGTGAACACGTAGACCTTGTCGGGGAACAGGTCGACCTTGACGCTCTCCAGGAACTCCTCGGAGCTGCTGCCGCCGTCCTGCAGTTCGACCAGCCGCGACAGCCACTCCCGGGCGCGCTCCTGCTGCGAGGAGTCGGTCTCGCCGGTCTTGTAGCGCCAGTGGGCCGCGATGCCGCTCTGCGCGACGCTGTTCATGTCCTCGGTGCGGATCTGCACCTCGATGGGCACGCCGTTGGGGCCGAACAGCGTGGTGTGCAGCGACTGGTAGCCGTTGACCCGCGGGATCGCGATGTAGTCCTTGAAGCGTCCCGGCATGGGCTTGAAGACGCTGTGCACGTTGCCGAGCGCCCGGTAGCAGGTGTCGGCCTTGTCGACGATGATCCGCAGCCCGTACACGTCGACGATTTCGTTGAGCGTCGACTTCTTGCGCTGCATCTTGCGGTAGATGCTGTACAGGTGCTTCTCGCGGGCGGCGACCCGCGCGACGATCTCGTTCTTCATCAGCACCGCGGTCAGCTGCTGCTCGATCTTCTTCAGGAACTCCTTCTGGTTGCCCCGTGCGCGCTTCAGCGCCCGCTCCAGCACCCGGTAGCGCTGCGGATACAGGGCCGCGAACCCCAGGTCCTCCAGTTCCAGTTTCAGATCGTACAGGCCGAGGCGCTCGGCGATCGGCGCGTAGATCTCGAGCGTCTCGCGGGCGACCGCCCGCCGCCGGGCCACCCCCATGGCATCGATGGTGCGCATGTTGTGGGTGCGGTCGGCCAGCTTGACCAGCACCACCCGCAGGTCGCGCACCATCGCCAGCAGCATCTTGCGGAAGCTCTCGGCCTGGGCCTCCTCGCGGCTCTTGAACTTGATCTGGTCGAGCTTGGTGACGCCGTCGACGATTTCCGCGACGTCCGCGCCGAAGCGCTGGGCCAGCTGATCCTTGGGAGTGGGCGTGTCCTCGATGACGTCATGGAGGATGGCCGCGATGATGGTGTCGGTGTCGAGATGCAGCTCGGCGAGGATCGAGGCCGCGGCGACCGGATGGGCGATGTAGGGTTCGCCGCTGAGGCGCGTCTGGCCCTTATGCGCCGAGGCTCCGAACTCGGCGGCTTCGCGGATGCGCTCGACCTGCTCCGGCGGCAGGTAGGTGCCGACCGCCGCCAGCAGCTCTTTCAGCCCCGGCGTGGCGCGCCTTGCACCGGGGAGCAGTCCCAGGAGCGAAGACGCATAGTCCATAGGTCAAGCCTCGAAAGTCAGTCTCCGAGACCGAACTGGGGGGCGCGGAATGCCATGGATTCGGCATCCGGCATGGGGGCCTCGACCGGCGGCGGCTCAGGCTCGCGCAGCATCTCGGCCGTGATGGAGCCCTCGGCGATCTCGCGCAGCGCGACAACCGTGGGCTTGTCGTTTTCCCAGGCCACGGTGGGCTCGGCGCCATTGGCCAGGCGGCGGGCGCGCTGGGAAGCCAGCAGTACCAGCTGGAACAGGTTATCGACGTTCTGCAGACAGTCTTCGACGGTGATTCGGGCCATAAAAAATCCGGACGTAATGGACCTGCGAGTCTACGGCACCTGCAGCAGGTTGGCCAGCAGCGGCGCCAGCTGCGGCCGATCCGCGCGCAGGGCCTCGCCGTCGCCGGCGAGGATGGATTCGAGCTGCCGGCAGGCCGACTCAAAGTCGTCGTTGACCACCACATAGCCGAATTCATCGTAGTGCGACATGTCGCTGACGGCGTCCCGCAGCCGCCGCTCGATGACCTCCGGGGAGTCGGTGCGGCGGTTGCGCAGCCGCTCCTCGAGGGCCGCCCGTGACGGGGGCAGGATGAAAATGGTGACGCAGCCGGGGGCCGACTGGCGGACCTGCCGGGCCCCCTGCCAGTCGATTTCCAGGATCACGTGCCGGCCCGCCGCCAGCAGCGCCTCGACGCTCGCCCGGCCCGTGCCGTAATAATTGTCGAACACCTGCGCGTGCTCCAGGAACTCATTGCGGGCGAGGCGCTCCCGGAACTGCTCCGGCGTCACGAACCAGTACTCGCGGCCTTCCTGTTCATTGGCGCGGCGCTGGCGCGTGGTGTGGGAGACGGACACCGTCAACGACGGGTCGCGGGCCAGCAGCGCCTGCACCAGGGAGGTCTTGCCGGCACCCGACGGCGCGGAAATCACGAACAGGTTGGCATTGCGTTGCTGCACCCCGGCATTGTATCGGACTGCCGATTTTTGGCGTTTATCTGTATTGCCTGAATGGGGCCGAATGCTCATTCTTGGCCGGATGCACCGCAATCACACAGGGATGTTGATCACGATGTGCGCGTTGGCCGTGGGCCCGGTGGCCCGGGCAGCCGACGCACCTGCCGATGACGGCAGCGCCGACCCCCTGAACACGGTCGTCGTCACCGCGACGCGCATCGCGCAGGACAGCCAGTCCCTGCCGATGTCGGTGGACCGGGTCGACCGGGCCGAGATCCACGAGGGCCAGTCCCAGGTGAACCTGTCGGAGTCGCTGGAGACCGTGCCCGGGGTCTCGGTGCAGAGCCGCCAGAACTATGCCCAGGACCTGCAGATCTCCTCGCGTGGCTTCGGCGCGCGTTCCGCCTTCGGCGTCCGCGGCGTGCGGCTGTATTCAGACGGCATTCCCGGCACCATGCCCGATGGCCAGGGCCAGTTCTCGCAGTTCGACCTCGGCAGCGCCGACCATATCGAAGTGCTGCGCGGCCCGTTCTCGGCGCTCTACGGCAACTCCTCCGGCGGCGTCATCGCGGTGTTCACCCAGGATGGGCCGCCGGGGTTCGAGATCGGGCCGACCCTGGAGTACGGTTCGCTGAACACCCAGCGCTACGCGGCGAAGACGGGCGGGGACAGCGGCCCGCTCAACTACATCCTGGACGTCTCGCATTTCCAGACCGACGGCTACCGGCCGCACAGCGAGGCGCAGCGCAACCTCCTCAACGGCAAGGTGCGCCTGAAGCTCGATGACGTCTCGCGGGTGACCCTCGTCGCCAATGCCATCGAGACGCCCTTCGTGCAGGATCCGCTGGGCCTGACCAGCGCGCAGCTGCACGCCAATCCCGACCAGGCCGGAACGGGCGCCGACATGTTCAACACGCGCAAGGCGCTGGCGCAGGAACAGCTCGGTCTGACCTACGAGCGTGAGTTCGGCACGCACGACAGCCTGGTGGCCATGGTCTACAGCGGCCATCGCCAGACCACCCAGTTCCAGGCCATCCCGCTCAGCACCGAGGCGGCGGCGACCAGTCCCGGCGGCGTCGTCGACCTGGCGCGCAACTACGACGGCACCGACGTGCACTTCAGCGATGTCCGCGACCTCGCGGGCATGACCTTCACCAGCACCGTCGGGCTGAGCTACGACGACCTCGACGAGCATCGCCGCGGCTACAACAACTTCGTCGGCAGCGAGCTCGGCATCCAGGGCCCCTTGCGCTACTACGCGACCAACCTGGTGCACGACCTCGATGAGTATTTCCAGGAACAATGGGACATCACCCCCAGGCTCCACGCCACCGCGGGGCTGCGCAACAGCGTGGTCGACGTAAGTTCGCACAGCCACCTCGCCGTCAGCGGCACGCTGCCGCTGAGCGGCACCCGCTATTCGGCGACCAATCCCGTGGCCGGGCTGAGCTATGGCATCACCGATGATCTCAATACCTACGTTTCCTTCGGCCGCGGTTTCGAGACCCCGACGCTGAACGAGCTGGCCTACCGCTCCATCAGCGGCACCCTGCCCGGATTCAACTTCGGCCTGCAGCCGGCGCGCAGCGACGACTACGAGGTGGGCGTCAAGTCCCGGGGGACGGACTACCAGGCGGACGCCGCCGTGTTCTACATCCGCACCGAGGATGAACTGGGCGTGCTGCAGAGCTCCGGCGGCCGCTCGGTGTACGACAACATCGGCGCCACCGAGCGCCAGGGCGCGGAACTCGGCGTCACGGCCTTCCTGCCGGCGAACTTCGAGGCGCGCGTCGCCTACTCGTACCTGCGTGCGGTGGTCGCGGATGCCTATTCCGGATGCGCGGGCACGCCCTGCGCGCCGGTGGTGATCCCGGCCGGCAACGACCTGCCGGCGGTCCCGCAGAACGTCCTGTACGCGGGCCTCACCTGGCGGTACGCGCCCACCGGCTTCTTCGCCACCGCCGAAACCCTGGTGCGCTCGCGCATCTACGCGGATGACCGCAACACCGGCTACGCCGGCGGCTACTGGACCGAGAACCTGCGGGCCGGGTTCGAGCAGAAGCGCACCCGCTGGCAGACCAGCGAATCGCTGCGCATCGAGAACCTGTTCAACAAGTCCTACGTCGGCTCGGTGATCGTGAATGATGCGAACTCCCGGTTCTTCGAGCCCGAACCCGGATTCGGCGTGTACGTCATGTTCGAGGCGAAGTACCTGAATCCGCGCGGCTGATGGTTGAACGCGGCGTGAAGTCGGCGGCCGCCGCCCGTGAGTTCCACTGCGCCCGTGCCTGACCCATCTACGCGGATCGCGCCTCCGGCGCCCATTGCTCGCGGGTCGTGGTCGGCGCCGATCGGGTCATGACCTGGCATACGAACCGAAGCTTTTCGATGACGGGCGAGGAGATCACGAACGGATACGCGTCCGACAATCCAAGTCCGCGGGTAAGATTGTTGAGCACGTAGGTGAGCGCACTCCATTCGCTCATCAGCTCGTCGAAATCCGCAATTCGTGCCTGCACGGGCTTTGCCGGCACCGACATCGACGGCTCATCCGGCCGGGCCGGCTGCACTGAGAGGCCTACCGCGTGCGAGGTCTCCAGTGAATCCACCATGTGCATCACGTGCGCCCAGGTCTCGGCCCAGTCCTCCCAGGGATGCATCGAGGCGTATGCGCTGATGAAACGCTCGGTCCAGTCCGCCGGCGCCCCCCGGTCGTAGTGCACCTTGAGCGCCGCGTTGTAGTCGGCGCGCTCATCGCCGAAGAGTGTGCGGAACTTCGCTTCGTTCCCGCTGCCCGCGATCAGCCGATCCCAATAGTAGTGGCCGATCTCATGCCGGAAATGTCCCAGCAGCGTGCGATAGGGCTCGTGCTGACTGAGCCGCATCCGCTCGCGGTACACGTCGTCCGCCTCGGCAACGTTAATCGTGATGACACCGTCGTCGTGTCCGGTCAGAACTCGCGCGCGATCGCCGTTGACGGTCACCCGGTCACTGAGGAAGCGGAACTCGAGGCCGTCCTGCGGGTCGGCGACCTTGCCCTTCAGAGGCAGCGCCAGAGTCAGCAGCGAATACACCAGCCGGCGCTTTGCGGTCTCCAGTTTCAACCACGCCTGCTCATTGCCCTCGACCGACAGATCCGGAATGGTATGGGTCAGTCCGCAGGACAGGCACAGGGGCTCGGAATCCCCGGCAGGCATTGCCCAGTTGCACACGGCATGCTCGGAGTAGTTCCTGCACAGCCGCAACGTCTCACGGGCGCCGATCTCGCCTACGCAGCGCCACTGCTCGTCGGCCTGCGGTTCCAGGGCCAGCATTGCCATGTGCTTGGGCACAAACGCGAGCACCCGCTTGCAGGTGAGACAGCGGGTATTCTCGAAGAACACCAATGAGTGGCATGCAGTGCAGTGGAAGGTTTTCATGAGGCGCCCCGGCCGGGCTTGAGTGAGGTCGATGGAGGTGGCAAGGCTACCCCCGCCCGCTGCGCACCTGTGTAGGTGCGGGTGTGCCGTCGGTGTCGGTAAGCTTTACCGGGAGCATCGGCGCAGCCGTCGTCGGCGCGCTCCGCGAGACCTTCGCCCGTGAGGGCAGATCGGGCACCGCCCGTACCGGAAAGGCCGGGGCGACAATGTGCTATAGGAATGCCGAACAGTTCCAACCGGGGGGGGGCGATGAACAACACAACAGCCATCATGGCGGTCGCGGCGGCGACCTGCCTGTGCACTCAGGCCTGGTCGCAGGTCAGTACCGGCCGCGGTGCACCCGACCCGCTGCCGGCGCAGCAGATCGTCGGGTCGGAAGGCAAGGGAATGTTCACCAGCGCGGGCATTCCGCCCGGCAACACGCCGATCTTCGCCGCGCGCGACGGTGCCGTGCCGGCGGGCGTGAAGCCCCTGCCCGTGGACATCTTCTCCAGCAAGGACTTCTACAAGGACAAGGCGCTGTGGAGCGATCCGCGCTACTACCGCTGCAACTCACCGGTGGGCATCGAGCAGATCTGGGGCGCCTACGAGGTGCCGCTGATCGGCAAGGATCCGCCGCGCACCGCCGCCTGGGGGTTCTGCAACCGCGACTATCCGCGTGCCCAGATCGTCAGTCCCTATCCGTTCCGCACGGCCAAGGCGCAGTTC
>Ga0335075_10009002_pt1 | contig 15271 bp, 7 predicted proteins | sample Lox_Sample_24_FD_206723 | JGI IMG/M metagenome (GOLD analysis project Ga0335075, IMG submission 206723) | Soil microbial communities from Loxahatchee National Wildlife Refuge, Florida, United States - Lox_Sample_2.4 | ecosystem: Environmental > Terrestrial > Soil > Wetlands | place: USA: Florida... | reverse complement strand
CAATTTGCCTGTCCTAAGTCGGAGTTGGCGTGACATCTCGACTATTTCTCCCATTATCTTTCTTGGTCAAGAAGTTCTTCCTCGATCCCCCCTTCGGACTATCCGTAGGCCCATTCTCTGCCAGGATAAAGTTACTTCTCACGACCACAGTTCCGCTTCCGGCGTTGATAGTCTTCTCCTGGCTAGTGCCACTCTCATCCACGAAAAAGAGTGCTTCGCCGAGATCTTCATCGCTACCGAACGTGGCATGGGCCTTGACCTGTACCTGAAATTGGGTATCTGCTGAGCAATTGTACTTGAAACTCTCATCAAACTTCACTTGTCCGGTGGGAGACTTGATGTGTTTCGTTTTGTAGATGACCTTCTTGCTCGGAAGCTGCTTCACGAACACCATCACGTTTGACGAAGGTGGATAGCCAGATGTTGAGACGATCGTAAAATTCGCGGTGCCTGCTGCAGGGCTGCCAGTGGTACTGTACAGTGAATTGGCAGCGGCACTCTTGGTCCTTGAATGAGGAGAGGCACTAAGCGCTGTTCCGTCGGGTGTTTGTGGAGTCAAATTTTCCTCTGAGACTACACCAGTTGTAGCATTTGATGGGTCAAAGACCTCACTATCTGCCACAGGCATATCTTCAGTAGGAATAGAGCTGAGAGAACCGTTCGCGTTGCTCTTGCTTTTGAAGCCATGTTTGATGAATGAAGCACCCTTTCCGACGCCATGCGCCGCCATTCCAACGCCATGTGCCGCCATCCCAACGCCTTTGATTGGTGCTCCTGCTACTCCAGTGACGAGCTTGCCGGGTGTTGCAAATGTCCCAGAGAAAGTCGAAGTGCCTTGTCGGGAACGTGTAACGTAGGCGGGCTTGAATAATAACCTCAACCTGATAGTTCCTGATTTTCCATCCAAGGCTAGTACGTACTCTTGAGGCTTGAACGGTTCAAGAAGTTCCAGGTTGATGGCGGTCGCTCCCAAGAAATCCGGTTCACTGGCAAAATCCCAATCCCAGACTTTGCATTGAAATTTCGCCGCCGTCCGGGACCTTACTTCAACATCGAAGGATTCATTCCACGAAGGGTGTAGTGTCTTTTTCTGGATCTGAGTCTTATAAACTAACTGCCCATTAAGCTCAAACTTGCAAAATGGGTCGCTGAAGCCATTGCTATCAGCAGACGGGAGGTCTTTTCCGTCAATGACATCAATACGGAGAGAACCCATATTGTTGATACTTTCACTAGGATCAAGGTCCATCTTCACAGGAATGTACTTCAGGCTGACTTTGATGGTGTTGATCTGGCCTTCGCTATCCTTAAGCTTTAGAGTAGTAGGGTTATTCTGAACATGATTAGGGTCACGGTTTAGTTGAAAGTTCGGAGCACTTACAAGGCATTGTTTCAGCGTATCCAGGGTGTTTCCGGTCAGCTTTGCGACATAATAGTGAGTCTTTTCATCACCGCCCCCCGAAGAGGCTCTCTTATCACCCGCGTCTCTTAAGCGTATAGTTAGCCTCGAAAAGTCAAGCTCTCTGATGAAGCAATCTCCAATTTCATCAATATTGACTTTCCGTGATCTGATCGTCGACGAGATGTAGGACGGGTATGCCATATCGTCCACACACACCTCAACTAGGACATTGGTACGTATCAACTCGGCATGAAGAAGCTTGAATATGATCAAGCCACACTCGTGTTTGACCAACTCCTCAGGAGTCAAGTGAATCTTGGGGAGTGTCTTCTCATCTCCTGTTTCACTTTGCTCCTTCTCTCCTTCTGCAAGCTTTTTCTGTAGAGCGGGATCGATTTTGTTATCTGCCTTCTTCTCATTTTCTGCCTGTACGGCGTCCTTTGTATCGGTAGGCTTGCCATTCTCAAGGGAACTCAGACGCCCGGCTTCTGCTACAGATTTCTGTTTGGATTCCTTTTCTTTCTCTGCCTCTTCCTCCTCGGGATCTGCAATGTTTAGGCAGGGATAAAACGAGACGGTGTAATGGAGGGTGCCTTTTACGGGACCTCTAGCATTTTGGCGCAGACCCCCCGCGATTAGCGCCTTTGTATCATGCGCCAGATACTCGCCATTCTCCGCTTGGCGTATATAATCTGATGCCAGGACCTCAACAAAACCAAGGCTGCGGTCTTTCTGTAAGTTCTCCTCGTCCATGACTTCAAGTAGAAGCTTTTCTCGAGCGTTGTGCATTGGTACATAAATCACTTCATCCCAGTCCGGATTAAGGTTATTCTGAAATGTAACCGTCCGGCCCTTCTCGATCCCTGATAGGAGAACACGCACATACGGATCGGACTTGCCCATTGTCTCGACATTACGAAGGTCACGGGCGTTCTGCATGTGTACCCGCATAACACCAATAGGAGTGATATATCCGCCAGTTCCAGCACCGACGCCAGTCAGAGCAATAGGTTTCCATTGGAGCGACATTTTTGTACGGCCCGTCTTAGCTCCAGCAAGATTGTACCATTCTTGTCCCTTTGCCGTCAAATCCATCATGTCATCCAGCTTTATTTGATAGGTACCGAGAATTATGTCTTCACCAAGCTCGCGATTATCCTTGATAACGACGCCCAATTTTGCGGACTTCCTGTCGGTGATGAGAATTTCCTTATGTCCGTTATCCCAAATTGGATTGTTCGTTCTCTTCAGCTTCCTTGTTGTGAGTATCTCTCTGTTGTTCAGTAAAAGGACTGCATATGGATTCAACTGGCCGATAAGACTCTTCGTCCCATCAAGATCTTTAGCTTGCTCAACAGTGAAGCGGGCAATACCAGTATTAGATTCTGGCGGCGGTTCCTGTTTGCCGTCTTCAAGCTTGCGGCCTTCAAGGACCGGAAAGAATCGAACATCTGCAGACACGATGCCCCGGGCTTTACCGTTCGACATGACCTCGAGTTGTTGATTGTCAAGTTCTAAAATTTGCTCAAAGTTCTCCAATGGAAATGTTGCAGTCCCAAGCTCCTTGTCCTTGCGATACTCGTTGTAGTCGAAGATTTGCAAGGTTAAACTGTCTTTGAGCGATGTGACGATGATGTATTTCGTCTCATTCCACTTCGGGTTTGCATTCTCCTTGATGATCTTCGTTTTGTCCAGTGATTCTCTGGCATTCAGTGACACGACAGCATATGGATCGGGAGATCCAGCCAATTTGTCGGGATTTTTGAGGCCTTGTGCACCGTGAATAGTAACAGCGACGACACCAATTGCCTGGTCCACAGGGGAACCAGAAAGCATCTTCGCAACCTCGATTGGGAAGACATTCGGGGCATACATGATTGGGCCGAGATTTGCGTGTATCTGCTCCATGATGAAGCTTTCGAGTCCTGGGATAAAGTTGATATCGAAGCCGAGCATGTCACCACCGATGGGTTTGCACACGTAGTCGATGGTCGGTTTCTCCAAGAAACATATCTCGACCCTGTCAATATGCGGGAATGGAATCTGTAGCTTTATCTTAACTCGCATCAAGCCAGAGAACGCAAAGTCTTCCACGATGATAGGCATCGCCTTGCTGATCATTGCTTTGCCGATTCTAATTTCAAGAATGATTTTGGGGTTGATCTTGTTCTTCAACTGACGTGCAGTCATATCTGCAGTGTCATTTGGGGTAAAGCTGAAATTCCAGTCCATAATGACAATGTCGTCGTCAGCCTTCGGATAAGACCTAACGTACTCCATCCTTGGTGGTTTTGAACCTAGGGTGAAGAAACTCATTCGCATGCTGTCTAGAAAGGCAGGCGTTGAAGTGCTTAGGACCTGATCAACCGAGGCGACAATAGTGTCCGCAAGAACTGGAGCATATATTGGCCAAAATTTGATCAGGAAATTATTTATCCACTCTAAGCTTTCGTGATCGGTATCAGACAATTTCTTGGCCATCTGGCGATTTATATCATCACGGAAGTTTCGACGGACACGGCGGAGGGAGGTTCGATAGTATGTTCCGCAAACAGCCATGACCAGGAAGACCCATGCCAAACCACCTCCAATTACGGCAACAAACCATGATGCGAGACATGCAAATATGATTACCGCCGTATTGTGATACCAATCTACCGTAACGGTGTAAGAGATTGCTAGATAGTCCAATGCTTGTACTTACCACCAAAAAATTTGTCCTCAAGCTTGCCCTCTAGCCAGGTTTCATGATCTAACAGAGTTGGACCCTCGTCGTCCTTTGGATCGCCATTGCCAAATCTTGGAGCCCAGCCCGTTCGTTCTACCCACAGGTCTTGCTCGTCGTGAGTAAGGGCTCCGTTGGTCACAGCTTTTCCCTCTTTATCATTGGCAACCGCCACGACTCCAGCTTTGGAAGGCGTCGGTAGGTCGTATGTACCTGGTGTACCATCGTCGAGATCCGTTGCAACCGCAACGCCCACCGGCTTCTTCTCATGATGAAAACCCTCTGGGATGTGCTACAATGATCCAGTCAAATTAGCAGAGGCCCATCCCCAAGCTTGGCGTGCACAGCTTACACTACGAGCTTGCGCGGCCTTCTCCTCTGGTGATGCATCCGGATCGAATGAGAAGGCCTGTACTCCGGCTTTCTTGCTCTCCAACTCGATCTTTGCTAGAGCGTCTGCGGCAGTGACAGGGTTATTGGGATCTCGCGCGGCCTCAATAGCACCCTGCTGTTTGAGCTCTGCCTCAGCAGCAGCGGTAGCCATGGTCAATTTGCTCCGTGTTAGCAATTGAGATATGGTGAAGGAACGGAGCTATATTGACTTTGACCCTCGACAGATGGGAATTCCAAGAAGGCAGCAAAGGCAAGAGTGAGCAGTTGGATTGTAAAGGAAAGTTGTGAGGGGAATTGAAGTGGTTGGGTGGGATATATGCAAGCCACTACTGGCAAAAGCAGGGTAAGCTTCGGTTTGGAGCTACCTTGCTAGTACCTATGTCTCCCAGCTTTGGCGAGAGGGCGGGGGGGGGCAGGTGCTTGTTTCTCCACTAAAGACGCTATACTTGGGCAGGTGGGAGATGGGACCTTGACATCCATCCATGGACCTCCAGACAGTGGCAGCAGCTGTGGCTTGACGCCGTTCGTCTTTCCCGCGCAGTTCTACGTACGAATTAATTACTCTTGTGTTCTCGGCACCCCCGCCGGCTTGGTTCTCAAAGATACAAAGCGTGCGTATGCGCGCCGGTAGGAGCCAAAATCAGATGTGCAGATGGCCGCTTGCAATTGTATACATCCATGTCCGGCTCAAAGGTATTCCAGATGGGGCTGGTTCAAGGTCCATCTGCCGGGAATTCCTCAGTCTACGGAAGTCAAGATCGACGGCGAAAGTCAATGATCCCTGCGGCCAATCATCGGCATTGCGGTTCATTATGTGGCACCGTGGCTTATCGACTTGTCTTTCGATTCAGCAGTGCAAGGTTCCAAGCAGACTGTATCCAATCTTAACCTCGCACGCCACCGCGCAGGCGAGTAGCCTGCTGAAGGACGCATATTTCCTGAGGCTTACACCTCTCAGATATTTTGCGGCCTAGCATTTTCTGTACAGGGATCCATATTTTCGACTCCTCTCATTTGTTTGTAGGTTGTAATTCTAATGTCTACCGGGGGGTTGGAGGAGATGCTAGTGGGACGAAAGTAGTCAAACCTCGAGTCTCCAAGCTGCTCAAATCGATCAAAAGCGTTTGTGAGACCATCACTAGAGTGCAAGAGTTCTATCATTTGTAACAATGGTTCGTCCATTCGACGATTGCTCTTCGGTGCTTATGAGGCTGTAGTTAGCGTCGCACAGCAACTTACGGCACGAGAAACCAATCCCACAATGCTAATTACCCATATGCTGCACATCAAATTGTTATACGATTGCGTTGGAACATTTATTTGCGCTATTTACATTGTCATGACTTTAAAACATTACAAACAAGGTGTAGTTCGCTCTTAGAAGCAAATCCCCTGCTGCCATTATGCCGTTTCATTGCATTTCCAGTACGTCACTTGACGCCACCTTCCCCTATGTATACATGATCATGGCCTCCCCGACGCCGACGGACTTTTCGTAAAAGATGTTCGTTGGTGTACAGTCAAGATATTACTAAATATGTTATCGCTGCGTATTTTCATGAGAGTTTTCACTGCTATTGTTTGATCTCATATTCACGATTTCCGCAGAGCCCCCAAGTAGATCGACACCAGGAGCATGGTCTGTAACCGTCCAAGTGCTATGGTGGTTTACATGACCAACACTTGAAGGGCTTTCATCAATGATGGAAGATTGGTTGCCCTGACCTTGATGCTCCAAACCTGCAATATTAGATCCAGCTGAAATTGTAGACTGCTCTTAGGAATTTGTACTGTCGAAGGGTAAGCGAGCGGAGTTCGTTGATGTGTGGAGTCGGTGTTGGACAGTACGGGGATCAGGATCGTAGAGATCAACCGTGCTATGTTGACTCGACTCAACCAATTGGATCCCTACTCCTCGAGACACGCGCCTTGGATTCTTTCGTGGGACTGAAGGTGGTACATAAATTTCACCTTCATGTCGAGAAGAGCTAGCTTTGGAAGGGAGCCTACTAGGCAGTTCTATGCCTCCTCCAATGTCAATATCAGGAAGCGAAGGAGGAATATCCGAAATTCGTGTCATTTCGAAGTTTCCACCATTGACGTCGATTTCTGAATCAGGCTCGCTATCGTCGTTTACTGGAATGAGCTTCTCGGCCTTGCCCTTCTTTCTACTAACTGGCTCATCATCGTCAGAATCAATAGGTCCGTTGCGTGCTTCTCCTTGAGTTGCCGCAGGGATTCCTTCTGGGACGTCTTCTGGCGGAGATTCTGCTCCTATGCCAGGCCGTTTCATTCCAGGAGGCATTCGTGAACTCCTGACGACTTCAAAACCTTTGCCTTTTTCCTTTGTTTTACCACCAAGAAGACGATTAAACCAGCCTGCTGCACTGGACGCTGGCCCAGTTGGATCGACTGGACCAGTCTTCAGTCGACGGTTTGGAACGTTTGCATTTAAAGCTGGGCCGCGCACACCATAATAGAAGTCGACCTCTCTTGTTGTGTAATCAGTCTGTGTTCGCCTAGGTTCATGGATGCTTGGTTCCGCACGCTGTGACTGGCCTCCAGAGAAAGCTGGCACAGGAGTCCCTCGGCCGGAAATAGAAGGCCCCAAAGGCTCAGCGGCATCTTCACTTGGGGTAGCTGGGCCAGTTTCCTGATTGCTCCATCTCTTATTTGCCCAATCGCCGCTGGTCCATGAACCACGGCTTCTAGCACCAGGGCTGTAAGTTGCTTCTATGGTAGGCCTCCGGAAACGAGGTGGGCGATAATATGGATCCGCAGTTTCCGCAGTAGCTAAACTGAGAATCCCTCGACTGGTTTTATTTGTGCTGGGATGTCCCGCAGCACTGGGATTAAAGGAAAAAGCACTTGTTTCACCTGGTGTTGTAGGCGTATAGGCACTCCCTCCCACTATACCGACGCCGTTGGAATCGTGGCCAGGGCTCCGAGGCCTAGTCAGCAAGACACCAGCGCTTCCTTCTGACTGGCTCCTCTCTCTACCACCATTCACAGTTGACTTGGGTTCCGGGTCGAGCATCGCTGTGGTCGATAATTGACTCTGTCTCGAAGCTGCACCTCCACGGGGTAATCGTCGGGATAATTGACGCATGCCAAAGGCCTTGACCAGTCCCCCCCTTGTTGCTCCACTTTCATCACCGCCAGCTCCAGCCAGGCGAGCAACCACTTCTACGGTTGTCTGCATCGCGTTAAGAAGAAAACCAAATACCAAGACAATACCATGCAACAGGAGAATGGCATATCCAATCCAGCCTTTAGGACCGTCTGTGACTCCAAGAGAAGGTGCAAAAGCGACCATAAGGAGGACTGACGCAAGCCTGGCAGCTGCAAACAATGTATGATAAGCGTTCATAGATGTCGGAGAATGGAAAGGTCGGAAAGAATGCAGCGTCAGAATAAAAACTATTTCACAAATAGCGAGAAGTACGATTTGAGCGATCCCTGATGGTTGGACAGCTCCAATCGCAACGCCTCGAATAAACGTGAGTAGTACTGGCACAAGTGCGAAAGCCGCGGCGTCGTCAGAGTACGTGTTGTATAGTGGTCCATAGAGAAGCACAGTAGGAAGATCGTCAAAAAGAAATGATCGAGGTCTAGTCGTAGCAATTATGTAGAGGAGCCACCCCGCGAAACCCACAACTGCTAGAAGAAGAACCACCGCCAAGGCCACCGCATATGGAGGAGAAGAAGAAGCCAGAACAAGTTGGAACATCGAGAGCGCAACGATAGGCAGAAGAAAATAGCTGAACACAATACGAATCACATTCCCAACAGAAAAGGGCATGTTTTTCGCTCGAAGATCTTCCTCCTGGATATCCAACAGGTGACGATAAATCCACCGGAGTAAGAAGGCAATTTGAATGATGGCCATGAACGCGCCTAAAATGACAAGAAGCCAGACAGCCATACCAGCCCAAATGTCGTCCGCCTGAGTCATACCCACAAGTTGACTGAGAATATCTAGGCCATACGTCCCATTAGTTGCATATATCCCGTCAATGAGGCTTTGAGAACCATTTCCTTGACTAACGAAACTTTCATTGAACATGAGCGCCGACCAAGATACTTTGCTGACAACGGGTTGGTAGTAGCCAGGATAGCTGAGTGTCAAGCCACCAGTAAGGACAATAAACTGGATATACTGCAAGCAGTCGCCAAATCCTGGAGTAACTAATCGAAGAAGATCAGCATCTCGTCCATAATTGGTCGTCCATCTGAATATATCGCTCGATCCCCAGGGACTGAAAACACTGGCAAATGCAGTCGCGAAGCCAACGGAAATGAGTACAACCAAGGGCAAAAACGTCAAGATTCCACTAAGCCCACTACCCAGGTCAGGCGTGACCTCGCCGGATATGCATCCTATAGTCAGGTTGGTTGGGTTACCATCAATTATCAAGAAAGTGACGGTTAAGGACGTGAAGGCGTAGCTCGAGTAGAAATCGTTGGTAAGATTGAAGGATGGGAAGTCGTACGGGACGCTCCTGATGGAAAATAATCAGCACATAATATTCTGGAAGCCTGCCACAGCATCACACAGTTTCGTATGAGTAAGGTAATTCAAAATACATACGCGTTTGCAGTGAAACTTGGCGCCAACGGACATGTTCCGTTGACCAGGACCTCACAAAATTGGTCATTCTCCTTCCAGGGCTCATATGTCAAGACATTGACCTTCCTGGAGAGAGTAGTCCATTTGGTGTATGGATAAGGCAGGTTTTCAATTTTCCCATTTGTATAATTGGGATTTGTCCAATCAGGGCTATTTGGAGGTGGCAACGGGACCTGAGTATAAGCTTCTGAGACATTTCCCCAAACTGTCACCATGAGCTGATGGCTTGGGTCTGTAGTATTGAATGAGGCGTCCATGAAAAGCGGAACGAATTGGGGAGTAGGAGGGTAGGGTTGAGAAAGACAGTTTTGGAAGTTGATAAATGCGGCTGTCGCAGGAGTGATCAACAAGCACAGTAACATAGCAAGCAACCCATAGCCAAGGATGTGTGCCGATCGACATCGATATGCTTTGAATGTCCTCATGGTGGGCGGAAATCCCGTTGAGAGTTCTCGATGACATATCAAGTGGCCTTGCTCGAAGGATTGTGGTGCTGTTTGAGACGTGAACTGGCTGTCACCAGATCGATTGATGTTACATCTCTCTCGAGCGCTCTCTAGTACTCTCCCTATGACAGCTTCCTCGTATGTGTATACATGCTTGCCAACAGAAAGTTGGCTTCGAACAGCGGGTTTTGAGGCTTCCATAAGATCGGCGGGCGGGAATGCATCGATGAGACTACAAAACCCTAGCTGTCCAGCGACAGTGGATCCTCTCTCGAGGGACCCCTTAAATTGATATCGACGTCATGGGAGTTGTTATTCGATCGAAGTTGTGGGTGTATATGAGGAAAATAACCTGAAACACGAAGCTGTGCTGCGCTGTGATTTTAATTTGCTTATCTGCGCTGCGCTTCGTCGAACGCGCCAGATTATGACGAAGGTTAGTCGCTAACAAAAGTTCTGAAGCCTTCTGGGCCCTGCGAACCGGACGATTGGAAATCTTTTGCTGCGAAATGGACGAGGAGTTGGCCAGGAAAAGGAGGAATAGTAGGATTTGAAGTTGGCTATCAGCTGTTCATCGGATTTCGTCTGGAGGTAACGGGTTCCTGCCTGCTGGCCTCGTATTACGCATTATTACGCAGGAAATGGGGACTGGCCTAAGTTCTTGCAGGATGGCACGAAGCGTAAAATTCATAAAATCTAATCATTCTATGACATCGTCGAGTCCAGGAATTTCACAAGTGGAAAGTAATCTAATTGTTTTTGCGGAAGCTATTTCTGCTGTGTCCTGACCTCATGCTGGTTTCTGCAACCATACAGCTGGCAAATTTATTCCGATACCTTAGTCCTGTTTCTATTTCAGGGTGTGGAGGTAGCCTGTGGAAGGAGAGCACACCAATGGCAAAATGTTGATGTACAAAACTAAACCATCATAACTTGATGGGGCAATTTATTACTCTCTGGTTTGACATCGACATCTCCAGTTTTGCATTCGATAGCGCTTAGTAGTCGATTTAAGAGTGGTATCGTCGCGAGTATGATCAAGGAGAAGATACAAGGCAGCCAGCACTTCGACTTGTTAGTACTAAGATCCTTTCATAAATCACCTCCTCAAGACGAGCGCCCGTGACAATCGAAAAGCTTGAAGTATTATCGCGGGATCTTTCAAATTAAAAGAATATTCAGCAGTCCATAACAAGGGCCTAAAGGCATATACCGATTAGTTATCGGAACATATCCTCGTAATCTGTACACCCTAACAATGCAAACGCAAATCATAGTTGTAGAAATTTTTAGTATGAAGCCCAGTGCCAGCTCAGATTGAAAGAATGCTGCTTGAAAAGAAGCACTAATGCAGCTGCTTTAGTAGTTTGGAATGCGACGACGTAAGATGTGTGCCAACACGTGACATTGAGCCCAATTAAGTGATGGGTGCAGTCAGCCACCAAGCTGGTTCCATCTGACATCTGGAGACTGCGGCCTCTTACCCCTCACCAAGACCCCAGTCAGAGACAGGGATTGGCCTATCTTCTTTCGGCTGCAGTTTTGACTTCGAAACCCGCAAATGGTTGCAGCTCCCGATAGCCCCACGACAGACGTGTGAACCCTGCCTCATTTATTGAACCATGCTGCGTCCGCCAGGCACGTCGTCGCCAGCAGTTCTGAATACTGCTCTCTGCTTCTCTATGTACTGTTTCGAAGAAGTCTAACGTGGAAGTGAACACGGGACTGGAGCTCATTGTGTTTTCAAGTGTATTTCGTACGTCCATTTACAGTCCCACTTGAAGGAGTTCTTACACCGTATTTCATGTCAACTCTTGCTAATTAAATTCCCCATAGGCAATATCATTACACATGCCGAATCAGCATGGACGAGTCGACCGAATCCAAGCTGGATGGCCTTCGACACTTGAGCAAGGCGCGGGTTATGGGCAAGCTATTTGGAAGAGAAAAGAAGCCAAACAATATCAACGATGAGGATGTTTCTGCATTCCTCCATGGCCCATCAGACAAGCTTTATATGACAACATCTTCTGCTCCCCCAAAATTTCCCAAACTCGACATTTCAAACGCCCGTCGTTGGCCTACCGCTGCTGAGGTTAATCGTTCGAGAGATACATCTCGTCGTCGTTCAACAAGTCCTAAAGGTAGCAAGAAAGGCCTCATCGTTCGCTTTACCGACAAACAACCAGAAATCATTGGGGAAGGCGGCGATGAAGCAGAGTCACCAACCTTGGAGATCTCAGAAAGGAAGAGATCACACTCGCATCCACCTATTATTCAGCGGACTACAGAAAGCAATGAGAAATTATTTGAGGGATTCCTTGTAGGCGGTAACTCACAAAAGGCTCAGCCAGCGCCTGCCCAATCGGCACAGACTGCTCATGAAGCCGCACCACAAGGAGGGGTAGGCCCAGGGGTAAGAGAACTAAACTCCCGTAGCGGCAATAGTATTGACTCTGCACCTTCCATAAAGCTGTTAGAGACGAAACCTCCACATCCTACCTCGGCCTCAGCTCGGATGCAGGCTGAAATGAGAGCAGCGGAGGGAAGATCCTTCAAATTAGCTTCCCAATCCTTCGAAACAACCCAAATTACTTCTTCCAATGGCCGCGGCAATGAAAATCATCTCACCCCTTCCGCCTTACCTATCCATACAAGGACACCATCCCCACTTCAAGCCCCCATACAACTTGCTCCAGGGACACGTTCAACTCAGTCTAGCGAGATTGGCAGATCCGTGAGCGGTGCTAGAATGCAGGCTGCTGCAGTCGCGGCTGGCGTGGAAGCGCTCAACGACTTCTCCAACCGCCTCCAGCATCTTTATAAGCTCTTCCAACTGTCTGCCGAGTCAATATTGCCCATAAGTAGGTCATCATTTGACTCATGGGTTAGAGCTGCATCCTGGTGGTTTTTAAAGGGGAGAGCAAGCATAGAAAATGCTATTAGAGTCCGGCCCTCAAGTCCAGAAGGACAGCGAAGTCATGATATTCTACAACAACAGGGCCATGCAGACGTGGCAAAAGCGTTGTGGATCATGAGAGATATAATCACTCAGTGCGCAGAGCTGAAAGAGCATGATATCGATGACCTTGCTGAATTAGTTTCTGCATCACGAGATGTTGGAGACGAATACCTTGCTGATATGCTGGAGAGGTGTCAAGCCATAGCAATCAACTTGAGAATGCTCGCCATGTCTATGCAACGGAATCACTGTCTACCGCCCCCAGCAGAAGATGCACCTCTTCCACAGGGGCTGGATACCTCAATCTGGATCAAATACCCTTCTTTCCCAGCTGATGTGGTGGCTCTACTTTCGAGTGGACATGACGGGGCACTAGATGATAGAAGTATTCCGTACCGGATGAAGATATCTGAAGCTATGCCACTAGGTGATACCAGAAAGAGCTTCGAATATGCTAGAATGTTTGTTGACGTCATCGTTATGGAAAAGGGAATAGAGTCGCAACAAAACCGCTGGCCATCCATCATGTTTATTTCACGAGCAAAGACAGATAAGAACCTTGCGATCACGATTTCAAGCCAGAACGGCCATGTAGCACTCAGTGTGAAATCTGATAGAGAATTTGGGCCAAAATGGAGTGATGTGAACTGGCAGAGCAGAATAAGTGCAATAGAGATCAAGCTTCCAAGGGGTTTCATTGCCCGAGTTCAATGTTTGCCAAACGACTTCAAAACACTTTGGAATATGTCCGACTACACCGAAAAGGTTCACGCCAGTCTCCGGCCCCGGAAAGATGAAGAGGTAGTCTCTGAAGCTACGCTTAAGACCTTTCAATACTTCGATCGTGACCCTCAAAGTCGCGTGTTCCCCAAAGAATCGATTGCAGGTTGTCACATACGGGTTCTCGAGAAGAGTTTAATGGAGTCTGCAGGAATTGGAACCCGGAGAAAACATCGAGGCTTCCGCGTAGCAATAATAACGAGTACGAAGACAAAGAACTTAAGCGGTATCAATCAAGACATATCTCCAAACAAGCCTGTCCAGTATTCTCTTATGCGTGGTGATGAAGGAGCCCCAGCTCTACTTCTAAAATTCGACGATGGGATTAGGACACCAACCATGGTATTCACTTTCGAAAGTGTTTCTGAGCGGTCGCAGTTATTCAGTTGTATCACCGGTGGAGTACGCAATGACGAGACTGTGGTCGCCTATGTAGCAGTCAAGGATTTCTGTATTACATACTCATCTGGATCAAATTCTCCTACTACCCAAGATGCTCTAGGCGACCTCGAATGGCAGGGTGTGCAAGTTATTAACAAAGATCTGTTGGGTGGCCCTGACTCGGACAGTAATCCTGCTGTGCTGTCTGATAGTCTCCGGGTTATTGTGGAATCAAAATCTGGCAGCGTCACAGACCGTATTAATGTCGAGCCTGGCGAGATGAGGATACGCCTCAATCCCCAATTATCCATGAATGAGATCATGATTCTACGGCAACCACAGGTGGACTTGAGCATATCGATTTCAGAATCGCAGATATCAAAAGAAATGCCTGGCGAAGTGACAGCGCTGCTGGAGAAAATCGCCAAGGTGCAAACCATCCGCAAGTATTGTTTTCGTGAAATCGAGGATCTACACGTATTTCAGGAAGCCGTGACAGGCTTCAGTGTCCGTTTTGACGGCCTTGCAGAAAATTTTTCAATATCTCGCCGAAGAACGGTCGTTCCAATTTTTAAAAAGTGGGAGGCGGCTCTTGCGCGAATTCAAGTCTTACAACATGACAAGGTCATGCAAATAGCAGCATTCTTTGATGATTTCGGCCATGGCGAATGCATGAACTTCGTCATTAAGACAACGGACGTCTTCGAATCCTTCAGCCGTAGCGGGAAATACTACCTCCGCATTGTTGATGCCAAATTCGCAGCACCGAAAGGTGGGGATGAGAACAATGGTGATGACGACAAGGGCTATGTCTGCTTAGATATGCCGGACTATCCAGGGGAACATGACGATATTACAATTACTTTCGACTCTGAGGCTGGTAAGTTCATCGCGCTCCCTGCTAACTAGATGCTCACGTTTGACAGTCCGAGACAAGTTTGCAAAAGCATTACCTGCGCCAGTAAAAGCTGTATCAAAACTCGGTACCATAAGAAGATAGCTCTGAACATACATGGTCCCTTCGGGCTTGCAAATTAAAAGGAGTAGATTTTAACGCTTGACTTGATATTATTGGTCCGAGTAGTATATTGCATGGTTTACGGTGGATACTCAAGGGGTATTGCGTCCGTATATTCCTTCTTTTATATGCATGTTTAGAGCTTCGTAGATGGTTGGAACAGAGGCAATCTTGAGGATCCTAATCTCTCAGGTGTCGCCAAGAAAACCCCCATACCATGACCAACGCACACTAAAGCATCCCAAATTATCACATCACGTCTCTTAATGTTGGATCTGCGACATCGGAAGACAAGCTGATCTGCTCCAAGCAGTATGAGTTTCAATAATGAAGTGGTTTGGACTCCGCATAGATTAAATTGATTAGATGCAGAGATAAGATGAGAGACAATACACGCTCCGTCTCGAACCATGGAACATTTACACCCTTATCCTCGCTATGCTCGACTCGAGCAGCGTCTTGTCTTAGGGCTCTTTCATATACTCTTGTATGTGAATTCTCAATCTGGCATGCTTTCGAAACTGCAATGGGTAC
>Ga0335075_10009001_pt1 | contig 15271 bp, 13 predicted proteins | sample Lox_Sample_24_FD_206723 | JGI IMG/M metagenome (GOLD analysis project Ga0335075, IMG submission 206723) | Soil microbial communities from Loxahatchee National Wildlife Refuge, Florida, United States - Lox_Sample_2.4 | ecosystem: Environmental > Terrestrial > Soil > Wetlands | place: USA... | reverse complement strand
GCTCCTGCGATCGCCGTGATTAGGAGAACATTCTTCGGCAGAGCGGGTTCGGTCAGAATGGGTTCGGGCATGGAGTCCTTCCGCGAATTCGGGATTTTCTTTGTTTTCTCTACAGCCCGGCCGGCGATTCGCCGATGCCGTATTCCTTCAGCTTGCGGTAGAGCGTGGTTTTGCCAATGCCGAGCAGCCGGGCGGTGGTGAGTTTGTCGCCATTGAGCTGGCGCAGCGTGTCGAGGATGGCCTGACGCTCGAGATCGGCCAGCGGCGTGACATCCGAGGATCCGGACGCCGAGGCGGAGTTGTTGTCCGCGGTGTTTACGGTGCGATAGGCATGCAGGTGAAAGTCCTGAAGCTGGGTAGGGAGGTCGCCGAGACGGAGCACAGGGCCGGAGCACAAGGCGCAGGCGCGTTCGATGGAATTTTCGAGCTCGCGCACATTGCCAGGCCAGGAGTACTCGCTCATGGTGCGGAGCGCGTCGTCGGAGAGGACGTACTTGGTGGCGCTCTTCTTGTTCATGCGGTTGAGGAAGTGGGCGGCGAGCAAGGGAATGTCTTCGCGGCGGTCGCGCAGCGAAGGAACGCGCAGGGCTACGACGTTGAGGCGGTAATAGAGGTCTTTGCGGAAGCGGCCCTGCTCGACCATGACGGCCAGATCGCGGTTGGTGGCGGCGAGAATGCGGCAATTGATGGGTACGCGATGGGTTGCGCCGACGGGGCGAATCTCCTTTTCCTGCAGGGCGCGCAGCAGCCTGGCCTGGAGGTCGAGGGGCATCTCACCGATTTCGTCGAGAAAGACGGTGCCGCCTTCGGCGGAGGCGAGCAGTCCCTCTTTGTTACGGTTGGCTCCGGTGAAGGCTCCTTTGACATAGCCGAAGAGCTCGCTTTCGATGAGGGTGGGAGCAAGCGAGCCGCAGTCAATGGGCAGGAAGGGTTTGGAGGCGTTAGGGCCGTTTGAATGGATGGAGCGGGCGATGAGCTCCTTGCCGGTTCCGCTCTCTCCGAGGATGAGGACGGGATGCGCGGTGTGCGCAACCTTGGAGAGGATACGGTAGATCTTTTCCATCTCCGGGCTGCTGCCGATGAGGTTGCCGAGGCCCTGCTGCCCGCGGAGTTTCTCTCGGAGCCGACGGCTGGCCGTGTCTACACTGCGGCGCTCGGCGGCGCGATCGAGCACGGCGGCCAGATCGTCGAGCGCGAAGGGTTTGGTGAGATAGTCGTTGGCCCCGGTGCGCATGGCTTCGACCGCCGAGGTTACGGTGGCAAAGGCGGTCATGACGACGACGGCGATCTCGGGGTGAAGCAGCTTGACCTCTTCGAGCAGCTCGAGGCCGGTGCCGGCCGGCGATTTGAGGTCGAGGACGAGAATATCGACGCTGTTGCCGCGCAGCAGGCTGCGGGCAGCGGCAAGATTGTCGATGCCGCAGGGGACAAATCCGCGCGAGGTGGCGATTTCGCAGCACGCAGAGCGCACGGCGGGGTCTTCATCGACGATCAGGACGTGCATCCGTCCGGAACGAGCCGGAGCTAAAACGAGCGGGGGCGGGACGTGGTTGGCCATAAATGTATGCGTGACGGTTATTGGCATTCTATGCAGCCTTTCGTGCCGGAGTCAGCAATAAATGCATGGTTGAGCGGCTGCGGGCACGTTCCGGAAGTAACAGGTTCTTCTGCGGTTGCGGTCATCGGAAGGCTGATTTCAAAGCGCGCGCCATGGGGTTGTACCGGAACTGCACGCACGGTGCCTCCCGCTGCCTGGACGAGGTTGCGCACGATGTTGAGTCCCAGACCGCGACGTCGCGGCGCGGGCCAGCTTGCTGTGGATTCGCGGGTGGTGAAGCCGAGGTCGAAGACTTGCTCGCGGAGCCCGGCGGGAATGCCGGGGCCGTTGTCGGCTACGGTGATGAGGATGCTGTCCGGGATTGTTTCCGCGGTCCGGTCCGCATCCGCGAATGTCAGGCTGCCGTCATACCGCGCGGTAATGCGGATGCGGCCTCCGGCGGGCATGGCATCAGCGGCATTGCGCACCAGGTTGATGAGGATGCGGGTGAGGTCTTCGACGGCAAGTGCCGTGCGGCCGGGGCAGGGCATGGTGGCGATCGAGAGCTGAATGGCGGGTCCGGCGAACGCGGTCAGCAACGGCCGCAGGTGGCGCAGCTCTTCGGCTGCGTCGGCCACCGGCACGGCGGGCAGGGGCACGGACAATGCCCTGGAGTAAGCGGCGGGGAGAGCCTGTGTTTCTGCGGCTACCGCGGGAGGCTGCGCGGCGGCCATGCGCTCGATGATCTCTGTTGCGTTCTTTGCGATGCTCCGGAGCTCCTGCGCGTAGTGGCTGTGCTGCCCGGCGAGAACGCCGGGGGTGGCGAGCAGGTCGCAGTAGAGCATGAGGCTGGACAGGACGTTGCGCGCGTCGTGGGCGAGGCCATGCAGATCTTCCGCAGGAAGTGCGGTGTCCGGTGAATTGCGGGCGAAATCGGATGCTGGTGTTGGTTCGAGGTTGAGTGCGGGGTTGGAGAAAGCGCCCGCTCCCGTGCTGGCTCCGGGGTGGACATGGGGAACGAAGCGGGGAAGACGTGCCGGAGTCTTTGCAAGAGCGGGCATGGAGGCTGTTTCCTTTCGGAGACTCGGAAGCCGGGTGCGACCCTGGAGTGCCGCCAGCCCAGCTTCCTTGCCATTGCTAAGTACACGTAGCGTGCCAAATCGGAATTCATGAATTAAATATAAGTAAATAAATAACTTGATGAAAAAATCGAGGCGAGGCGTTGGGTAACGGCTTCCATTCCAAAACGGAACGTTTGAGGGCGGGTTATTGTTGGCAGGTAATAGAAATTAATAAGGTTAGGGCGGAATGGAGGGATTTATTCCCAATTTGGGGCCGACCTGAATCGGGAACAGTTTGGGCGATTCGCGCTTGCCTGATTCCAAACCCGTACAATGCAGAGGATGACGAAGACAAAAGAATTTTTTCGGGCGGGTGGACGCGCGGCCTCGGCTCTGCGTACGGTGCGGCTTACGCCGAACTTTGTGGCGATGGCTGAGGGTTCGGTGCTGATCGAGGTTGGCAATACCCGGGTGCTGTGCAATGCGACGGTAGAGCAAGGGGTTCCGGCGTGGATGCGGAATAGCGGGCGGGGCTGGGTGACAGCGGAGTATGGGATGCTGCCGCGGGCCACGCTGACGCGCACGGCGCGGGAGTCCGAGCGCGGCAAGGTGGGCGGACGGACGCATGAGATTCAGCGGCTGATTGGGCGGTCCTTGCGCGGGGTGGTGGATATGGCATCGCTGGGGGAGCGGACGGTGATTCTGGACTGCGATGTGCTGCAGGCCGACGGCGGGACGCGGACAGCGGCCATCACCGGCGCGTGCGCGGCGCTGGCGATGGCCTTTAACCGGATGGTGGCTTCGGGTGCTCTGAAGGCGAATCCCTTGAAACAGCTCGTTGCGGCGACCAGCGTGGGCATTGTGGAGGATACCGTACTGCTGGACCTGGCGTATGAGGAAGACTCGCAGGCCGAAGTGGATATGAATGTGGTGATGACCGAGGATGGCGGGCTGGTGGAGGTGCAGGCAACGGCTGAGCGCTCCGCGTTTCCGAGGAGCCGGATGCTGGAGATGATGGATCTGGCGGAGACGGGGATCAAGGAATTGCTGGCGGCGCAGCGGGCGGCGATCACGGAAGAGCGCGCGTGAGAATAAGAGCCATGCATTCCGCTAAACGCCCGGGAGAGGATGCGGGTCAATGGTTACATTTTGCAATTCAATGGTTACATTTTGCAATATAGTGGTCCCGACATGAAAATCGCTGCCATTTGCCTGCTTGCTGTCGGCGTTTGTTTCCCGATCGCCCATTCGTCAACCGCCGCACCGATGCCGGAGCGGCTGGGTACGGTTTCGTTCGCGGTGTCGTGCGCGCCTGCGGAACAGGCCTCATTCAACCGCGGCGTGGCCCTGCTGCATGATTTCTGGTACGCGGAGGCGCAGCCGCAGTTTGAGCGGATCGCCAAAGCCGATCCGGATTGCGCGATGGCGCACTGGGGCATCGCGATGAGTGTCTTTCACGAGATATGGGATCGTCCGGACGCGGCCAGGATGAAGCTGGGCTGGGAAGAGATGCAGAAGGCGGAGTCACTAAGGCCCAAGACGGAGCGGGAGCGGGCATACATTGAGGCGCTGGCGACCTTCTACAAGCCGGATTACCCGGATTACATGGCGCGCGTGACGGCCTACTCAGCGGCAATGGGCAAGCTTTACCAGAATTACCCGGACGATGTGGATGCGGGCGCCTTCTATGCGCTTTCGCTGCTGGCAGCGGAGGCTCCGAACGATACGAGCCTGATGCAGGAGCGGAAAGCGATGGTCGTGTTGAAGCCGCTGTTCGCGAAGTATCCGGACAATCCGGGAGTGGTGCATTACACGATCCATGCGTGCGACAACCCGGCGATGGCGCGGGAGGGGTTAGCGGCTGCCGAGCATTATGGGACAATTGCGCCGTCGGGTCCGCATGCTGCCCATATGCCCGGGCACATTTTCGCGCGACTTGGCATGTGGCCCCAGGACATTGACGCTCAAATTGCGTCGATCAATGCTTCAGAAGCAGCCGAGAGCCGGCACGAGAGCGGCATCATGGACGAACCGCACTCCTACGACTTCCTGATGTACGCGTATTTGCAGAGCGGGCAGGACGCGAAGGCGAAGGCTGTACTGACGCAGGTGGCGTCTGTCCTTCACCGCATTGACGCCATGCCAGGGATGGGGAGCGGCTATATGGCGGGAATGGGAGGCTATTACGGCACGAAGTTTCCTGTGTTTTATGCGCTGGAGACGCGGGACTGGAAGAGCGCGGCGGCGCTGAAGCCGGTGCCCGGCGCGCGTCCGGAGGACGCGGCGATGACCTGGTGGGCGCACGCGATTGCGGATGGACATTTGCACCGTGCAGACCAGGCGCAGGCCGCCCTGGAGCGATACGATACGTTGATGGACGAGGTGCGCAAGGGCGGGAACGCCTATATAGCGGACTCGACGGGAGCACGGATCGAGCGCTACGAGGTCGCGGCCTGGGCGAGCTTTGCAGCGGGTGAGCAAGCCGATGCGCTGCAGAATATGCACGCCGCCGCGGATTTGCAGGACAAAGTCGGGCAGGCGGAAGTGGACATTCCAGCGCGCGAGATGCTGGGCGACATGCTGCTTGAGTCGCACCAGCCGCGACAGGCGTTGGCGGAATATCGCGTAGCGCTCAAGCTGAGTCCGGGCCGCTTCAATGGGCTCTATCACGCAGGGATGGCGGCAGAGACATCCGGGGACAAGGCGGCGGCCGAACAGTATTATGCAGCGTTGCTTCAATCGACGAGTCAGGGCGGAGACCCCTCGCGCCCGGAGCTGGCCCATGCCAGGAGTTTTGTGGCCGCCAACCAGGTCGCGGCAAACTGAGCCTCGGGCAGGGGAAACGAGTTGCGGCGATCGCAGCCGGCCACTGACCCGGCAGCGTGGGGCTTGACCAGAGCGCGCTGGAAGCAAGGAATTCCATTTCATTGATTTCGCATCCTAATGGACAGATTGAATTTTCGATCCGGAGGAAATCAGATGAAAAGGATTTTTGCCGTCGTTTGCTGTCTTGCTCTTTGCTCAGTTCCTGCGTTGGCACAAAAGAAAGCGAAAGCCGCTCATGGACCCGCCATGAGCGACCAGCAATTTGTGGATCTAGCCGCGCAAACCGACATGGTGGAGGCCAATCTCGGCCAGCTTGCCCAGGACGCGTCCTCCTCGCAGAAGGTGAAGGATTATGCCCAGATGCTCGTCACGGACCACACCAACGACTTCAGCCAGTTGCACGTCGCGGCGGCGCAGGCCGGTCTGAGCGTGCCTGATGCGATCGACACGGCGCATGACAAGTCAATGATCGATCCATTCCAGAAGCTGAAGGGTGCGGCCTTTGATCATCGCTACGTACGGGAGATGATCATCGGACACACCGAGGCCATCGCTGTCTACAAGAAGGAAGCGGAAGACGCGCAGAACCCGGCCATCAGGTCCTATGCGGAACAGGCTCTCCCGGTTCTTGAGAAGCACCTTGCCGGCGCAAAGGATCTCGAAAAAGGCAAGTAGATCGCGGATAAGAGATAGCTGCGATCCGCGGCTCACGGGAGTTGCACGGTTTGCTGCAATCTCTCCCGCCCCGGCAGATAATGGCGGGTATGGCAACTTCTGTGAATCGCCGGACGGTGGATTTGTCCCAGTATCCGGACCTGGTTGTGGTTTATCTTGGCATGCGGGTGAATCGTGTGACCGGGCTGAAGACGCTGCTGGGTTTCGGGCCGCGGATTTCGAAGTCGGTGGCGGCGCAGCCGGACGGGTTGCTGCTGCATGAGAACTTTGTGTTTTCACTTTTCCCCATGCATGCGGGGATGCGGCAGTACTGGCAGGATATGGAGTCGCTGCTCAAGTGGACGCGGTCTGTGCCGCATCGCGAGTGGTGGAAGAACTTTCTCCGGGATTCGGGCGGGACTGGCTTCTGGCATGAAACCTATCTAAAGCAAGGCGGGATGGAGGCGATTTACGACGATGTGGTCGAGCCGATTGGGTTTATGCGGTTTGCTCCAGTGAAGGCGGCACGCGGAGCTATGTTTGGGGCGGGGCAACGGGCGGCTCGGGCGGAGGTTGGCGAGCCAGTGGTGAATGAAGGGGAATTGTACGGGGAGTAGTCCTGCTTAGGGAATTGCGCGATGCTCCATTCAGGTGACGGCGGCGCGCGCGGCGTTTCTGCGAACCTATCCGTATTTTGTCGCGTAAAGACGCTGATGAGCGAGTTGCCCTGGAGTCGTCAATTGACCATCGATCTCTGGATCGCAGCCCGGTCGTCTGGGCGTTATCCCGGTTTACCCTATGTAACTTCCGTGTAGACGGTCACTCACCCGGAATTCAGAAATCTGCCCATACGACGCATCAGAAGAAAGATTTGACAGTCAGGGTGACAATGGCCGAGTGCGAGAGCGGCGCACCAGATCCTGTCGTGGTTGCCGTCACCGCAATCTGGTAGACGCCAGGCGGTGTGCCGCCGGTGATCGGACCGGGCGATCCGCATCCGGCCATTCCCATCCCGACGCCAGCTGTCAGCAGCACGACAAAAAATAGAGCCAGAAAGCCGCGACGACGCTTCCAACCCGGCAGCAGGAGCAACGTAAGCGCCCCAAGCATTGCCGAGCCGGATACGGAACCGGATGCGGAGCCGGCCCCGACTTGATGTGGGGCCGTCGTCTGGATCACGAGTTTCGCTTGTCCCTGCCCATCTGTCAACGAAGCTGGACTGAAGCTGCAGGTCGTATTCGCAGGCAATCCCAAACAGGTGAGCGCAAGCGGCTGATGAAAGCTCTGCAGGCTCGTTACGCCGACCTTCACCGCAGCCGACTCTCCGGTATAAACACTAACCGCTCCCGGCAGCACTGCGATGGAGAAATCCCCCGCTAGAATCGTCTCCTTGAACACTGCCGAGCTGCTGCCAGAGAAACTCGCATCGCCAGCGTACATGGCCGTAATGTCATGCACACCCGCCACGGAAAAGCTTGCAGCCACACTCGCCGTATTATTTGCCGTGACCTGTGCCGAGCCGAGCGAGGTAGAGCTGTCGTAGAAGGTGACGGTGCCGGCTGGTATAGACGCGGTCTGCGAGGAGACGGTTGCTACCATCGTGACAGGTTGGCCGAGATATCCGGGATTGGGCATGCCGGTGAGACTGATGGAGGTGGGGACGGCACGGATGATTACGGGAACGGGATTGCAGTTGCTTGTGGCGTAGACGGAGCTTCCGCTATACATGCAGGTGAGGTCGTAACTTCCGCCGGGGAGGGAGCCTGTGGACAGATTTGCAACTCCGCCCGCGAGTGTGACGGTGCCGATGACAGAAGCGCCGTTGTAGAAGGTGACAACGCCGCTGGGAGTGCTGGGACCCGGCAGCGTGGCGGGGGAGACGGTCGCAGTGAGCGTAACCGGGGAGCCGTAGGTAGAAATCGCCGGAGTCGCAGTCAGGACAGAGGTTGTTGGAAGGGCGTTGACGACTTCGGAGCAGGTTGCGGAACTCGCAGCGAAGGGTCCGCTCGGCGTGTAGGTTGCTGTGATGGTGTGCGTCCCGGCGATCGAGCCAGTATAGGTGAAGCTGGTTGTGCCGCTGAGAAGACCTTGTGTTGCAAGTGCGGCTCCGTTGTCGGTGAATGTGACGGAACCCGCAGGCGTGCCATTGGCAGACGTAACGGTGGCGGTAAATACGCTGGATTTGTCAATGTCGATCGGGTTGGGCAGGCATGAGAGCGCGGTGGTGGTCGCGTACCCATTGATCACCTGAGTCAGCGAAGCCGTGCTTGCGCTGGAGCTGCCTGTAGGTTCGTAACTGGCAGTGATGTTGTGACTGCCGACTGCAAGCGAACTCGTGCTGAAGCTGGATGACCCTGTACTCGATACCGTCTGCGTCGCGAGAGGAGTGGTCCCATCCAGAAACTGAATGCTGCCTGTGGGTACCCCTGACTGTGTGGTCAATTGAGCGGTAAAAGTGACACTCTGCCCGACCGTCGCTGGATTGAGGGAGCTGGTCAGCGTCTCCATGGTTCCGCATTCGCTGGATGCACCAGGATATTCGTAGGCTCCCATATCGATAATGCAACCTTTGCCGGTCGCATCCTGTACGCGGGGGTTACCGTCGAAGTCCTGCGTAAAATCCAGCCCGGTCATCGTCTTGAAGATTTGCTGGACGTTGTTCTGTCCACTATCGATTGCCGGCGATGTGCTTTTGAGGTGATAGTCATGCGTCGAGGGACTGACAAACTGTGGATCGGCGGCAATGTTGTTGTATTTGTCAGAAACATCCACACAGTGCGATCCAAAAAACGGGCCTCCGGCATTGTAGAGGATGTTGTTCTGGAATGTGGGCTGGTTTGCCTCACTGGGCGCTGTGTACCAGGAGCAGTCGACGGCTGGATAGGAGGTTGAGCCACTGATGATGTTATTGATGAAAACATCCGATGGGCTGTCTTGTCCGTATAAATCCGGATTTGGATAGATCTGCGCGATACTGGCGCATTCTGAATCCCCGCCGGTATTTACGTCAACATTATCGACAATCGTGTTGTTAATGACATACAAACCTTGACCATCCGTAGCAATGGCGCCGCCGCCGCAGCCAGCACTGTTTCCATAAATAAGGTTCTGTGCAATTACGGTGCCCTGACTATAGATAAAGTGGAGGGCGCCACCACTGCCACCCGGTGAGGCATTATTGCGGATGATGTTGTCTTCAATAAGCGGAGCGCCGCCCCATACGGCGATGCCGGCGCCGCCATTTCCACCAGCATCTTCCAGTCCTGACTCAACATTGTTCTCGATGATGTTGCCGAGAATGCGCCCGGCATTCACTGCTGCCTGGTTGTACCCGTTCATTCCTCCCCAGATGATGATGGCGGCGCCACCACCAAAGGAGCAGTTACCATCAGGGTCCTGAGTTGCGGAAATCGTGTTGTTCTGAATCAGCGGTGCGGACCCACTGGATTCAATACCCCAGCAATTTCCGAGCGTGATGATGTTATTAAGGATGGTGGGCGCACTATTTACAATGTAAATGTTCCCGATCCCATATTCGCCAATCGCGGGAACCCACCCAAATTCACCGCCGTGCTGGATAGTGAAGCCGGAAATCGTTGAGGCCGACGTTTCACCGGACTTGAAAGTGATTGCGGGCCCAGCCGAGCCTCCGTCGATGATGGTGCTGGCCGCGCCACCGGAACTGGTGACAGTGATGGCTTTGCCCTTGAAGTCGATGTTTTCGTTGTAAGTGCCGGGGGCGACGAGAACTGTGTCGCCATTCTTGGCCGCGTCGATGCCGGACTGGATGGTGGTGTAGGTCTGGCCGGGGCCGACCTGGATGGTTGTCTGCGCCAGGGTTGCGGTGGCGACCAGCGACAGTGTGCAAACGAGAACGAAGCGCAGCGTGAGAACGAACCTCGAGAACATTCTGTGCCTTGGTTGTTTTGGCCGAAGTATAAATTGCGCACTGCGGAAATCGGTACAAAAAAATGCGGATTTCGCCGTGAATTCTTCTAGGTGAAGGCCAAAGCGCCGAGTCACTTACTGGGCTGTGGGTTGTTGGTGCGATACAGCGGTGACGGGTGCGAAGGTATCGGATCGAATTGGGTGTGGACAGGATTAGGGAATGGAGTGCGCATTTGGCACGGGGCAGGGAAGATGCCTTAGAATGTTGTTGAAGGCTTTTCCGTTTGAAACCCGCCTGTAAGCAGGCAAGAAGCAGGAGAACAACGATGTCAACCAAGATTACTCCCGGCAAATTGGCCGGGCTGAAGGCCGTGTCCGATGGGCGCGGCGTGATTGCAGCGGCTGCGATGGATCAGCGCGGGTCGCTCAAGAAGTCGCTGGCCAAGGAGAAGGGTGTTGCCGAGGTTCCGGATTCGGCTCTGGTGGAGTTCAAGGAACTGGTGACAGAGGTGCTGACCAAGCATGCTTCGGCGATTCTGCTGGACCCCGAGTACGGGCTGCCGGCTTCGAAGAAGCGCAATGGCAAGGGTCTGCTGCTGGCCTATGAGAAGACGGGCTACGACGCCCACCTGCCGGGCCGTTTGCCTGACCTGCTGGATGTGTGGTCGGTGCGCCGCCTGAAGGAAGCGGGTGCGGACTGCATCAAGATTCTGCTGTACTACACGCCGTTTGAGAAGACGGCCATCAACGACCACAAGCAAGCATGGGTGGAGCGCATTGGCGATGAGTGCCGCGCGCATGACATCCCGTTCTTTTTGGAGATGGTGGGCTACGACGTGCATGGCGAAGACGAGAAGGGCCTGGCGTATGCGAAGCGCAAGCCGGATGTCGTGACCGGATCGATGGAGGAGTTCGGCAAGGACCGCTATGAGGTCGATGTGCTGAAGGTTGAGGTTCCGGTGCAGATGGAGTTTGTGGCCGGGACGAAGGCCTTCAAGGGCGAGCAGGCTTACACGCGGGCTGAGGCTCTGGAGCACTTCCGCGTGGCGGCGTCTTCGACGCACAAGCCGTTTATCTATCTGTCGGCGGGCGTGAGCAACCCGGTGTTTATTGAAACGCTGGAGCTGGCGGCGGAGAGCGGCACGAGCTTCAACGGCGTGCTGTGCGGACGCGCGACCTGGAAGGACGGCATTGCGGTTTACGCCAAGCAGGGTGCGAAAGCGTTCGAGGAATGGCTGAACACGAAGGGCGTGGAGAATATCAACAATGTGAACCGGGCGCTCAAGCATGCGCACTCGTGGCACAGCAAGATCGATATGGCCGAGCCTGTTCTGGCATAAGGCAACACCGGACTGGCAAGACGAAAGCGCCGCAGCTTTGGCTGCGGCGCTTTTGTCTCTAGAGATGCGCGAGGGGCGGTCAGGCAGTTTGCTTTGGTCTGCCCATGAAGGCCCAGAAGATGGACAGCAGGGTGATGAGCGCGATGATGATCTGGGAGCTGACGCAGTAGAGGCACCAGACTTCCAGCTTGTGGGCTTCGATGTTGGTGAGGTAGAGGGCATAGGCGAGTCCGAGGATGGAGGCCAGCAAGGTGAGGCTGCGGCGGCGCATGAGCGCGAGCAGGACGAGCACGGCATAGCCCACGATTCCTACGGCGGCCACAGGGACGTGGCCCACCATGGAATAGCGGCTATGGTTGACGATGCCGCAGTCCCAGTGCGAATTGATGTCGCAGGGCTGGACGGCATTGGAGTAGTGAACCTGGAACGCAAGAACCGAGACGACGATGCCGATGAGGGCCAGGAAGGCAATTACATAGCGCATGGAAAGTCTTTTCCTCCGGAGCGGTTGGATAACAGGCGCGCCCGTTGTCCGTCCATAGTGTAAGTGTATGGCGTTTGCCCCGCACCTGACCTGCGCGGGGCTTGCGTCTGCGAAATTTCAAGGAAGCAGGATAAGATAAAGTCACACGCTATGATTCGTAAACTCGCTGTTTTACTTGCTGGCATCTCTCTTCTGCTGGGCGCTTCCATCAGCCGGGCCCAGTCGAAGGAGTCCGTACTCAAGCCCCCGCCGGGAGCGCATGTGGCGATTATTGAATTTGCCGATCTGGAATGCCCGATGTGCGGGCGGGAGAATCCGGTGCTGATGGCGGCGTCGGAAAAGTATCATGTGCCGTGGATTCGGCATGATTTTCCTCTGAAGTTCCACGTGTGGAGCTTTCAGGCGGCGGTGAATGCGCGCTGGTTCGATGAACAGGGAAAAAACCTGGGAAACGATTATCGCGATGCGGTGTTTGCCAACCAGATCAACATTGAGACGAAGGACGATCTGCGGCAGTTTACGGAGAAATTTGCGCAGCAGCACGGCATAGAGATGCCGTTCCTGATTGATCCGCAGGGGAAGCTGGCCGCGGCGGTCAATGCCGACTACGCGCTGGGCATGCGTTTGGGCGTGCACCAGACACCGACGGCGTGGGTGGTGACGGATGGCAGCGGAGGGGCGGCGCGGTACACCGAGGTCACGGATTTCAACAAGCTGTACACCATGCTGGATGAGGCGATCGACCAGACGAGTCACGGAAAGTAGCAGAGGCGGTCTGCCGTTCCGCCGCAGAAGGTTGGTTGCTGAGACCGGTAGCCAACCTGATTCGTGTCTGCGATGGCTAACCCGACTTTTCGCGATTTTTCTAGTATCCTTGAGCGTTCCAGTAAACTGAAGAACTCCCCCCAGGAGAAATTTCATGCAGCTGGATGAGATTCAGGCGACACTTCGTGCGCTGGGGATGGATGCGTGGCTATTTTACGACCATCACCATCGCGATCCGATTGCCTACCGGATTCTTGGACTCCCTGAACATGCGCATGTGACGCGGCGCTGGTACTACGTGATTCCTGCAGAGGGTGAGCCGCGGAAGCTGGTGCACCGTATCGAGTCGGGGCGGCTGGATGGGTTGCCGGGGTCAAAGGGTGTCTACTCATCCTGGCAGGAGCTGGAGTCGGGCCTGGCGGCGATGGTGCGTCCTTACAATCATGTTGCGATGCAGTATTCGCCACGCAACGCGATCATGTACGTCTCGCTAGTGGATGCGGGGACGGTGGAGCTGCTGCGCGGAGAGGGCAAGACGGTAGTGAGTTCGGCCGATCTGGTGAGCCGGTTTGAAGCGGTTCTGTCCGGCGAACAAATGTCCAGCCATTACGAGGCGCAGACGGCGCTCGATGAAATTCTGGCGGAGGGGTTCCGCGAGATCGGGCGCAGGGTGCGTCCGGCAGATGGTGACGCGGGGCGCGTGACCGAGTATGACATGGTGCAGTGGCTGCAGGAGGCGATGCGGCGCGCGGATCTGGTGTGGGAGAACGGGCCGAATGTCTCAGTCAATGAGAACAGCGCGGACTCGCACTATGAGCCGGAGGCTCCGAGCGCGAAGGAGATTCGCAGCGGCGACTTTGTGCTGATCGATATATGGGCGCGGAAGAATCGCCCGGGAACCTGTTACTACGACATTACGTGGACGGGCGTGGTGGGCCGCGAACCGTCGGCGCGCGAGCAACAGGTCTTTGAGGTGGTGAGGGCGGCGCGCGATGCGGCGGCGGACGCGGTCAGCGACGCTTTCGCGAACCGGCGGCCGATGGAGGGCTGGCAGGCCGATGATGCGGCGCGAGCAGTGATTGCGCAGGCCGGCTTCGGCAAGTTTTTTACGCACCGGACGGGACATAACATCGGCAACATTCTGCACGGAAACGGCGCAAACCTCGACAACCTGGAGACGCACGACGAACGGCTGATTCTGCCGAATACCTGCTTCTCAGTGGAGCCGGGGATTTATCTCGATACGTTCGGGATTCGCAGCGAGCTGAACATGATGACTACGCTCACGAATGCGATGGTTACGGGGCGCGTGCAGCATGAACTGGTGAGAATCTAGCCAATGGCCATTAACCATTTACGGATTGGGCTTTCGGAGTTTAGTTGCTTTCCGTGCTGGTATAGTCGATAGAGATGGCCTCGAAGGTTCAAGTACCCGCGAAGACGCAGACATCTTCGCATGGGTTTGTATATCTGGCTCTGATTGTGGGCTGGCTGGTTCCGGGCGCGGGCCATTTATTGACTGGGCGCTGGGTGCGCGCGCTTCTGCTTTTCCTGTCTATTTCCGCTATGTTCTGGCTGGGTATTGCCATGCAGGGCAAGTTGTATGTTCCGAATACGGGCGATGTGCTGGACATCCTGGGATTTGTGGGCGACCTGGGCAATGGCCTTTTTTACGCGCTGGGACGGCTGCTGGGCCTGGGAACGATCCCGGTGCAGACGGTTACTGCCGATTACGGCGCGAAGTTTATTGTGGTGGCGGGGCTGCTGAACTTTATTTCCGCGGTGGACGCTCATAATCTCCGCATTGGCAGGAAGGCCTGATGTTCACTCCTTCGCACTTTGCAGCGGTTCTGTTGTTTGCCACCTTTGCTTCTGTGGTCTTCGGGATCACGCAGCGGTCGGCACCCAAAGCGATGGTTCGCTATGGCGCTCTCTGCTGGGTTTCATTTGTAGGCGTAGTGATTGCGGCGAGCTGGTTGATGTGGCTGATCAAGAAGTAGTGGAGTGGCTATAGCAGCGGTCAGCTATGAGGCGGTCAGCTAAGCTCCGGTCAGCGCGATGCTCAGACCGCTCTTCCGCTATCCGGACCTTGGTCAGCTGCCGGCCTTTTCCCATAACATCGCGTCGAAGTCGTGGATGGTTCGGAAGTCTGCGCGCTGGTAAAGCGAGACGGCATTCTCATTGGCGGCGGTTACTGTGAGGGTGAGGGCGCGGAAGCCCTCGGATCTGAGGTTTGCGGCGCAGGTCTCTATAAGCAAACGGGCCAATCCGTGGCCGCGGCTTTCTTGGGCTACGCACAGCTGCGTGATGTGCGCCACATCTTCACGGACGCGCGAGCAGAGCACAAGCCCGGCAAATTCACGGGTGTCCTGACGGATCAAAACGCGCGAAGCCCTGGCATCGAAGTATCCGCATCCGGGGAAGCGCACGATGTTGTAGAGAAAGCGCAGAGATCCAACAGCGGAGCAGTATTGATCGTTGATCTGGCTGTCGAGGTGTCCGCTATATGCCGCGGAGATGAGGCGCGCTGCGGGATTGAAGTCCTCTTCCTGCCATGAGCGCATCTCAAGGCCCGGCGGGAGGGCGGCTGCTGCGTCGGGGGGATCGGTTCGGAGATCGCGGCGCATAAAGAGCCGCTGGTAGACGCTGAATCCAGCGGAAGCAAAGGCGTGCGCGAGCTCGCCATGAGGATGGAGAAGCAATTGGGACTCAATAC
>Ga0335075_10009000_pt1 | contig 15272 bp, 12 predicted proteins | sample Lox_Sample_24_FD_206723 | JGI IMG/M metagenome (GOLD analysis project Ga0335075, IMG submission 206723) | Soil microbial communities from Loxahatchee National Wildlife Refuge, Florida, United States - Lox_Sample_2.4 | ecosystem: Environmental > Terrestrial > Soil > Wetlands | place: USA... | reverse complement strand
GCGGAAGCCAAAAAGCTCCACGCGGATGTGGTGGAGCGCGTGGAGAAAAGCGGCAAGTTCTGGATTTCGACGACGGAGCTGAAAGGCAAAACCTGGTTCCGGATCAATCCGGTCAACTTCCGCACCCGCACCGAGCACATGGAACAGTTGCTGGCGCTGCTGGGGCAGGAGTGCGGCGTGGCCAGACAGCGCGGGCAGTAGCCCAACCAGCAATACCCGCAGTGGAGAAGGAGAGCGCGGAGGGTGAAGGGCGTAACCCCAATCAAGCCAACGTCCGGTTTCAGCATGGACCCGCGAGTGACTTGCGGTTGACTTCGACGCGTCTGCGATCAATTTTCATGGCCGCAATCGGCCCAAAATTCCGTATTCTGGAAGGAGAGCCGCCTGGACGTCGCGCTCTAACCCTCCAACAAGGACTTTTTTCCATGCCAGAAACGACGAAAGCCCGGAAGACGCCCGCGAAGCCCCGCAAAACAGCAGCGAAGGCCACGCCGGTTATAACAGAAACCACTAAAACCAAGCCAGTTACCGTTTCTCACGAAGAGATCCGCAAGCTCGCGCATCAATACTGGATCGAAGGCGGCCACCGCCAGGGACACCAGCACGAAGACTGGGCCCGCGCGGAAGCCGACCTGCGCAAACGTGCTTCGTAATCCGGAAGACTGACCGGAACCCAAGCTTCGTCTCAACTCTGACCACCTGCCTGTCGAACGTGTGCGGAGCGTCAGCGCAACGATACGTGCCGCTGGCGCGCATCGCTTTCCGGGACGCGCCGCGGGGATCTCAGCCCCACGGGCGGTTCCGCGTGCCGCCCGGGAGTGAGCTTCAGCCGCTCCTGCTTGCGCGGCCTGCCGGAAAATGAGAAGGTATGCGAATCGGATTGCTTCCTTTTCCCCTGCTCAGCCGGAAGACTGGCGCCTGCGGAAGTTTGCCTTGGAAATAAGCAAGTGGCTCCGGGTCAGCAGCTTAGGATGGATCCCAAACCACACATACAACCGTCCATCCTGTTCGATCTGAGCCGGTAAGAGCAGCATCCCGCAACAAACCAACCGGAGGGGCTTTCGACGAGTTCCCTGGCCCGCCGGAAATGAGTCGGCGCACCCGGCCAGCACGAGCGGAGTATGCGCAGACCAGGAAAGCGGCACCAGGCAGCGTACCTCGATTGGGAGGCTGAATGTCGTTTCGCAGGTATCTGGGGATAGCCCTTTTGTTCGCGGCCCCCGCACTCTTGGGACAGGAAACCTCGCTCGCCAACCGCTATCAGATGTATGGCGGCTACAGCTTGCTGTCGAATTCGATCAACGGCGTCGCCGGAGCCCACCAGTCTCTGAACGGGTGGGAATTCGCCTTCGCGATTCCGCCGTGGCACGACCTGCGGTTCAAGCTGAACGCATTCTCCTATCGCGGAACGAACCTCGGCGCGCCGCAGCATCCCTACTTCATCATGGGCGGCGGCCAGTACGGCCGGACGTTTGGCCGAGAGGCGCCGTTTGTCGAAACCATGTTCGGCATGGGGATTGCGAACGCGACATGGGGTGCGAACAACCAGTCCAGCGGCCTGGCAAAGTTCCCCGGCGACACGGCATCGTTCGCGGTGGAAATGGGCGGAGGTCTCGACACCCGGATCTCGCGCCAGTTTGCGTTTCGCGTGCAGGGCGACTTCCACTATTCGTACTTCCAGCAGTTCGAATCCATGACAACCGGGGTCAACGGCTATCCAACGTATGTTCCGCATCTGCCCAACTACTTCGGGCGGGTGTCGACGGGCGTAGTTTGGCGTTTCTGACCCAGACGGCCCAATCTCTCGATAAGGACTTCAGCGTGACGGCAATCCCCGGATTGGAACTTGCAAGCATCCCGAACTGGCGCCGCGATTCGCGCGGGCTGCGGCGAATCGCCGTCCTTATGCTGGCGGCTCTCAGCTTGCTCGCTCCCGTGCTTTCGTACGCGCAGGACGCGGCGCCGGCGAAGCCGTCGCCGGAGAGCGAGCTCATCTTCGAGGGCCAGGGATCGTTCGGCAACTACAAGATCTTCGCGGCCGGCGAGGGCAGCCACCTGTTCACGGGCGGGGTGGAGTACCAGCGCCATTCGTGGGGCAGCTTTCTGGGCTCCCGAGTGTTCTATGTGGGCGAGTTTCTGCCGGTCGCGATTCTCAACGAACCCGCGAAGCTGAACTACTACGGGGTGCCTCGCAGCACGAACCGGCAGTACGTGCCGGGGATCGGCGTGCTGCCGATCGGGTTCCGGCTGCTCTGGCTCGACGGCCATGCGGTTGCGCCCTACATCATGGCCAAAGGCGGCATGTTCGGATTCACCGAGAAGGTGCTTTCGCCGCACGGGTCGTATGAGGATTTCATCCTGCACTCGGAGATCGGGGTTGAGGTTCGGATGACCGACCGGACGAATCTGCGGCTCGGCATGGGCGATTTTCACTTCTCGAATTCGTTTATCGTTCCGTCCAACCCGGGGCTTGACGTGATGTCCTACGACGCGGGCATCTGCTATCGCCTGCATCGCCCGTCCCGTTGACGCGGTCCTAGTCGATCTTCACAACCCCGGGCGCGACGGCCGGGAAACGCTCGAAGATGGCCGGATCGTGGCCGGGGATGATGAAGCCTGGCTTTGAGGCGAGGGTCCGCATGCGATCCTGCGCTCGCAGGTTGGACTTCGCGTCGAGGGTCTCGGCGATGGGCACATGCTTGTCGAGGTTCTCGTAGAGATACACGTTGTCGGAGGCCAGCACGACAGTGCCGTCCTTTGCGTGGACCGTCGCATACTGCGACTGGTAGGTGTGCTTGCCGCCGATGTAGCAGCGGATGCCAGGCAGGATCTCCTGATCGTCGCCCTCGACGAAGGAGACGCGGCCCGCGATGTTGGCCTTCACCAGCGCCTCAACATCGTCCGGCTCGATGCCGCCGTGGGTGTCCGCGTGATGCCAGGCTTCGCCGGTGTAGTAGGTGTACTCGTCGCGCTGGATCCAGATGTGGGCCTTCGGGAAGAGGTCCATCCCGTCGGCGTGATCCCAGTGCATGTGGCTGATGACGATGTCGGTGACGTCAGCGGGGGCGAGACCGGCGGCGCGCAGAGCCTCGGTCGGCTTGCGGTAATCGGCAATCGACCATCCCTGGAAGAGCTGGGGGCGATAGAAGCCGGAGTCGACCAGGACGTTGTGGCCGCCGCCCTGCACCAGCCAGAAGACCATGGCGATGTCCATCTTGCGCGCGGGATCGGCGCCGGCGACGAGGCCATCGACCGGGAAACCCTGGATCGTGGCGTAGCGGATGGCCTCGATCGTGTAGACCGGCGCTGCGGTTTGAGCCGATGCGGCGAGAGGCGCGCAGGCGAGCGCGGCCAGAAGGGTGAGGATTGGGGCGCGGATCATGTTGGGGGTCATGGTGCGTACCAGAGTAGCGCAGCTGGCCCGCCGCGCGGACCTCAGATTCCGGCGAGGATCTTCGCGGTGGTCACGATCTGGCCGGTATGCCGCAAGGTGTGGTCGGCGCAGTGGACGAGCAGGCCTGCGACGGAGGCAGGCAGCGCCTTGCGGCCCACGCCGCGGGGCTGCTCGAGATCGGCGCCGGCAAAGGCGCAGACGCGGCGGGTCGCGGCTTCGAGGCCAGCGTGGAGGTCGGCCAGCAGATCGGCCCTCGCAGCGCCGGGCTCGCCTTCGGACCTGAGCGCGTCGAGCTGGGCCGGGCTGAGCTGGTTCCCTTCCGCATAGGTGAGCAGGCGGTCGAGACTGCGGGGAATGTGGCGGAGATGGAAGGCGATGGAGGCGGCGTTGCCGGGGCGTGCGTCGAGAGCCGCATCGGGGAGTGGAGCGACGGCTGCGTCGATGTCTTCGCGGGCCATTTCGAGAGCGTGAACGACCGCGCGGAGGACGGCGGGGAGATCGGTGTGGGTGCCGCTGAGCCAGGGTTCCATAGCAGTCTTCAGGATACTGGTTGCGGGTTGCAGGGACGTGACGATGGGGAAACGGCGCCGGGTTTGTGCTCGCGCGAACGCTCGCTTCACCATTGCCGCATACTGACTGGTCGGTTTTGTGGATTGGACGGGCGCCGCAGGGCGGCACGCTTGCCGGATTGGGCTCTCTGGTGCGACGCTACAGTCGCTGGTTAGAACAGAAATTTATGGTGGCGATCAGCACAAATCGCTGAATCCATAGGGGATGCTGGGTAATACCCTGCGGGTATTACCCTTCGCGGGCAGACTCGCGGAGGTGGGCGTTTTTGAGCCAGCGGGCGCGGTCGGCGCGGGCGTCGGCGCAGGTGAAGCAGGGGCAGGTCTCGGGGTTATGGGTGGGATCGACGTGGACCCGGTCAGGCTCGGAATCCTCGGGGTGGCAGTGGCTGACCGGCTCGAAGGTCTCGAGGAGGTGGCGCGCGGCGTCGACCGACTCGGGGATGGAGCAGGAGGGATTGAGGGGCGGGTCGGTGAGGTCGCCATCGACGCAGATGAAGTCTCCGTTATCGAGGCCGATGCGGAAGACGGTGTCCTCGACGGGCTCGGGAACGCGGGGCCTGGCGGGTCGCGGGAGGGTGAGCGCGGCGATGCGCAGGCCGGCGAGCACCGATCGGGCCCGGATGGGGTCGAGGCGGAGGGACAGGAGCCCCTGCACGACCTGGGTAGCGACGAGCTGGATGGAGGCATGGTCGTTGAGCAGGGGGACGGAGACCTGGGAGGGCTCAGGGAGCGCGGGGCGGCGGTTGCGGTAGTGGCAGTAGCAGAGGTGGAGGCCGCCGACGACGTAGTTTTTGCAGCGGTGTCCGTCGACGGTGAGGGCGCGGCAACGGGGACGGCGGGCGGGCACGGGCTGCGCGCGGTCGGGATCGAAGGCGCCGATCGGGACGGGAATGGGTTCGGGCATGGGCTGGGTGGACACGGGTCCTCCTTCAGGGCTCGGGGGCGGCGGGTTCGCGGGGTGGCGTCCCAGGCTGTCTCCTGGGAAGGCGTGAGGAGACCAGGGTGGGGGCACTCGGCGAAGCTGCCGCAAAAAAGGAAAAGCCCCGCCGGGTGGCGAGGCCTTTTCATTTTTTCTATCTAAGTTCAGAATACCAAAACGCGCGTCTAACTACGCCAAATAAGATGCGGTGTTTTGGCTTGTAAGGGCTTTGTTATGAACGTTGGTTACTTTGGTGAAGAGCGGCGCCTCTTGACAAGAAATGAAGAGATGGCGAAGAGGGGCGGGGATGCGGCACGACTGGCAGACGGGCCGTGATCCAAAAGCAGGCTCGCAGATCCATCTGCGGCTTTTGTGCGGCCTGGTGACGCCTGGCGACGGGGTATCTTCCCCACAAGTTGCATAGGTTCCGCGGAGCCGCTCGCCTACACTGGATCGGCTTCGAATCCAAGAGGATCCGATGAGTTGGCTTTTGGCCGTTGTGGGCGTTGCGACCTTGTGCGCGGCTTCCGCTTCGGCACGGAGGCTCGACGTGAAGGTCGTGCGCGATGGCAGGAACTGAGCAATATTCCCGGCGAAACCGCCGCCAAAAGGTGGCGATGCAGGCTGCCGATTTCTCGCTGAGCTTCGTCTGTCCGGTCTGCCGAGCGCGGCCCCAGGAACCGTGCTCCTCGAAGAGCGGCGTTGCCGATCCTGCGTCGCATGCGGAACGCCAGCAAATCGCCCGGGAATACCAGGGCAGCCCCGCGTTCCATGAAGGAAGCCCGCTGGCTGCGTGGATTGAGTGGCGGGCGGTTTAGGGGTCCGGCTGCGGGGCGGGCGGGGCGGCTTTTACGGCACGACTACCACCCCAGCGAGCGGGCTCGCCGGGGACCCCGGTGTGGAAGTCGTGTTCTGATACGAGAGCGACGGCGGATTGGGGGTGGGGTGGGGATTTGTGGAATCCCACATCTCCGAACACCGCGGAGATGTGGGGCACCCGACCGAAAGACTGCGGCAGCAAGGAAGCCGCTTTGCGGCGGCTTTTTCGGCACGACTGGAAGTCGTGCCGAACATTCAGGATTTCCGGTTCGGCTCAGCGACGCGAGACCGTTCGCGGCGGATCGCATTGAGAAAGGTGCGGGCGCCCAAAAAAGCCGCAAAGGCCCCGACAACCGATAGCATGCTTCGGATCCCCCAGTCATGGCTGTAGAACACCCCTGTCGCCGCCATCACTGAGAGAGCAAGCCATAACACGGAAAACAGCGCCAATCCCGCACGCTGGACCGGCGTTGCTTTGGGATCGCCCTTCCAAAGAAACTTATCAACTCTATAGTTACCTTCGATTTGATCGTCTTCGATCGTGCGTCGGAGGGGATCATCTCCCTGATACACATTGAGAATGTCTACCGGGCCATCGTTCGATTTAGTCCCGTGTCTCGTGGTCATCGCAGGTGATTCTACATTTGGCCGAATTATTTGTCTGTCATCGATTGCCGGCAATTTCCGCACTAATTTTGGTATGCCCGTTCAGACGAAGCGCCGGAGCACTCTTCGCCGCTTCTGCCCGGCCCACCCCAGCTGTGTCCGGATCGCGCGAGCGGGCAACGTCACTGATGCTGCGTCTGCCGGCGGTATAGGCCGCAAAGTCGTGTGCGCTTGTCTGGATTTTGTGCGGCTCGGCTGCGGTGCTTTGCACCTGCGCCGAGGGGCCTCCCACCCCGCCACGCCAAAAGCGTCGCGTCGGGGACCCCGGCCTGCGGCAGCAAGGAAGGCCGCTGCGCGGCGGCTTTTACGGCACGACTGAAGTCGTGCCCTGATACAAAACCAAAGGCGCGTTGGGGGTGGGGTGGGGATTTGTGGAATCCCACATCTCCGAACACCGCGGAGATGTGGGGCACCCGGCACCTGCGCCGAGGGCCTGCGGCAGCAAGGAGGGCGCTGCGCGGCGGGTTTTACGGCACGACTACCACCCCAGCGAGCAGGCTCGCCGGGGACCCCGGTGCTGGAGCCGTGCTCTGATACAAGGTTGCTGTGTAAGTCTCTTAAGGTGGGCGGTAACGACCTACTAAAGAAATTTGTGCGTCTTTTGTGCGGCTAATCATCGCTAGTTTCATTTTCGCCGTATCGAGGGTTCTTTCGGGATGTTAGTGAGAAATCCAAAATCCTAGTAGACTTTCGATTGCTCCGGAATTGTCCTTATGCAATCCGCCTTTGCGCACGCTCTAATGCTCGCTTTTGCCGCCGCTGTGGCGGGGTTCGGGCGGTATATGGTTCAGGCTCCTGAGCGCGCTTTGCGTGTCTTCACCTTCGGGGCTGGGCCGGCCTTCGGTAAGCGATTCGGGATGGCTTGGTGCAAGGCGGCCGGCTGGCTCTTCATCGTGGGAGGGTGCCTCGGTGTCGTGCTCTACTTGGTTCTTATCCCAATCGATCTCTGGCGCTTGCATTAGTGGGCGAGAAACTGCTTGGGAGGGGATCGTCGCAAACAGAAGTTGTGCGGCGGGGATGCGAAGGGCAGCTCGCTACGCCTAGCCGGGGCTGAAGCCCCTTTCTTTTTTGGGGCTTTTTTCCACGGCCTGAAGGCCGTGGCTTCTACCGTCGCCTCGCGTTGCGAGGCCCTTATGCACATTCGAACGTAAGCACAGAATGGCAGTAAATGCGCCGGGTTTTGATCCGGCGAGATTGCGGTCGAATGGAAAAGGCCTTCAGGCCTGGCCGGCTAGCCGGGGCTGAAGCCCTTTTCTTTTTGGGGCTTTATTCCACGGCCTGAAGGCCGTGGCTTCTACCGTCGCCTCGCTGCGCGAGGCCCTTATGCACTTTCGATTCCGAACCTGAGCACAGAATCGCGGTGAAATGCGCCGGGTTTTAATCCCGCGGAAGAGGGCCGGCCTTTTGAGATCTTTCAGGCGCGGAGCTGCACCGGGGCGGGGTCGCTGGTCCAGCTGGAATGGGCCGAGGAAAAGGGAAAATCCCCAGGATTGGCGGCGAGATGTGCGCGGACGGGGTTCGCGTGAATGTAGTCGCGGTGAGTTGCGAAGTCGGGCGCGTCTTCGATGCGGCGCTTCGTGAAGCTGTCTTCCCAGACGGGCATTTTGGATTTGAGGCGGAAGGAGAATCCGCCTTTGATGAATTGCATGGCTTTCTCGATGGAGATGTCCGGCGCGGGCGTGAGGAGGAGATGGATGTGATCAGGCATGAGGACGAAGGCGTGGATCGCGTAGCGTCCTTTGGCGCGATCGTCGTTGAGAAGTTGAAGGAAGAGGTTTGCGTTGACGTCGGTTTGGAAGAGACGGCGACGATTCGCGGCGACGGCGGTGATGAAGAAAGTGCGAAATTGTTGCGGGGCGAGTTCGGGCACGCATTTGACGTTAGCGTGCGGCGCGGAGATGGGAAAGATTACGAAGGGATGCGACGCGTTGTGGTGGAGGGTTATTTTTGGAGTGTTTCAAGGCCCGGGGCTAAAGCCCTTTCTCTTTTTAGGTGCTCTTATTCCACGGCCTGAAGGCCGTGGCTTCTACCGTCGCCTCGCTAACGCGAGGCCATGATGCGCATTCGATTCCGAGGGCAAGCGACGAATTGCGGTGGAAGGGCCGGGGTTTGACCCGGCGAAATTGCGATCAAATTCCAGAGACCTTTAGGCACGGGCGGCTGGCCGGGGCTAAAGCCCTTCCCCTTTTTGGGAGCCCTTATTCCACGGCCTGAAGGCCGTGGCTTCTACCGTCGCCTCGCGTTGCGAGGCCATCGATTGCATCCCAGGTTTGCGCTGCGGACGCGGATGCTCTCAAGTGGCGGTCTTCCCTGGGCGCCGGTGTTGTCTTCCTGAAATGTTATGAGCCGGGATGAGGAAAACTGCTCCTCGTCCCGGCTCTTGGTTTCTTGGTTATTGCGGCGAAGCCGCGCCCGCCCCTCTGGCTAAGAGCAGCCGCTGGTGCTGCCGCAGGACATGCAGCGGTAGCAGCTTCCGTTGCGGACCATGATGGCTCCGCAGGTATGGCAACTGGGGGCGTCGCCCATGTCGTACATGCTACGCATGGCGTCGGCGGCGTGGTAGACGGATCCAGAGCCGCGAGCGGCTCCGGGGCCCCCGACGAGACCGCGGTCTTCGATCGAGGGAGCGGTCTGCGGATAGCGGCCGGCAGCGGGCAGCGAACCGCCGGCTTCGGCTTCCGGAGCGATGCCGCCCTGGGGCGCGCCCTGGGAGCCCATGCCGCGGGTGGGGGTGTGCTGCTCGGGGGCGAGGACCGACGGCGACTCCGCGCCGGCTTCGAGAGCCGGAGCTGCCGGGGCTAATCCCGCGAACAGGGAGAGCTGCTGGCCGGAGAGGAAGCGGAGCTGGAGCCAGCGGAAGATGTAATCCATGATCGACTTGGCGTAGCCGATCTGCTCGTTGCCGGTCCAGCCGGACGGCTCGAAGCGGGAGTGGGCGAACTTCTCGCAGAGCACGCGCAGCGGGACGCCGTGCTGGAGCGAGAGCGAGGCCGCGGTGGCGAAGGAATCCATGAGTCCGGAGACGGTGGAGCCTTCTTTGGCCATGCGGATGAAGATCTCGCCGGGCTGGCCGTTGGGGTAGAGGCCGACGGTGATGTATCCCTCATGGCCGGCGATGCCGAATTTGTGGGTGAGCGAGGCGCGCTCCTCGGGGAGGCGATGGCGGACGGCGCGGGGCGGGCCGCTGGCGACCAGGCCTTCGCCGAAGGGATCGGGCGCGGGCTGGGCGAGGGCGGCGCTGAAGGCCGTGCTGGTGGCGAGGATCGACTTGGCGGTGACTTCGAGCTTGTCGGCGATCTTGCCTTCGAGGAGTTTGAGGTCGGCCTCGGCGGCTTTGTGTCCTCCGCTGAGGGCGGCGAGCACGCGATCGGCGGCGGCGGCGACTTCAGGCGAGGCGGTGGCGGAAGCTCCTTTGATCTCCTTGGCCTTGGCGCCGTCGGAGACGTTGAGGGGCTGCGCCCCTTTGGAGCCGTCGCGATAGATGGCCACGGCCTTGAGACCGAGACGCCAGCTCTCGAGGTAGGCCTCGGCGATGTCGTCGAGGGAGCAATCGTGGGGCAGGTTGACGGTCTTGGAGATGGCGCCAGAGAGGAAGGGCTGGGTGGCGGCCATCATCTTAACGTGTCCCATGTAGTGGATGGAGCGGGTGCCCTTGGCCGGCTTGAAGGAGCAATCGAAGACGGCGAGGTGCTCGGGCTTGAGCGAGGGCGCGCCCTCGATGGTGCCGGTGGCGTCGACGTAGCTGACGATGGCGTCGACCTGGGCGTTGTTGTATCCCAGCTTGAAGAGGGCGGCGGGGACGGTGTTGTTGACGATTTTGATCATGCCGCCGCCGACGAGCTTCTTGTACTTGACGAGGGCGAGATCGGGCTCGATGCCGGTGGTGTCGCAATCCATCATGAAGCCGATGGTGCCGGTGGGGGCGAGGACGGTGACCTGGGAATTGCGGTAGCCGTGCTTCTCGCCGTGGCGGAGGGCTTCATCCCAGCAGTCTTTGCTGGCGGCGATGAGGGCGTCGAGCTGCGGAACGGAGAACGGCTCGGCGGAGGTCTTGCTCTTGCCGATCTTGTTGACCTCGGCGCGGTGCATGCGGATGACGTCGAGGAAAGGCTCGCGGTTGACGTAGAAGCCGGGGCAGGCTCCGCCGTTTTCGGAGTTGGCGCCGGCGGTGGGGGGCGTGGCGGAAGCCAGCGCGGGGCACTTTTCGGCGATGCGGGCGGACTGGAGGTACGCCTCGCCGCACATGATGGCGGTGAGGGTAGCGGCGAAGTCGCGTCCGGCGTCGGAGTCGTAGGGCAGGCCGAAGGCCATGAGCAGCGCGCCGAGGTTGGCGTAGCCGAGGCCGAGCGGGCGGTAGTCGTGGGAGTTCCGGGCGATGGACTCGGTGGGGTAACCGGAGTTGTCGACGAGGATCTCCATGGCGGTGATCATGATGTCGATCGCGGCGCGGTAGGCCGGGATATCGAACGTGCCGGCGGGCGAAACGAACTTGAGCAGGTTGAAGCTGGCAAGGTTGCAGGCGGAGTTGTCGAGGAACATGTACTCCGAGCAGGGGTTGGACGCGTTGATGCGGGCGGTGTTCTTCGAGGTGTGCCACCGGTTGATGGTGGTGTCGTACTGCATGCCGGGATCGCCGCACTGCCAGGTGGCTTCGGCGATCTTCTTCATGATGTCGCGGGCCTTGTAGCTTTTGACGGGGTTGCGGCCCTTGACGGAGAGGGTGGAGAACTCGGCGTCTTTCTCGACGGCGCGCATGAACTCGTCGGTGACGCGGACGGAGTTGTTGGCGTTCTGGAAGAAGATGGACGAGTAGGCTTCGGAGTCGGGGCCGGAGGAGCCGTCGTAGCCTTCGCGCATGAGGGCCCAGGCTTTGGCTTCCTCCTTCGCCTTGCACTCGATGAAGTCGACGATGTCGGGATGGTCGACGTTGAGGATGACCATCTTGGCGGCGCGGCGGGTTTTGCCGCCGGACTTGATGACGCCGGCGAAGGCGTCGAATCCGCGCATGAAGCTGAGCGGGCCCGAGGCGGTGCCGCCGCCGGAAAGCGTCTCAGCGGAGCCGCGGATGGTGGAGAGATTGGTGCCGGTGCCCGATCCCCACTTGAAGAGCATGCCTTCGGTCTTGGCGAGGGTGAGGATGGAGTCGAGGGAATCTTCGACGGCGTTGATGAAGCAGGCCGAGCACTGGGGCTTGCGATAGCCGGTGACGGAGAACTCGACGGCGCAGGAGTGCTGATTCCAGTGCCAGTTTTGCGCGTCGGAATTGGGCTCGAGACGGTCGCAGCCGACGTTGAACCAGACGGGCGAGTTGAAGGCGACCTTCTGGGTGACGAGGAGGTGGACGAGCTCGTCGTGGAAGAGAGCCGCGTCTTCGGGGTTGGCGAAGTAGCCGCCCTGGAGGCCCCAGTCGCGGATGGTGTCGGCGACGCGGCCGACGAGCTGGCGGACGCCGGTCTCGCGCTCGGGGGTGCCGATCTGGCCGTGGAGGTACTTGCTGGCGACGATGTTGGTCGCGGTCATGGACCAGTCGACGGGGACTTCGACGTCTTTCTGCTCAAAGATGGTCTTGCCGCCGGCATCGGAGATGGAGGCGGTGCGGCGCTCCCACTGGACTTCGTCCCAGGGAGAGGCATTGGGGCGCGAAAACGTGCGCGGAAAGCGGAGCGCTGCCGAGCGGGTTGCGGGGGCCTGGGCAGGGGGATGGCCGGCGCCGTTGGCGGCAGTTTCAGTGGAGGCGAGAGTGACGGATTTCCTGGTAGCCTCGGCCATTTCAATTCCTTCCTTCTGGATGATCTGACTTCCCGAGCGATGCTCGAATTTCCCGATGACGTGCACCCTCAGAGAGGGCAAAGATGGCAACCGCGGACGGAGAGCAAACCGTTCACGGGGGAGGAACGACAGGGCTGATACCGATAGCGGCTGGAGATCTCGGCGGGCCGACGGTTTACGCTTCCGGCGTAGTGGGAAGCGGCGTCCGTTTTAATGGGCCGGTGCGGAGAATCTGAAGAGCCGCAGATGGGAAAGTAGCTCTGTTAATAGGGTGTGTCAAGTGGAAACCACAACATCTAGTATTTTAGACGCATTTTGGGGCATCCAAAGGCGCAATTCCCCAAAGGTGGTGTGGACAACTCGCGGAAGCCGCGTTAATGGCGGGTGGGGCGGGTTTGGATGGGGCGACGGACCGAATTTAGGCCCTAAGGCGCAGGACCGGAGGACGCTGATCCTGTCCAGACCTGAAACACAAGACCGGGGTCACGGAGACGGCGGAGAGATGCTTCAGCGGCGATGGAAACGGGCGGCAACCGGGCCTGCGTGGCGGCCGGAATCTTCAGCCCGTCCGCCCCATTGGAGGAGCATAGGCCTGGAGGGGTGGGGGTACAAGGCGCAGGAATGGTGCAAAGTCTGTGGAGGGCTGTGGGAGGGGTGGAAAAGAGGGGTGGGGTGGGACCTATCGAGGGCCAGCCTGAGTTGAGGGGGCGAGCGCTTTCTGCGGGCTCATCGGCCGGAGGCGGAGAAGGGAGGGAGCAGGCGGAGCGGAGGCTGCGCGTCAGCGCGCCTTGCTGGCTGTTTGTGCCTCGATCCTTTGCTTTCAACACGTTTACGCCGCGGCAACCCAGGTTACTCCCGCAGGAACCGCGCACACGCCCATTCTCTTCTTAGCTGCTGATTCCATACATGTTGACCCGCGTAAACACGAAAACCCCAGTGTTTATGCGGGCGCGTGCTGCATGGCGCTCATTGCATTCACGTTCCCGCAGAGTTACCGCCCAGTAACTCCGCAGCAACCCGCCGGGGGTGACGTGTCGCACCTGCTTCCGCTGCAAAGCAGCGCCGGGCTTCGCCCGACGCACCACCGACGCCGGACCAAGCCGAAGACGCAGGGCCACAAGCTAGAGCCCAGACACGGCAGACTGCCCTTTCAGCGCAGCGAGCTCGCTCGCTGCCCATTCGCGATGAGACAGCAACAGACGATCTACGTTCGCCTGCTGAAAAGACTCGGCTGGACGTATGGAGCTTCCCATTTCCCTTGCTTCTCGAGGCGCATCAGACGGGAACCCGAAGGAGTTCCAGAACTCTGTCAACGCAAGCACGGCGCCCACCGCATCACTGGGTAGGTTTTCCAGTGTCTCCTGCAAAATTGCCAGACGCCATTTGCGAAGCTCAAAAACCAGATCGCCATGATCCGATTCAGAGAGCGGAACCAGGAGAGAAGCGATCTCCTCCCGACGCTTGCTACTGATGTCCATGAACGCAAGATCCGAGATGGCACTCAGCTCTGCCGAGCCTCCAGCCGATTCGAGCCGTTCAAAGGCGTAGTCCTCGATCTCCTTGGCGGTTAACAGGCTGGGAAATTCGGTCCAACGCTCCGGCCAGGGAGACACGGCACCGAGTCCCCTCCAGCCGGCCAAAATCGTGGCCCAATTCACGGGGAATTCGTCTTTCAGTCGCTGAAATGTCTTCATGGGACAATCGGCGCGCCGTTCAGGCCGCCGCCCCGACAGAAGAACCGATGCGTCACTTCGTTATTCTGGACGATCCACTCGAAACGCCCCTCGGCCCCGTTCAGAGAGCCAAGAACTTGATAAAGGACTGCACCGGATTGCAATAGGGTCTCCACCGCATCGACGGCATAATTGTCAACGATATCGGGAAAGGCGTGATACGGATCTTTCTTTAAGCCGCTTCCTACACGCGGTCGACCATGTACCGGATTCGTCGCGCAGAGTTCTTGCTTTGCTTCCTGTAGTTCTCCCTCCACATCACCCTCAGCGGGCGTCTCACGCGACTCTATAAAGTTGTACTCCTCTAAGTCATCGCGACCCGTCGGATCCACCCAATTGACCGGGTCTCCCTGGGCGTAAAGGTACTTGTGCAGGGACGCAGGATCGAACTGATCTCCCTCGGCTGGATCGCGGCCCACGAACCGGCCGGTGGCCGGGTTGTAGTATCTGGCGCGCAGGTAGTAGAGACCCAGGTCGGAGTCGTATTGTTCGCCGCGGTAGAGGTAGTTGTTCGGCGTCGCGCCGGTGTGGTTGATCTCGTTGCCAAAGGCATCATACTCGTACGTGTCGGTGACAGCGCCAGCGGCGTTCGTCAGCTGCCGCACCGTCCCGAAGCCGTCGTAGCCGTAGTCGCTCACGGTCCAGGCTCAGTTGACGATCTGATATTCGGCGAACCCGTTCGCACTACCTTGCTTCTTCCTCTGACGTGCTCTCATTCTCCCGTGAGCTAAGCTTTACAAAACTCGCGACTCCCCAGCCGACCGACAATATCGCGAGAACGGCTGTTATCGCCTCTCTATGACTCCTCCACGCCGCGATGGCGAGTATAGCGAAGCCAAAGCACCCCAATACGTATCGAATCGGATGCCAGCGCCTTCCACGGCAGGCCACTCGGATTATCAGTATTAGACAAAAGTCAACTGCGAGCAGTGCACCGAACAGCCATCCTCGGGCGAACGTCGTGGCAAGAGATAGCGCTGCGCACAGACTAAATAACGTCACGTACATGGGAATTAACGAGTTTCCGCGCGTCGGCATTATGATCCTCCCGGCGTTAGGCATCCCCAAAGCGCCTGGGCACCGCCGGCGTATCCCCATGCGTCCCAATGCCCATTGTTTGCGGCGAAATCGCCGGCCGCGACGACCGCTCCGGCGATGCAATTGAATAGGCAGATCTCTGCGGAGTGCGCCGCGACAAACGCCTCGAAGGGAGTGTACGCTGATCCGCCTTGGATGAGAGCAGAAGAAAGGAAGCTATACGGGCAGGCGGTTCTATTGTGACGTGCTCCCCAAAATCCGCACATAACCGAATATGAAATCGTATTTGGGAGCGAGGGCGGATATATGTCGAAGAGCAGGCACACGGAGGCGCAGATCATCGCGGCGCTGAAGCAGGTGGAAGC
>Ga0335075_10008999_pt1 | contig 15274 bp, 17 predicted proteins | sample Lox_Sample_24_FD_206723 | JGI IMG/M metagenome (GOLD analysis project Ga0335075, IMG submission 206723) | Soil microbial communities from Loxahatchee National Wildlife Refuge, Florida, United States - Lox_Sample_2.4 | ecosystem: Environmental > Terrestrial > Soil > Wetlands | place: USA... | reverse complement strand
GACGTGGCCTTGCCGGAGCAAACGGCGCTTTGGAACATCTGGGAGGCCATCCTCGGCGGCGATTCGACAACGATCATGAACGCGGTTCAGACCGGATTCGACCAAGTCGACTCGGCCCTGGCCCAGTTCCCCGAATCGGTCGTCAATTCCATCGTCGATGCGGTGCAGAACCTCGGTGCAGACGCCGGCGCGCAGGCAGCGGGGCAGGTGGGCACGACGCTCAGCGACATCGTCGCGTCGTTGTTCTAGCTCGCCGAGGTTCGTTTGTTGCTTCGAGGAGGGTGCGGCATGCAGCTCTGGCATCGCGGCTACGTCACCGCAGTTGTCGCCCTCGTCGGCGCCGGCGTCATTGCCGTCAGCCCAGTGCCCGCACGCGTCGTATACGTGCCCGACATCCGACTCGCCGCCGGCGACGCAACAGACATCGTCATCGACATCGTGCGGCACGGACAACGGATGCCGCCATTCAACGAACTCGTTACTCCGTCCCCGGATTACCCGGGACCTCCGCTCAGTGACCTCGGCCAACAGCAGGCGCTTGACGTCGCGAATCAACTCCACAATGAGCTCGGTGACCAGGTCGCGGGGATTTTCTCGGGGCAGGCCATCCGGGACATGGAGACTGCCGCGCCGTTCGCTGGTCTGGAGAACATGGCGAATGACGTGCAGATATTGCCGGGGCTCAACGAGATCGACAGCGGCATTTACGCTGGCGATCCGCTCAGCAGCCCCGGCGGTTTCCTGTACGAAGTGACCCCGCTCTTGTGGTCGCTGTTCGGCTTGGTATTAGCGCCGATCCCGGGCTCTGTTGAGGACCCCAACGGGGTGGTGATGAACGAAAATTTCACCGACGCCGTCGACACCATGTACAACGCCGCGATTGCCAACCCGGTCGTCAGCGCCAACGGCCAGATCACTGATGTGGCGTTCAACAATGAAGCAGACGTCGCTGCCTGGGTAACCCTGAACGTCAACAATCCCGATATCTCGTACCTCTTACCCCTAACCATTCAAACAATATTCAGCGACAACGATGGATATCCGCTCCTGCCCGACACCGGCATCATTCAAATCGAGGGCAATCCCACCGATGGCTGGACGCTGGTCAGTTGGGACGGGTATCCGATCCCGGCAGATCCGGGACTGCTGACGAAGCTGTTGATGGACTTGCGTGAGCTGATCATTGCGCCACAAACAGCGGGGTGGAACATTTACGAGGCCCTTCTCGGCGGTGATCCGACGACGATCGAGAATGCGCTTGAGGCCGGCATACAAAGCCTTGGTGCGGCGATAGTTCAGTTCCCCGAGTCGGTGGTCAATGACATCGTCGACGCTGTGCAAAACCTCGGTGCCGAGACCGGCGCACAGGTGGCGGGCGAGGCGGGGATGAGCCTCAGCGACATTTTCGCGGCAGTGTTCTGAAGCACGAAGAGCGATTGTGTCAGGGCACCGGCTCACCGCTGCCGCCGTGGGCTGAAACGACTGCCCCGCACCGGCTGGTTGACCGCTGGCCAGCCCCCGCCGATGCCCGGTATAGAGGCAGCCGTGACCTGAAGATCATCGACGTTGACTCGAGCTACTTCTCGTTGGTTCCGTAGGCGAGTTGAGCGATTAGCGGAAGCTCGCCTCCTTCCACATAGAGGGCGGGCTTCACTTTCGGATGAAACGGTGACTTAGCGAAACAGTCGGCGCACACACGCACATGGGTTGCATAAGTCCCGTCCGCTGCAACCGATTGGGGAGAAACGAAGCCCATCTCTTCCGCATGCATCGCAGCGGACTGACCATAAGGAATGCCGATCTGCGTCAGAAACGCTATGTGCCACTCAGCCTCGCCGCGCACGCCGACAGCTGTGTCGGTGCCCTGCCCGCAGACGATGCAGCTACCCGTCTGATACATCCTCACCGCATTCATCTTGCTACGCCTTAGCAAAGGGGACCACCGGCCAGCCAGCGCTATGAGCTGATGACTGTCGGGGCGCAGTCTCTCATGTTGGGAGGACGTAGCCGACTGTCGAATAATTCGCGGCATAGCGCTGCAAAATGTGGTGGTTGTTTGACCCATCTCACAGCCTTGACGCTTCTCCTACACCCTGTAGTGAAGCCAGTCCCAGCGGCTGGGACACTGGTGGACGTGTCCAGATCCGATGGCCCGGCTCGCCCCCGCAAGCGGCGGGACCCCCACCTCGGACCGGCTGCGCGGCCCGCGTCGTCGCCGCGCGGTACGGCCATTTCGGCGAAGCTCTTCGACGACGCCTGCGCGGTCATTCCCGGTGGAGTGAACTCACCGGTGCGGGCGTTCAAGGCGGTCGGCGGCACGCCCCGCTTCATCACCCAAGCCCACGGCTGCTGGCTCACCGACGCCGACGGCAACCGCTACGTCGACCTGGTCTGCTCCTGGGGACCGATGATCCTGGGCCACGCGCACCCGTCGGTGGTGGACGCCGTCGCCAGGGCCGCTGCCACCGGGCTGTCCTTCGGGGCGCCGACGCCCGCCGAAACCGAACTGGCCGCCGAGATCATCGACCGGATGCCACCGGTGCAGCGGATCCGGTTGGTCAACTCCGGCACCGAGGCCACCATGAGCGCGGTGCGACTGGCCCGCGGGTTCACCGGCCGCGCAAAGGTCGTCAAGTTCTCCGGCTGCTATCACGGCCACGTCGACGCGTTGCTCGCCGACGCCGGCTCCGGGGTCGCCACGCTGGGCCTGCCGTCGTCGCCCGGCGTCACCGGTGCCACGGCTGCCGACACGATTGTGTTGCCGTACAACGACGTTGACGCTGTGCAGCAGACCTTCGGCCAGTTCGGTGACGAGATCGCCGCGGTGATCACCGAAGCCAGCCCCGGCAATATGGGCGTTGTCCCGCCCGCAACCGGCTACAACGCCGCGCTGCGTGCGATCACCGCCGAGCACGGCGCGCTGCTGATCATCGACGAAGTGATGACGGGGTTCCGGCTCAGCCGAAGCGGTTGGTATGGAATCGACGCGGTCGATGCCGATCTGTTCACCTTCGGCAAGGTGATGAGCGGCGGTCTGCCCGCCGCGGCGTTCGGCGGCCGAGCCGAGGTGATGGAACGGCTGGCGCCGCTGGGGCCGGTGTATCAGGCCGGCACGCTGTCCGGCAATCCGGTGGCGATGGCCGCCGGGTTGGCGACGCTGCGCCATGCCGACGACGCGGTCTACGCCGCGCTGGATGCCAACGCCGATCGGCTGGCCGGCCTGCTGTCCGCGGCGTTGACCGATGCCGATGTGCCACATCAGATTCCGCGGGCCGGCAACATGCTCAGCGTGTTCTTCGGCGATGCGCCGGTCATCGACTTCGCGTCGGCGCGCGCCAGCCAGACGTGGCGTTTCCCGTCTTTCTTTCACGCCCTGCTGGACGCCGGGGTCTACCCGCCGTGCAGCGCCTTCGAGGCTTGGTTCGTCTCGGCGGCACTCGACGATGCCGCCTTCGACCGGATCGCCGATGCGCTGCCGGCCGCCGCGACTGCCGCAGCCAAGGAGAGCAAACCCTGATGGCCGAGCAGACCCGAATCCACCTGGTACGCCACGGCGAGGTCTACAACCCCGACGGTGTGCTCTACGGCAGACTGCCCGGATTCCGCTTGTCCGACAAGGGAATTCAGCAAGCCCAGGCGGTGGCCGATGCGTTGGCCGACCGCGACATCGTCGCGGTCATCGCCTCACCGCTGCAACGCGCGCAGGAGACCGCCGCGCCCATCGTTGCCCGCCACGACCTGACCATGGACACCGACCCCGATCTGATCGAATCGGCGAACTTCTTCGAGGGCAAGCGGTTAGGCCCGGGCGACGGCGCGTGGCGGGACCCGCGGTTCTGGTGGCAGCTGCGCAACCCGTTCACCCCGTCCTGGGGTGAGCCGTACAAGCAGGTCGCGGCCCGGATGACGACCGCAGTCGACAAAGCTCGCGCGCTGGCCGCCGGCCGCGAGGCAGTGTGCGTCAGCCACCAGCTACCGGTCTGGACAGTGCGGTTGTCGCTGACCGGCCGGCGGCTCTGGCACGACCCGCGGCGTCGGCAGTGCGCGGTCGGTTCGGTGACCTCCCTGGTGTACGACGGCGACCGGCTGGTCGACGTGCTGTACAGCGAGCCGGCGGGCGGCTGATCATGCGGCGGCTGGCGCTCGTCGCGACCGCGGTGGCCGGCCTGCTGGTCGGCTGCTCCAGCGGTGATGACGCGGTCGCTCAGGGCGGCACCTTCGAATTCGTCGCTCCCGGCGGCAAAACCGACATCTACTACAACCCGCCCGACCGCCGTGGCCGACCCGGACCGGTCTCCGGGCCCGACCTGATGGACCCGGCACGCACCGTGTCGGTCGACAACTTTGCCGGCCGCGTCGTCGTCATCAATGTCTGGGGCCAGTGGTGCGGACCGTGCCGCGCCGAGGTCACCCAGCTGCAGCAGGTGTACGACGCCACCCGCGCCGACGGCGTCACGCTGCTGGGCATCGACGTCCGCGACAACAATCGCCAGGCAGCCCAGGACTTCGTCAAAGACCGCAACGTGACGTTCCCGTCGATCTACGACCCGGCGATGCGCACCATGATCGCGTTCGGCGGCAAGTACCCGACCACGGTGATCCCGTCGACGCTGGTGCTTGACCGCCAACACCGGGTCGCGGCCGTTTTCCTGCGTGAACTGCTCGCCGAGGACCTGCAGCCGGTGGTGCAACGCGTCGCGTCCGAACCCGCCGAGCAGCAGGCACCGACGAGAGCGCAATGACCGGCTTCACCGAAATCGCGGCCGCCGGGCCGATATCGCTGGCGCTGGCCGTGTGCTTGCTGGCCGGGCTGGTGTCGTTCGCGTCGCCGTGTGTGGTGCCGCTGGTCCCGGGCTACCTGTCGTATCTGGCCGCAGTGGTCGGTGTCGACGAGCAGCCGCAGTCCGGTTCGGTTCAAGCGCCGCCCGCTGCGCGGTGGCGGGTCGCGGGGTCGGCGGCGTTGTTCGTCGCCGGGTTCACCGTGGTGTTCCTGCTCGGCACGGTCGCCGTACTGGGCATGACTACCACGATGATCACCGATCAGCTGGTGCTGCAGCGGGTTGGCGGCGCGCTGACCATCCTGATGGGCCTGGTGTTCGTCGGATACGTTCCGGCGATGCAACGTCAGGTCCGGTTCGCACCCCGCCAGCTCTCGACGGTGGCCGGGGCGCCGCTGCTGGGCGCGGTGTTCGCATTGGGCTGGACGCCGTGTCTGGGGCCGACGCTGACCGGGGTGATCACCGTTGCTTCGGCCACCGACGGCGCGAGTGTGGCCCGCGGAATCGTGTTGACGATTGCCTACTGCCTGGGCTTGGGCATCCCGTTCGTGTTGCTGGCGTTCGGGTCGGCATCCGCGGTCGCCGGCCTCGACTGGTTGCGCCGGCACACCCGAGCGCTGCAGGTCCTGGGCGGAGTGCTGCTGATCGCGGTCGGTGTCGCGCTGGTCAGCGGCGGGTGGAACGACTTCATCTCGTGGCTGCGCGATGCGTTCGTCTCCGACGTGAGGCTGCCGATCTAGTGGCGGGGGGGGGCGGCAAAAACCCCCCAAAAAAAACGTGTTTGGGGGGTGTTTGCGTCTGCTCGCGCAGAGAGCCCGCAACACCTGGCGCGCGCTGACCTCGATGGGCACCGCGCTGGTGCTGCTGTTCCTGTTGGCCCTCGGCGCGGTGCCCGGCGCGCTGCTGCCGCAACGCAGCCTCAACGCCGGCAAGGTCGCCGACTATCTGGCCGCCCACCCGCTGATCGGGCCGTGGCTGGATCGACTGCAGGCGTTCAACGTGTTCGGCAGCTTCTGGTTCACCGCCGTCTACACGTTGCTGTTCGTGTCGCTGGTCGGCTGTCTGACCCCGCGGATGATCGAGCATGCCCGCAGCATGCGGGCAACCCCGGTGCCGGCCCCCCGCAACCTGGCTCGGCTGCCCAAGCACGCCGCCGCCACCATCGAAGGCGAACCCGAGAAGCTGGCGGCGGCGATGGCCCATCGGCTGCGGGGTTGGCGCAAGGTCATCCACAGCGGCGACGGGGCCATCGAGATTTCCGCCGAAAAGGGCTACCTTCGCGAATTCGGCAACTTGGTGTTCCATTTCGCCCTGCTGGGCCTACTGGTGGCGGTGGCCGCCGGCAAGCTGTTCGGCTACGAGGGCAACGTCGTCGTGATCGCCGACGGCGGTCCCGGTTTCTGCTCGGCATCGCCGGCCGCGTTCGACTCGTTTCGGGCCGGCAACACCGTCGACGGCACATCGCTGTACCCGATCTGCTTGCGCGTCAAGGACTTTGACGCGCATTACCTTCCGAACGGGCAGGCCACGTCGTTCGCCGCCGACATCGACTACCAGGCCGGACGCGACCTGGCAAACGCCAGCTGGCGGCGCTACCGGCTAGAGGTCAACCACCCGCTGCGCGTCGGCGGCAACCGCGTCTACCTACAGGGCCACGGCTACGCGCCGACGTTCACCGTGACCTTCCCCGACGGGCAGACGCGCAGCTCGACAGTGCAGTGGCGACCCGACAACCCCCGCACACTGCTGTCGTCAGGTGTCGCGCGGATCGACCCGCCGGCCGGCGCATATCCGGACGCGGTCGAACGTCGCAAACACCAGATAGCCATCCAGGGGCTGCTGGCGCCGACCGAGCAGCTGGAGGGCACGCTGCTGTCGTCGAGCTTTCCCGCGCTGATCGCCCCGGCGGTCGCCGTCGACATCTACGCCGGTGACACCGGCCTGGACACCGGCCGTCCGCAGTCGCTGTACACCCTGGATCCGCGTCTCATCGACCAGCACCGGCTCACCAGGGCCAAACGGGTCAACCTGCGCATCGGCGACAGCGTGCGGATCGATCAGGGTCCTGCGGCGGGCACCGCCGTACGGTTCGACGGCGCTGTCCCGTTCGTCAACCTGCAGGTTTCGCACGACCCCGGGCAGGTCTGGGTGCTGGTGTTCGCCATCGCGATGATGGCCGGGCTGGTGGTGTCGCTGCTGGTGCGCCGACGGCGGGTATGGATCCGGCTGATGCCGAGCGCGGCCGGTACGGTGAACGTCGAGCTAGGTGGCCTGGCGCGGACGGACAACTCCGGTTGGGGCGAAGAATTCGAGCGGCTCGTCGACCGGTTGCAGGACGGATTAACAACGCCGGCCGCGGCGCCTGGCGAGCCGGTCGGGACTGGGAGGAGCCTGGAATGAACACCTCGCACGTCAATCTGGACCTGGCACGCAATTCGGACTGGGCGTTCACTTCCGCGGTCGTGGTGCTGGTGGTCGCCTTGGTGCTGCTGGCCGTTGAGCTCGCCTATACCCGCAGCCGGCGAGCCGACCGGGAGTTGGTGACCGCCGGATCGGTGGCCGCCGACAGCGCAACGCCGGGCGTCGTGCTGGACGGCCCGCGGCGGCCGTTCGACGAACGCGCCGGGCGGGCGGGGCTGATCCTGATCTACGCCGGGATCGGCCTGTTGCTGTTGTGCATCGTGCTGCGCGGTCTGGCCACCGTGCGGGTGCCGTGGGGCAACATGTACGAGTTCATCAACCTGACCTGCTTTTGCGGGCTGGTCGCCGGCGCGATCGTGCTGCGCCGACCGCAGTACCGGCCGCTGTGGGTTTTTCTGCTGCTGCCGGTGCTGATTTTGCTGACGGTGTCCGGTCGCTGGCTCTACACCAACGCCGCCCCGGTGATGCCGGCGCTGCAGTCGTACTGGCTGCCGATCCATGTCTCGGTGGTCAGCCTGGGCTCGGGGGTGTTCCTGGTCGCGGGGGTGGCCAGCATCCTGTTCCTGTTGCGGACCTCTCGGCTGGGTGTGCCGGAGACGCCCGGCGCGTTTGCTCGGATCGTGCAGCGGTTGCCCGATGCCCAGACGCTGGACCGGATCGCCTACCGGACGACGATCTTTGCGTTTCCGGTGTTCGGCTTCGGGGTGATTTTCGGCGCGATCTGGGCCGAGCAGGCCTGGGGCCGGTATTGGGGCTGGGACCCCAAGGAGACGGTGGCTTTCATCGCGTGGGTGATCTACGCCGCTTACCTGCATGCTCGGTCGACGGCGGGCTGGCGGGACAAGAAAGCGGCCTGGATCAACGCCGTCGGTTTCGTGGCCATGGTGTTCAACCTGTTCTTCGTCAACCTGGTGACGGTTGGCCTGCACTCCTATGCTGGGGTGGGCTAACCCGAGATCGGGAGGCGCCGATCGGCGCTGCGATATGTTCGGTTAATAAGACCGTTCGTCAACAAGCGACCCGAGTGTTGCTACAAGGGGAAAATGCACGTGTCTGACCATCCGACGCAAGGTGCGAATACGGGGGGATCGCAAGGTCGCGCCGAGCATCCGACCACCGAGCGGCGGCCACAGCCGCCGTCACCGCCACCGCCGCCGGTGACCGAGCCGCCGACCAGGGCTTTTGCCGGGTTTCGCACCGAGCGGCGCTTCAACGAGGCGGTGACGCGAGGCGTGCCGCCCCCGGAGACTCGCGTCGAACCTCGGGCTTGGGCGGCCACGCCGCACAAAGGACTTCCGCAGGTCGTCGATTCGCCGTCGCAAACCTCGAGCGGCTACTACCGAGGACAGCCGCCGATCTCGCCGGCCAGCAGCGGGCAGACCGGACAGCGGCCGGCCGTGCACCCGTCGCCGTACCCGGAGCTGTCCACCAGCACCCTGCTGCGCCAGGTCAAGCCGCCGCCGTCGGAGGGCTGGCGGCGGTGGCTGTACATGCTGTCGGGACAGCTGATCAACGTGGGCGAAAGCCCGCGGATCCTGCGCTACAACGACCTGATCGTCCAGGTGAACCGTCCGCTGCGGGGTTGCTACCGCATTGCGATGCTCTCGCTGAAGGGCGGCGTCGGCAAAACCACCATCACCGCCACGCTCGGAGCGACTTTCGCGTCGATTCGCGGCGACCGGGTGGTGGCCGTGGACGCCAACCCCGATCGCGGCACACTGAGCCAGAAGGTGCCGTTGGAGACGCCGGCCACCGTACGTCACCTGCTGCGCGACGCCGAGGGCATCGAGCGCTACAGCGATGTCCGCAGCTATACCTCGCAGGGTCCGAGCCGGCTGGAAGTGCTGGCCTCGGAGAGCGACCCGGCCATGTCCGAGGCGTTCAGCGCGGAGGATTATGCGCAGACGCTGGAAATCCTCGAGCGGTTCTACGGCCTGGTGCTCACCGACTGCGGGACCGGCCTACTGCATTCGGCGATGACATCGGTGCTGGAGAAGGCCGACGCCTTGATCGTGGTCAGCTCCGGATCGATCGACGGCGCGCGCAGCGCGTCAGCGACCTTGGACTGGCTCGATGCGCATGGACATGAAGATCTGGTCCGCAATTCGATCGCGGTGATCAATGCGGTGCGGCCCCGGTCCGGCAAGGTCGACATGCAAAAGGTGGTCGATCACTTCTCGCGGCGGTGCCGCGCGGTGCGGCTGGTGCCGTTCGACCCGCATCTCGAGGAGGGCGCGGAGATCAGCCTGGACCGGCTGAAGCGGGAAACGCGGGAAGCGCTCATCGAACTGGCTGCCGTTGTCGCCGATGGCTTTCCGAGCGATCAGCGTCGATCCAACGAACACTTCATTTAGCGAGCACGAACTAACGCGGGTTGTTATCGCCGTGGCCTAGCCGCCGCAGGAACTCCGGATCGTCGTCGGGTCCGATGACGCGAGTCTTCTGCCGGTTGACCTGTGAACGGGCAGCGCGCCAACCAACGTAGATCAGCGTCCCCAAAACGAGGACCAGGAGCAGGTAGAGCACTCAACACCTCCTTGGTGGCGAATATACGCGGCGTCTTAGGCTCGCATTGTGCCAAAGGCTCGGAGCGCGGCCGGTCGCGCCGCCGTCAGCGTCCTGCTTTACGTCGCCGCCCGGCTGGTCTTGGTGGCGGTGCTGACCGCGGCGATCTACGGAGCGGGCCGACTGCTCGGCGTGCCCGAGTTCCCGCTGATCGTCGCGCTGTTGTTTGCTCTCGTCATTGCAATGCCGTTGGGTATCTGGCTGTTCGGTCCGCTGCGTCGGCGGGCCACCGAGGGCATCGAGGTGGCCACCGAGCGTCGGCGCCGCGACCGCGAGCAGCTGCGGGCCAGGCTGCGCGGCGAGGCACCGCCCGACGCCGGCTCTGACACATCCGATTGAAAACGCTACTCGCACACGGCTTTCGAAGATGATGTCAACGTTTCTTGACAGCCTCCGGATTGTCAAGCTATCTTGACAAGCGTGAGCGAACTGTCCGATCTGTCGCTGGGTCCCGCCGCGGACGCCGCAGGCAGCGCCGACCCTGCGGTCGGGCTGCGCGCGGTGCGTGCCTTGCAGCGCCTGCAGGAGCGGTTGGAGGCAGTCCACGTCGCCAACGCGCGTGCGCAGGGCTGGAGTTGGCAGGCGATTGCCGATGCGCTCGGTGTCAGCCGTCAGGCGGTGCACCAGAAATACAACCGGAGGAGATGACCAACAATGTTCGAGCGGTTCAGCCGCAGCGCGCGCGCTGCGGTCGTGCTGGCCCAGGAAGAGGCCCGCGAATTGTGCGACCGCGAAACCGGTTCGCAGCACTTGCTTCTCGGCGTTCTGCAAGCCGCCGGGCCTGATCTGTCGACGGTGCTGAACGGTTATGGGCTGACCTCCGAGGTGGTGCGGTCCCGGCTGGCCGAAGCCTCAACCGGCGATACGTCGTTGGCCGAGGACGCCGACGCGCTGCGCGCCATCGGCATTGATCTGCGGGCCGTTCGTGACAGTGTGGCCCGCACGTTTGGCGTCGACGCCTTTGACGGCGCGCTGGCACGTTCGGGGCGCCGTCGCCGGCCACGAGGCCACATGTCGTTCAACCACGGCGCCAAAAAGGTCCTAGAGCTGGCGCTGCGAGAAGCATTGGCGCACAAGGACAACGAGATCCGCTGCGAGCACCTGTTACTGGGTATCCTGCGAAGCGGCGACAAAGCGGCCGTCGGGTTGATCACCGAGCACGTCTACACCGCGCAGTTGCGTGCGGCGGTGATCAAGCTGCTGGACAAAGCCGCGTAGTCGTGGGTTCTCGTCGAGTGTGCATCGACGGCGGCGACACGCCGACGGCTCCCTCCCGGTGTGCACACTCGAAGCCCTAACGCACAGTCGAAAGCACGTCAACTAGCCAGCGCCAACGCGGCTGCCACCGCGATCGACCACACCAGCATCGCCAGGCCGGTGTCACGCAGCACCGGAATCAGTTCGGTTCCAACTCGACCGGATCGCACCGGCGCCGCCGCGCGCAGCGCCAGCGGAGTAGCGACCAGCCCCAGCGCACACCACGGGCTGGCCGCGGTCAGTGTCAGGGTCAGCACGGCGGCGAGCACCAGCAGCGCCTGATAGAGCCTGCGAGTCCCGGTGTCGCCCAACCGCACCGCCAAGGTGAGCTTGCCGGACTGTGCGTCGGTGGGGATATCCCGCAGGTTGTTGGCCACCAACACCGCCGACGACAGCGCTCCGGTCGTCACCGCCAGCACCAGACCCACCCAATTTACCCGCAGCGCCTGGGTGTACTGGGTGCCGAGCACCGCGATCAGCCCGAAGAACACGAATACCGCGAGTTCGCCAAAACCCGCATAACCGTAGGGCTTTGAGCCGCCGGTGTACAGCCAGGCCCCGGCAATGCAAAACACGCCGACCAGTATCAGCCACAGCGCGGTGGTCACCGCCAGCGCCAAACCGGCCACTGCGGCAACGCTCAAACTGACCACCGCCACCGTCAGCACCGACCGCGGTGTCGCGAGCCGCGAGCCGACGAGGCGCAACGGGCCGGCGCGATTGTCGTCGGTGCCGCGGACGCCGTCGGAGTAGTCGTTGGCGAAGTTCACCCCGACGATCAATGCCACCGCGACGGCCAGTGCCAGCAGTGCCTTCCACCAGTTGGCGGCGTGCAACCAGGCGGCACCGCCGGTGCCCGCGATCACCGGGGCGATCGCGTTGGGAAGCGTGCGGGGTCGCGCGCCCGCGATCCATTGCGCAAAACTGGCCACCCGTGAATCGTTGCATGCGGCGTGCACGACAATGAACGGGTGATCGGAGTGATCGGCGGCAGTGGCTTCTACACGTTCTTCGGCTCAGACGCCCGCACCATCAACCTGGATACCCCGTTCGGCGAGCCCAGTGCCCCGGTCACGGTCGGTGTCGTCGGCCGGCACGAGGTCGCATTTCTGCCCCGCCACGGCGCCAACCACCAGTATCCGGCGCACAAGGTGCCGTATCGGGCCAACATGTGGGCGCTGCGCGCCCTTGGCGTACGCCAAGTCTTCGCGCCGTGCGCGGTCGGCAGCCTGACACCTGAATTCGAACCGGGCGCGATCGTGGTGCCCGATCAACTGGTGGACCGAACCCGTCACCGCGCCGACACCTACTTCGACTCCGGTGCCGCGCACGTATCGTTCGCCGACCCGTACTGCCCGACGTTGCGCTCCGCGGTCACCGGGCTGCCCGGCGTGGTCGGAGGCGGCACCATGGTGGTCATCGAAGGGCCGCGTTTTTCCACCCGCGCGGAAAGTCAATGGTTCGCCGCCGCCGGCTTCACCTTGATCAACATGACCGGCTACCCGGAGGCGGTGCTCGCCCGCGAACTCGAAATCTGCTACGCAACAATTGCTTTGGTGACAGATCTGGATGCCGGAATCGACGCTGGGGCCGGGGTGAAGGTTGTCGACGTGATCGGCGAATTCGAGAAGAACATCGAGCCGTTCAAGAAGCTTGTGCACGAGGCGATCGGCCAGGTCGCCGCCGAACGCACCTGCACCGAGTGTTTGTCGCACACCGGTATTCAGCTGCCATTCGACCAGCCGTGAGGGTGCTCCTGACCGGCGCCGCCGGTTTCATCGGGTCGCGAGTCGACGCGGCGCTGCGGGCCGCGGGTCATGACGTGATCGCCATCGATGCCATGCTGCCCGAGGCGCACGGCGACGGTGCGGCGCTGCCGCGCGATTGCCGACGCGTCGACATCCGCGATGCCGACGCCGTGGCCCGGCTGCTGGGCGGTGTCGATCTGGTCTGTCACCAGGCCGCGGTTGTCGGTGCGGGCGTCAACGCCGCCGACGCGCCGGACTACGGCAGCCATAACGACTTCGGCACCACCGTGCTGCTGGCGCAGATGTTCCAGGCCGGGGTGGCGCGTCTGGTGCTGGCCTCGTCGATGGTGGTCTACGGGCAGGGCCGGTATCGCTGCGACGAGCACGGCCCGGTCGATCCGCTGCCGCGGCGGCGGGCCGACCTGGATGCCGGTGTTTTCGAGCACCGCTGCCCGGTCGGCGGGGAGGAACTGGCCTGGGAACTGGTCGACGAGGATGCGCCGCTGCGGCCACGCAGCCTGTATGCGGCCAGCAAGACCGCACAGGAGCATTACGCGCTGGCGTGGTCGGAGTCGACGGGCGGATCGGTGGTGGCGCTGCGCTACCACAATGTCTACGGTCCCGATATGCCGCGCGACACGCCGTATTCCGGGGTCGCTGCGATCTTCCGCTCGGCGCTTGAAAAAGGTGAGCCGCCAAAGGTTTTCGAAGATGGCGGCCAGATGCGGGACTTCGTTCACGTCGACGACGTCGCGGCGGCCAACGTGGCGGCGGCCGCAGCCGACCGCGGCGGTTTCACCGCGGCGAATGTCTGTTCCGGGCAGCCGGTTTCCATCATGCAGGTGGCGACGCGGCTGTGCGAAGCACGGGATTCGACGGTGTCGCCGGTCATCACGGGCCAATACCGCAGCGGCGACGTGCGCCACATCGTGGCCGATCCGGCTCGCGCCGCTGCGGTGCTTGGCTTCCGTGCGTCCGTCGACCCGCGGGAAGGATTGCGCAACTTCGCATTTGCACCGCTACGCGGCTAGATCGTCAGATTTCGATGACCTCAACACCTGTCATCGGAATGTTGTGCACCAGGGCGGTCGCCGCGATCCAGCTGTCATTAATCGGGATGCGTCGGTCAGCCGCTCGGAGCCGCGATACCAGTCGCGCCCAAGTTTCGGAGACCGCCTCATAGATCGGGAGTGCTTCGAGCCGCTGGGCCAGCTGATAAGTCGAGCGGCGGCGCGCAGCAGCCTCGTGGCCTGAGGCCTGCAGCAGGCCGAGTCGCAGCTCGCCCACGGGAGAGCTCGCGGATCACCTCGGGGGCAGGCCCGGTCCGACTACTGTCGAAGACCATGGCCGACGGTCTGGTGACGGTGGTGTTGCCGTGTCTGAACGAGGCCGAGTCGCTGCCGTTTGTGCTGGCCGCCATCCCCGCCGGCTACCAGGCCTTGGTAGTCGACAACAACAGCACCGATGACACCGCCGGCGTTGCCCGCCGTCACGGCGCCACGGTGGTCGCTGAATCGCGGCCCGGCTACGGCTCGGCCGTGCACGCCGGTGTGGTGGCCGCGACGACGCCGATCGTGGCGGTGATCGACGCGGACGGGTCTCTAGACCCCGCCGATCTGCCCGCGCTGGTCACCGAGCTGGAGCACGGCGCCGACCTGGCGATCGGCAGACGCCGCCCGGCGCCCGGACTGCGCTGGCCTTGGGTGGCGCGGCTGGGCACGGTGATGATGAGCTGGCGACTGCGCACCCGGCACGGTCTCCCGGTGCACGACATCGCGCCGATGCGGGTGTTTCGGCGCGATGCGTTGCTGGGCCTGGGTGTCAGCGACCGCCGGTCCGGATATCCGCTGGAGCTGCTGGTGCGAGCGGCCGCCGCCGGCTGGCGGGTAGTCGAGCGGGACGTGGCATACGGGCCCCGCGTCGGGGGTAAATCCAAGGTGAGCGGTTCGCTGCGCGGCAGTGTGACCGCGATTTTGGACTTTTGGAAGGTGATCTCATGAGCGTCTTGCCGGTGACGCTGCTGGTGGTGGCCAAAGCCCCGGTGCCCGGCCGGGCCAAGACCCGGCTGGCCGCGACGGTCGGCGATCAGGTGGCCGCCCGCATCGCCGCCGCCGCGCTGCTGGACACCCTCGAGGCGGTGGCGGCCACCCCGGTCGCGACCCGGGTCGTGGCGCTCACCGGCGAGCTCGACGATGCCGCAGACGCCGATGAGATCCGGCGCCGGCTCGCCTCGTTCGCCGTGATCAGCCAGCGCGGCAACGACTTCGGCGACCGGCTGGCCAATGCGCACGCCGACGCCGCCGTCGACGGGCATCCTGTGCTCCAGATCGGGATGGACACCCCGCAGGTGACCGCCGAGCTGCTGGGCGACTGTGCGCGACGCCTGATGGAATCTTCGGCCGTCCTCGGTTTGGCCCGCGACGGAGGATGGTGGGCGCTCGGCGTGCGCACCCCAGGCCACGCACAATGCCTGCGCGACGTACCGATGTCGCAGCCGGACACCGG
>Ga0335075_10008998_pt1 | contig 15276 bp, 15 predicted proteins | sample Lox_Sample_24_FD_206723 | JGI IMG/M metagenome (GOLD analysis project Ga0335075, IMG submission 206723) | Soil microbial communities from Loxahatchee National Wildlife Refuge, Florida, United States - Lox_Sample_2.4 | ecosystem: Environmental > Terrestrial > Soil > Wetlands | place: USA... | reverse complement strand
AGCCAGCTGCTGGGCGGCCAGATGCCGGGCATCGCGGACGCGCTGAAGACCACGCCGGCCGTCGCGGCTCCGCCCCAGCGGGCCGTGGCTCCGGCGCCGGCCGGAAACGGCGCGCCGGCCGCGAAGGCCGCCGCCCCGGCGCCGGCGCCCGCGCCGGCCCGGTCCTCGGACGCTCCGGCGGGCCAGCACGCCGCTCCTGGCCGGCCGGACAGCCAGCCGTCGGGCGCCGCCAAGCAGTCGGCCGGCGCCAAGACCGGCAAGGCCGAGGACGACGAATGGTGGACCGAGTAGGTCACCGGCAGCAGCGAAAGGCGGGCGCCAATGGCGCCCGCCTTTCGCGTTGTTCGCTCCGATTAGGGACTGACGGTCTGGCCGCCGTCGACGATCAGGACCTGTCCCGTCATATATGAGGACGCCTCGCTGGCCAGGAAGACCGCGGGCCCGGCCATCTCCTCGGCCCGGCCCCACCGCTGCATCGGCACGGTCGCGATCGTCGCCGGGCCCGCCGTCGGGTCCTGCCACAGGTTGCGGTTGAGATCGGTGGCCGTCCAGCCCGGGCAGAGCGCGTTGACCCGGACTCCGGCTGCGCCCCACTCGACCGCCAGTGACTTGGTGAGCGAGATCAGCCCGGCCTTGGCCGCGCCGTACGGGACCAGCAGCGGCGACCCGGCCACCCCGGCCACCGACGCGACGTTGATCACCGATCCCTGGCCGCGATCGAGCAGGTGCCCGGCGAACGCGTGGCACACGTAGACCGCCGAATCGAGGTTGAGCCGCATCAGCTTGTCCCAGCCGGTCAGCCTCAGGTCACGGAAGCCAACCATGAAGTTGGACCCGCCGGCGTTGTTCACCACCACGTCCACCTCGCCGAGCTGGTCGATCGCGGTCGCCACGGCCTCGCTGACCGCCTCCTGGCTGGTGACGTCGGCGGGGATGACGAAGGCCTTGCGTCCCGCCGCCGTGACGGCGGACGCGGTCTCGGCCAGGCCGTCCTCGCTGCGGGCGACGAGGGCGACGTCCGCGCCGGCCTCGGCCAGGGCCACGGCGATGGACCGGCCGATCCCGCGGGACGCGCCGGTGATGAACGCGTTCTTTCCGGTCAGATCGAAAAGGCTCACGGGGGGTCCTTCCATTCGGTGGGGAGCGGCCAGGCGGAGGGGTTGACGCGCCGCACGATCTCGTTCAGCACGATACGGACGTAGGGCTCACCCACCCAGAGGTGTTTCGCCTTGTCGCCGACGACGATCTCGGCCTGCGGCACCCGGGCGAACCGGGCCCGGGCCTCGTCCGGCCGCAGGTAGTCGTCGAATTCGGGCACCAGCGCGACCAGCGGCCGGCCGGACACGGCCCAGGCGTCGAGGTCGGCGTCGGCCGCCCGGTGCAGCGCCGGTGATATCAGGATCGCTCCCGCGACGGCGGGGACGTTGCCCCACTTCAGGGCCAGCTCCGTGCCGAACGACCAGCCCAGCAGCCAGCGTCGCGGCAGCCCGGCGGCCACGCAGTACTCGATCGCGGCGGTCACGTCGTGCCGCTCGCTCTCGCCCTCGCCGAACTCCCCCTGGCTCGCGCCCTGCTCCGACGCCGTGCCCCGGGTATTGAACCGGAGCACCGCGAGGTCGGCCAGCGCGGGCAGCCGGCTGGACGCCTTGCGCAGCAGGTGGCTGTCCATCATCCCGCCCGCCGTGGGCAGCGGGTGCAGGCCGATCAGCGTGGCCACCGGGTCGGCGCGCTCCGGCAGCGCCAGCTCGCCGACCAGGTCGAGCCCGTCGGCCGTGCGCAGCGTCACCGGCTTCCTGATGGCGGGCAGGACGGTCCCCGCCCTGATCTCGGTCATTGCTTCCTCATCCTGTCCAGCCCGGGCCGCCGCGGCGCGGACGTCGCCGCCAGCACGAATTGTGCCAGTGACGGCGTTCGTCCAGCCCCTCGGTGTGCGCCGGCCACACCACGAGGTGCGCCGCACCGGGCCGGATCTCCTGATTGCACCCGGGACACCGGTAGGTCTTGCCCGCCGCGGCGCCGGGCACCTGGCGGACCACCCAGTCGCCGTCCGGCCATTCCTGCACCTGCGGGAGGCCGAGCGGGGCCGGCAGCGGCCGGACCGGCGTGCGACGTGCCTTGCGCGGGCTCACGGGCGCCAGGTTATGGCACCGGCTACAGTGGGCTCCCGTGCGGCTCGTCATCGCCCGGTGCAGCGTCGACTACGCGGGCAGGCTCTCGGCTCACCTGCCGCTCGCCACCCGGCTGCTCATCGTCAAGGCGGACTCCTCGGTCCTGGTTCATTCCGACGGGGGCAGTTACAAGCCGCTGAACTGGATGTCGCCGCCGTGCCGGCTGGCCGAGGAGCCGGGCCGGTGGGTGGTGACCGGGAAGTCGGGCGAGACGCTGACCATCGGCATCGAGGAGATCATCAGCGATTCCTCGTATGACCTGGGGGTCGATCCCGGCCTGCGGAAGGACGGCGTCGAGTCGCACCTGCAGGAACTGCTGGCGGCGCAGATGCACCTGCTCGGCGAGGGCTGGCGGCTGATCCGCCGGGAGTACCCCACCCCGATCGGCCCGGTCGACCTGATGTGCCGGGACGGTCTCGGGGCGAGCGTGGCCATCGAGGTCAAGCGCCGCGCCGAGATCGACGGCGTGGAGCAGCTCACCCGCTACCTGGACCTGCTGAACCGCGATCCGCTGCTCGCCCCGGTGTCCGGCGTGCTGGCCGCCCAGGAGATCCGGCCGCAGGCCCGGGTGCTGGCCCAGGACCGGGGCATCCGCTGCGTCACCCTGGACTACGACGAGATGCGCGGGACCGGGGACGGCGCGCTGAGACTGTTCTGACCGGGTCGGCCTGCTGCGACGTGATCGACGCTCTCATGCCGATGGCCTAGCCCGCTGCAATGTCATCGGCGTAACATCTCTCATGGCATTGCACTAGCATTTCTGTGGTCATGTCTCACATGTGACCGGGCACATGTGAGACGGGGGGAGTGTAAGGGAGGCCTTGTCTGCCTAGGGGGGTCTGCGAAGACCGTGTGGCAAGAACGGCGCCGTCAGCGAATGCGACGGCTCGAAAACGAGGTCGCGGCGGCCAGAGCGAATCAGGCTGACCTGACGCGGCGCCTGGAGTTGTTCGAGAAGATCGCGGCGGCCGCGGGCGTCGAGCTGGCCGATCCCCCGGAACCGGCTGACGTGCCGCCCCCGCTGGCCGCCGCCGCTCAGGATCCCCGCCAGGATGCGCCGGTACGCGTCAATGTGGACGGCCGTGAGTTCATCGCGGTGGTGGGCGGCGGCGATGGCGGCGACCCGATCGAGTGGTGGACCGCGATCAAGCAGCTGGCCGGGCGTTCAGAAAACTCTTCCAGGAGCGCGCCGGAGAGCGCGTCGGGGAGCGCGTCATGATCCATCTGGAGCGGGTCACCCTGCCGCGCGGGCTCAGCGCCCTGGCGCACCGGGATCCGGACGGCAACCTGGTCATCTTCGTGTCGACGGCGCTGGACGCCACGCGTCAGCGGGCGGCGGTCATGGAAGCGATCCGCGCCACGCGGCGCGGTACCTGGCGCGCCGGCCTGCCTCCGGTCGGGCTGGCCCTGCTCCTGGGGATCAAGACCGCGTTCCGGCGCGCGACCTCGGCCCTGCGTGCCCGGCCGCTGGCCTGGGGCGCGGCCGCGACCGCGACGGCCGCCGGGGTGGCGACCGCCGGTGCCCTGATCCTCACGGCGCCGCACAACGGCCGCCCGCCGACCGCCGCCGGGCCCCAGCCCGGGCCGAGCGCCGCGGCGCCGCTGCCGCAGCCCAGCCACCGGCCGCCGGCCCGCCCCGGTCACCACGGCCGCTCCGGCTCGGGCGGGAGCACCCGCGTGGTGTCCTCGGGCGGCTCGCCGGGCGTCAGTCAGCCGAGCGCGCCAGGGAGGCCGGCTCCGACATCCGGCGGCGGCGGTGGCGGTGGCGGTGGCGCTCCGTCGCCGACGCCATCGACGGGGCCCGCGCCGACCGAGCCCGCTCCGACGCCATCGCCGTCGCCCACCGGGAGCAGCGGCACGTGCATCGTGGTGCTGGTCCTCAAGGCGTGCGTGCCGCCCCTCACCGTGGACGTGAAGCTCTGACGGACCCCGGGCACCGGGCACCGGGTCTCGCGGCGGCCACGGCGGCCTGAGCCCGCTACGCTCCGCGGCGCTGCTGGTCCGGGCGCCCGCCCTCGCGGTCGCGCTCGTCGGCCTGGTCACGCTGATCACGCCAGTTGCGCGCGAGCGCGATCAGGCCCCTGACCACGTCCGGCGGCAGCCCAGGCGTCTCGGCGATGTGCTGCAGCGTGGGGTCTTCGTACGCGGCACGGCTCTCGGCGGCCGACACGACGGAGGGCTCTCCGCCGGTCAGGATCCGCCGGCAGGACCCGGGAGACCAGCCGAGGTGGTTCTCGACCGCGCCGAGCGTGCTGGCCGACACGCGCTTGCCGTTCTCTAGCTTGCCGAGGGTCCGGTCGGTGATGCCCGTCTCGGCGGAGAACGCCCGGCGGTCTCTCATGCCGAGCGCGGTTCGCCGGGCCACCACGTAGTCGCCGAGCCGCTCCCAATCGTCTGCCATGGGTACATCATGGCGGAAGATACTGGAAGAATCCAGAGTTTCGTCTGCCTACATACCCCTATTTTTCGGTCATACCACCATATAAATTTCCTATGCGCCACCCTTCGTTCCACATTTCCTGGCGGAACCTTGACATTCTTTCCTGTTTCTTCCTACGCTTGAGCCATGCCAGGCCACGCCGACTCGGGGGCGCCGACGTGTCCTGGCCGATCACCTCGACCCGCTGCCGGGCTGCGCGACAGGCCGGCCCCTCATCCCGCGAGGACCCCCGTGAGCGCTGCCGTCCTGTCCCTGGCTGAGCCAAACCTCGTCCCGGTCCGTTCCAACAACGTGGCCGACCGCCCGCTTTTTTCGGCTGTCCTGGGCGCGGCCTCCTCCCGGGTTGCCGCCGAAGCCGACCTGGCCATCACCCAGCTGTACCACGCCGAGTACCGCTCGCTGGTGCGGATGGCGGCCATGCTGGTCGGCGACACCGGCACCGCCGAGGAGGTAGTGCAGGACTCATTCATCGCCATGCACGCCGCCTGGCGGCGGCTGCGCGACTCCGACAAGGCCCTGCACTACCTGCGCCGCTCGGTGGTGAACCGGTCCCGCTCGGTGCTGCGGCACCGGGTCGTGGTCGACAAGCACCTGCCCAAGGGCGAGCCGGACATGCCCAGCGCCGAGCAGAGCGCGATCACCAGGCTCGAGCGCTCGGCGGTGGTCGCCGCGCTGCTCACGCTGCCCGACCGGCAGCGCGAGGCGCTGGTGCTCAAGTATTACCTGGACCTGTCCGAGGAAGAGGTCGCCGCGGCCATGAAGATCAGCCGGGGCGCGGTGAAGAGCCACACGGCCCGGGGCAAGGCGGCCCTGCGCAGCCAGCTGGAACCGGAGCGCTGACCCCGCCGGTTCACCCCAGCAGGTGCGCGTTGACCGCGCGCGCCGCCTCGGCCAGCCACGGGATCTCCACCACCGTCACTCCCCCGCTCCGCAGCGCGCCTGCCCCGCCCCCGGCCACGAACAGGGGCGGCTCGAGCCAGGCGATGACCACCCGGCGGATGCCGGCCTCCAGGGTCAGCCCGGCGCAGGACCGGGGCCGTGAGGCCCGGGTCAGGCACGGCTCCAGCGAGCTGTACAGGGTCGCGCCGGCCAGTCGCGTATCGCCGGCCGCCCGGTCCAGCGCCACCTCCTCGGCGTGATCCCCGGGGTCGCGCTCCCTTGAGTAACCGGTCGCGATCACCTGGCCGTCGCCGGCGACCAGGATCGCTCCCACCGAGAACGCGCTCGGCGACGGCGGGCAGCGCCGGGACAGCTCGATGGCCTCGCGCAGCCAGTGCAGGTCGGCCTGCGGCTCCCCCGGCCGGGGCGCGGCCGGCGCGGTGCCGGGCTCTTCCGTCATGGGCATACTCCTGTAACTTTCAATCAGGCATGAACTTACGCCGGCACAGAACGGTGGTGCACGAGCATGGTCACGACGCTGCGGACAGCGGGCCCGGCGCGGCCCGGCGAGACGTTCGACACGCTGAACCCGGCAACGACGGAGGTGATCGCCACCTTCCCGGTCTTCGGCGAGGACGACGTGGCCGAGGTCGTCGACCTGGCCCGCCCGGCCGCGGCCTGGTGGGCGGGACTGCCCTGGAAGGAACGCCGGGCCCGGCTGCTGGCCTGGAAGTCGCACATCACGCGGTACCTGGGGCGCCTGGCCGAGCTGGTGCACACCGAGACCGGCAAGCCCCTGGCCGACGCCCAGCTTGAGATCATGCTCGCGATCGTGCACATCGACTGGGCGGCCCGCAACGCCCACCGGGTGCTGCGCCCGCGCCGGGTCCGCAGCGGGCTGGTCGCCATCAACCAGGCCGCCACGCTGGAGTACCAGCCGCTCGGCGTGGTCGGCGTGATCGGGCCGTGGAACTACCCGGTGTTCACGCCGATGGGCTCGATCGCGTACGCGCTGGCCGCGGGCAACGCGGTGGTGTTCAAGCCGAGCGAGCTCACCCCGGCGATCGGCGGCTGGCTGGTCAGCTCGTTCGCCGAGGTGGTCCCGGATGCGCCGGTGCTGCAGCTGATCACCGGCGCGGGCGCCACCGGGGAGTACCTGGCCCGCAGCGGCGTCAACAAGATCGCCTTCACCGGCTCGGCCGCCACCGCCAAGAAGGTCATGGCGGCGTGCGCCGAGAACCTCACCCCGATGGTGGCGGAGTGCGGCGGCAAGGACGCGTTCATCGTCGGATCCGACGCCGACCTCGAGGCCGCCGCGGACGCCGCGGCCTGGGGCGCGGTGTCCAACGCCGGCCAGACCTGCGTCGGCATCGAGCGCGTTTACGTGGCCGAGGACGTCTACCACACGTTCCTGGACAAGCTGGCCGACCGGATGTCGCAGGTCCGCCCCGGCGAGGACCGCGAGGCCGACTACGGCCCGATGACCCTGCCGGGCCAGATCGACGTGATCGAGGGACACATCGCGGACGCGCTGGCCCGGGGCGGCCGGCCGGTCATCGGCGGACTGGCCAGCATCCGCAAGCCGTTCGTCGGCCCGGTGATCCTCACCGACGTGCCCGAGGAGAGCCGCGCGGTCGCCGAGGAGACCTTCGGGCCAACGGTCACGGTCGCCCCGGTGGCCAACCTGGACGAGGGCGTGCGACTGGCCAACAACAGCAGCTACGGGCTGGGCGCGTCGGTGTTCGCCAGGAACAAGAAGGCGGCGATGGCCGCGGCCCGGTCGCTGCGCAGCGGGATGACCGCGGTCAACTCGGTGATCTCGTTCGCCAGCGTGCCCGCGCTGCCGTTCGGCGGCTCCGGCGATTCCGGGTTCGGCCGGATCCACGGCGCCGACGGGCTGCGCGAGTTCAGCCGGCCGAAGTCGATCACCCGGCAGCGGATGCGGCCTCCGGTCAACCTGACCTCGTTCTCACGGACCGACCAGGACATGCAGAAGATCCTTAAGCTTGTGACCTTGCTGCACGGCCGACGGCGCACGTAGAGCCCGGCGCTTCCCTGGTGACCCCCGCAGACCGGCCCGCCCGCCCGCCCCTCTGGCGCGACCGCAACTTCGCGATCTTCTGGGCTGCCCAGACGCTGTCGGCGGCGGGCGACTCCTTCGCCTACATCGCGGTGCCGCTGCTGGTGCTGCGCGCCACCGGGTCGGTCGCGCAGATGGGCCTGCTGACCGGCGTGGCCGGCGCGGCGTCGGTGTGCGCGGGGATAGGCGCCGGCGTCCTGGTGGATCGCCTGGACCGGCGAACCCTGCTGATCTGCTGCGATCTCGCGCGGATGGCCCTGTACGGGGTCATCCCGCTGGTCTGGGCGTTCGGGCCGCAGGTCTGGCTGCTGTACGTGGTCCTGCCCGCCGGCGAGGCGATCGGGATGGTCTTCCAGGTCACTTACGTCACGGCGGTGCGCAACCTGGTCGACGCCGACCGGATCACCGAGGCCAACGGTCTGCTGTTCGCCTCCGCGGCCGCGGTCGGCGTCGCGGGCCCGCTGCTGGCCGGGCTGGTCGCGGGGCTGCTCGGCCCGGCCGCCGCCATCGCCTTCGACGCGGCCAGCTTCGCGCTGTCGGCGGGAGGCGCGTTCCTGATCCGGCTGCGCGGCCAGGACCGGCCCGGCCCGGCGTCGGGCCGGGAACGCCCCTGGGCTGAGTTCATGGCCGGGGCCCGCTTCCTGTGGCGGCACCCGGTGCTGCGCTCGCTCACCATCGAGCTGTCCCTGTACGTCTTCCTGACCTTTGGCCTGACCAACGTGCTGATCTACGACCTGCGGCACGACCTGCGCCAGTCCTACGCCGTGGTGGGCGTGGTCCTCGCGGTCGCGGCGCTCGGCACGGTCGCGGGCTCCATGGTCACCGCCCGGCTGCGCCGGAAGATCGGGTTCGGCGCGTCCTGGATCGCTCCGGTGGCCGCGGGCGGCGTGGCCATCGCCTGCATCGGCGTCACCCGCGCCGTCCCGGTGATCGCCGCACTGGCCGCCATCTATATGGCCTGCGAGAGCGTGGGCGGCATCTGCAGCATGTCGCTGCGCCAGGAGGTGACCCCCGACCATCTGCTGGGCCGGGTCACCTCCGCCTTCTGGACGATTCACGGCGCACCAGGCCCGGTCGGTGCGGCGTTGCTCGGTTGGGCGGCCGGCCGCTATGGTGTCGGTCCCGTGCTGGTCACGGCCGGCTCGGGGTGCTTGCTCCTGGCGGCCATCGCGCTGTTCACGCCGATCCGCCTGGCCGCGCCAGAGCGGATCTCAGTTGCCGCCTGACGCGGCCAGGGACGAGGAAGGGCGGCGAGGGCGATGACCGCGAGCCGGGATGCGGTAGTGATAGGCGGCGGCCACAACGGGCTCGTCGCCGCGGCTTACCTGGCCCGCAGCGGGCTGAGCACGCTGGTGTGCGAGCGCCGCGACGTGGTCGGCGGGGCGGCGGTGAGCGAGCATCCGTTCGGGCCCGACTTCACCGTGACCTCGCTGTCCTACGTGGTCTCGCTGCTGCCGCCCGGGCTGGTCCGCGACCTGCGGCTGGCCAGCCACGGTTATCACGTGTTCCCGCAGGGGCCGTACTTCGCGCCCCGCGCCGACGGGCGCTACCTCGCGCTGCCCGACGACCCGGCCGCCCGCCGGGCCGAGATCGGGAAGTTCTCGGCGGCCGACGCCGCCGCGTACGACCGGTACCAGGCGCACCTGGCCCGCCTCGGCGCGGTGCTCGGGCCGCTGCTGGATGAGATCCCGCCCCGGCTGGGCTCCCGGCGGCCGCAGGACCTGTGGCGCCAGGGCCTGCTGCTGCGGCACCTGCGCAAGCTCGACGAACGCGGCGCGGTCGACGCCACCCGGCTGCTCACCGGCAGCGTCGCCGACCTGGTCGAGCACTACTTCGAGAGCGACGCGCTGCGCGGCGTGCTGTCGGTGTCCGGGGTGATCGGCACCTGGGCCGGGCCCCGCTCCGGCGGCACGGCCTACGTGACGCTGCACCACCACATCGGCGAGGCCGACGGGCAGGCGGGCGCGTGGGGCTTCCCGCGCGGCGGCATGGGGGGTGTCACCGGGGCGCTGGCGGCGGCGGCGCGTTCCTTCGGCGCCGAGATCCGCACCGACGCGGAGGTGGCCCGGATCCGGACCCGGGCCGGACGGGTGGCCGGGGTCACGCTGGCCAGCGGCGAGGAGATCGACGCGCCGGTCGTGGTCACCACCGCGCACCCGCAGATCTCGTTCCTGCGGCTGCTCGATCCGGCCGAGCTGCCGGCCGAATTCGTCGACGACATCCGCGGCTGGCAGACCCGCAGCGGCACGGTGAAGATCAACCTCGCGCTGGACCGGCTGCCGGTGTTCGCCAGCCATCCCGAGTTCGACCCGCAGGTGCACGGGGGGACCATCGTGCTGGCCGAGAGCCTGGATGACGTCGAGAACGCGTTCCAGGAGGCGGTGGCGGGCCGCCCGTCCTCGAGGCCGTTCGCCGACATCTGCATCCCGAGCGTGTTCGACGACTCGCTGGCCCCGGCGGGCCAGCACGTTATGTCGATGTTCACCCAGTGGGTGCCGCACGGGTACGCCGACGCCCCGGAGCCGGCCGGCCTGTCCGCTTACGCGGACCGCGTGATCGCCCGGGTGGAGGCGGTCGCGCCCGGGTTCACCGACTCGATCCTGCACCGCCAGGTGATCGGGCCGCACCAGATGCAGCAGGAGTACGGGCTGATCGGCGGCAACATCTTCCACGGCGAGCTCAGCCTGGGCCAGATGTTCCACGCGCGGCCCGCGGCCGGGTACGCCGACCTGCGCACGCCGGTCCGCGGCCTGTACCAGGCGGGCTCGGCCACGCACGGCGGCGGCGGCGTCACCGGCATACCCGGCCGCAACGTGGTGCGCCAGGTCCTGGCCGACCGCCGGGCCGCCCGCTGGCGCAGCCGTGCCCGCGTCCCTGTCCGTAGCTAGCACTCTGCCGTAGGTTGCGCCCATGGAGTTCAGCAAGGACCTGCGCCCGGACGTGATCTCGGGCGACGTCACGGTCTCCTACCGGCTCTGGCGGCGGCCGAAGGTGCGGGTGGGCGGCCGCTACCCGGTCGGTCCCGCGCACATCGAGGTCGACTCCGTCGAACTGGTACCGTTCGCGGCCATCACCGCGGCCGACGTACGGCGGTCCGGCGAGCCGGACCGCGAGTCGCTGCGCCGGCGGGCCGCCCACGCGGGCCCGATCGACGACGACACGCTGCTGTACCGGGTGCAGTTCCACCTGGTCGACGAGCACGGGAGCTGAGGCCGATGGCTGGACCGGTGACGATGGCGGTGCTCGGGGCCGGGTCCCGGGGCACCACGTACGCCGGGTTCGCCGCGCAATCGGGCGGCCGGGCCCGGGTGGTGGCGGTCGCCGAGCCCCGCGCCGACCGGCGCGACGCGCTGGCCGATCAGCTCGGCGTGCCCGCTGACATGCGGTTCGCCGGCTGGCGCGAGCTGGCCGCGCGGCCGCGGCTGGCGGACGCGGCGGTCGTGGCCACGCCGGACCGCGAGCACGTGGGCCCCGCGACCGCCCTGGCCGGCCTCGGCTACCACCTGCTGCTCGAGAAGCCGATCGCGCCGACGTGGGCCGAGTGCGTCGCCGTGGCCGAGGCGGTCGAGCGGGCCGGGGTCATCCTGGCCGTCTGCCATGTGATGCGGTACACCGCCTACACCGAGGCGGTCAAGCGGGCCGTCGCGGGCGGCGCCGTGGGCGAGGTGGTCGGCGTGGAGCACCTGGAGCCGGTCGGCTGGTGGCATTTCGCTCACTCCTACGTGCGCGGCAACTGGCGCCGGGAGGACGCGTCCGGCCCCAGCTTGCTGACCAAGTGCTGTCACGACCTGGACTGGCTGCGGCACATCGTCGGCCGGCCCGCGGTGTCGGTGTCCAGCCGAGGCGGGCTGCATCACTTCAGCGCGGCCAGCCGCCCGCCCGGCGCCGCCGACCGCTGCCTGGACTGCGCCATCGAGCCGGAGTGCCCGTACTCGGCCACCCGGCTCTACCTGGGGTTCCTCGGCGACCCGCGGCGCCGGACCTGGCCGCTGCCGGTGCTCACCACCGACCTGACCGAGCGCGGCGTGCGGCAGGCGCTGCGGGACGGCCCGTACGGCCGCTGCGTCTACGCCTGCGACAACGACGTGGCCGACCACCAGGTGGTGACGATCGAGTTCGAGGGCGGCGCGACCGCCACGCTGACCATGAGCGCGTTCACCCCGCACGGGCGGCGCCGGACCCGGATCATGGGCACCCGAGGGTTCCTGGAGGGCGACGGCCACCAGGTCGCGGTGACGGACTTCGTCACCGGCCGGGCCGGGCCGGCCCAGGTGACCGATCCGGCGGCCGACGCCGGAGGCGCGCACGGCGGCGGGGACTACGGCGCGATCGGGGCGTTCGTCGAGGCGGTCGCGTCCGGCGACCGCTCGCTGGTCCGCACCGGCCCGCACGAGTCGCTGGAGAGCCACCGGATGGCCTTCGCGGCCGAGCGCTCGCGTCTCACCGGATCCCCGGTTCCGGTTCCGGTTTCGGGCCACGGATGGTGACGAGACGGGGCGTAAAGACTGCTGTTGGTCTTCCTTGACCGCAGGACGACAGATGCATACGTAATACCTGGACGTCACCGACGGCGCCCGGCGCGACCGGCGGCCGCGCTCACCCGAGTTCGCCACGCTTGGCCGGGCGGAGCCCCTCGCGCCGCATTCACCAGCGACTTTGCGCCAGGGTTGGGCGGGCGCCCGGGGTGACGGCCACCGCATGGTCCGGCCGGCCGGGACGTGACATATGTTCCCTGCGCCGTCGCTATTGACGCCTCGGGCACTTTTAGTGTTACCTATGCACAGGTCCGGACCTGCGCAGATACCATTGGATCGTCTGAAGTATCACGGCTTCGAAAACCTTCCCGTCATGGCCGTGCCCTCCGAACTGCCCGAAACCTGGAGCCTTGGATGCCGCCAGCCGATGGCTAGCGAAGAACCTGCGCGCAAGCCGAGCAGTCTGGACATCGCGCGGGAGGCGAACGTCTCCCAGTCCACGGTGTCCCGCGTGCTGAACAACAGCCCCCGCATCAGCGAGGCGACGCGGCGACGAGTCAAGGAGGCGATGACCCGGCTCGGCTATTCGCCGAACGCCGCGGCGAGGACGCTCACCACCGGCCGGAGCAACCTCATCGGGCTGGTCGTTTCCAACATCACCAACCCCTTTTACCCCGAGGTCATCGAGGCGATCGTCGCGACCGCGGCCCATGAGGACTACAACGTCGTGCTGTGCAACGCACAGGAGAACTGGGAGCTCCAGTCGGCCCATCTCGAGCTGCTGATCGAGCACCAGGTGGACGGCGCGATTCTCACCTCGTCCCTGCTCGACAGTGAGCTCCGCCTGGCCAAGATGGCGCTGGACCGCATTCCGCTGGTGATGGTCAACCGCACCGTCAACGGCCTGCCCGTCGATGCCGTCCACCTCGACAACGCCGAGGCCGGGCGCATCGTGGCCCGGCACCTGGCCAAGCTCGGCCATCGCCGTCTCGGCTTCGTCGGCGGCCGGCCGGATACGTCGACGGACAGCCAGCGCCTGGCCGGGTTCCGTCAGGCTCTCACCGAGCTGGGCATCGAACTGCCGCCCGAGCACGTCGTGCACGGAGCATTCACGTACGACAGCGGCCACGCGTCCGCGCGCCAGCTCATCGCGCTGGCCGATCGCCCGTCGGCGCTGTTCTGCGCCAACGACGTGATCGCGCTCGGCGTCATGGACGCGGTCTACGACGCCGGCCTGCGGATTCCGCAGGACGTGGCCGTCGTCGGGGTGGACGACGTGGCCGCGGCGTCGCTGCGCCACCTCGCGCTCACCACGGTCCGCCAGCCGGCGGCCGAGATGGGCTACCGGGCGGTGAAGCTGCTGCTCGAGCGGCTTCGGGACGGCCGCCAGGGAGAGCCGCTGGAGATCGTTCTCCGGCCGAAGCTGATCGTGCGCCGCACCTGCGGTGCGCTCCCCTAGGCCGCTGAGCCCAGGGCGCCGGGCTTACGGTGCGGAGGCGGCCAGTTCCTGGTCGGCCGGCTCCACGGCGGCCAGCGGGGCGCGGCCGCAGATCAGGTCCGCCGCCCGCTCCGCGATGGCGATGGTCGCGGCGTTGGTGTTGCCGCGGGGCGCCGCGGGCATCACCGAGGCGTCCACCACCCGCAGGCCCTCGACCCCGCGCACCCGCAGTTCCGGGTCGACCACGCTGGTCAGCCGGCTGGCGGCCACCTTCGAATCGCCGCCCATGGCGCAGGTGCCGACCGGGTCATGGCCGGTGGTGAGGTTGTGCCGGATGTAGTCCCTGATCTCGGCGTCGGTGCGGACGTCGGCGCCGGGCGCGAGTTCCGAGCGGCAGATCCTCGACATCGGGCGCGCGGCCGCGAACTCGCGGGCCAGGCCGATCCCGGTGACCAGCGGCTCGATGTCGCGCCCCTCGGACAGGTAGGCGGGATCGATCAGCGGCCGGTGCCGCGGGTCGTCGCTGCGCAGCCTGACCTGACCCCGGCTGCGCGCCGCGGCCAGCGTCACCAGCAGCGAGAGCGCGCGGACCGAGGGATCGGTCAGGCCGCCGTCGCGGTACGGGGCGGGCAGTGCGAGCCACTGCAGGTCGGCGGCGGGCAGCCCGGAGTCGGAGCGGCTGAACCCGCCCGACTCGGCGACGTTCGTGGTCATCGGCCCGGAATGCATCAGCTGCCAGCGGGCCAGGTTCTTCGGCCCGGCCTGCTCCCAGAACGCCCGGGTCTTCGGCGTGTGCCACATCGCGGTGACCACCGGGTGGTCGGACAGGTTCGCCCCCACCCCCGGGCTGTCCACCAGCGCCGGGATGTTGTGCGCGCGCAGGTGGTCGGCGGGGCCGATGCCCGACAGCATGAGCAGCTTGGGGCTGCCGATCGCGCCGGCGGCCAGGATCACCTCCCCCTCGGCCTGGACCGTCTCGGCCACCCCGCGCAGCAGGTAGTGCACGCCGGTGACCCGGCCAGCCGACAGCGCGATGCCGGTCACCAGGGCGTCGGTCTGCACGGTCAGGTTCGGCCGGTCTTCGGCCGGGTGCAGGTACGCGTCGGCCGCCGACCAGCGCCGCCCGCGCTGCTGCGTCACCTGGTAGAAGCCCACCCCGTCGAGCCGGGCGCCGTTGAAGTCGTCGTTGGCCGCGGTCCCGCAGGCCCGGGCCGCGTCCACGAACGCCGAGCTCAGCGGCGACTTGTGCCGCAGGTCCTGCACGATGAGCGGACCGGACGCGCCGTGGTAGGCGGAGGCGCCGCGGGCGTTCCCCTCGGCGCGCAGGAAGTACGGCAGCAGGTCGGTGTAGCCCCAGCCCTCGCACCCGTACTCGTCGCGCCAGGTGTTGTAGTCGTAGCGGCTGCCGCGGACGTAGATCATCGCGCCGATGGACGACGACCCGCCCAGGGTCCGCCCCCTGGGCCAGTAGACCGACCGGCCCGCGGACCGCTCCTGGGGGACGGTCTGGTAGTTCCAGTCGTAGGTGCTCTGGAAGAGCAGGTTCGACGCCGCCGGGATGTGGATGTCGTCGGAGTCATCCGGGGGCCCGGCTTCGAGCAGCAGCACCCGCGTCGCAGGGTTCTCGCTGAGCCGCGCGGCGAGGACGCAGCCGGCGCTCCCGGCGCCGACGACGATGTAGTCATACACGACGAGCCTCCCGAACACCCGCAGTTCGGACCTTCGGACCTTTTCCCGGATACCCTACTCAGCCGGGACCGGCCGGGAGCGTGCTATCCCCGCGGCGCCGGGCATCG
>Ga0335075_10008997_pt1 | contig 15277 bp, 16 predicted proteins | sample Lox_Sample_24_FD_206723 | JGI IMG/M metagenome (GOLD analysis project Ga0335075, IMG submission 206723) | Soil microbial communities from Loxahatchee National Wildlife Refuge, Florida, United States - Lox_Sample_2.4 | ecosystem: Environmental > Terrestrial > Soil > Wetlands | place: USA... | reverse complement strand
CTCCATGTGCACCGGGTCCATCGTGTCGTGCTGCGCGCCGATGACCAGCGTGGGAACCTCGATCGAGGCCAGGTCCTCGGTGCGGTCCCAGTGCGCGAGCTTGGCGTCGGCGCTGATCCCGAGCTCGCTGGGGCCCTGCATCGACACGTAGATCGCCGGGTTGATGTGCGCGAAGCCGCGCTGCACGGGATCCGGCCACTCGTCGGGCGGCATGCGCAGCACGTGGTGGACGTAGTGCTGCTCCAGCAGCAGCTCCATGTACCGGGGGTTCTCGGTGTCCCCGCTCGCCTCCAGGGACTTGATCTCCGCCAGCGCCGCCTGGTCCATGGCGGGCATCAGCACCTGCTCCGCGTAGGCGTTGTACGCGGGGACGCTGGCCATCATGTTGGAGATCACCAGGCCGCGCAGGTGCTGCTGGTAGCGCAGGGCGTACTCGATGGCCAGGATCCCGCCCCACGACTGGCCGTACAGGACGAAGCTGTCACGGTCCAGGCCCAGCGCGCGGCGGACCTGCTCCACCTCGTCGACGAACCGGTCGAGCTCCCACAGCGAGGGCTCCTCCGGCTGGTCGCTGAAACCCGAGCCGAGCTGGTCGTAGTAGTAGTACTCGACCCCCGCGGCGGGCAGGTAACTGTCGCAGGCCTCCAGGTACTCGTGCGTCGAGCCGGGGCCGCCGTGCAGCAGCAGCACCCGCAGCCCGGGGTTGTTGCCGACGCGTTTGACCCACACCCGGTACTCGCCGGCCGGGGTGCTGACCGGTATCCGCCGGGCGCCGCCGCCCAGCACGTCATCCCGGCCCGAGTAATCCAGATAGCTGCTGTCCGCTGCCATGAGGAACAGCCTAAGGGGCGGGCTTCCGGGCCTTCCAGACCTCCTCGCACGGCCACGCGCGGTCGCAAGCTGTGCGGCCGAGTTGTCCAGGCCGGCCGGCCGCGCGCCGCGGCGCGCCAGCCACGCCGAGATGTATCCGGTGCCGCAGCCCAGCTCGATGCAGTCCCGGCCGGCGAGGTCGGCGGGGAGCACATCGGCCCGCGCCTCGGGTATTCCCCAGATGCCCCAGCGCGGCCCGGGGGGCGAGCGGGTCGTCAATCAACCACAATCATCGAACGGCCGAGTACCGTGCATTACACGCTGCCGACCTGCTTGTCCTGGCCAGCCCACTCGCGCTGGCGGAGCACGAACTTCTGGATCTTGCCGGTCGAGGTCTTCGGCAGCGGCCCGAACTCGACCGCGTCCGGGCACTTGTAGTGCGCGAGCCGGCCGCGGCAGAACGCGATGATCTCCTCCGGGGTTGCCGCGGCGCCCTCGTTGAGGGTGACGTACGCCTTGGGCCGTTCCCCCCAGTGCGGGTGCGGGATCCCGACGACCGCGCATTCGAGCACCGCGGGGTGGGCGCAGATGGCCTGCTCGACCTCGATGCTGGAGATGTTCTCCCCGCCGGAGATGATGACGTCCTTGCCGCGGTCGCGCAGTTCGATGTTGCCGTCGGGATGCCAGACGGCGAGGTCCCCGGAATGGAACCACCCGCCGGCGAACGCCGTGCCGGTGGCGGCCTCGTCGTCGAAGTACCCGCTCATGACGTTGTTCCCGCGCATGATCACTTCGCCCATCGTGGTCCCGTCCCGCGGGACGTCGTTCATGTCCTTGTCCACGACGCGGACGAGATCGGACGAGATGTAGGCCTGCCCCTGGCGGGCCAGGCGTGCCGCGCGCTGCTCCAGCGGAAGCTCGGGCCACTCCTCCGGCTCGGGGCACACGGTGATCGGGCCGTAGGTCTCGGTCAGGCCGTACACGTGCACGACGCGGAAGTTCAGCTCGCTCATCCGGCGGAGCAGCGTCGGAGACGGGGGAGCGGCGGCCACCATGGCGGTGACCGGCTGGGAGTGCGCCCGGGGGTGGTTGATGACCATCAGATGGACGGTCGGCGCCCCGTTGTAGTGCGTCACGCCCTCGCCGTCGATCAGGTCCCACACCAGCGCCGGGTCCACGGCGCGCATGGTCACGTGCCGCGCGGCCACGGCGGTGACCGCCCACGGGAAGCACCACCCGTTGCAGTGAAACATCGGCAGCGTCCACAGGTACACCGAGTCGGCGCGCAGCCCGGCCACGATCACCTCGCCGAGAGCGTTCAGGTACGCGCCGCGGTAAGTGTACTGCACGCCCTTGGGCCGCCCGGTGGTCCCGGAGGTGTAGTTGATCGAGATCGTCTCCTCCTCATGCTCCAGCCAGCTGGCCGGCCTGGCCGGTGAGGCTCCGGCCAGGAACTCTTCGTACGCGTCCCCGGGCGCGCCGGTGCCGTCGCAGCGGATCACGGTGATGCCCGACAGTCCGGCCGGCTCGGCCAGCGCTTCCAGCGCGGTGTCGAGCAGCAGGTACGTCGCACCGCTGTGCCGCAGGATGTACCCAATCTCGGCGCTGGACAGGCGGTTATTCACCGCGACCAGGACCCCGCCTGCCGCGGGCACGCCGAAATGGGCCTCCAGCATGGCCGGCGAATTGAACAGCAGCGTGGCGACGCGGTCTCCCTTGGCCAGGCCCGCGGACCTGAGCGCATTGGCCAGCCGCCACGACCGCTCCGCGAGCTCGAGGTAGCTGTACCGCCGCTTGCCGTCCACGACCGCGGTCTTGCCCGGGTAGATGTACGCCGCCCGGTGCAGGAAATCGACCGGGTTCAGCTCGGTGCGGAACACCTTCCCGCTCATCGTCTACCTCCTTCGCGGCCGTGGGGCTGGCTCGAGCAAGACTCCCGGGTTCATGATCCCGGCCGGGTCGAGTTCGGCCTTGGCACCGCGCAGCGCGTCGGTGAACAGCTGCGGCACCTCGCGAAGGTACCAGCGGCGGTGATCGCGCCCCACCGCGTGATGATGGGTGATCGTGCCGCCCAGCACCGCGATCGCTTCCGAGGCCGCGAGCTTGATCTCGTCCCACTGCTCCAGTTCCTGGCCGGGGCGGCCCGGGGCGAAGACGGAGTAGTACGGTGCGGGGCCGTCGGGATACACGTACGCGAAGCGGCACGTGACCACGCCGCCGCCGCACACCTGGCGCGCCGCCTGCCTCGTGGCCGCAAGCACGCCCTCGTGCAGCTCCCAGAAGCGATCCCAGGTAACCGCCGTCTCGAAGGTCTCGCTGACCAGCCCGAGCTGGGTCAGGCCGTCCCGCAGGTGCGGGCCGCGCAAGAATGTGGCCCGCCAGGCCGCGGCCGGGTCGCCCCTTTCGCCCCGCACCTCGCCGCGATGGCTGGCGCAGATCTCCAGCGCCCGAGCCAGCCACGGCCCCAGTTCATGGTCCGCGGACTCAAAGCCGAGCACCAGAATCGACCGCGACCCGTCACCGCTGCCCGACAGCAGCGCCTCCTCGTGGCCGAGCAGGCGGCAGTTCGCCGGATCGAGCCCGGACTGCGCCACGTCCCGGGTCGCCTCCACCGCATCGGCAAAGTCGGCGAACAGCACCGAGGCGCCCGCACGGAACCGTGGCCGGGGCTGCACGCGCATCCACGCCTCGGTGATCACGCCCAGCGTGCCTTCGGAGCCGCAGAACAGCCGCTCCGCCGACGGCCCGGCACCGGAGGCCGGCAGGCGCCTGGTCTCGAGCACGCCGCGTGGCGTCACCACGCGGAGGGCCTCCACGAACTCATCGATGTGCGTGCGCAGCGTCGCGAAATGGCCGCCTGAGCGCGTCGCTATCCACCCGCCCAGCGTCGACCACTCGAACGACTGCGGGAAATGCCGCAAGGTCAGGCCCTGCGGCTTCAGCTGCGCCTCCAGCGCCGGGCCCAGCGTGCCCGCCGCGATCCGCGCGGCCCGTGAGGCACGGTCGACCTCCAGCACGCCCTGCAGGTGGCGAACGTCGACGCTGATCACGCCGCGGTAGCCGTCGCCTACGTCGGGCTCGACCCCGCCCACCACGCTGGAACCGCCGCCGAACGGAATCGCCGCGGCACCGGCGTCACTGCACCACTCCAGCACCGAGACCAGTTCGGCCTCGCCGCGCGGGAACGCCACCAGGTCGGGCGGATGCGCGTAATCCCGGCGAAAGGCGCGGAGCAGATCGCGAAACGACCGGCCGTAGGTGTGGGCGGCCCGCTCGTACGGGTCCGCGCTGCATGCCGGCTCGAGCGAGGCCGGCGGCTCCAGCCGCGGACGGGGCAAGTCCAGCTCGTCCACCCGGGGCGGTTCCTGCAGGCGCACGCCGTCGATGCCGAGATGTCCGGCAAAGACGGCGCCAAGCCGCTGGAGTTCGTCCGCCGTCAGCCCTTCCCCCTCCAGGCCCCAGCCCCAGAACTTACGCTTCGCGGTCACGCCAGCAGGATCTCTCCGAAGCCCGCCGGCGCGCTAGCTAGCCCAGCCGCAACGGCACGCTCATGAACGGGTCGATGTTGTAGGCCAGGCTGACACGGTGGTATCCATCCGCTATGTCTGCGCCCGGTTTCTGATCGCAGACGAGCACCGGTGACAGCTTCTCGCCGTTGAGCAGCTTGAGCAGGTCGCGCTGGACGCCGGGATCGGTCAGGGGCAGCGCGGACAGCCCGGTGGCACGCAGAATGTCGTTTGCGCGACGCGACGTCAGCTGCGCCTTCTTCATGCGGTCCACGGTCTCGCTGGCGCGTGCGTCGTCGAATTTCAGCGAAAGGTAGTTGTACGCCGCTTCGTAGTCGTGGTCTGCCACGTCTTTGAGCCACGCGATCGGTGATTTGGTCATTGATCCTCACAAAACTGGTCGGCAAGGAGATCCCATAAGCAGCTGCGATCCAGTTCTACTTCGGCGACGCCGCGCGGGCTACCATGCGGCCATGAACGGCGCGGTGTGCGTGGTGACCGGGGCCACGTCGGGCATCGGCAAGGCGACGGCGACCGCGCTCGCCCGGCGGGGCGCGCGGGTCGTGCTCGTCGGGCGGGACCGCTGCCGCGGCGAGGCGACCGCGGCGGAGCTGGCGCGGGTCGCCGCGTCGCCGCCCCGGGTGGAGATCGCCGACCTTGCCTCCATGGACCAGGTGCGCTCGCTGGCGGAGCGGCTCGGCACGCTTGACCGCATCGATGTGCTGGTCAACAACGCCGGGTTTGTCGCTGGCCAGCGCCGGGTGACCGTGGACGGGTTCGAGGAGGTCTTCGCGGTCAACCACCTCGCGCCGTTCCTGCTGACCAACCTGCTGCTCGCCAAGCTCCTGGCGTCAGCGCCGGCGCGGGTGATCGGTGTCGCGTCCGACGCGCACACCAACGCGCGCCTCGATCTCGATGACCCGCAGCTGGAACACGGGTGGGACAGCTGGCGCTCCTACGCCAACAGCAAGCTGGCGAACATCCTGTTCACCCGGGAACTCGCCCGCAGGCTCGGGGGGACCGGGGTGACCGCCAACTGCACGCACCCCGGTGTCGTGCGGACCGGGTTCGGGCGCAGCGGCGGGATGCTGCTGCGGCTGGGCCTGACGCTGGCCCGGCCGTTCCTGCTGTCGCCGGAGCGCGGCGCCAGCACGATCGTGTACCTGGCCACCTCCCCGGACGTGGCCGCCGCAACCGGCGGCTACTACGTGAAGGGGCAGCCGCGCGACCCGTCGCAGGCCGCGCAGGACGATGCGGCAGCGCGGCGGCTGTGGGAACTCAGCGAGGAACTGACCGGGCTGACCCCGGCCCGCCCCGGCGGCGCATGAGGCATGCCCGATCAGAATTCGCCGGTCAGGCCGGCCACGCCGACATCCTCGGCGAGCTCGTTGACGGCAGGACCGGCCGGTGAGAACGGCCCCGGCGGTCATTCCGCACCGGGCGGGCCGCTATTCTCACTGCAATGACAGCCGACCCCGGTACCGCCCACGGAAGGGTCCGCGTTCTCGCGGACGGACACCGGATGCCGATGCTCGGCCTGGGGGTCTGGCAGGTGCCGGACGGACCGGAGTGCGTGAACGCCGTGCGGTGGGCGCTTGAGCTGGGGTACCGCCATATCGACACGGCCCAGGCATACGGCAATGAGAAAAGCGTGGGAAAAGCGCTCCGCGACAGCGGGGTGCCGCGGAACGAGGTGTTTCTTACCACCAAGTTCTTTCCGGGCAGCAGGGACCCTGCCGCCGAAGCTGAGCAGAGCCTGCGGCGGCTCGGCGTGGACCAGGTCGACCTCTACCTGATCCACTGGCCGGAGGGCGGCCCGACCTGGGCCTGGCCGGGCATGGAGCGTGCGCGGGAGCTCGGATTCGCCCGGTCCATCGGCGTGTCGAACTTCGGCGTCAGCGAGCTGGACGAAGTGATCGCGGCCGGACCGAGCAGGCCCGTGGTCAACCAGGTGCAGTTCAGTGCCCGTGAGTACCGGCGCGGACTGCTCGAAGCCTGCCGCCAGCGGGACGTCGCGCTCGAGGCCTACAGCCCGCTGGGCACCGGCCGGCACCTCTCGAACAAGGCCGTGACCCGCGTCGCTGAGCGTGTCGGCCGCACCCCAGCCCAGGTGCTTTTGCGCTGGTGCCTGCAGCACGATGTTCCGGTCATACCCAAGTCGACCCACCGCGACCGGATCGCCGAGAACGCGCAGGTCTTCGATTTCACTCTGTCGCAGCAGGACATGACCGAGCTCGACGGGCTCGACCAGACCGGCGGCACCAGCCGCGCCCTGGAAGGCACATGGTGGTGACCGCCGTCACCGTCGGCGCCAGGCATCCCTGATCGCCCTGATGGCCAGCACGGCCAGGACCAGCGCCGTCGTCATCCCGGTCCTGGCTGGCGCGGGCGCGGCCGGCGCGGCCGCCGGCCGGGCAGGGAGCGCTTGCCCGAGATGGGCGGCCGTCCGCAGGTCGGCATCTGTCTCGGCCGCCTTCAGCATGCGCCGCTGCTGCATGACGTACAGCAGCGCGAACCCGGGCGCCACGAGCAGCACCGCGAGGCCCACGACGAAAAATTCCGCCGCCAGGGAGGCGGTGGGCGCGCTGCCCGCGGCGAGCGACAGCGAGGTGGGGAACAGGTAGGGGTACTGCGCCAGCCCCCAGCCCCACACCACGGTCGCCACGGCGATCGCGGCCGTCGCCCGCAGAAACATGGCGTGGTACCAGCGCAGCCAGAGCATGCCGAGCACGGCGACCCCCGCGGCGATCGAGACCGCCACCAGCGGCAGGGCGATGCCGGTCAGGCCGGCGAAGACGTGCGGTGCGCTGCCCGACAGCACCGTGAACGTGCCGCCGGCGAGCGCACCGGTGAGCAACCCGGCGGCGGTGGCGCGCGCCGAGAAGTAGCGCACCAGGTCCTGGTGCCCGCGCTGGCGGGCCTCCAGGACCAGGAACACGGCGCTGATGTAGGCGCAGGCGGCGACGAACAGGAACCCGGTGAGGATGGCGGTGGGCGAGGTCCAGGCCGCCAGGACGCTGCCGGCGGGGTGCACCGGCACCTGCCCGGTGGCGACGGCCCCGATGACGGTGCCCATGAAAAACGGCGTGATCAGCGAGGAGGCGGCGAACGCGGCGCCGCTGAGCTGCTGCGTCCGCAGTTGCTGCGCGGTGTGCCGGAAGGCGAACCCGGTGCCGCGCAGGACGATTCCCAGCAGCGACAGGCTGAGCGGGACGAACAGCGCGGTGAAGATGGCGGCGAACGCGGGCGGGAACGCGGTCCACAGCAGCACCAGGACGAAGACCAGCCACACGTGATTGGCTTCCCAGACCGGGGTGATGGACTCGTCGATGAGTTCCCGGGGCGCGGCGCCGCGCCGGGGGCCGCCCGCCAGCAGGTCCCAGATCCCGCCGCCGAAGTCCGCCCCGCCGAACAGCGCGTACGCGGCGATGACCACGACCAGGATCGCGGCGGCCGCGATGGCCTCCGGCGAGGGGCTCACGGAGCCTCCGGGGGTGATGCCCCGGCGGGAGAAGGACCGTACGGCACCTGCTCGGCCTCCTCTTCGGCAGGCGTTCCCCGCCGCCAGCGCCGTGACATGATTATCGGAACGCCGATCGAGACCACCGTCAAGATCGCGTACAGGGCGAGGATCACCCCCAGCGTGACGGGTACCCCGCCGGCCGGGGTGGCCGCGGCGCTGACCAGCATGACGCGGTACACGATCCACGGCTGCCGGCCGACCTCGGTGACGATCCAGCCCGCCTCCATCGCGGCCACCGCCGCCACGCCGCTGAGGGCGGACGGCACCAGGAACCACGGGGTCACCAGCAGCCTGCGGTGGAACCACCACCACCAGCCCTGCCACGCCGCGAGGGCAAAGAGGAAGAAGCCGAGGCCCACCATCAGGTCGAAGCTCAGGTGGATGAGCGTGGTGAGCGGCGGCCGCCGGTCCAGGGGCACGCTGTCCCAGCCGATGACCCGGGTGTGCGGGCTGAACCCGACCAGGATCGAGTCGAAGGAGGGGATCGAGGCGCCGAAGTAGACCTTGCCGTTGATCAGGATCCCGCCGAGCCATTCGGGGATGTTGTCTCCGGTCCTGGCGATGTATTCCATCGCGGCGAACTTGACCGGCTGCTGGTGCGCGATGAACCGGGCGATGATGTCGCCCATCATCACCTGGAGCGGGGCCGCGATCCCGGCGATCGTGAACGGCACGGCGAAGCCCAGCCGGTGGTAGCGGTCCCGCCGGCCGCGCAGCAGCCCGACCGCGTACACGCTGGCGACGAGGAACCCCGTGACCAGGTACGCGGCGAGCACCATGTGCGCGGTCTCATACGGGGTCGAGGCGTTGAAGAAAACCGACACCGGGTCGACCCTGGTGATCTTGCCGTGGCTGAGCGTGTACCCGGCCGGCGAGTTCATCCACGAGTTCGCCGCGACCACCGACAAGGCGCCCAGCAAGCCCGCGACCACGATCGGCACCCCGCTCCACCAGTGCGCCCAGGCCGACAGCCGCCGCCACCCGTACAGGTACACCGCGACGAAGATCGCTTCCAGGAAGAAGAAGATCCCCTCCACCGAGAACGGGAAGCCGATCGCCGCCCCGAACCGGCCCATCAGCCCCGGCCACAGCAGGCCCATCTCGTACGACAGCACGGTCCCCGACACCGCGCCGACCGCCACCAGCACCGCCATGACCTTCGACCAGCGGCGCGCCAGCAGCAGCGCCGCGGCATCGCCGCGCCTGATGCCGATCCATTCCGCGGTCATGGTGACGGCCGCGAACGCGATCCCGAAGCACGCGAGGATGATGTGGAACCCCAGCGACGACCCCATCTGCGAACGGGCCGGCACCGGATCCACGGCCAGAACGTGCGCCACTGCGCCCATCGCGAGACCCCCGTCCGCTGGGTGCCCGGATCGCGGCCCCAAAGCAGCTACGCTATGTGTACCGCTGCTGCACTCCGGGTACACATACCAGTGGCCATAACGCGGGGGGCGTGAGCCTTATGAGCGGCAGGAACGCGGGAGCGGTTGCCCTGGTCATCCTGCTCGGGCTGGCCGTCGGGGCGCTGGGGATGGTCGCCGCCGACCTGTACGCCGTCGGGGTGCTGATCCTCTTTCTCGGCGGCGTCGGTGCCGCCGTGCTGGCCGGCGACTACCTCATCCGGCACGTCCGGCTTGGCCCCTAGCCTGGGGCCACGAAAGCGGTCGCTTCGATCTCGACAAGCTGGCCCGGGTAACCGAGGACGGTGACGCCCAGCAGCGTGCTCGGCGCATCGTGATCGCCGAACGCGGCGGCGACCTCGTTCCACGCGGCGACCAGATCTTCCCGCCGGCTGCTCGCGACATAGACCGTCGTCTTGAGCACATCCCGCAGCGCCGCGCCGCCCTCCGCCAGCGCCGCCCGCAGATTGGCGAGCGCCTGGCGCATCTGCCCGGCGACGTCGCCGGGCGGGACCACCTCTCCCTGATCGTCCAGGGGGCACGCGCCAGCGGTGAAGATCAGGCCGGTACCGGGGGCGGTGGCGGCGTACGCATACGGTGCCCCCGGAAAGAGCCGGGTGCTGCGGACAAGGTGGGCCGGCATGGGACCCAAGTCTGGCGCATCAGCGACATGGGCGGAAATTCTTTTTCTTCTGCCGGCAAAGACAGAGTTTGTTTCGCGATGTTGGCGTATGCAAACGTTATTGAGCGCGCCCAGCTAATGCCGCGCGCGCGCGGCTGGTGCGAATCATTCCGGCGGCCTGGCATCATAGAGGGGATGCGTACTTCAAGCTCCCGCCGCTTCCCGGTTACCATCACTCACCTGCCGGTCACGCGCTGCGAGATCTGCCGCCGCACGGTCGCGTACCAGCCCGGCAACCTCACCAAGGTGCTGACCGAACACTACCGACGCGCACATCCCGACGTGCTGCGCACGGCTGCCCGCTAGCCGCGCATGTGGGATCCGGGGCAGTATCAGCGTTTCGCCGATGAACGCTCGCGGCCGTTTTTCGATCTGCTCGCCCGGGTGGGCGCGGAAGACCCGGGCGTGGTCGTCGACCTGGGCTGCGGCCCGGGCACGCTGACGGCCACGCTGGCAACCCGCTGGCCCGGCGCGGACGTGCAGGGCATCGACAGCTCGGCCGAGATGATCGCGGCCGCCCGCGGCCTGCTGGCCGGTGAGGGGCCGGCCGGCCAGGGACCGGCCGGCGCTGGCCACCGGCTCAGCTTCTCCGTGGGCGACGTGCGGGAGTGGGAGCCGGCCGGCCGCGTGGACGTGATCGTCTCCAACGCCGTGCTGCAGTGGGTCCCCGACCACCTCAGCGTGCTCGCCCGGTGGGCCGGCTTCCTGGCCGCGGGCGGCTGGCTGGCGTTCCAGGTTCCGGGCAACTACGACCAGCCGAGCCACGCGGCCCTCCGTGAGCTTGCCGGCAGCGGCCGCTGGCGCTCGCTGCTCGCCGGTGTCCCGCTGAACCGGCAGGCGGCAGACCCGGCCGAGTACCTGGACCTGCTGGCCCGGGCCAGCTTCGAGGTCGACGCGTGGGAGACCACGTACCTGCACGTGCTGCACGGTGACGACCCGGTCCTCGACTGGTACAAGGGAACCGGCCTGCGCCCGGTGCTCGCGGCGCTGCCGCCAGGCCAGGCAGCAGAGTTCCTGGACGAGTACCGGGCCCGGATGAGCGAGGCGTACCCGGCCGCCTCGTACGGCACCGTGCTCCCGTTCCGCCGGGTGTTCGCGGTGGCGGTCCGCCGGGGCTAGCCCCTGAAGTGGTCGGTGATCTGGCGGGCGTAGTACGGCTCCCATGGCTCGCCGGGCGCCTGCGCGGTGTACTGCTTGTCCAGGCCCACCAGCAGGTAGATCAGCTCGCTGCGGACCGGGGTGACGCCGAGCAGCGCCGGCAGCTCGGACAGGTTGATGAGCCAGTTGGCGTACCAGGACGCCCAGTCGTCGTCGGCTCCTTCCACGATCCGGTAGACGCGATGATGCAGCTCCGCCACCTCGTGCAGCAGGCCGGCGACCTGATCCAGCGTCGACGCCATCTCACACCCCCGTTCTGCTCACCGATCCGCCCGGAGCCTGGCCGACACGTACCGCCCCACGTCGGCGCTCGGCTGCTCCATCGGGGCCAGGTAGCCGACCGTGAACATCCGCGAGCGCATGCCGTCCTGCACCTGCTCGCAGATCGACCAGTCCTGCCTGTTGACAAGGTCCCAGAACGTCACGGCGTCGCCCGGGTCAAAGCCGTCCCGGCGGATCTCGTCCGGATGGAAGAGAAAGTCGCATACTACCGTGGTGTGCCCGGCGTCATGTGGCCACACCGTGAACGCGGCCACGTGGTCGGCGGACAGGCTGAGCATCAGGTTCGGCAGCACGAGTTCGCCGAGATGCCGCGTTCTCGCCTTTTCGGAGAGCCCAGGGAACGGCGCGCGGCCGGTCGTCCCCGTCGAGGTAAACGTGTACGCGCCCTCGCGGTGCGGGATGCCGGCGTCCCAGTCGAGGTCGCCGCCCCCGCGGGCGAACACGGGAACGAGCTCGCACAGCTCGGGGTGCACCGGGCCGCAGTGGTAGCACTCGTTGTAGTTCTCCAGGATGACCTTCCAGTTCGCGGCGACGCGGTAGACCAGCCGGTGCCCGGTGCGCAGGTCTGCCAGCGGGTATTCGGCGAGGCGGCTGTCTGCCCCGCCGAGCTGGGCCGCGAGCGGGGCTGCCTCGCCCTGGCCGAGCCTGGCGAAGACGAACCCGCCCCAGGTGGCGACCGCGACCGGGTGCAGCGAGAGCCGTTCCCGGTAACGGCGCAGCTCGGGCAGGAACGGCGCCGAGCGCAGCGCCCCGTCGAGCCCGTAGGTCCAGCCGTGGTAGGGGCAGCGGATGGTACCGCCTGCCGCGCAGCCGCTGCGCGCCGCCGCGGGGGCCGGCTGGCCGCCGTCCGCGGGCACCAGCCGGGAGCCCCGGTGCCGGCACAGGTTGTAGAAGCCGGCGAGGGTGCCGCCGGCGCGCCGCACCACGAGGATGCTCTCGCCGGCGACATCCGCGGTGAGGTAGTCCCCCGGCCCGGGGACGGATTCCTCCCTGCCCACGCAGAACCAGCCGGCGAACAGGACCGCCTCGCGTTCGGCGGCGAACTCCCGCTCGGACGTGTAGCTGCGCCCGGGGAGGCTGGTTTCCAGCGGGATGGGCTCGTTCATTGTCGCCGCCTTGTGCCGCGCCGGAGGTCGGCCAGGACCCGCCGCGCCGCGTTGTAGCCGGGAGCGCCGGTGACGCCGCCCCCCGGGTGGGCGCCCGCGCCGCACAGGTACAGCCGCTCCACCGGTGTCGCGTAGCGCGCCCAGCCCGGCACCGGCCGCATGTGAAAGAGCTGGTCCGGGCTGATGTCTCCGTGGAAGATGTTGCCTTCGGTCAGGCCGTACTCCCGTTCCAGGTCGAGCGGGGTCAGCACCTGCCTGGCCACGACGGCCGACGGCACGTTGGGCGCGAACCGGCCGATCCTGGCCAGCACGCGTTCGCCGAGCTCATCCCTGAGGCCGTCCCAGGTCCCTTCCGCGAGCCGGTACGGCAGGTACTGGACGAAGCAGGTCATGATGTGCCGGCCCGCCGGGGCGAGCGAGCTGTCGACGTTGGACGCGACCACGCAGTCGATGAACAGCTGGTCGGCGTCGGCGAGCTCGCCGCGCTTGGCCCGGTCGTAGCAGGCGTCGGCCACGGCGAGGTCGGGCGGGAGCGTGAACAGCGCGCGGCGGCCTGGCCCGGCGTCCTCGGGCATCCCGGTGACCTGCGGCTCCGCGTCAAGCACCAGGTTGACCTTGCCGCAGGGCCCGTCCATCTTGATCCCCGCGACCGCCAGGGCGAACTCTTCCGGAAGCTCGCCGGCGCCGACGAGGCCGAGGAAGGTCCGCTTCGGGTCGGCCCCGGACAGCACCGCCCCGGCCTGGATCTCGGTGCCGTCCTCGAGCGCGACGCCGGTGGCGCGTCCCCCGCGCACCAGGATCCGGGCGACCGGGGCACCGGTGGCGACCTGCATCCCGGCCGCGCGCCCCGCGGCGCAGATCGCTTCGGTGATCGCGCCCATGCCGCCCATGACGTGCCCGAAGAACCCCTGCTCGGCATGCTCGCCGCCGGACAGCAGGTGGAAGGCCAGGCCGAGCAGCGTGCCGGGCTGGTAGGGGCCGCCGTGCTTGCCGTACAGGTTGTTGGCCAGCACCAGGGCCCTGGCCTGCCGGGATTCGAACCTGGCGTCGACGAACTGCCCGAGGCTGCCGGTCAGCAGCCGGGTGAGCCCGTCAAGCTCGGTGCCGTGCAGGCCGCGCAGGCTGCGCCCGAGCCGCAGCAGCTCGCGGGCGGCGCGCAGCCCGGTCGCCCGGGTGTCCGGCGGAAGCTGCATGAACAGCGGCTGGAGCCGGGCGGCGAGCGCCTTGAGCTCGGCGTCGGCGGCCACGAACGAGCGGGCGTCGGCGGCCGAGAACCGCTTGATCTCGGCGGCGGTCCGCGCGGTGTCGCTCCACGCGGCCAGCACCTCGCCACCGTCCAGGGCTACCTGCAGCGCCGGCTCGCACGGGACCATCCGCAGCCCGTGCCGGCCGAGGTTCAGCTCCCGGATCACCTCGGGCCGCAGCATCGACGCGATGTACGAGGTGGTCGACGCGCGGCAGCCGGGTGCGATCTCCTCGGTGACGCAGCACCCGCCCACGACGTCGCGCCGCTCAAGCACGAGCGTGGCCAGCCCGGCCCGGGCGAGCACCGCTGCGGCGGTGAGGCCGTTGTGGCCGGCACCGACAACGATCGCGTCCCAGCGGGTGCGGGCGTGTGCAGTGGTCAGCATTTGACTTCCGGTCACCTAACTTTCGGCGGCACTTCTGCGGCGTGATCTCAAGTATGATGAACAGCCGGGCCAAGTCAATATGCAGGCTGAGTCCTGGCTCCGGAGATGATGTATGACTATCGGTCAAACTATGAACCGGCCTGGCCGCGCGGGGAAGGCGGTGCGGGCGGCCGCGCGGCAGCGCGCCAGGCAGGAACGGATCGTCGGCGTCGCCATGCGCCACTTCGCCGAGCGCGGGTACGAGGGCGTGCGGATCGAGGAGATCGCCAGGGACGCCGGCGTGGCCAAGGGCGCGGTGTTCGGCTATTTCGGCAGCAAGGCCGGGCTCTTCCTGGCCGCTTACCAGGCCGCGGCGCGCTCGTTCAGCCGTTACCTGGACGCGCCCGGAGAGGTCATCGGCGAGGGCTTCTTCGCGATCATCGCCTACTGGATCTCGCGCACGCAGCATCTGATCCATGAGGACTGGCTGCCCTACCGGGTCACGCTGATCGGTAACTACTGCTCCAGCCTGCAACTGCGGCGGGAGATCACCCAGTTCCTGCTGCGCGAGGATCCCTACGGCACGCAGGAGTTCGTGCAGTTCGGCATCGAGCGCGGCGAGGTCCGCACCGACATCGACGCGAAGATGATCGTGTCCCTGGTCGACTGGCTGATGGATCGCTGCCAGGACGCGATCGTCACCGAGGAACTCGATCCCGGCCTGTTCGGGTCGGCCACCCAGCCAGCGCCAGCACGTGAGCTGCGGGTCCGCCAGTTCGTGGAACTGCTGCGCGGCGCGGTCGGCACCCCGGCGGGCTAAGCGGTGGGCTGGTGGAGCTCAAGCTGGCTGGCGGTGATCGCCATCCGCACGGTCTCCTGGTGCTCGGGGCTGTGCGCGCCCCGCCCGGAGCGCCAGGTGGCCCAGACCAGGTCGCGGATGTGCTTGGGCACCAGGTACCAGTGATCACGGCACATCAGCCGCGACGGGTCGATCGGGGCATAACATCCAGGAACCGGGCACCGTGGACACCCGGGCCGCGGTAAAGCCGCCAGCCTGCCACACGGGCCGCGTCCGCGGCCACGCGGTACCGCCGGGGTATTTCGGCTTTCGTCTGCTTGGCTGGCCATGACAGGTCCCTCCGCTCCCGCTGTAACCATAACGGTACGACGCACTTCTGACGGTTTGCTGCAATA
>Ga0335075_10008996_pt1 | contig 15277 bp, 9 predicted proteins | sample Lox_Sample_24_FD_206723 | JGI IMG/M metagenome (GOLD analysis project Ga0335075, IMG submission 206723) | Soil microbial communities from Loxahatchee National Wildlife Refuge, Florida, United States - Lox_Sample_2.4 | ecosystem: Environmental > Terrestrial > Soil > Wetlands | place: USA: Florida... | reverse complement strand
TACGGTTTCAGGGGACGCTGTACGAGCCGCAGGTCAAGGCGTTTGAGGCTCTTCTTCCGCATGAGAATGGCGTGCTCGCGGCGACGACCGCTTTCGGCAAGACGGTGGTGGCCGCGGCCCTTATTGCGCAACGCGGATGCAATGCGCTCGTTCTCGTCCATCGCCGCGAGTTACTCGCCCAGTGGGTGGAGCGGCTAAGGACATTCCTTGACATCGATCCGAAGGACATCGGCGTTATCGGCGCCGGACGCCGTAAACCGACTGGCGTCATTGATGTCGCGCTGATCCAAAGCCTCGTGCGCCGAGGCGAAGTCTCCGATCTGGTGGCGGACTACGGCCATCTGGTTGTCGATGAATGCCATCATCTCTCGGCAGCGAGTTTTGAGCTCGTAGCCCGCCGGGCGAAAGCGCGCTATGTCCTCGGACTGTCCGCGACGGTGGCCCGCAAAGATGGTCATCATCCGATCATCTTCATGCAATGCGGCCCTGTTCAACACCGCGTTGACGCGCGTACCCATGCGGCTGGGCGGGGGATCGTTCACCGCGTCGCGACTCGATCGACGCAGTTTCAATTGCCGCCGCCTTTGGGAGAATCGGACCGTCCTTCCATGCCGGCGGTCTATGCGGCTGTCGCGCGGGATGAGCCGCGCAATAACCTGATCTTCGACGATGTGCTAAAAGCGCTGGAGGCGAAGCGCTCACCGATCGTGCTCACCGAGCGCCGGGATCATCTCGAATATCTGCAAGGCCGTTTTTCGCGCTTCGTGCGCAATCTTGTCGTCCTTCGAGGCGGAATGTCGGTAGCCGAACGCAAGGTGTCAGATGCCGGGCTGCGAGTGGCGGGCGATCAGGAACGGCTGGTTCTGGCGACAGGGCGTTACATCGGCGAGGGTTTTGATGATCCAAGATTGGACGCGCTGTTCTTGACGATGCCCATTTCATGGAAGGGCACGTTGGCACAATATGTCGGTCGGCTTCACCGGCAGCATGCTCGTAAAACAGAGGTTCTCGTCGTCGACTATGTCGATGAACTCGTGCCCATACTTGCGCGGATGGCGGCAAAGCGGCGATCTGGATATCGAGCGCTCGGCTATACGGTTGAGTGATCAACCACCGGCCCAAGTGTCGCAAGGACATTGCATAAATGTGACCATCGTGCGGTAGCAGCCCTTCAACCAGTTAGAGACCAATTCGATGAAAGCAAAGCGCCGACGCCTGAAATTTGCGACCACCCCGATCAAGGAACCCAAGCTTTCGCGCACCCACGCGCCCACCGATCTATCGCCGGTGGAGTGGCAGAGAGGCTTGCGCCGGCAGTTTGGCCGCGAGCAGGCGTTCGGGCTTGAGAATTTGACGAGCGAGCCGTTTTTCTCCGAGTTTCGAGTCACCAACCCCGCCTCGAAATCGAATTACCGCGTAGCGATCCGGGGCAAGGGGCCGGGCGGCAATTTCTGCTCGTGCCCCGATTACGCGACGAGCGAGCTCGGCACCTGCAAGCATATCGAATTCACGCTTGCACGACTGGAGAAGAAGCGCGGCGCCAAAGCCGCGTTCGCGCGCGGCTACCAACCGCCTTTTTCCGAGCTGTTTCTCCACAACGATGGTCGGCGCCGCATCCATTTCCGGGCCGGAACCGACTGCCCGCCGGCGCTGCGCGAAGCCGCGGCGGCCTTGTTCGACATGAGCCATGACGGGATGCTGCCGGACGACCGCTACGACGAACTCGAATCCTTCATGGCCATGGCGTCGAAGTCGGGTCACGAGTTCCGAGCCTATGACGATGCGCTCGATTTCATCGCGGAAAGGCGGGATGCGCAACGCCGGGTCTCGAAGCTCGCGGAACTGTTTCCTCAAGGAACTGCCGACCCCGAGCTCCGGTCCCTTCTGAAAGTGCCGCTCTATCTGTATCAGGCCGAAGGCGCGTTGTTCGCAGTCCGGGCAGGCAGGGCATTGATCGGCGACGACATGGGATTGGGCAAGACCGTGCAGGCCATCGCCGCCATGGAAATACTGGCGCGGCACTTCGGCGTCTCAAGGGTGCTAGTGATCTGCCCGACCTCGCTCAAATACCAGTGGCAGAGCGAGATTCTGCGTTTCTCTGGCAGGAAGGGCGAGACCGCGGCGCGGGTCATCAATGGCGGCCGCGCGCAGCGCCAGAACGACTATCGCTTGGACGATTTCTGCAAGATCACGAATTATGAGAAACTCAAACCCGACCTCGATCTGATTGCGGACTGGGCGCCCGATCTCGTGATCGTCGACGAAGCACAGCGCGTGAAAAATTGGAACACCATCGCCGCACGGGCCTTGAAGCGCATCGATAGTCCCTACGCGATCGTGCTGACGGGCACCCCTTTGGAGAACAAGCTCGAAGAGCTGATCTCGATCGTTCAGTTCATCGATCAACGTCGTCTGGGTCCGACCTGGAAGCTGCTGCATGAGCACCAGGTCAAGGACGATGGCGGGCGGGTCACGGGCTATACCGGGCTCGAGAAGATCGGTCAGACGCTGGCGCCGATCATGATCCGCCGCCGCAAATCGGAAGTGCTGAAGCAATTACCGGATCGTCTCGACCAGAACCTTCTGGTGCCGATGACAGAGATGCAGATGTTCCATCACCAGGAAAACGCCGATGTGGTGGCAAAGATCGTCCAGCGCTGGCGGAAAACGCGATTCTTATCCGAAAAGGATCAGCGGAGGCTGACCTGCGCGCTGCAGAACATGCGCATGTCGTGCAACAGCACCTATCTCTTGGATCAAGAGACGGACCACGGCGTCAAAGCCGATGAGCTGGCGGCGCTATTCGACGATCTATTCGCCGAGCCGAAAGCCAAGGCGGTGGTGTTCTCGCAATGGACACGAACCCACGATATCGTCATTCGGCGCCTCGAAGCGCGGGGCTTGGGTTATGTCAGCTTCCATGGCGGCGTGCCGTCGGAGAAGCGGCCGGCGCTGGTCGAGCGCTTTCGCAATGACCCCGCCTGCCGGGTGTTCCTGTCCACGGACGCCGGCAGCACGGGTCTCAACCTGCAGCATGCCTCGACTCTCGTGAACATGGACTTGCCGTGGAATCCGGCTGTGCTGGAGCAGCGCATCGCACGCATCCATCGCCTCGGTCAGGCTCGGCCTGTGCGGGTCATCAATTTCGTCGCCAAGGGCACTATCGAGGAAGGGATGCTTGCGGTGCTGGCGTTCAAGCGCTCGCTGTCGGCCGGAATTCTCGACGGCGGCAGCGGCGAGATTTCGCTGGGCGGCTCGCGTCTCAACCGCTTCATGAAGGAGGTGGAGAACGTCACCGGGCGCATGGGCGAAAGCGAGGCGGTGACGCCGGCGGAGGAGGCCGGGAATAACGGCATCGCTGCTGACGGCACCGAACTTGCGGAAGACGCGAAGGCGGATGCCGATATCGGTGCCGGCGATGCTGTGCGCGCGAACGAGCCCGCAATGCAAAGGAGCGATCCCGCGGCGGATCCGTGGTTTGCCTTGGTGCAAGTGGGCACGCAGTTCGTTGCCGCTCTCGCCGCCGCCAACGATCCCAAGGCCAAGGCGCATCCATGGATCGAACGGAATCCGGCCACCGGCGTGCGGAGCCTCAAAATGCCACTGCCGCCGCCGGAAATCGCGCGACAACTTGCCGATACGCTTTCGGTGCTCGCGGATCGGTTGCGAAGCAGGAGTGCATGACAGTCTTTCTTGCCGGGTTGAGAGAGGCGCATTCTTCGAAAAATTTTCAAAAATCGGCTGATCGATTCCGATAGTCTCTGAAACCGAGCAAATCGCGGATCGTCAAAATTTCTGTTTGAAATCAAGAGAACAAATTTCTGATGGATCGGTGAGACGGTTCTTTGACCGATACATAGATATTTGTGTTTCTGAATCAAAGTGTTACCATAGCTCAGAGCAATCGAGTGGGAGTGAGGGGCGGCCGCCTTTAAAAATTATCTATGTAATTCAATGATTTATCTTGTTCCGAATGTCATCGGCGATGCATCGTCCATAGCACCAAACGATCCGATAAGTTGTTGATCGATCAAGTGGTTTTGCCTGATGACAAGCAGATTTTGGCTTCGTGCAGCTGAACAAGTTGACGGTCTTTCTGGCGGTTCTTTTCGAAGTGAGTAGCACCCGAAACAAAAAGACCGTCAGATGAAATTCATAGTGTTGACGGTCTTTTCCATAAGGTTGGCTTGTTCCACTGAAGTGGCATGCCTCCCCGCAGGAGGAGTTGGCTGGGACCTGACGGCTCAGTCGCAGGGTCTATCCTCCATTTGATAAAGTGCGAGTTATCGTAGTTTGGTTACGATAACGGCAACAAAATCAAACAATCCGATCTGCACCCAGCTTGAGCAGGGCGCGCCGCACAGCGGCGGGGGATGGTGTGGCGTCGGCATTTGCACTCTTCGCACTACTTAGACGATGTTTATGTAGCGCGAAGATTACAGTTTCTCTCGTCATTGGGAGCTTGCGCTTGGGTCCTGTATCCGCGCGCCTTCAAAGACCGGTTCCGATGGTACAACTCCTTGCGTTCCTCGGCCCGCAATCCGAGGAAAAGTACCATCGCGTCCTGCTTCAGGACGTTTGTTTCCAAAAGATGCGTTGGGATCGGTGATCTGTAGCCCGTTCGGCGCGCTTTTCACGACCGAGAGGACGGCTCCCGGTCCCTGTGAGAAACATGTCTACATCCTTCTGACGGGGCCCGGTCGCCATCTTCAGATGCTACGAGAACAGTTTGGCGATCTCGGCCACCGGTATGAACAACCTTCGGCTTCCTTCGACGAGAAATCTGAATCGGTAGCGTTGATAGAACTGCGCGGCTTTGTCGTCTTTGGCGTCGACCACGAAGGCGTAGGACGCGATGTCGTTCCGCAGCACGCGGCTAAGGGCATCGAAGAGCATGAACTCTCCGTGCCCTTCGCGCTGATGGCGAGCATCAACCGCCAGCCGCCCCATCAGCGTAGCGGGCACGACCGGATAGCGTGGCAGCCGCTTCGCCAGCGGCTCGGGCAGTTCGGCAAGAGCGATGCTGGTCGCCGCAAGCGTGTAATAGCCGATCGGAACGCGATCACCGTCGCTGACCAGTACGAAGCACGAGGCGACCCGCCGCCTGGCGTCCTGCCCCGCTTGCTGTTGCAGATACCTGTCCAGCGGCTCGACGCCGCTGGCGAAGCTGTCTCGATCATGCTGGTCCGATAGAGGCTCGATGCGCGGTGCCGGTGCAGTGGAGGTCACTCAGGCGCCGGTCAGCTTGAGATATCGCTGTGCGGCCGCCCTGAGCCGAGCATTCGGTTCTCGTGGATGGAGGAGTGCCTCCGCGAAGGCCCGGCTGTCGGCGGCGTTCAGCCGGATGGTCTGGGTTTCCTCGATGACACGCACGGCCGCGTCATGCACGCTGGCGATCACGAAATCCGTCAGCGTGCGCCCCTGCAGCTCGGCGGCGCGCTGGAACAACGCTTTCTGGTCGCGGGAGACCCGCGCCTCCAGCCGCTCGTCTCGCGCTTTGGTCGTGGCTTTTCCTGACATGTCGCGCATACCTTGAGTTGCACCCGGAACGCGGCTATCATGTACGGCTAATAGACGGACGTTTCAAGCGGCGTTGAGTGCTGGCACCGCGGATAGAGGTCGCCATCGGCGACAGAGGGGGGCGCATGGATATCGGTAAACTGAACGGCATGGTGGCCGAAGATGCCGCCCTGCGCCGCCGTCAGGTGCTCCAGCCGGTGGGTGGCAAAGGTGACAAGATCTTTCCGCCGACTTATCCGCCATCTGACGAAGCCAAACGCGCCAACCGAAATGCGCCACCCAGGCACGTCTATGAGCGCCGGCGGCTGAACGGGGCAGACATCTGGTGTGTCCTGGTCGACAGCGTACAGTCTCAGGCAAATCGACTTGAGGAATGCCTGCTCGCCGCCGTCTCTGACGGCATTCCTATTCCCTATGTCGAAGTCGATTTTACCGAAGCCAAGCTTGACGGCATCAGCAAGATCACGTCGCTCGATGCCCCGCATCGTGTCTACGACGCCATTCTGCGTGACAGCCTGTACAAGGACGTCCCTTTCATGCAGAGCGATGTCGGCCAGCGTCTCGCCAAGGCGAAAGCGGCGGATGCGTCGGTTCTGCTCGAAACATCGCCGACGGCGCTCTTGTTTGGCGCGTGGCATTCGACCGGGCAAGGCGGCGGCCTCGGCGCCAAGTTCGCCCGCTGCCTAATTTCCGAAATCGTCGGTATCGATGTGCCGGTCGAAGACGTGGTTGTGAACCAGCGAACCGGTGAAGTCGAGGTTCAAACTTCTGGTCGGCGCACTGGCAGTCGCATCGACCCGCTAGGCATACTCAACAAGGTCAAGATCTATCAAGCTAAAGCCGATCCGAGTGATTGGACGGCGAAGGAAGACGAGGCGGCAACGAAGGGCGCAAATAAAGAGCCTGTGCTCTACCCGACGAAAAAAGGTAAGCCGGGGCGCGCCTCTCTCATTAATCATGGCAACGTGATACCGTCCGTTCAGTCGCTCGGCGTCACCTGCGATCATATCGAGCACGGATTCGTCTTGAGTTTTGCAGCGCTACGCCGGTTACGCTTTGGCGGTGACAAGAAGGATGTGGCAGGACGCAGCTTGCTTGCTGCGCTCGGCCTCGTTGCGCTCGCTGAGCAGGATGCGCGAGGCTACGCGCTGCGATCGCGTTGCGATCTCGTCTGTGACGGCCGTGCGTCGCTCGAAATCGTACACTCTGATGGCTCTATCGAAGCACTCGCGATCGATCGCACGCAAGCACGAGCACTTTACGATGCAGCATATCATGCGGCGCAAGGGGCCGGCTTTTCGCTCTCGTCCAAACCGCTGGAACTCAAGCCTCAAGACAAGCTCGTGGAGATTGTCCGAAAGAGCCAGGAATTGGCTCTTGCGGGAAAAGGCAGCGAGGAAGAAGAGGCGGGCGGCGATGACGCTGGTTCTGGAAATTGAATTTCTGTCAGGCGTCTCATTTGCGGCCATAAGTCCCAGCAGTGGAGCGCCCGACTGGCCGCCACAGCCCGATCGCATCTTCTCCGCGTTGGTCGCCAGTTGGGCGGCACGAGGCGAGCGGGAAGAGGAGCGCAGAGCGCTCGAATGGTTGGAAATGCTTTCGGTTCCGTGTCTTTTCGCATCGGATGCGGAGCCTCGCCCCGGAGTAACTGTGTTTGTCCCTGCGAATGATGCGAGCAGCGACAAGCAGAAGCATGCTAGAAGTGTTTTGCCCGCATTACGCAATCGGCAGGAGCGCGAGTATGGCTTTCCTTCCGCGCGTCCGCATGACCCGGTTATACGCCTGTGCTGGCCCGACGCGGAACCCGACGAGTCGATGTTTTCCGCGTTGCAGGCTTTGGCCCACGACACAGCCTATATCGGCCACTCCGCCAGCATGACACGGTGCCGCTTTCTACGGGATGGAAGCGCACTTGAGTGGGGCGCAGCAAAGCGTCCTCAGCGCAGTGTCTATCGGGGGCGTCTGGAAGAACTGCGTCAAGCCTATGTCCGTTTTGAGAAATCGGCCGACAAGAAAGACCGACCGCAAAAGGGTGCGCGCATCCCACCGGAGCCGGAGACGAACGTCGCGTGGACAAATCTGTTCGGCGCCGGAAATCGCTGGATGGTTCTCGAGCACGTCACAGGCGATATGCCGGATGTGCGTGCTTGTGCGCTCGTCGCCAAAACGCTGCGAGACACACTTCTCAGCGGATATCGGCAGATCGGACTCGAAGACAAAATCCCCGGAGGCGTCAGCGGCCACGCACCAAGCGACGCACCAATCCGCACCCCGCACCTCGCAATCATACCGTTGGCGTTCGCTGGTTTTCCCTATGCCGACGGTCGTGTGATGGGTTTCGCGCTCGTTCCGCCGGCGGACAACGAAATATTGACCGACAAAACGTTTCGCAAAGTCATGCGGAGCCTTTCGCCTGTTGATGAAGATCGCGGCCGCCGGATTCTCGCCTTGATGTCGAAGTCGGGAACGTCCGCTGATTCCGCCTTTTCGATTGGTCTTTCGCCGACCTTCGAGCCGCCGGCGGACAAGCGGTCGCTCGATCCCACGCTTTACACCCGGTCGGCCCGCATTTTCGCGACGGTGACGCCCATCGTGCTCGACCGACATCTGAAAGAGAAAGGCGCTGCACGTGAGGAAGAAGCTGCGGCGCAGATCGCCGCGGCGTGCCGCAATATCGGGCTGCCGGAACCCGAAGTAGTTGTTGTCGGCAAGCATTCAGCCGTCGAAGGCGCGCCATCCGCCTATCCTTCAGGAAACTCGCCGCGCTGGATGAACTGGCGTCTGCCGCCGTCGCTGGCCAGCCGCCAGCTCATCCATGCCGTCATCCGCTTTGCCGAGCCCGTCGACGGCCCGGTGATTCTGGGCGCGGGACGGTTTGTGGGTCTGGGGCTTTGCCGCCCGATCGACCGCGAGGGCGCCGATGCTGACCGCTGACGACTTCGGCGCTTTCTTCCGAGAGGTTCACGGCCATCCGCCCTTTCCGTGGCAGAAACGGTTGCTCGCGCAGGTGGCGGCGAAAGGCAAGTGGCCCGATATGCTCGATCTGCCAACCGGATCGGGCAAGACCGCGGCGATCGATATCGCTGTGTTCCATCTGGCGCTGCAAGCCGGTCTCGGCCCGGAGCGGCACGCGCCTGTCCGCATTGCTTTCGTCGTGGATCGCAGGTTGGTGGTGGATGACGCTTACGAGCGGGCCAAGGTGCTTGAAGAGAAGCTCGCCAAGCCGAAGCACCACATGGTTCAGCAAGTTGCCGAGCGGCTGAAGCAACTCTCTGGCGATGGGCCGCCGCTCATTGCGCGGCGCCTGCGTGGCGGTATTCCGCGCGAGGACGATTGGGCGCGCACGCCCTCGCAACCGACGGTGCTGTGCTCCACCGTCGATCAGGTCGGTTCGCGACTTCTGTTTCGCGGCTATGGAATTTCCGATTCCATGAAGCCGGTTCATGCCGGCCTGATCGGCTCCGATTGCCTTATCCTGCTCGACGAAGCGCATCTCGCCGAGCCGTTCAGGCAGACGCTAAGTTGGGTTGAGCGCTACCGCAGCGAGAAATGGCGTAAGGAAAAAAGTGGCGGGCCTTGGGGTTTTGCGCGTCTTTCCGCCACGCCCGGAGAAAAGTCGGAAGATGTCTTTTCGCTCGACAACGATGATCGAGCAAACCCGATTCTGAGGCGGCGGATCGAAGCCGAAAAGCCTGCGCTGCTCGTTGGGTCCGTCAAATCGAGAAAGGAGACGGCGGAGACGGTCGAGATCGATGATGCGTATGACGGGAGGGGTAGCAGTACGAGCGACCTTGCACGCCGCGCGCCGGTTGTTGTCAATCAGATCAAAGAGGGGCTCAAGCACTTCAAAGACAGCGAAAGCGGCGTCCGACGTCCGGCGATAGGTGTGGTCGTCAACCGTGTTGCCAGGGCGCGAGAGGTTTTCGCGCAACTTGGGAAGCAGTTTCCGGAAAAGCCTGAGGGCAGTGCGGCTGAAGTGGCAACTCCTGAGGTCGTCCTGATGATCGGACCGGCGAGGCCGGTGGACCGGGACGATCTCGTTGAAAAGCTGAAGCCAATCCGCACCGGCGAATCGCGTGAGATCGAAAGGCCGCTCGTCCTCGTCGCGACCCAATGTATCGAGGCCGGCGTGGATATTGATCTCGACGCGCTCATCACTGAGGCTGCCCCAGTCGATTCCTTGCGGCAGCGTTTCGGCCGACTCAATCGCGCGGGCCGTGACATAAAGCCCTACGCGGCAATCGTCGCGGACAGAACAGATCTTTCGGGACGGGTGGACGACCCCGTCTATGGCAAAGCGATCAAGCTGGCCTGGGATTATCTTGGAAGCGTTGCGACGAAAGAGAACAGCTCTTTGTCCGTCGATTTCGGCATCGAGAAGATGAATGCGCTGACGCCTCCAGACCACAACGCGCTCACTGAAAAACCCGATGCGCCCGTTCTTCTGCCTGCCCATCTTGATCTGTTGAGTGAGACCTCGCCAATTCCGGCGGCAGATCCGGATGTAGCGTTGTATCTGCATGGTCCGGCTCGCCAGCCGGATTCGATCACAATCGTTTGGCGGGCGGACATCGACCCCGCTTGGGACGATCAGAATTTGATCCGCCTGCTGACATTTGTTCCACCGCGCTCGGGCGAGGCAATCGAATTGCCCGCCTGGACGGTACGGCGATGGCTGCAAGGACGTGGAAAATCGGCTGTCGAGGTGGCAGACATCCCGACGCGCGAGCCTGATGACGAGGAAGGGCGGGGTGGAAGGCGTGTCTTCCGCTGGAAGGGAGATGATGCGCGCTCTCAATGGATCAGCCCGTCCGAGGTTCGATCCGGGGACACCATCATCGTTCCAGCAAGCTATGGAGGCGTAGACACCTTCGGCTGGAGTCCCGAATGTAAAGAAGCCGCGCAGGATGTCGCCCACAAAGCAGCGAAGCCTTTCGCACGGAAGAAGTTTGCCGTGCGCGTCACGCCGGGATTGACCGGGCAACATGTAAGCGACGAGGCGTTAGCGGGAACGCTGGCCAGCTTACGAGCGGAAAATCCAGAGACGGTCAGACAGACTTTGCTCAATCTCGAATTGCCGCCCGAAGTCAGGAACGGACTCGCATGGCTTGGCGAAGCTAAGGGCTGGCCTGGTAAGCCGCGCGTCGTTATCGACTTCGATCTCTATGGAGAAAACGAGAAGGGGGAACCGCGCGGAGTGGTTTTGTTGGCGCCGTTCGGGGTCAGATTTCCTGAAGCACGGCAGGTCGAGGATCATGGCGAAAACGGCGGTCCCAATTCGACCGAAGACGACATAGCCGGCTCGGTTTTTGATTTTCCGCTTTCGTTGGATCAACACAGCCGCGACGTTGAGGGCAAAGCCCAAGAGCTTGCGAAGCGTGCCGGTCTGCCAGCCGAGCGCGTCGCGGATCTGAAGCTTGCAGGGTTTCTTCACGACCAAGGAAAGTGCGATCCGCGATTCCAGGCTTGGCTGCATTTCGGTGATCCGCTGGGCTTCGACGCAGGAGACGAGAAAGACGTCCTCGCCAAATCGGGCCGCACGCTGCCGCCCGCGGCGCGGGAAAAAGTAGGACTGCCGGATCGCTGGCGGCACGAGGCTCTGTCAGTCAGGCTAGCACGCACGCATGCGGGCATGGCACACGCCGGTGATCCTGATCTCGTCCTCTGGCTCGTCGGCTCTCATCACGGATATGGACGTCCCTTCTTTCCGCATCGGGATCCCTACGAACAAGCACGGGAGGTTGGGCCGCAATCTCTCGCCTTCGACTGGAATGGTCTTGATTGGCCTTCGTTCTTCGCGCGGCTCAAAGCTCATTACGGCGTGTGGGAACTGGCGCGGATGGAAGCGATCCTCCGCCTCGCCGACCATCGCGCTTCTCAGGAAGCTCGGGACCGCATCGCAAAGGAGAGCGGCGAATGACCGCCGCGAAATCTCATCGCCTCGACGGACTGGAGCCGGACAACCTGCTTGCCTTTCTTGCGCTGCTGGGACTCCTGCGCGCGTTGGAGACTGCTGGCCCGGCGCTTTACCCACGTGCCGCCTGGGATATCGATCGACCACCGCTCAGACCGCGGCTGTTTCTTGCGCGGGAAGTGACCGCGGAACAAATTTCAGAAGTTGCCGCCGAGGGGATCCAGACGCTCGCGCTAGGTTATGAATTCAACGGCCGTAGAGACTTAAACTACTCCCGAAGGGAGTGTCGCGAGCTGCTGACGGAGGAGGCGAAGGCGTCTTTTGCCGATCATCGCGAACGCATCGATCTCTTGGCAGGCTTAATGAGCGACGCAGCCATCAAGGACGACAAAACAGAACTGGTGGACCCGACGCCGCTGTGCCTCCTCTTCGGTCAGGGGCATCAGCACTTTCTTGAACGGCTCGCCAACGTACCGCGCGAAGCGGCGCCTCCGTCTCGTGGGAGAGGAAAAAGCACTGTTACGTTGTCGGCATCCCAGTGCCTGGCCGAGGCGCTATTCCAATCCTGGCGCCGCGACGACCCGACATTTTCTTTCCGCTGGGACCCAGCCGAAGATGTCCGCTATTCCCTGATGGCCGGCGATCCGACAGACACCGCCTACAAGGCGCATACGCAGCATGGCGCCAACCGTCTTGCGGCCGTCGGCTTGGCCGCACTCACTCTCGTTCCGGAAATGCGGGCGGGACGCGTCCGCCCCTCCATCATGGGCGGCATGTCCGGAGTAGATGGTTTTTCCTTTGCGTTTCCAATCTGGCGTGACGCGACGACGCTGACTGCCGTCCGTGCTTTGCTTTGCCATCCGAACTTGCGCAAAGCCGAAGGGCTAAAACATCTGGGAGTCGACCATGTCGTCGTCGCACAGCGAATTTCGGTCGGAAAGTTCATGAACTTCGCGCGCGCACGGCCAATCTAGCGGACTGAGCATATTCATGCCGACCGACAACCAGCTCGAATTCCATCTTCCCGCGCCGCCGGTCAGCGGCGACACACCGCTCATTCCGGCGCGGATGGTGAACGAGTTCGTCTATTGTCCGCGGCTTGCTTATCTCATGTGGACGCAAAGCGAGTGGGCGGAGACCGGCGACACGGTCGAGGGTCATCGCGTTCATGCGCGGGTCGATCGTCCCAGCGCACCGCTCCCCGCGCCGCAGGCATTGGAAGCTGGCGAAGCGCCAGCGAGCGACAAGATTGTCAGCCGATCATTAACGCTTTCCTCGACCATGCTCGGTGTTATCGCCAAGCTCGACATCGCCGAGGCGGACGATGGCGTGGTGACACCTGTCGATTACAAACGGGGCAAGCGGCCGCATGTCGCGCAAGGCGTTTACGAGCCGGAGCGCATTCAGATATGTCTCCAGGGACTGCTGCTCGAGGAGCATGGTTACCGCGTCGAGGAAGGCGCGATCTATTACGCCGAGAGTCGGGAGCGTGTGCGCGTCACGCTGGACGACGAGCTGCGAAGCGCAGCGCGCACCGCCGTTAGCGAGCTGCGGTTGACGGTCTCGCAAAGCCGCATTCCGCCACCCCTCAAAGACAGTCCGAAGTGTCCGCGCTGCGCGCTCGTGACGGTCTGTCTTCCGGACGAAATTCGCTCATTGTCGGGCTCGGCGCTCGCGCCGCGGACGATCGCCGTTCCGCCCGATGAAGCGCTGCCGCTGATTGTGCAGTCTCAGCACGCACGGATCGGCAAGGAAGGCGAAACGCTCAAGATCACCGACGAGGAGAAGGGCGAATCCCAAGTACGCTTCATCGACATTTCGGATGTGGCGCTGTTCGGCAATGTATCGATCACCACGCCGGCGCTGGCGGCGCTCCTCGAACGCGAGATTCCGGTGACCTTTCACAGTCACAGCGGCTGGTTTCGCGGTGTCGCGCATGGTGTCGGTCACCGCAATGTCGAGATTCGCACGGCGCAATATCGCTTGAGCTTCGATGAGGCAGCTTGCCTGCGCTTCGCCAAGGAGCTAGTCGCGGCGAAGATCACGAACCAGCGGACGATCCTGCGCCGGAATTGGCGCGGGTCGCCGGAAGAGCGGCAGGCAGCGCTTGACCGGCTTGGGGCCGCACGCCAATCCGCCGACGGCACGGCGACTCTGGCGCAGCTGCTCGGCATCGAAGGCGATGCGGCCGCCGTTTATTTCCGCGCCTTCGCGGGTCTCTTGAAATCGCCCGAGGATAAGCAAGGCACCGGTGAACTGGCGCCGTTCCGTTTCGAGGCGCGCAATCGCCGTCCGCCAACCGATCCGGTCAACGCCATGTTGTCGCTCGCCTACGCGATGCTGACCAGGCATTTGACGATCGCGTTGGCATCGGTGGGGCTCGATCCCTACCGGGGCTTCTACCATGCGCCGCGTTACGGTCGCCCGGCGCTGGCGCTCGACCTCATGGAGCCGTTCCGCGCGATCATTGCCGATTCCGTCGTGCTATCAGCGGTCAACACGGGCGAGGTTGGGCCGAGCGATTTCGTCGTGGCGGTCACGGGCACGGCGTTGACGCAAGCAGGGCGCCGACGTTTTGTCGAGGCGTTCGAGCGTCGTCTCTCCCAGGAGACGACACATCCGGTCTTCGGCTATCAGGTGAGCATGCGCCGCATGCTGTTGGTTCAGGCGCGGTTGCTATCCCGGTTTCTTTTGGGAGAGCTGCCGACCTATCCTCATTATTTGCCGCGGTAGGCTCACCCATGGCCGACGAACGCCTCTTCATCGTGACCTACGATATCTCCGACCAAAAGCGCTGGCGGCGCGTCTTCAAAGCCATGCACGGGTATGGCGAATGGATTCAGCTTTCCGTTTTCCAGTGCCGTCTCTCGCAGCGGCGTCGCGCCGAGCTCGAGACGCGATTGCGTGAGCTGGTGAAGAATGGGGAGGATCACGTTCTCCTGATCGATGTCGGACCGGCCGATAAGATCGAGTTGGCTATGGAGAGCATCGGCAAGACGTTCTCGAAAATGGAACGCCGAGCTACCGTCATATAGCAAGATCCGGTAAGATCACCCGTGATTCCGACAGAGATGAGCGGCCCTGATTGAATGCGTTTCGTACCCGCCGGGTGCTTTCGAGCGGCGACGTGTTGCGCGGAACCCCGCACCCGCTCGAATCTCGGTAGATTGTTGGAATCGTGACGCTCTTTGACATGGTCGATACGATGTCGTATGGAAACTGGCAGGCCGCGGCCATCGTCCGGGGCCACCGGTCGAAAACGTGGCTAGATTGCCTTGGTATCCAAGGGCTTGTAGGGTGGCTGCATCCGAGGCGCGTGCGCCTCGGCCTCATTGAAGCCGTGGTGACAACACCCGGCTCACCGGGCGGAAAGTGAGCATCCGAGGCGCGTGCGCCTCGGCCTCATTGAAGCAGCGGCGCGCAATGGTGGCACACCTGGCAGTATGGTTGGCATCCGAGGCGCGTGCGCCTCGGCCTCATTGAAGCCGCAAGAGCGCTTTCTTCCAATGCCGAGTGCTCATTGCATCCGAGGCGCGTGCGCCTCGGCCTCATTGAAGCAATCACGGCCGTTGTTCTGGTCGACCGTGGAGACGAGCGCATCCGAGGCGCGTGCGCCTCGGCCTCATTGAAGCATCGGGACCAATGACGGGATCAGCGCCCCGATCCTGGCATCCGAGGCGCGTGCGCCTCGGCCTCATTGAAGCAAGCGCGTCAAGGACCATAGCAGCATTCCGCACCGTTGCATCCGAGGCGCGTGCGCCTCGGCCTCATTGAAGCGATCTCGGGGCCATCCCGCAGGTTCACGAGGGAAAGGGCATCCGAGGCGCGTGCGCCTCGGCCTCA
>Ga0335075_10008995_pt1 | contig 15277 bp, 10 predicted proteins | sample Lox_Sample_24_FD_206723 | JGI IMG/M metagenome (GOLD analysis project Ga0335075, IMG submission 206723) | Soil microbial communities from Loxahatchee National Wildlife Refuge, Florida, United States - Lox_Sample_2.4 | ecosystem: Environmental > Terrestrial > Soil > Wetlands | place: USA... | reverse complement strand
TCCGGCCGGCGAGGCGCCGATCGCCGGCATCAGCCGCGATGCGCTGGTCGAAGGCCTGCGTGGCCGCGGCCACAAGAGCGTCGTGCCGCTGCCCGGTCCCGAGCATCTGGCGGAAATGGTGCATGCCGTCAGCCGCCCCGGCGACTTCGTCGTCTGCCTCGGCGCCGGCAGCATTACGCAATGGGCCAATGCGCTGCCGGCGCAGCTCACATTGCTCCAGGCCGCGCCGCGGCGCGCCGGCGGTGCGCTCCGATGAGCGCGGCTTTGCATAATCCAAGCCTCGCCTGGCGGCTGCCGCCGTTGCGCGGACGCAGTATTGCAGAAGCGCCGCTTGCGCCCTTCACGTGGTTCCGGGTGGGCGGGCCGGCAGAAATTCTGGTGCGGCCCGCGGATACGCCGGACCTGGCCGAGTTTCTCGCCTCGCTCCCGCCCGAGATTCCGCTCACCGTCATCGGCGCCGCATCGAACCTGATCATCCGCGACGGGGGCGTGCCGGGCGTCGTCATCCGGCTTTCGGCGCGCGGCTTCGGGGCGATCTCGGTCGAGCCGGGCGGCATCGTCGCCGGCGCCGCGGCGCTGGATGTCACCGTGGCCGAGGCCGCGGCGGCGGCCGGGCTTACCGGGCTCGAATTTCTGTGCGGCATCCCGGGCACGATCGGCGGCGCGGTGGCGATGAACGCCGGTGCCTACGGCGGGGATCTCTCCGAGGTCCTTGAATGGGCCGAGATCGTCAGCCGCTCGGGCGAGACGCGGCTTCTCTCGACCGCCGAGCTGGCACTCGCCTATCGCACCTCGAGCCTGCCGCCGGGCGCGGTTGTCGTGCGGGCGCGGCTCCGCGCCCGTTCCGGCCACCCGGCGGCGATTGCCGAACGCATGGCGGCGATCCGCAGTTCGCGCGAGGCGACACAGCCGGTGCGGGCGCGCACCGGAGGCTCCACGTTCCGTAATCCGCCGGGCGCCAAGGCCTGGGAGCTGATCGCCGCGGCCGGCTGCCGGGGGCTTGCACGCGGCGCCGCGGTGGTCAGCGAGAAGCACTGCAACTTCCTGATCAATACCGGAGCTGCAACGGCTGCGGATATCGAAGCGCTCGGCGAAGAAGTACGGGCGCGGGTGCAGAGCACGACAGGCATCAACCTCGAATGGGAAATCCGCCGCCTCGGCCGACCGGCGGCGGACCGGCCCTCGGCAGAGCACGCCAGGACATCAAGCTCCGAGGAAGCACCGGCCAGAGGGAAACAACAATGAAGCGTGTGGCCGTGCTGCAGGGAGGAATCTCGGCGGAACGCGAGGTCAGTCTTGCGAGCGGTGCAGAAGTCGTCGTCGCGCTTCGCGAATCGGGCTTCGACGTGCTTCCAATCACCGTGGACCACGATCTTGCAGCCCTGCTCGCGGCTCTGAGCCCACCGCCCGACGTGGTGTTCAACGCGCTGCACGGCCGCTTCGGGGAGGATGGGGCAATCCAGGGCGTGCTCGACTGGCTCGGCATCCCTTACACCCATTCCGGTGTGCGCGCCTCGGCGCTCGCCATGGACAAGATCGCCGCCAAGGCGGCGTTCGCCGCCGCCGGCCTGCCGGTTGCAAAACATGTGCTGGTTGCGGCCGAGACTCTTGCGCGCGCAGATCCGATGCCGCGGCCGTTCGTCGTCAAGCCGCCGAACCAGGGCTCTTCGGTCGGGGTCGCGATCATCCATCCCGGCGACAACCGGATGGCGGAGATTGCGCGCGGCTGGAGCTTCGGCGCCTACGCGCTGGTCGAGGAATTCATCCCCGGACGCGAGCTCACGGTCGGCGTGCTCGCGGGGCGGCCGCTTGCCGTGACGGAAATCCTGCCGGTCGACGGCTTCTACGACTACGAGGCCAAATATGCGCCCGGCGGCTCGCGCCACGTCATTCCGGCGGCGCTCCATCCCGCTGCCTACGCCGGGGCCATGGCGATCGCCAAGACGGCGCACGATGCGCTTGGCTGCCGCGGCGCGTCGCGTGCCGACTTCCGCTACGACGACACGAAAGGCGAGCCGGGCCGGCTCGTGCTGCTCGAACTCAACACCCAGCCGGGCCTGACGCGCACTTCCCTGCTGCCCGAACAGGCGGCGCACAGGGGCCTCAGCTTTCCCGAACTCTGCGCCTGGATGGTCGAGAACGCATCATGCCGCGCGTGAAACGTTCGCCCCGCAACAGCATCAAGGACCGGCCGCGCCGCATCGCGCTCTTGTGGCGCCGGCAGAAGAGCCGGCTGCGCGCGCTGGTGATCCTCGGTGCAGCGGCTGCCGCAGCATTCGGACTGGGCGCGATCGTGCGTTCCACCGCCGTGCATTCGAGCCTCGGCGGCATCCGCGAACACTTTGCCGAGGTCGCCGCATTCGCCGGCTTTCGCATCGACCACGTGGTCATTCGCGGCCGGCACAACACGCCGGCCCGCCTGCTCGATGCCGCGCTTGGCCTCTCCCAAGGCAGTCCCACATTCGGCTTCTCGCTCACCGCCGCGCGCCGGCGCGTCGAAAGCCTGGCCTGGGTGCGGAGCGCGGTGGTCGAGCGCCGGTTGCCGGGCACCATCGTGGTGACGCTGACCGAGCGGCGCCCGTTCGCGCTTTGGCAGAACGAGGGCCGGTTTTTCGTGATCGATCGCCTCGGTGACACGGTGGCGAAACAGAATCTCGAAGCCTTCCGCGGCTTGCCGCTGGTGGTCGGGCCGGGTGCTGCGACGGAGGCCGCCAGCCTGATCGATTGCCTTGGCCGCCTGCCGGCCATCCGCCGCCGCGTCGCCGCCGCCGTCAGGGTCGGAGAGCGGCGCTGGAATCTCCTGCTCAAGGACGGCACGACGGTCGAGCTTCCCGGCGGTCACGCCGGCGCCGCGCTGGCACGGCTGGCCGAGCTCGAGTCGAAGTATGCGCTGCTCGATCGGCCGCTGGCGGTCGTCGATATGCGGCTCGCGGACCGTCTCGTGGTGCGCCCCTGGCCGGCGCGGCGGGCGGAGCCGGCTGCGCCAGCCGACCAGCCGGGCTGAGGGTCGGTCAAGTGAACGATTATTCGGCCCGCCGCACCCTGCCTCCCGACTCTTCTGCCGAGCCGCCGCGCCGGCTCGTCCGCAGCGGCCTGATCGGGGTGCTCGATGTCGGGTCGACCAAGATCGCCTGCCTGATAGGTCGCGCCGAATCGGACGGCGCGCTGCGCATCATCGGTTTCGGCTGGCAGAAGGGACGCGGCGTGCGTGCCGGCGGAGTGACCGATCTCGGCGATGCCGAGAAGGCAATTCGCGCCGCGGTCGGCCAGGCGGAGGACATGGCCGACACCAGCCTGCGCGCGGTGACCGCCAATCTCTCCTGCGGCCAGCCGGACAGCCGGCTGTTCAACGTGCAGTGGCCGGTCGGCGGGCGCGCGGTCGGCGCCGAGGATGTCCAGCGCGTGGTCTACGAGGCGCGCGCGCGGGCGCTTTCCGAGGGAAGGGAGACGATTCATGCCCTGCCGCTCGGCTTCGCCGTGGACGAGACCGGCGATGTCCTGGACCCGCGCGGCCTCTATTGCGAGACCCTCACCGCGCGGCTGCACATCATCGACGCCGCCACCTCCGCGCTCCGCAATTTCGGCGCCTGCCTGGCGCGCGCCGATCTCGATATCGCCGAAATGGTTTCCGCGCCGCTGGCCGCCGGGCTCGCGGTGCTGGTCGAGGACGAGCGGACGCTCGGCGCCACGGTTGTCGATATGGGCGGCGGCACCACCGGAATGGCGGTGTTCGGCGAGGGGCAAATTCTCCACACCGCATCGCTGCCGGTGGGCGGCATGCACGTGACCAACGACCTGGCGCGCCTGCTTTCGACGCCAGTTGCGCATGCAGAACGATTGAAGACGCTCTACGGCAACGCGCACTCCAGTCCCGATGACGAGCGGGAGATGCTGCCCGTGCCGATGGTGGGTGAAGAGGAGCACCAGATCGCGCGGGTGCCGCGTGCCATGGTGGTGAGCATCATCCGCCCGCGGCTCGAGGAAACCTTCGAGATGGTGAAGGAGCGGCTCGAGGCGAGCGGGCTCTCCCGGGTGGCAGGCAGCCGCGTGGTACTCACGGGTGGCGCGGCGCAGCTTTCGGGGGCGCGCGAGATGGCGGCGCGCATTCTCGGCCGGCAGGTCAGGCTTGGCCGCCCGCACGGGTTGCGCGGCCTGCCCGAGGCAGCCTCGGGTCCTGCGTTCGCCACCGCCGCCGGGCTGCTCGCCTGGGCCGCCGGCGCCGGGCGGACGATGCACGACATCGACCTCACTCCTGAAGCCTCGCGCGGCCTGGTGAGCCGCGTCATCGATTTTCTGCGGCAGCGGCTCTGATGCCTGCGCTTCCTGCAACCCGGGCACCGGTGCCCGTAACTCCGAGAGAAAACCCGCGATGACCCTCAACCTCACCGTTCCGAAGCAGCTGCACACCGACTTCACCCCGCGCATCACGGTGATGGGCGTGGGCGGCGGCGGCACCAACGCGGTCGACAACATGATCGCGTTCAATCTGCAGGGCGTCGATTTCGTCGTCGCCAACACCGACGCGCAGCAGCTCATGCATTCCAAGGCCGACCGCCGCATCCAGCTCGGCCCGCACCTGACGCAAGGCCTGGGCGCCGGCGCCAAGCCGGAGATCGGCCGCGCCGCAGCCGAGGAGGCGGCCGACGAGCTCGACCGGCACCTGGAGGGGGTGCACATGCTGTTCGTCACCGCCGGCATGGGCGGCGGGACCGGCACCGGCGCCGCCCCGGTGATCGCGCGCATGGCCCGCGAGCGCAACGTGCTGACGGTCGGCGTCGTCACCAAGCCGTTCACTTTCGAAGGCGTGCGGCGCGCCCGCGCCGCCGATGCCGGGATCGAGCAGCTGCAGCAATTCGTGGACACGCTGATCATCATCCCGAACCAGAATCTGTTCCGGCTTGCCAACGAGCGCACCGGCTGGCGCGAGGCCTTCAAGATGGCCGACCACGTGCTCTACATGGGCGTGCGCGGCGTCACCGACCTGATCGTCTCGCCCGGCCTCGTCAATCTGGATTTCGCCGATATTCGCACCGTCATGGCGGAAATGGGCAAGGCGATGATGGGCACCGGCGAGGCCGAGGGCGAGAACCGCGCCGCCCGCGCGGCCGAGGCGGCGATCAACAATCCGCTGCTCGAGGACACCAGCATGTCCGGGGCCAGGGGCCTGCTGATCAACATTACCGGCGGCGAGGACATGACCCTGTTCGAGGTCGACCAGGCGATGAACCGGATTCGCGAGGAGGTGGACGAGGACGCGAACATCCTGTTCGGCTCGGCGATCGACGACAACGCCAACGGCCGGATGCGGGTCTCGGTGGTGGCGACCGGGATCGATCGTCCGGTGGCGGAGCGGCCCCGCCTGGTTGCCGTCGGCGGCGGCCTGACGGCGGAGTTCGCCGGTGCCGACTTCGCTGCAGCCGCTGCAGCTGCCGGCACGCCGGTCGGCGGATCGGCGGCGGCGCGTGCGTCGCTCTCGCCCTTTCCCGCCGCCGGCCCGGGCGCCGGCGGGACCCTTCCCGGCGGCGGCGCAGGCGGGGTCGGCGAGCCGGCCCCGGCAGCGGCGGCGGCGCTCGATACCCGCCCCTTGAGCCTGGTGCAGGCAAGCCAATCCGGCCTCACGCCGAGCACGGCGCAGTCGACGCCGGCGGCGCTGCCGCGCGCTCCTGCACCGATACCTGCCTTGCGGCCGGCCCCAAGGATGGCGCCAAGCGAACAGCCGCGTTCCGGCGGGCTTTTCAACGAGCCGGCGGGGGAAGCGCCGGCCGGAGCAGCCATCCCGCCGGGACGCCCGCAGGCGCGCCGGGCCAGCATTTTCCGCACCGTCACCGGCGCGCTCGGCTGGTCGGCGAGCGAGGCGCCGGCAGCGGTCGCGCCGCACGAAGCGCCAGCGGCGCCGCGGCAGGAAGCCTCGGTGAGACTGGCCGAAAGCGACGAGCTCGGGCTCGACATTCCGGCATTCCTGCGTAAGCAGATGTCCTGAAAAGGAGATGCGCGGCGACGCACAAAATGCCCAATTATGAAGGCGTTAGACAGTAATACAGAGAAACAAACCTTGACTTTCCGAGCCCTCGCACCGCCGCTTAGCATACCGGCATGGATGGATCGATCCAGTTGCCTGCGAGCGACGCGCCGCGTCAGCGCACGCTCAGGAACCCGATCAGTTGCCTCGGCATCGGCCTGCATTCCGGGGTCCGGGTCGGGATGGAGCTTGCTCCCGGCGCGGCAGACAGCGGCATCGTCTTCTATCGCCGTGACGCGGGGATCGAGATCCCGGCGCGCTTCGACCGCGTGGTCGATGGGCGCCTCGCCACGCAGATTGCGGCTTTCGAGGCACCGGACGTGCGCGTCGGCACGGTCGAGCATCTTATGGCGGCGCTCGCCGCGCTCGGCATCGACAATGCCCGCATCTCCCTCGACGGGCCGGAGGTGCCGGTGCTCGACGGCTCAGCCGCGCAGTTCGTGTTCCTCATCGATTGTGCCGGCATCGCCGTGCAGGAGGCGCCGCGCCGCGAGCTTGCGGTGCGGAGGCGGATTCGGGTCGACGAAGGCGACGCCTTCGTCGAGCTTCTCCCCGATCAGCGTCCGGGGCTGGCGATGGAGCTTTCCATCTGCTTCGCCGCTCCGGCGATCGGCCGGCAGGCGTTCGCCTTGCGGCTTACGGAAGCGGCCTTCCGCCGCGAGCTCGCTTCCGCCCGCACCTTCACGACCGCGGACACGATTGCCGGCCTGAGGGCCGAGGGCCTCGCGCAGGGCGGTACGCTCGAGAATGCCATCGTCGTCGAGAACGAGCGCGTGCTCAATCCCGCCGGCCTCAGGATGCCGGATGAATTCGTGCGCCACAAGCTTTTGGATGCGGTCGGAGACTTGGCGCTCGCTGGCTTGCCGATCCGCGCCCGGTTCCGCGCGCATCGTTCCGGTCACGCGCTGAATCACCGCCTGCTCGAGCGACTGTTTGCAAGCCCGGAGGCGTTCCGGATTTCCGTGCCGCTCGCCGCGGAGGCGCTCGCGGCATAATGCATTCCTCCCGCTCGGGGAGAGGTGCTGTCCAACGCGTGCAAGCTTTGGTGCGAGAGGGGGGACTCGAACCCCCATGGCCTTGCGGCCGCGCGATTTTGAGTCGCGTACGTCTACCGGTTCCGTCACTCTCGCCGGCGCGCCAGCCTGCAGTGCGCCCGCGCCTCTGACAAGAGGCAACGCCCACTCACCTGGTCCCGACAAAGAAAAGACCCGCGCCGGGTCGGGGGTGGCCCGGCGCGGGCCCAAGGCATTGGTGTGCCGGCCACGTCTGCGGCCATGACGCACACCATGGCTGGGGAGGCATCCAGCCTTCGCAAAAGATGCAAGCGAATCAGGGCGAGACAAGGGGCGCAATCGGGCAAGAATAGGGAATTGCCGCGTCCCTCAGGTAACCAATTATTGCGCAACACTGCTGCAATCGCGGACGCACCAATTACAGTGTTGCTTGCGAAACAGTGGGTCGCCAGCTATGGTAACGGATCCGCATATTTCCGCGGCGGGGACAGGACTCATGCCCTGAATGCCGCGGCGATGGGTGCGGGGGAAGCGTCCGGAGTTGACGATGCGCCGCCTTCGCCTTGCCGGCTTTCTCGCCTCGGTGCTGGGCGCGCTTCTTCCGCTCGCGGGCTGCAAGCAGCAGAACCGTTACGTTGCGCCGCCGCCGGCGGCGGTGAGCGTGGCGACGCCGCTCAAGCAGAATGTCACGCTCTATCTCGAGACCACCGGGAACACCATTTCCCTTGACCAGGTAAATCTCGTTGCGCGCGTCTCGGGCTTCCTGACGGCGATCAATTACAAGGATGGTGCCTATGTGAAGAAAGGCACCAACCTGTTCGTGATCGAGCAGCCGCCGTACGAGGCCAAGCTGCAGGAGGCGCTCGGCCAGCTTGCGGCCGCCAAGGCAGAGCTGGTTCAGGCCGAGGCCGAGTTTATCCGCCAGTCCCAGCTCGCGGCGCAGAACTTTGCGTCGCAGTCGAAGCTCGACGTGGCACGGGCGAAGCGCGATTCCGACCGGGCCATCGTGCAGGAGGATGAGGCCAATCTGGCGATTGCCAACATCAACCTCTCCTATACGCGCGTCAACGCGCCGTTCGACGGCGTGGTCACGCAGCATCTCCAGGCTGTCGGGGCGCTGGTCGGGCAGAACGCGCCGACCAAGCTCGCCAGCATCGTCTCGCTCGACCCGCTCTATGTCGAATTCAATCTGGCCGAGCAGGATGTGCTGCGGATTCGCGCGGCAATGCGCGCGAAGGGGCTGACGCTTGCCAAGCTCGGCGCCGTGCCGATCGATATCGGGCTCGCCAATGAGACCGGCTACCCGCACCATGGCGTACTCGATTATGTCTCGCCGGAGGTCAATCCCTCGACCGGCACGCTGCTGGTGCGGGCGCGGTTCGACAATCCGAACCACACGCTGCTGCCAGGCTTTTTCGTGCGCGTGCGCGCGCCCGAGGGGACGCTCGACAACGCGCTGCTGATTCCGGACACCGCCTGGGGCACCGATCAGCAGGGGACCTACGTGCTGGTACTGGGCCCCGGCGACCGGGTCGAGCAGCGGCGGGTGGTGCTGGGCCAGCAGCAGGGCAGCCTCCGCATCGTGACCTCGGGACTCCAGCCCACGGACAAGGTCGTCGTGAGCGGAACGGAGCGAGCGATCCCGGGCCAGGTGGTCGCAGCCACGACAACGACGATCACCGCCCTCACCGACCCCACCCACTGAGAGCGGCGCCGGCGCGATGATCTCGAAGTTCTTCATCGCGCGGCCGGTGCTTGCGAATGTGCTGGCGATCCTGTTCGTGCTGATCGGCGGCGTGGCACTGTTCGGGCTGCCGGTCGCGCAATATCCGAATGTCGTGCCGCCGACCGTGCAGGTGACGACGATCTACCCCGGGGCGAGCGCGCTGACGGTCATGCAGAACGTGGCGCTGCCGATCGAGCAGGCGGTGAACGGGGTCGAGGGCATGATCTACATGCAATCGACGAGCGCCTCCGACGGCACCTACACGCTCACCGTCACCTTCAAGATCGGCACCAACCTCGATTTCGCGCAAGTCCTGGTTCAGAACAAGGTGGCGAGCGTGCTGGCCTCCCTGCCGACGGCGGTGCAGGCGCAAGGCGTCACGGTGCAGAAGCGCTCGACGGCGATCCTGCAGATCATCACGCTGGTCGGCAACAAGGGCCAGTACAGCAGCCTCTATCTGAGCAACTACGCGACCATCAACCTCGTCAACGAGCTTTCGCGGCTGCCCGGCGTCGGCAATGTCAGCGTGTTCGGCGCCGGGCAGTACGCGATGCGCGTCTGGCTCGACCCGAACAAGCTCAAGGCATTCCAGCTCACGCCGAGCGAAGTGATGCAGGCGCTCGAGAACCAGAACACGGAAGTCACGGCGGGGCAGATCGGGGCGCCGCCGGCGCCGGCGGGACAGAATTTCCAGTACACGGTGAACGTCCAGGGGCGGCTCGAGGATCCGGCACAGTTCGCCAACATCATCGTCAAGTCGGGCCAGGGCTCGGGCGGCCAGATCGTCCGCATCAAGGATATCGGCCGCGTCGAGCTCGGCGCGCAGACCTACAGCCAGACCTTTACGCTGGACGGGCATCCCGCGACCGGGATCGGCATCTATCTCACGCCGGGCGCCAACGCGCTCGCGGTCGCCCATGAAGTGCGGGCCACGATGGCGACGCTCGCCAAGAGCTTCCCGCAGGGGCTCGAGTGGAACATTCCCTTTGACACCACGCTGTTCGTCGCGGCGTCGATCCACGAAGTCTACAAGACGTTGATCGAGGCCGGCATCCTGGTGCTGCTGGTGATCGTCGTGTTCCTGCAGGACTGGCGGGCGAGCCTCGTGCCGGCGACGACGGTTCCGGTAACGATCATCGGCGCCTTCGCGGCGATGGCAGCGCTCGACTTCACCGTCAATATCTCGACCCTGTTCGCGATCGTGCTGGCGATCGGAATTGTCGTCGATGATGCGATCGTGGTCGTGGAAGGGGCGGCGCATCATATCGAGCGCGGCCTGACGCCGGTGCAGGCTGCCATCCAGGCGATGAGCGAACTGTTCGGGCCGATCATCGGCATCACGCTGGTTTTGATGTCCGTGTTCGTGCCGGCCGCCTTCCTGCCGGGGCTGACGGGGCAGATGTATGCGCAGTTCGCCCTGGTGATTGCCGCGACGGCGCTGATCAGCGCCATCAATGCGGCGACGCTCAAGCCGACGCAGTGCGCGCTCTGGCTCAGGCCAGCCGTGCCGCCGGAGCAGCGCAATGTGTTCTTCCGCGGCTTCAACGCCGTCTACGGAGCCGTCGAGCGGCCATATCTGAAGCTGGTCGGATTCATGACGCGCCACACCGCGGTGGTGGTCCCGCTGGCGCTGATCCTGATGGTGGTCGGCTTCGTCGGGCTCAGCCGGATCCCGACCGGCTTCCTGCCGATCGAGGACCAGGGCTATGTGCTGGTCGGGCTGCAGCTTCCGAACGGCGCCTCGCTCGAACGGACCAACCAGGCGATGCAGGCTGTGGAAAAGATCGCCGGGGCCACGCCGGGGGTTGCGCACGTGATCGACATCAGCGGCGTCTCGGTGCTCGACAACAACGCGACGCTGGCCAACGGCGGCGCCGCCTACGTGATCTTCAAGCCCTGGGACCAGCGCGGACCCTCCGAGAGCCTGCGGGCGATCTATTTGCATCTCACGAAGGCACTCCGGACGTTGCCGGCCGGGGTGGGCTTCGTGGTGATACCGCCGGCGATTCAGGGCATCGGCAACGCGGGTGGCTTCACGATGATGGTGGAGCTGCGCGACGGCAGCGAAGACTTCGACAAGCTGCAAACCCTGACCCGCACGATCGTCGCCGACGGCGCCGCGCAGAGCAGCCTGCAGGGGCTCACGACTTCGTTCCGCGCCGATTCGCCGGCGATCCAGGTGACTGTCGATCGCGTCAAGGCCGAGCGGCTGCACGTGTCGGTGGGCCAGGTCTTTTCGACGCTCAGTACCTATCTCGGCTCGAGTTACGTCGGCCAGTTCATCAAGTTCGGACGGGTGTTCCAGGTCTATACCCAGGCCGACAGCACGTTCCGGACGACGCCGAGCGATATTGCGCAGCTCTACGTCAAGAACGAGCAAGGCCAGATGGTGCCGCTGGGCGCGGTGCTAAGCCAGGCGCCCACGGTCGGGCCGAGCCTGATCACGCTCTACAACCTCTATCCGGCGGCGACGATCGTCGGGGGAGCCGCGCCAGGATACAGCTCCGGCCAGTCGCTGGCGGTGATGGAGGATCTCGCCGCACACGTGCTGCCGCCGGGCACCGGCTATGACTGGAGTGCGATGTCGTACCAGGAGAAGATCGTCGGCAACCAGATCTACTATGTGTTCGGGCTCGGCATGCTGCTGGTCTATCTGGTTCTCGCCGGGCAATACGAAAGCTGGATCTTGCCGATCTCGGTGATTCTCGCGGTGCCGCTCTCGCTGCTGGGACCGGTGATCGCGCTGACGCCGCTCGGGGTGGCGAGCAACCTTTATGTTCAGATCGGGCTGATCCTGCTGATCGCGCTTTCGGCCAAGAACGCAATCCTGATCGTCGAAGTTGCGCGCGAATTGCGCCTGCTGCACGGCAAGGGAATTCTCGAGGCGGCGGTGGAGGCGGCGCATACGCGCTTCCGGCCGATCCTGATGACTTCAATCGCCTTCATCCTCGGCGTGCTGCCGCTGGTGCTCGCGACCGGCGCCGGGGCAAATTCGCGCAAGTCGATCGGGATCACCGTGGCGAGCGGCATGATCGCCTCGACCTGCCTCGCCGTGCTGTTCGTTCCTTCGTTCTTTGTCGTGTTGCAGCGCTTCGAGGAATGGCGGAAGCCGCTGCAGAGGCGGCCGCGGCAGGAAACCTAACCGCACGCTGAGCGACCCCACCGACATGTTGCGCCGGGAGCCGCTGCCGCGGAGCTGCCGAAGCCGATGACGAGAGCTGCACCGAGCGCGGTTTCCGAGCTGCCGAATTGACGGCCGCGCCTAGGGCGGATCGCGCTTGACTGGAATCGCGGAGCGATCCAGGAGCGCGTGAATCCGCTCGGTCAGACCAAGGAGAGCGTGTTCAGTCAACCTGAACACGCTCTAGGCGCTCGACCGCTCCTTGCCTGTCTCGGGATTGTCCATCGCACACCTCCAGCGCGGAATTCGTCCGCTTACAAGGTATCTTGTTCAACCGGGGCGCGGGGGAATATTCCGTTGTGGTTGAACCAAAAAGTTGCTATAGTTTCGGTCTGCCGCCAGACGATTCGAGCCTCGAAACGAGCCCGGCGGAAACGTGCCTGCCAAGAGCTGCACAGAAATAGGGGGCAACCGGTGACCAGGAGTTTGGGCCTTATCCTTTCGATTGCGACGGTGCTTGGTTTGACGTTTGGCTTCGGCGTCACGGCACGGGCTCAAAGCTTCACTCTTTGGAACGGCACATTTGCGCTTTGCACGGTCGCACCATGTGCCGCGATCCCAGGGACCAGCAAGGAGGTCGCGTGTAGTTGCACCGTCAACAACGGCTACTCCGTTGGCCAGAAGCCGGGCCAACCAATAAAGACGACAGCCGAAGGTCAAGAGATCCGGTCGCGCTACTATCCGATCAAAAGCTATGTGCTCTGCGACAACGACCGCCCTTGGGCCTGGTGCCTGGATAAGCCCTGCATTATCAGCAGGAACGATCCGAATGCGGCGACCTGCACCTGCGATGCGGTGAAGAACCTGGGCCCGTACATCATCACCACGAACACCTACACCCCGACAGCCTGTACGACAGGGATGATTTCCTCGGCGACCGCCAAGGGAAACGTCCAGATCACGGCCTTCCTCAAAAAAGAGGGCGACAAGCTTCCACCCTTCCCCGTTCAGATTCTCAGCCCGAACAAGCATGACTGAGAGGGATTCCCTCTCTAGAGCGTGTTCAGGTTGACTGAACACGCTCTCCTTGGTCTGACCGAGCGGATTCACGCGCTCCTGGATCGCTCCGCGATTCCAGTCAAGCGCGATCCGCTCTAAGGGATAGATCTCGAACGGCCGGCTGGAGCGTGATGACTTTAGATCATCACGCTCTGACCGTATTTCGGCGATCGGCCTCATCACGCCGGCAAGGAACGAAGCGATCCCGCAGAAGATCGAATTTGGACTTGGCTCGGGATTACGCGATCTCTCGGCAATTCGCCACTCATCTACCTCTCTACCTCGCCTGGGCGCTCGCCTCGCTCCGCGTGCCGCCGACCCGCGCGGCCAAGGAAGCGGCCATGAATTCGTCGAGGTCGCCGTCCAGCACCGCGGCAGGATTGCCTTTTTCAACACCGGTGCGGAGATCTTTCACGAGCTGGTAGGGTGCGAGGACGTAGCTCCGGATCTGGTGGCCCCAGCCGATGTCGGTCTTCTGGCTGGCGGCCGCGGCGGCTTCCTCCTCGCGCTTCTGCAATTCGCGCTCGTAGAGGCGCGCGCGCAGCATCTGCATCGCGATCGCGCGGTTGCGGTGCTGGCTCCGGTCAGTCTGGCAGGCGACGACGATGCCGCTCGGGAGATGGGTGATCCGGATCGCGCTCTCGGTCTTGTTGACATGCTGGCCGCCGGCGCCCGAGGAACGAAACGTGTCGATCTTGAGGTCGGCTTCGTTGATCTCGACCGCGATCGTTTCATCGACCACGGGATAGACCCAGACACTGGCGAAGCTCGTCTGGCGGCGCGCGTTGGCGTCGAACGGGCTGATCCGGACGAGACGGTGCACGCCGGCCTCGGTCTTGAGCCAGCCATAGGCGAAGGAGCCGGAAATCTGCAGGGTCGCGGATTTGATGCCGGCCTGCTCGCCCGGGCTCTCCTCGAGCAGCTGGACCTTGTAGCGGTGCGCCTCGGCCCAGCGGCTATACATGCGGCGCAGCATCTCGGCCCAGTCCTGGGCCTCGGTGCCGCCGGCGCCGGCGTTGATCTCGACGTAGGCGTCGTTGGCGTCGGCCTCGCCGGCCAGCAGGCTTTCTCCTTCGCGGCGCTTGGCTTCCGCGGCGAGGGCCTGAAGCGTGCCCAGCGCCTCCGCGGCGACGTCGGCCTCGGCTTCGGCCTCGGCGAGGGCGATCAGCTCGGCGGCGTTGGCAGCGTCGGCTTCGAGGCGGCGGACGGCGTCGAGGCCGGCGGCTAGGCGCGTGCGTTCGCGCAGCAGCGACTGAGCGTCGGCGGGGTTATTCCAGAGCGCGGGGTCTTCGGCGCGGGCGTTCAGCTCGACCAGACGGGCAGAGGCGGCATCCCAGTCAAAGATGCCTCCTCAGCAGCGCCAGCGACTGCCGGATCTGCTCGTTCAGTGCGTCGGCTTCGGCGGACATGCGGGCTTCGATGCCAGGGCCAGGCGGACCGGGTCAATAGAGGCCGCTCATGCCGGCGTCGAGGCCGGTGGAGGCGGTGGTGGCGGCGCCCGCGGCAGCGGCGCCCGCGCCGCTTTCGGGAGGCCCGGGCCCGCCGGCAATCGGGAACACCTGCGTCCCGGGGGTCTGGCCGGTCCTGAAGGCGCCCTCGGCCACGCCATCCGCAGTATCGAAGCTCTGCATCGTGAGGCCCGGAGGCATCTTCCAGTCGAGCACCGGAAGGCCCTTGAGGGCAACCTTCATGAAAGAGTTCCAGATCGGTGCGGACACGGAGCCGCCGACCACGTCGTAGCCGAGGCTGCGCGGGTTGTCGTACCCGACCCACACGATGGTGACGAGATTGGGGGTGAAGCCGTTGAACCAGGCGTCGTTGAATTCGTCGGTCGTTCCGGTCTTGCCGGCGATCGGCCGATTGATGCCTTTGGCGGCGCGCACGCCGGTGCCGCGCTCGACGACGCCGCGCATCATCATCACAAGCTGGAAGGTGCTTGCCGCAGGGGCGATGCGCGGCTGATTGGTGACGAGCACGGGCGGATCATGCGGATTGCCGCCGGTGCAGTTGCTGCAGGTTACCTCCGAAGAGCGCCAGACCACCTTGCCCTCGGGGCCGGCAACAGTGTCGATCAGCGTCGGCGTGACCTTGCGGCCGAGCTCGTCGAAGGAGGCGTAGGCGCCGGCCATGCGGATCACGGTCGTGTCGAGCGCGCCAAGGACGGCCGGATAATAGAGCGGAAAGTGATGAACGGCGCCAAATGCCTCGGCGGTCTTGGCGACGTTGCGCAGCCCGACCGCCTGGGCGACGCGCAAGGTCGCGAGGTTGACCGACTGCTCGAGCCCCACCTGCATCGTAATCGGGCCCATGAAACCGGGATCGAAATCGGAAGGCCGCCA
>Ga0335075_10008993_pt1 | contig 15279 bp, 15 predicted proteins | sample Lox_Sample_24_FD_206723 | JGI IMG/M metagenome (GOLD analysis project Ga0335075, IMG submission 206723) | Soil microbial communities from Loxahatchee National Wildlife Refuge, Florida, United States - Lox_Sample_2.4 | ecosystem: Environmental > Terrestrial > Soil > Wetlands | place: USA... | reverse complement strand
AAGGACGAGCGCCGGCCGGGGGAGAGCTTCGGCGATTACTGCCATCGCCTCGGAGCCGACCACGCTCGCGCTCTCATCGCAACTGTAGGGGTGAGCTGAGAAGAGAGCCACCACGAATCACACGAAATAACACGAAAAAAAGACAGAACACGAACGAGAACCGAGCCGCGACCGTGAGGGAGCGGTGGAGCCAACCGTTCCCTCACGGTCGCGGCTCGGACAAGCCGCCGATCTCTTTTCTTGCTTCCTTTCTTGCTTGCGGTAGACTGTAGGCGGAAATACCATGTCAAGAAGGGCGGGATAAAATGCCCACAAAGGTTGTTATGCAGCTGACATTGGTCTAATCCGAATGAAAACGAGCCAGCCTAATCTAGATTCGGCAAAGGAGGCTTCCCATGCGAAATGTTCTTCTTGCGGTCCTTGTTCTCGTCACGGTGAATGCGTGTCGCGCCGAACCCACGCCCAGGACGACCGGTACTCTGGAGGGCAAGAAGGTCACGTTTCCCGATAACGGGCGCGCGGACGGGGCCAAGGCCGCCATCGTCCTGTTGCGGTCGTGCCATGACGAGAGCCTGTTTCAGGCCGGCGAGCTCCAGAAGGCTCTGCAAGGGGATCACATCCGCATGGTGTTCTCCAAGCCGATCACGGCCGAGGTTATGAACAAGAAGATCGCGTTCTCGGAGCTGGTCCTCCGGCTGCCGTTGAACACCGGTGTATTCTGGGTGCAAACAGGGAACAAATGGCGCCGGTATACCAAATACGAGTTCCAGAAAGAGAAGCCGTTCAAGGCTTGGCTCAGACAGGCGCGGTCGGCGGAGTAACGCCGCCAAGGAAGTTTGAGTCAAAGATCAAAGGTATCAGAAACTGTTTTTCGCACGCATGCAAAACCAACGGTGACGCTACTATCCTCATGTCCCTCTCTACACGTTTCGCCTCGACTCTCAACGCGACTCGGCGGTCTGGCCTCCCGTTACCTCGTCCCTGACCACGCGCGCGTCTTGCTTGGCACGCCCAAAGCGATAGCGACAAAGGGATGACTTCTTGGCCGTCTCTGCTATCCTTACTGCTGATGTGCCGAATTCAGTGATGCCGCAAGGTGTTGGGCACAAGTTTCTCGTTATCGGCAAGGGCGGCCGCGAGCAGTGCCGAATTCAGTGATGCCGCAAGGCGTTAAGCAAAAAGTCTTGGTTATCGGCAGGGGTGGGCGCGAACACGCCCTGGTGTGGAAGCTGGCTCAATCGCCGCGTGCCGAGCGCGTCTACTGTGCTCCCGGCAACGCGGGCACCGCCGAGGACGGCGTCAATGTGCCGATCGATCCCATCGAGTTTGATCGCCTTGTTGGTTTCGTCCGCAAGGAAAAGATCGATCTCACGGTAGTGGGTCCGGAGGAGCCGCTGGCCCGCGGCATCGTCGATCATTTCCAGAAGGCCGGATTACGCATCTTCGGTCCAACGCGCGCGGCGTCCCAGCTGGAGTCGAGCAAGGTCTTCGCCAAGGGATTGATGCGCCACGCCGATGTGCCCACCGCCGAGTTCCGCATTTTCGATCATCCCGAATACGCGCGGCGCTACATCGAAACTCGCGATTATCCGTTGGTGGTGAAGGCCGACGGCCTCGCCGCCGGCAAAGGCGTCATCGTCTGCTCGACGAACGAGGAGGCGCTGGCGGCCATCGATCGCATCATGGTCCGCGAGGAGTTCGGCCGCGCCGCCGGCCGCCAAGTGGTCGTCGAGAAGCGCTTGGAGGGCGAGGAGCTAAGCATCCTCGCCCTGGCATCGGGACGAACCATCGTGCCGCTAGCGCCGACGCAGGATCACAAGGCCGCCTTCGACGGCGACACCGGCCCCAACACCGGCGGCATGGGCGCCTACTGCCCTGCCCCGCTGGGCACGCCGGAATTGCTCGATACCATTGATCGCGAGGTCCTGGTGCCGACCGTCCACGCGATGAAGCGTCGCCGCCAGCCCTTCCGGGGCGTCCTCTACGCCGGTATCATGAACACGAACCAGGGGCCGCGCGTGCTGGAGTTCAATTGTCGCTTCGGCGATCCGGAAGCTCAGCCGTTGCTGATGCGCCTGCGCACCGACTTGCTGGATCTGATCGAGGCTGTGGTGGACGAGCGATTGGACACCTTCGAGGGCAAGCTGGAGTGGGATCCACGTCCGGCGGTGTGCGTGGTCATGGCCAGCGGCGGCTATCCCGGCAGCTACGAGAAGGGTTTCCAGATCAAGGGACTGGCCGATGCCGCGAAGCTGCCCGACGTGAAGGTCTTCCACGCCGGTACCCACCGCGACGGCGATCGTATACTGACCGACGGCGGCCGCGTCCTCGGTGTCACGGCTCTCGGCGACACGCTCGCCGACGCCAAGCGCCGGGCATACGAAGCTGCGGCATGCATTCAGTTCCACGGCGCGTTCTATCGCCGGGACATCGCCGCCAAGGCGCTAGGCTCTCGGCCGGTTCCATTGGAACCCCTTCCAGGAGCCGTGCGTCCAAGGGGAAGCGTCGAGTAAAGCAGAGCCACAATGGGCCATTTACAAACAAGGAGCCGCCTGTGTCCGCTCCCAATCCAGCTGTTTCGTCGGAAAACTCGAAAATCAAATTGACGGTGACGAAGGGACTGCGTGTCGGCAAGAGCTACGCCCTGAAGGAAGGCGTGACCTACCTCGGCCGCAAAGGGCCGCATGCCGTGGACGTGGATTTGACCGAACAGGAAAATCCCGGCGCATTCGTGGCGGTCAATCGCTTCGCGTTGATCTGGTTCGACAAGAACGGCCTGGGCATCGCCGACACCGGCCGCCGCGTCACGCGCATCAATGGCGCGCTGATTCCGACCGGCAAGCGTTTCCTCCTCCAGGGCGAGGACACCTTGCAATTCGGCAAGACGGTCCTGCAAGTGAAGGTCATTGTTAAGAAGAGGACAGGGGTACAAAAATGACGGCGGGATGGTGTCCTCATTGGGGGCGGAAATGAAGCGAATGAAGAGTGGAGGCGGGTGGAAGGCGATCGCCTACACCCTGCGCATGGCCAATCGCGTCGGCTGGTGGCGATTGTGGAAGGCGATGTCCTCGAAGAACGCTTGCAAGACCTGTGCGCTGGGCATGGGTGGCCAGGCCGGCGGCATGCGCAACGAGGCCGGACACTGGCCGGAAGTGTGCAAGAAATCGCTGCAAGCGATGGTCGCCGACATGCAGAAAGGGCTGGAGTCGCAGCTCTTCCAGCGCTATAGCATCGCCGAATTGCGGACACTTAGCCCGCGCGAGCTGGAGTGGTGCGGTCGTATCACGACACCCCTCTACGCTGGGGCGGAGGACACGCACTATCGCGTCGTCGATTGGGACGAAGCACTCGATCACGTCGCTCGGCAGCTGCGCGGCCAGCCGCCGGATCGGAACTTCTTCTATGCCAGCGGCCGATCCTCGAACGAGGCCGGTTTTCTTCTCCAGCTTTTCGCCCGCCTTTATGGGACCAATTATGTCAACAATTGCTCCTATTACTGTCACCAGGCCAGCGGCGTCGGTCTGGGCCGCTCGCTGGGCACCGGCACGGCAACCGTGACGCTGGAGGACGTGGAAAAGACGGATCTGTTCTTCCTCATCGGCGGCAACCCGGCGTCGAACCATCCGCGCCTGATGCGCACGCTGATGAACATTCGCCGTCGCGGCGGCCACGTCATTGTCATCAACCCCGTGAAGGAAATCGGCCTCGTCAATTTCAGCGTGCCGTCCGACGTGCGCAGCTTGCTGTTCGGCTCGAAGATCGCCAGCCTGTACGTGCAGCCGCACATCGGCGGCGACCTCGCGCTGCTGACCGGCGTGGCCAAGATCGTGTTGGAACAGAATGCGCTCGACGAGTATTTCCTCCGCGACGCGACGGAGGGCTTTGAGGCGTATCGGACGCATGTTCTCGGCACCAGCTGGGAGAGCATCGAGCAAGGCTCCGGCGTGGATCGCGAAACCATCGCCAAGATCGCCGAGATGTACATCAAGGCGCCGTCGGCCGTGTTCGGCTGGACGATGGGCATCACGCACCACGAGCACGGCGTCGCCAACGTGCGGACGATTATCAATCTTGCTCTGCTGCGCGGCATGGTCGGCCGGCCGCACGCGGGACTTCTGCCAATCCGCGGTCACAGCAACGTGCAGGGTATTGGATCGATGGGCGTCGCGCCGGCCCTCAAACAGAAAATCCTCGATAACCTGGAAGCCTATTTGAAGGTGAAGCTGCCGGCGAGGCCGGGGCTGGACACGATGGCTTGCATGCAAGCGGCCGAGCGCGGCGAGGTGCATTCAGCCATCTGCCTGGGTGGCAATTTGTTCGGCAGCAATCCCGACGCCAGGTTCGCCCTGCGTGCCCTGTCGAAGCTGGACCTGATCGCCTATCTCAGCACCACGCTGAACACCGGACATGCCTGGGGGCGAGCGCGTGAGACGCTGATTCTGCCGGTGCGAGCGCGCGACGAGGAGCCGGAATCGACCACGCAGGAATCGATGTTCAACTTCGTGCGCCTCAGCGACGGCGGACCCCGCCGCTATGAGGGACCGCGCAGCGAGGTGGACATCATCGCCTCGCTGGGCGAGCGCGTCCTGGGCGACAACAGTCCGGTAAGCTGGAAGTCACTGACAAGGCATTGTCACTTGCGGCAGATGATCGCCCAGATCATCCCCGGTTACGAGAAAATCGCCGCCATCGATCCGACACGCCAGGAGTTCCTGATTGGCGGCCGCGCGTTCCACACACCGCGTTTCGCCACGGCATCCGGCAAGGCTCACTTTGCCGTCCACGCTATCCCGCCGCTCGCTGGCTCGGGTCAGCAGCTGCGGCTGATGACGGTACGCTCCGAGGGACAGTTCAACACGGTCGTCTACGAGGAAGAGGACATCTATCGCGGCCAGGATCGGCGCAACGTGATCCTGATGAATCGCGCCGACATCGAGCGATTGGGGCTGCGCGTCGATCAGCGCGTGACTGTGAGCAGCTTGACCGGCTCGCTGTCCGGCATCCTCGTGCGCGACTACGACATTCGCGCCGGCAACGCCCTGATGTACTTTCCCGAAGCGAACGTGCTGGTTCCGACGACAACCGATCCCGACTCGAAAACACCCGCCTTCAAGTGCGTGCTCGTCACCGTCGAGCCGGAGAAAGTTCTTGTCGCGAACGATGCCGAGAAGGTCGGCGGACGCCTTCCACTGCAATTGAGGCCGTGAGGTATTGCGGTGGCGAAGCAGATCAATAATGTCGCCTGCACGATTTGCGGCTGCGTTTGTGACGATCTGCGCATCACGGTCGAGGGCGAGCGCGTGCTCCGCGCCGAAGGCGCCTGCCATCTCGCCGAGCCGTGGTATCTCAGCCAGGGTACTCGGCGCCCTCCCGCGGCCGAGATCGATGGGCGGCCAGCCGAATTCGAAAATGCCCTGGATCGCGCCACGGACATTCTGCGGGCTGCGCGAGCGTCTCTGATCTACGGTCTGTCGCGAAGCAACACCGAGGGACAACAAGCAGCCATCGCCCTCGCCGATCGCATCGGCGCGATCATCGACACCACGGCGTCGCTCGGCCATGCCCCAGCCATCCTCGCGCTGCAAGAGGCCGGCGAATCGACCTGCTCGCTGGGTGAAGTGAGGAATCGCGCCGATCTCGTAATCTTCTGGGGCTCCGATCCCGTCGAGAGCCATCCGCGTCACTTCGAGCGCTACTCCGCCGACCCGTCAGGCGAGTTTCTCTCCGGTGGTCGGAAAGATCGAACCATTGTCGTCGTCGATGTCCAACCGACCGCCAGCTCCGCATTGGCGGATGTGTTCTTGCAAGTCGAGGCAGGACACGATTTCGAGGTTTTGTGGACACTGCGCGGTCTGATTCATGGTCAGGAGCCGGAAGCAGGGACGAGCCTCGGAGCTTCGCTGGACGCTCTGCGCGATTTGGCTCACCGCATGAAGACGTGTCGCTGCGGCATTGCGTTCTTCGGCCTGGGCTTGAGCCGCGCGCACCTGGGCCATCGCAGTGTCGAAGCGCTGCTGCGCTTGGTCACGGATCTGAACGCATTCACGCGTTTCTACGCGCGGCGGATGCGCGTCTCGGCGGATGTCGCCGGTGCTGACAGTGTGTTGGCGTGGCAGACCGGTTATCCCTTCAGTGTGAGCCTGGCTCGCGGTTATCCGCGCTTCAACCCCGGTGAATTCACGGCTCACGATCTGCTGTTGCGCGGCGAAGTCGATGCGTGCTTGCTCGTCGGCAGCTTCGGCGTCCGCCGCTTCTCGCCGCCGGCCATCGCCGGCTTGCAGCGCATTCCGACCATCGTACTGGATCCGCCGACGATGGAGTCGCTGACGCCGCCGACCGTGCGTTTCACGACGGCAATCCCCGGCGTCCATGTGCCGGGCACGGCATACCGCATGGATGAAGTGCCGATTCCTCTACGGACGATCCTGCCGACGTGTTATCCCAGCGATGCCGATGTGCTGCAAGCGATCAGGGTCCTGATTTGAATCGGGAGTACATGGCCCAAGAGGTCAACGAGAAAAAGAATGCCAGACAGAATCTCAGAACCTGTCGATAATCCTTAAGTGGGCCCGAATTTGCTCGACGGCAGTGCATGGTGTCGTTTACATGCCCTAAAGAAATGAGACGCCAAGGCGCCAAGGACGCCGAGAACAGAAAGAGAAAGAGAGCCAAGGAAAGCAGGCGCTCTCTTCTGCGGCCGGTCGCTTCTGTTCTTCTTCTATTTGTTTCTCTTTATTTCTTGGCGCCCTTGGCGCCTTGGCGGTTCATTGTGTTAGTGTCTCTTAGTACATTGTAAGAGAGCGTTCGGCATTGCGTGGAGGGCTTGGCCATGACTTTGGCGGAGGTTTTGCCGGAAGTACAGTCTCTCTCGCGGCTCGACAAGATCCGTCTGATTCAGCTCCTTGCTCAGGAGCTGGAACGGGAGGCCGGTGGTTTGATCGAACCATGCCGGTCCTATCCGCTTCCGTCGCCCGACCGGGCCTTTACCGCTGCTGCCTCCCTGTTGCAAGCGTTGGAGGAGGCCAAAGGCCAGCCATGACTGCCCCGCCCCTGCAATTTCCCTACGTGCCGCGCGATCCGTCCCTCGGACAGGCCAGCCTGACACCGATGTTGCTGCTGACCCTGATCGGGCACCAGAACTTTACGGTATCCGGCCTTGTGGATAGCGGGACAGCGGTCAACGTGCTGCCATATGCGCTGGGTGTGCAGTTGGGATTTGACTGGGATCAGCAAATCCAATCGGTCGAGCTATCCGGTAACTTGGCCTCCGTCGAGGCCCGCGTAGTGGTGCTTTCGGCAGCGGTGGGGAGTTTTCCTCCGGTGCGTCCGGCCTTTGCGTGGGCTCGGACGGATGATGTTTCGATCATATTGGGGCTGGTGAACTTCTTCTTGGAATTTGATGTTTGTTTCTTTCGTTCCCGAGGCTTATTCGACGTGCGGCCCAAACCATAAAGTCAGCCGAACCTTTCTTGAAGAGAAACAGGTCGCTATGAAGCTCACAACCCGACATGCGTGTTTGCTGGTCCCGATGCTGTTCCTCGATCTGAGCTTCACCGGACGGTGTGGCTATGCCGGCGAACCATCCCAGAAGCCGAACATTTTGGTCATCCTCGCCGACGACATGGGCTTTTCCGACCTCGGCTGCTACGGCGGAGAAATTCACACGCCGAATCTTGACGGCCTGGCGCGGAAGGGCCTGCGCTTCACGCAGTTTTACAACACAGCGCGCTGCTGGCCTTCGCGCGCCGCACTGCTGACAGGTTACTATGCCCAGCAGGTGCGCCGCGATACGGTGCCGGGCATCGTCAGCGGCGGCAAGGGGGTGCGGCCTGCCTGGGCACCGCTGCTGCCGGAGATGCTTCGGCCACTCGGTTATCGCAGTTATCACTCCGGCAAATGGCACGTGGACGGCCGGCCGACCGAGAACGGTTTCGATCATTCTTACCTGTTGCAAGACCTGGGACGCTACTTCCGTCCGCGCGTTCACTTCAAGGATGATCGCAAGCTGCCTCCCGTCCGCACAGACTCGGTCTATTACTCAACCATCGCTATCGCCGACCACGCCGTCGAATGTTTGAAGGATCACGCCAAGCACTTCGCCGGCAAGCCGTTTTTCCAGTACGTCGCCTTCAACGCGCCGCACTTCCCGCTGCAAGCGCTGCCGGAGGACATTGCCCGCTACCGCGACACCTATCGCCAGGGATGGGACGTGATCCGTCCGGCGCGTTGGCAGCGGATGAAAGAGATGGGGATTATCAGCAATGATCTGCCCCCGTTGGAACGCGACGTGGGACCGCCTTATGACTTCCCGAAGGCATTGGAGAAGTTTGGTCCGAACGAAATCAATCGGCCGCTGCCGTGGCGCGAGCTAACCGAGGAGCAGCGGGCGTTCCAGTCGGTCAAAATGGCCATCCACGCCGCGATGATCGATCGTCTCGACCGCGAGGTTGGCCGCATCCTTCGGCAGCTGCGAGACATGGGCGCCCTGGACAACACGCTGATTCTGGTTCTCTCCGACAACGGCGCCAGTGCCGAGATGATGGTGCGCGACGACGGCCACGATCCGAAGGCGGCCCCCGGCTCGGCGAACACGCATCTGTGCATCGGCCCCGGATGGTCGAGCACGGCGAACACGCCGCTGCGACGTCACAAAACCTGGGTCCACGAAGGCGGCATCTCCACTCCGTTGATTGCCCATTGGCCCAAGGGAATCTCGGCACGCGGCGAGCTTCGCCACAATCCTGGCCATCTCATCGACATCGTGCCGACTCTGCTGGAGCTGGCCGACGGCAAACGCCCCCAGATGTGGAAGGGGAAGCCCGTTCCCCCTCCGCCCGGTAAGAGCCTCGTGCCGGTCTTCACCAGGGACGGTTCCGTCTCCCACGATTACCTCTGGTGGTGCCACGAAGGAAGCCGCGCGGTCCGTGTCGGCGATTGGAAGCTCGTCGCCGCCGGTGCCAAGGGACGATGGGAGCTTTACGACCTGAAGACCGACCGCGGCGAATCGCACGATTTCGTCGATAAACGCCCCAAGAAGGCGCGCGAGCTGGAAGCGGCCTGGACGCGACACTATCGGGAGTTTTGCGAGCTTGCCGCGAAGGATGTTCCCCCCAGGTCATCGCCCAAAAAGCCGTCGCCCAAGAAGAAAAAGTAACATGCAAGACACTGCCTGAGATTGTCACGGCAACAGCGGCATCGGCTTGCGCTCCGGCGTATTCGGATCGATGCCGACGTACACTACCTCCGCCTCCGTCACTTGCAACACTTCCTGGCCGCGCTCCGCCTCGACGCAGACGTGCATGGTGATCGAGGTGCGGCCCATGCGGATGAGGCGCGTCAGGAAACGCACCACGTCGCCGACGAGCACGGGTTTCTTGAACTCGACGCGATTCATCGCCACGGTCACAACCACCGGCGGAGGACCGCCGGCGCGAATCACTTCGCGCCGCGCTCCAATGGCGCCGGCCTGATCAATGTAGCTGAGGAGAACGCCGCCGAAAATCGTCGAATACAAGGTGAATTGTCCATTCGGATGCACGGTGGGCTGCGGGTTGGCATCCCTCGGCATCATCACTACTTGCAGTGCGAGATAAGGGCCGCTCATGTGGATAATCTATCGAGTACATGGGAAACGCCGAGGGGCAAGTGATTGTCGCCGGGCGATTGGCGCCACAACCTTGCATGGTGGATAGCGTTGCCTGCCTTTGCTGTTCCCCTTATTGTTGTGGTTTAGGTCCGCCGAGGAACATAAGGCTCCGAGAAAGTTAACGGGAGAAGCCAGCTGTGCCATCCCTTTCTTTGCTGCACTGGCAGAATGATCGGATGCCTCGCCTCCAGCAAGTTGATCTTCAGTGTGCTGCCTCTCTGGCAGTAGTGCCCCCGAATCCTCATCTGATCGAAGAGAATCTGCGCGGCTACGTTGTACTGCTCAGCGCCCACTTCCAAGGGTTCTGCCGAGATCTCTGTACCGAAGCCGCCGTGGTGATTGCCTCCAAGGTGCGCCCTTCGCTGCGATTGCTGATTCAAGACCAATTCACTGCGAATCGGAAACTCGATCGCGGTAATCCGACCCACGAGCATCTGAAAGAGGATTTCGAACGGTTTGGCTTCGCGCTGGATTTGAGGGTTGATCCGGCCAACCGGCCGCGCCTAGACGATCTCTCGGCGTTGAACAAGTGGCGCAACGTAGCAGCCCACCAAGGAAAAACGCTTCCCGCCGGCATCCTCCTGGATCTCCCTTCTCTCCGGGGCTGGCGTGCCTCTTGCGATGGGCTGGCGACTCCGCTTGACGCTACCCTGTATAATCAATTGCGGAGAATTCTCAGGCGAGCCCCGTGGTGATGTCAGGAGGAGGAGTTAACGATGGCCGCGACTAAGCCTACTCCTCGATTCCAGGTAGGTGACCGCGTCAAAATTCGCTACTCCGACTGGCGGGCCCGGATCGTCGAATTTCGTGGCGCTCTGGGTCCTGGCGGTGCGTTCGTCTATCGCGTTCGTGTCCCGCTCAAGCCGAAACCAAAATACATCGAGCTGCTCGAAGACCAGCTAATAGCCATTCCGACGCCAAGGAAAGCGAGACCGACCTCCGATGGGACGACCGTGCCGAAGCCGATACCAGCGACTCTTCCTCTCTTTCGGAAAGGCGATCGGGTCGAAATACGCGACACCAACTGGCGAGGGCGAGTCCTCGAGCTTCGCTTCCCTTCGCCTCCTGGAAAGGGGAACATTTATCGTGTCCGCGTTCCTGCGGAGCCGCGATCGATCTATATTGAGCTGCCAGAAAATTATCTACTGGCTATTCCGAAGTCAACGAAGAAGGAAGCAAGCTCCTCCTCGCGGAGCCGCGTCCGCAAGCAGAACAAGGAGCAATAAAGTAATGTCACACGCTCCCTGGGTTTATTGGGCATCGCTTTTTCTGCTCTTTTCGCCCTCCATACTCCATGCGGAGAATAGGGAAAGAGAGGTATGGAATACATTTCAACGACGCATCGCAACGCGAGAGATGCAGATTCGCAACGATCTTCGCGCCGATGCCACGGAGCCTTGGGAAGGACATTTCTATCCGACAACCGGATACTTCAGCAGGCCGCTGGAGAGCTGGATCATCTCGCGCAAACACGGGTACGTCTTACTGGGACGATCGTGCGGATCAACGGCGTGAAAGAGGACGTGGCCGTCCAGGGAGAACGATTCCTTTACAGCGGTCTGTCAATCACGCTGGATCGGGGCAAACGGGATGGCGTTCGCTCGGGAATGAAGTTTCACTTTCTCGACTGGAAAAGTCAACCCCTTGGTTCGGAGATCTTCGTAATTGCCCTCACGGAGCGAAGCTGCGAAGTTCTGGTGTGCGGGATCACGACGAAGAAAGGGAAACTCTTCCAGCGCGGCTTTCAACTTTCGACTGCCGATTCCTTACAGTCGGCGAAGGACGATGAATAGAATAGGTATTGGGACGAACCTCAAGCATTACGAGGGCGCACCAGCCGCACGCCCTGCACCATGCTCGCCAGCTTCCGTGTAGCGATGAATCGCGCCGTCTGCGAGAAGCCGCAATCCGGCGTGACGTGGACGCGCTCGGCGTCGATGTAGCGCAGCACCAATCGCAATCGTTCCGCCACCAGCTCCGGCGGCTCGATCCAGGTATTTTTCACATCGACGAGACCGACGGCCAAACCCATCGGCGGCTTGATCTCGCCAGTTAGCTCGATCTCGGCCATCTCGCGGCTTGCAAACTCCAACGCGAGCTGATGCACCTTAGCTCGCGCCAGGTGCGGAAACAGCGGCCGATAACTGCGATGGCCGACGGCGCGCGCGCGATAATTGCCGAAACACATATGCATGCTGATCGTCGCCGAAACGCCGGCGACCGTGCGCTCGATGATATCGAGAAACTCTTCGGGATGATCGGGACGGCAGGCAAAGCTCGGCTCGTCGAGCTGGATGAAGCTCACGCCGAGGTCGACCAGCGTGCGCATCTCGCGGTTGACGATGGGAATCAGCGCCTCGGTGATCTCGCGGCGATCTTTATAGATGGGGCCGCCGTGCAGACAGCCCGCCAAGGTGAACGGTCCCGGCACCGGCACCTTCACCGGCACAGAGGTGATCGAGCGGAGACGCCGATACTCATCGGCGAGCCCCAACCCCTTGGCAGCGGCGAGAGGCGCGATACAGCCATAGCGGCTGCGCTGATCGTGCGCCGGCGGGCCCCAGTGTCGCACTGGCGGCAGCGGCTCGATGCCGGTGAGATAATCATAAAAGCCGAGATTGAAATCGACGCGCTGCATCTCGCCGTCGGTGATGAGATCGGCACCGGCACGAAGCTGGTCGTCCACGGCGAGGCGCACCGCATCGCGCAGCGCCTCTTCGCGGTCGTCGGTGCCGAACATCTCCGGATGCCGGGCGACATCCTCACAGAACTTGGCATACCAGCCGGGAAAGGACCAGCTGCCAATCACGGTCGCGGGGAGGAGCGGAAGGTCTTTCATGCAGGCAAATTTACTCTTCCGCATCCTTGTTGGCCATCGGCCTTCTTTTTCGGGAAGGGGCGCCTAGGAATAATAAGTGCTTTCTTCGGTTTTCGGAGAGTGGATTGTCATGCTCAATGTCCCAAATCTTCGTCAGCGGTTTCCTTCATTGAAGCCAGCTCCCACTACCTGCCCGGCGTGTGGCGGGCCCATGAAACTTCGGCAGGGACCTCGGGGCATGTTCCTGGGCTGCGTCAATTACCCCGATTGTAAGTGCGCGCTCCCGGCACAACCGGCCATCTATCTTGACGGGCCAGGCGGAACCCAAGTGCCGCAATGCGTTCTCGACGCGATGATTCATTATCTGACTACTTGCAACGCCAATCACGGCGGCGTTTTCAGGACCAGCCGCGAGTCCGACGCCATCTTGCACGAAGCGCACCAAGCCGCCGCCGATCTCCTCAACGCGCCCTCCGCCGAGGAAATCATCTTCGGACAGAACATGACAAGCCTGACCTTTCACCTCAGTCGAGCTTTTGGGCGGACGCTGCGGCCCGGAGATGAGGTGCTGGTCACGCGCATGGATCACGATGCCAACGTCAGTCCCTGGGTGCTGGCGGCGCGTGACGCGGGAGTCACGGCTCGCTTCGTGGACATTCATCCCGACGATTGCACTCTCGATCTCGACGACCTGCGCCGGAAGCTGTCGCCGCGCGTCCGGCTTCTCGCCGTAACGTGCGCCTCCAACGCGGTCGGCACCGTCAATGATGTCCGCTCTCTCGCACACCTGGCCCACGAGGCTGGGGTACTGGTGTATCTGGACGCCGTGCATTACGCACCGCACCGGCTCATCGACGTACAAGATTGGGATTGCGATTTCCTGGCTTGTTCCGCGTACAAATTCTTCGGTCCGCACGTCGGCATCCTGTGGGGCAAACAGGAATTGCTCCGCGGCTTACCCGCGTACAAGCTGCGGCCGGCGACCGAGGATCTGCCTGGACGTTGGATGACGGGCACGCAGAATCATGAGGGTTTGGCCGGCGTCACCGCGGCGATCGATTATCTCGCATCGATCGGTACAACCTCCGCAGCGGGACCATCGCGGCGAGAACGCCTGGTTCACGCTTTCACCATGATTTATGAGCACGAACGAATGCTGGCCGATCGATTGCTCGACGGTCTCGCGGCCCGACCGCGTTTCCGCGTCTGGGGCATCACCCGGCGCGAGCAGCGCGATCAGCGTGTGCCGACCGTTTCCATCACGGCCGTCGATCGAAGTCCCCAGCAAATCGCCGAACATCTGGCCAGCCGCGAAATCTACGCCTGGAACGGCAATATGTATGCCCTGGAGCTGACCGAACGGCTGGGGGTGGAGGAACACGGCGGATTGCTTCGCCTGGGACTGGTGCATTACAACACCACCGACGAAATCAATGCATTGTTGCAGGCGCTCGACGAGTTATGAATCTGGTCGAAAAGCCGCTTGCGGCTTAGCGAGGCAGCGGCAAACGCTAAGCTGCAAGCGGCTTGTTCCGAGGATGAAGCATGAGCATCCTGGTCATTAATGCCGGCTCCAGCAGTCTAAAATTCGGCCTGTTCGATGCCGAGGCGCAGCAGTGTCTGGCCGCAGGTCTGATCGATTGGCGGAAGGATCCCCGGCAAGCGGAGCTGGTCATCCACCCCAGCAAGGGCGCAGCGATTCGCTCGCGCGAGCCGGTGTCGGACCATCGCACAGCGGCGCTTCATGCCATACGCCGTATGGAGGAACGCTCGGCGGATGTCGCCGAAGCCATCGCCGTCGTGGGACATCGCGTCGTCCACGGCGGCACGCGCTTCCATGAGTCGATTCGCATCGACGCGGATGTGAAAAAAGAGATTTCCAGGCTGGCCGAGCTGGCCCCGTTGCACAATCCGCCGGCATTGGAGGCGATCGAGGCAGCTGAGTCCGCCTTCCCGCAGGTGCCGCACGTCGCGGTGTTTGATACCTCCTTCTTCGCCTCGTTGCCGCCGTATGCCTATGTCTATCCGGCGCCGTATGCCTGGTTCAGCGACTGGAACATCCGCCGCTTCGGCTTCCACGGCATCAGCCACGCTTACTGTACCGTGCGAGCGGCCGAGCTGATGGGCCGCGACCCGACCGATCTTCGCCTGGTTATCTGCCATCTCGGCAACGGCTGCTCGGCCAGCGCCGTCCGCGAGGGCCGCGCCGTGCAGACCAGCATGGGCTACACGCCGATGGAAGGGCTGATGATGGGCACACGCTGCGGATCCCTCGATCCCGGCATCATGCTGCACTTACAGCAACGGTATAATCTCAGCGCGGAGCAGCTGGATCGCGCCCTGAATCACGAGTCGGGACTGCTCGGAGTTTCCGGTGTGTCCTCGGACTATCGCCAGGTGAAGATCGCCGCCGACAACGGAGACGAACGGGCACGCCTGGCGTTGGCAATCTTCGCCGATCGCGTTCGAGCGACGGTCGGCGGGCTGGCGGTGACGATGGGCGGAATCGACGCCCTCGTCTTCACGGCGGGCATCGGTGAGCATTCCGTGGATCTCCGCACGGCCGTTTGTGAGGGATTGCAAATCGTCGGTCTTCGTCTCGACAGCGAACGCAATGCGACTTGCTCTCCGGATGCCGACATTGCCGGCTCCGACTCGCGGGGACGCATTCTCGTCCTGCGTACCCAAGAAGAGCTAATGATCGCTCGCGAAGCACGCCGCGTGATGGCGGGGTCTTCGCTCGCTTGAGCTTCCTCGTTTAGCCGCGACGCGCGGCGGAGCGCGTTTACGTTTCGCGCGAAAAGTAAAAGCGCAC
>Ga0335075_10008992_pt1 | contig 15279 bp, 12 predicted proteins | sample Lox_Sample_24_FD_206723 | JGI IMG/M metagenome (GOLD analysis project Ga0335075, IMG submission 206723) | Soil microbial communities from Loxahatchee National Wildlife Refuge, Florida, United States - Lox_Sample_2.4 | ecosystem: Environmental > Terrestrial > Soil > Wetlands | place: USA... | reverse complement strand
CGCGCCGGCCGCGTGCGTGGCGCTCGGTGGAACCGCGACCGGGACCGGCCAGGGCTGGCCCGAATCGCCGAGCAAGGCCGTCCGGGCCACGCAGAACTCGATGATCCGGCCGGGTGCGGGCCGCGCCTGCGGCTCCTTCTGGAGGCAGGCCTCGATGAGCGGGACCAGCCCGGCCGGGCAGCCCGCCAGATCCGGCGGCTCGTGCACCACCCGGTGCGCGACCTCCGTGATGTGACCCCGGCCGAAGGGGAGCCGGCCGACCGCTGCGAAAGCGGCCAGCGAGCCGAGCGCGAACACATCGATCGCCGGCGTCACCGGCCGGTTCAGGATCTGCTCGGGTGACATGTAGTCCGGCGACCCCATCGTGGCCCCGGTCCGCGTCATCGGGGTCGCCGCCAGCGCCCGGGCGATCCCGAAATCGATCACCCGCGGGCCGTCCTGGGCGAGCAGCACGTTGGACGGCTTGAGGTCGCGGTGGATGACTCCCGCCGCGTGGATGGCCTGCAGCGCCTCGGCGACCCCGGCGATCAGCCGGAACACCGTCGCCTCGGGCATCGGCCCGTCGCGGTCGATGACGTGCTCAACCGAGGGACCCGGCACGTACGCGGTCACCAGCCACGGCGGCGTGGCGGCCGGGTCGGCATCGATCAGTTCCGCCGTGTACAGCCCGCGGACTCGCTGCGCGGCCTGGATCTCCTGCTCGAAGCGGACACGAAAGTCCTGGTCGTCGCCGAGGTCTGAGCGCACGACCTTCAGCGCGACCGGCCGCCCGGCCGGCGTAAGCGCCAGGTAGACCCGCCCCATCCCACCGGAGCCGAGCCGCGCCTCAAGCCGGTAGCCCCCGATCGCGGCGGGGTCATCGCTGGTTAGCGGCTGCATCCCTCATCCTTCTCGCCTATCGCGACAGGGGATCAATGAGGACGGGAATGGTGATCGTGCCGCAACAGACCAGATCATAGCGCCCGGCTGCCTACGCCGACGGTAAATCGGGCGGCGAAGGCGGCAGCCGGGCGTCAGGTGATCGATCGTCGGCGCTCAGCCCTTGACGAAGGAGACCAGCTCTTCCTTGCTGGTGACGTTCGTCGTGCTCCCGTCGACGTCGATCAGCTCGCTCTGGACCGGGCCGACGCCGCTGGCAAACCAGGTCTTGTCATCGAGGGTCGTGTTGTAGCCGTCGATGGCCGCGGATTCCTGCACTTCCACGACCGAGGCGCTGTAGGTGCCGGCCGGGACCGTGACCGACTGGGTGCCCCGGCCCTGCGAGGTGATGTGCTCAGTGATCGTCTGGGTCTTACCCGCGACCGTGATTTGCATGCTCAGCGTGGTGTGAACGGGCTGGCCGCTGGCGAGCTGGGCGGCCGACGGCCAGTAGATGCCGCCGGAGAGAACCTTCATCGTGACGCCGGACTCGGAAGGTGCGAACTGACTGGTCGGCAGCGCGATCTCCCCGTTCGGCTCCACGATGTACTCGTAGCTGGCGTGCGTGCTCGTGCCGTTGTCGGTGAACGTGGTGTCCATCGTCACCTGCTGGCCGGCCGAGACCGGCGTCACCGCCCCGATCTTGTTCTCCGACGTGGTGCCGTTGGTGTTGTTGTACTTCCAGGTGTCGCCGACCGTGTCCGGGAACGGCAGGGCGCCCGAGGCCACGACCACCGAGGACTGCGAGGCGGAGCCGGTGGCGGCTGCGGACGCGGTCGCCGTCGAACCGCCGCCGGAGGTTGTGGCGGCCGACGTCGCGGCGCCCGTGGTGGCGCCGGCCGCGGCCGCGCCCGATCCACTGGTCTTGCCGCACCCGGTGAGGACGAGGCCAGCGGCGGCGGCGGCGACCGCGAACGCGCCGGCCGTCCGGCGCACGTTCTGTGCGTGAATCTTCATGTTCCTGGGTACCTCGACCTTGGCTTGTGGGAATGGTGTGCGGGGCCTGGCCGGGGAACCAGGGCTGAGCGTGACCCACGCCGCCCGGCTGGCCCCTCGGCAGTCGGGAAGCTGTGCATGCACGCCCACGGCGCTCAACCTTTCTATCCGGGTCAAGGCTTCGGGCGAATCGCGGCAACCATGTAATTCACCGCGTCGCAAAACGGAACATAGGGCTCATTAGGGGACCGGGGCCCTTTTCGTCCCTGCCGTCCGCCGGGATGCGCCCGGCCGAGCTATAACACGGTGCGATTGCGCTGCTGTCCGGCGAGCCCGTTCTCCATCGCGAACCTGGCCGCCTCCACCCGCCCGCCGAGGCCGAGGTTGCGGTAGATGGTGGCCAGGTGGCGTTCGACCGTCGCCGTGCTCAGGTACAGCTCGGCCGCGATCTGCTTGTTGGACAGGCCCGCCGCCAGCAGCGCCAGCACCTCGGCCTGGCGGCCGGTGAGGTTCTCGGGCCGGGGCGGCCGCGGCCGGGCCCCCGCCGGGGCGGCCGGATCGGGGCCGGTGACCTCGGCCAGCGCCGCCTCCGCCTCGGCCAGCCGCTGCGGGTTGCCGATCTCGGTCGCCAGCGCGCGGGCGGCGCGCAGTCGCGCGACCGCGGTCCGGTGGTCTCCGGTCAGCGCGTGCACCCGGCCGAGGCCGATCATCGCCTCCACGACGTCGTGCGGGTGACCGCCGGCCTGGGACGACGCGATCGCGGCCTCGAACCGCTCGGTCGCCCGGGCCCAGTCCTGCCGGTGCGCGGCGAGGGCGCCCTGGTTGCAGGCGATGGTGCCGACCAGCTGCGGGTTTCCCGCCGCGAGGTCGGCCCCCTCGGTCAGCACGGCCTCGGCCGCGTCCCACTGGCTGGTCCTGATCAGCACGTCGGCCAGGTTGGCGAGGCCGATCGCGATCGACCGCCGCTCGCCGAACTCGCGCTTGATCGCGAGCGCCTGCTCGAACAGCTGCTGCGCGCGCTGGAGGTCCCCGTCGTCGAGCTCGAGCAGCGCCAGGTTGTTGATCGCGACCGACATGCCCCGCCGGTCGCCGAGCTCGTCGCGCAGCTCCATCGCCTGCTCGAAGCCGCTTCTCGCGCCCTCGTGGTTGCCGAGGTAGCGGTTGGCCGAGCCGATGACGGTCGCGGCAAGCGTCATCCGCGTCTTCAGGCCGAGCGGGCCGAAGATCGCCATCGCCAGCTCGGCCTGCCTGACCGCCTCGCGGTAGTCGCCGTTCTCGGCCGCGAGCACGGCCGCGGCGCAGTAGGCGCGGCCGGTGACCTCGTCGTCGCGCTCGCCGACAGTGGTCAGGAACTTGGCCAGCCAGTCCCGGCCGACCGCGAGCTGCCCGCTGAACAGCCACCAACGCCACAGCGCGGAGCTGATGTGCAGGCCGAGGTCGACGTCGCCGTTCTCGCCCGCCCAGTGCATCGCCAGATCCAGGTCGGGGACCGCGACCTCCATCCGCGCGGCCCAGTCGGCCGCGTCCGGGCCGACCAGCGCCAGCTCGCTCTCGGCGGCCACGCCGGCGAAGTGCAGCGCGTGCCTGCGACGGGCGTCGGGGCCGTGGGAGCCCCTCGCCAGCCGCAGCGCGGCGAAGGTGGCGATGGTCTCGAGCATCGAGAACACGTTCTGCTCGCGGCCCCGGGTGACGACCAGCCAGGACGAGTCGACCAGCGCCCGGGCGGTGGCGACCGCCGTCGCCAGGTCCACGTCGAGGATGGCCTGCACATCGGCGATGCGGAAGGGTCCGGCGAACACGCTCAGCATCGCCAGCCGACCCTGCTGCTCGGCGGTCAGCAGGTCGTAGCTCGCCTGCATCACGTCGGCCAGCCGCCGGGCGCCGTGCTGGGCCGGCTCGGAGTCGAGCAGCACCGCTCGCTGCTGCAGCATCTCCCTGATCGAGAGCGTGCCGACCCAGCCCGCGATCAGCTCGATCGCCAGCGGCAGGCCGTCCAGGCGGCGGCAGAGCTCGGCGATCGAGTGCGGTGCGACATCGGCCGCGCGGAAGTCGGGCAGCCGTTCGCTCGCCCGGGCGATGAAGAGCTGGACCGCGTCGGAGCCGGCGATGTCGGCCGCCTCCGCCGCCGGGGCCGGGCAGCCGAGCGGCGGGACGGTCCAGCACACCTCGCCCGGCACGCCCAGCAGGGTCCTGCTGGTGACCACGATCCGGAGATCGGGCACCGCGTCAAGCAACTGGCCCGCCAGCTCGGCGACCTGGCCGGCCAGCCGCTCGGCGCCGTCGAGCAGCAGCAGCTTGCGCGGCCCGGCCGCCAGCGCGCTCTGCAGCGACTCGATCAGCGGGGTTCCCTGCTGGTCATGCAGCTGGAGCCGGGCGGCGAGGGCGGTGGCCAGCGTCCGCGGGTGCCGGATCTGCTCGAGCGCGACGAAAACGATGTCGGCCTCGGCGGCGGCGCGGCGGCGGAGAGCCTCGGCCGCCAGCCTGCTCTTGCCCGCGCCGCCCGGGCCGATGAGCGTGACCAGCCGCGACTGCCGCAGCAGGGCGGACAACTCGGCCAGCTCGCGTTCCCGGCCGACGAAACTGGATCGAGCCGCCGGCAGCGCGTCGCCGGCGTCGGTGTCGGTGTCGTCGTCGTCGTCGGTGGCGGCGTTCGCCTCGAGCTCGGCCAGCGCCGCCGCCGATCGGGCCGAGATCTGGGTTCGGCCGGACTCCCACCGGTTGACGGTCGCGAACGAGACGCCAAGTCGGCGCGCGAGCTGCTCCTGGCTCAGCCCGAGGCGGCGGCGCAGCTCTCTCAGCCTTTCGCCAACCGAATCCGTACCACTCGGGCCGCTCACGATCGAAGCCTACGGTCTTTCCGCCGCCCCGGCCGGCCGCTGACCACGTCTGATACATAGAAACAGGCCACTGCCCGAATTCGCCGTCGATTCCTTTTTCGCTCTGACCGGCGACGGGTAACGCAATTATCAAATTTGACCATTCATGTGGAAATCGGCGTTTGGGGATCGGCCGTAAATGGCGATAAAAAACAGTAAATGTTGGCTAATGGTGTGCAAGGAAACTAAAGGGCCTGGCGGCGCTCTAGGTACTTCAGGGCCACCCAGCCGATGGGCACCGGGAGCCAGAAGGTGAGCAGGCGGTAGAGGAGGACCGCGCTGACCGCCGCCGCGCCCGGCATCCCGGCCGCCGTGAGCCCGGCCGACAGCGCCGCCTCGATCGCGCCCAGGCCGCCGGGGGTGGGGACCAGGGAGCCGATCGCGCTTCCGGTCAGGTAGACCACGGCGACGCTCGCGATCGGAATCGAGCCGCCGAGGGCCTTCACGCAGACGGCCAGGCAGCCGATGTAGGCCGCGCTGAGCAGCAGCGCGCCGCCGATCCCCTCGGCCAGCTTGCGGGGATGCTGCGCGATCTGCAGCAGCTGCGGCAGCACCTGGTTGATGGTCGGCGCCACCCTGGCCCGGAGCAGCCGGCGCCCGGCCGGGAGGGCCGCGGCGGCGGCCGCGATCGCGACCAGCCCGGCGATGACGAAGTACGCGACCGCCGGCAGCTTGATCGGGTTTCTCTCGTTGGTGCCGGTGAGCGCGATGAAGATGACCAACAGCGAGATGTGCAGGACGAACGCCACCACCTGGGACACGCCGACGCTGGCGGCCGCGATCGCCGCCGGTATCTTCCTGCGCTGCAGGTAGCGGATGTTGACGGCGGCGCCGCCGACGGCGGCCGGCGTCACCAGCGTCACGAACGAGCTGGCGAGCTGGGCGAGGACGGTGAGCCCGAAGCTCAGCCGCTCGGTGACGAACCCCGTCAGCGACAGTGCCGCGCCGGCGTAGGTGAGCGCCGACAGGCCCAGGGCCGCGATCCCCCAACGCCAGTCCGCGGACTTCAGGACGGCGGGAATGCTGTCCCTGGCAAGCTCGCCCGCGAGCAGGTACGCGGCCACCACGCTCGCGATCAGCGTCACCAGGGTGCGCAGCCGGATGCGCTCGAGGTTGACCGGCGCTACCTCGCCGCCGGGAACGTGGGTCAGCAGCCGTTTGCGCAGCGCTGGCAGCACGTCCCTCCGGCGGCGCAGCGCGTGCCTGGTCGACCGGGCCAGCGCCACCGTCTGCAGCAGCGGCACGGTGCTGATGATCTCATCGGGGGGAATCTTCGCCATCGCGACGTCGGCGGACCGGTCCGGGCCGACCAGCAGCGCGAGCTCGGCCATCAGCTGCGCCCGGTCGAGGCGGATCTGCAGGTCGGTCGCGGCCACGTCACCCGAGGTCGGCGGGAGCAGCAGGACCTGGTCGCCGGCGGCGAGCAGGATGTGGTCGGCGGTGAGCGCCCGGTGCGTGACCCGGTGCGCGTGCAGCCGCAGCACGTCGTCCCAGACCCGGCCGAGCTGGGCGTCGGTCGGCGCAATGACGAGATCGGCCAGGGTCGGGCCGTCGTGATGCTCATAGGCGAGCACGACCGCCTCCTGGCCGGAGCGGACCAGGGCGCAGAGCCTGGGCATGGGGACGCCCGCGTCCTGGGCCGCGTACGAGAGCAGCGCCAGCCGCTCGGTCGCGCGGTCCTGCGACAGCGGCGCCCCCCGCGACACCTGACGTGGCAGCCGCACCAGCCGGTAGAGCCGGTACAGGAGCCCGGCCGCCTGCTGGTCCCAGTCGTACACGAAGACGTCGAGCCGGCCTCCGCCGAGCGTGACCGACGCGTAGCGGCGGGACTCGGTGGCGTCGCCGGTCTGCAGCACCCGCCGCATCTCCGACACCGGCGAGCCGGCCGAGGCCAGCGCCCCGGCGATCTCCTCGGCGGTGGGACGCGTCGGTATCGACCCGGCGGCGTAGCGGACGCCGAGTCCGATGGCGCCGCCGATCAGCACCGAGATGAGCAGCGACAGCACGGTGGTGGTGGAAGCGGACAGGTTCACCACCGCGTACAGGCAGATGAGCAGCCACAACGCGGTCCGCCAGCGAGCCTGCCGCCCGCCCAGGCCGAGGACGGCGGCGAAGGCGACCAGCGCGGCCAGGTACCCGTCGAGCGCCGCCAGATGGGTGACGTCGAGCTTGGACATCGTGATCGCGTCGTAGAGCCGCCCCGCGGCCCGCCGGCGGAGCAGGTAGTTGGCGGCCGCCACCGCCGCGCCCGCCAGCACGCCGGTCGCCACCGCCTCCGCCAGCGTCCGGCCCTGGCGGCGGACGAGCTGGCGGATGGCCAGCGCGACCGTTATAAGCAGCAGCGCGAAGAGCGCGAGAGGCCGCGCGGTGACCAGCAGCGCGTGCGGCACCGACCGGCTCGCCTCGACGATGTTGGTCTCGACGCCATCCGCCGTCGCGCTCGCCACGATGCCGAGGCCGGCCAGCACGACCACCCCGGCGATGCAGGCCAGGCAGCGCAGCAGATCGGCGGGCCTGCGAATCCGGTGCTCTCGGTGGTCCTCGACCAGGACCGGCGGCGGCCCCGGGGACGCCGAAGCCTGCGCCGGACCGGCGGGCCCGTCCGGCGGCGGGCTAGGCCGAGGTAGCGTCACGGAAAGATTCTGTCATCAGCTCGCAGCGGCCTGCCCCGGGTGCCCGCCGCGTCCTCGCCGTCATCGCCGCCGTCGTCGAGCGGGCCATCATCCGCGGCGACGCCCCGCTCGACCACATGGGGGACGCCGGCCTAGAAGATCTTGTTGATGATGTCGTCGCCGATGCCGAAGCCGGCCCCGGTCACGATCGCGCGGCCGAAACCGCCGCCGAGGAACGACTGCAGCATGCCGCCGCCCCCGCCACCCATCATTCCGCCCTGCTGCTGGTACTGCGGCTGCTGGTAGCCCTGCTGAGGCTGCTGGTAGCCCTGCTGCTGATACCCGGGCTGCCCGGTCGACTGCACGTGGTTGTCGACCATCGAGTGGATGGACTGCAGCAGCAGCGACACCTGCCCCTCCTCCTGCTGGACGCCGAGCGCGACCTCCTTCAGGTCGAGCATCCACTCACGCGCATTCATGTCGCCCGCCGCGGCGGCGGCCTGCAGCTTGCCGGCCAGCGCCTGGATCAGCGCAGCGGTCTGCTGTCCCTGCTGCTGCAGCTGGGCGTAGTTCTGGTCCACGGTCTGGGGATCCACGGGTCCTCCTGTGACGGATCATGACAGCGAGTAGAACACCTGGATATTAGCCGCCCCGCCTGGGAGCGGGCCGATCGTTGCCGGCCGCGGCCCGGGTGGAGGACTCCACCCGGGGGTTGAGATCGCGATGTCCACTCGTGCGCCGATGGCAGGGCGGGCTCCGCTCCGTAGCGTTCGAGCCATGAACGCCACTGACTACCTCATCAACGCCATCCTCGTCCTGCTGGTCCTGCGGCAGATCCGCGAGACCAGGCTCACCTGGCAGATCCTGCTGCTGCCGGTGCTGATCGTGATCGGCGCGGCCGCCTACTACCTGCGCTCGGTCCCCACGGCCGGCCACGACATCCTGCTCGACGTGACGCTGGCCGCGGCCGGCGCCACCCTCGGCGGGCTGTGCGCGCTCGCCACCCACCTGCGCCGCGGCGCCGACGGGGTGCCCCTGTCGCGGGCGGGCTGGGTCGCCGCGATCCTCTGGGTCGTCGGCATCGGCGCCCGGATGGGCTTCGCGTACGCCACCAGCCACGGCGCCGGCCCCGCGATCGAGCGGTTCTCGATCGCGCACTCGATCACCAGCGTCGACGCCTGGGTCGCGGCCCTGTTCATGATGGCGCTGGCCGAGGTCGTCACCCGGCTCGCGGTGCTCTGGCTCCGCTCCAGCCGCCTCCCCGCCGCCGCCGCGCCGTCCGCGGCCCGCGCCACCGTGCACGCCGGCGCTATTCGCCGTTAGGTACACCCAATCTTGTCCGTCCCCGCGAACTAGGGTCGCGGCTCCTCGACGAGCGCGGCCAGGCCATTGAAGGAAAGCTGGGTGCTTCCCCGCAGGTGCGCCTGATCGTGCACGCCGTCATCGGCCCACACGAGGAACGTGTACTGCTCCGTGTGCGTGACCCGGGTGCCCGTCTGGGCCGGCTCGAACGTGATCGAGATGAGCGACACCCATCGCCGCACCCCGTTGAGCAGCACCTCGTGGGCGGAGACGATCCGTTCGCCCGGGACGATGTCCAGGAACAGCGCGTGGCTGGCGATGACCTCAACCGGGCCTGCGGCGGTCGAGCTGCCGGTCAGCCGCTCCCAGCCGCCGACCCGGAAGTCCAGCTCGAGGACGCCGGGACCGGGTAGCCGCCGCCACGCCGACCGCAGGTCCGCGTTCGCGTAGGCGTCCCAGACCCGGGCGGGCGCGGCGTTGATGTCCCGGGTGACGCTAAATGATCCGTGCAGCACGCCCGTGCAACCTCCCGCCGGCCGCCGTTCATCCCCGGCTTTCAGAGGGCGGGCTCGTTCAGGGGCGGGCGTCGTCGGCGGTGAGCTCTGCCTCGAGCATGTTCATCGCCTTGAGGAAGGCGGTTCGCTCGCTGGGCGCCAGCTTGTCGAGGACCCGGGCGAGCGGGCTGGCGGCGCCGTCCAGCCATTGCTCGACCACGGCGGTCTGAGCGGGCTGTATCCGCACGAGCGTCCGGCGGCGGTCGGCCGGGTCCGGCTGCCGGTCGATGAAGTCGGCCCGGTCGAGGTCGGCCAGCACGCCGCTGACCGTGGGCAGGGACAGGCCGAGCAGCGAGGCGAGCTCGCCGACGGTGACGGGACCGCCGCGGAGCTGCTGTAGCGCCGCCACGTGCCTGGGTCCCAGCGGGGTGCCCGAGCTCGGCGCGACCCGGTCCTGCCAGCGACGCATGCCCCGCGACACGCGCGGGAACAGCTGCATGAGCCGCAGGCACAGCGCTGAGTGCTCCCTGCCGCACGCTTCGTCGCTCACGCTGCTCTCCTTGACCAGACTCGGACTCACTATATATTGTTCCGGTATCAAAACTATTCTGACTTCCTAACAGAATTACCCGGGAGCGCGACATGGCATCGGAGACAGAGGCACTGCTTGCCGACGGGAAGCTAGCCGGGGCGTGGACCCTCGACCGGGCCAAGTCCTCGGTCGGGCTCCGCACTAGGAGCGTGTGGGGCCTGGCCAAGGTCAACGGCGTCTTCGGCCAGGTCACCGGGGCGGCCGTGATCTCCGACGCGGGCGAGGCGACCGGCACGATCACGGTGGCGGCGGCGTCGATCGACACCGGGGTCAAGAAGCGCGACGATCACCTGCGCTCGGCCGACTTCTTCGACGCGGCCAAGTACCCCGACATCACGTTCAGCGCCACCTCGGTCGCGCTGTCGGGCGAGAAAGCCACCGTCGCCGGCACGCTGACCGTCCGCGACCAGACCAGGCCGGTGACGGTCAGCGGCGCGGTCTCCGCGAACGGCACGGACGAGATCTCGCTCGACGCCGAGTTGCCGGTCAACCGCGGCCAGTACGGCATCTCCTTCAACCAGCTCGGCATGATGTCCCTGGACAACATCATCACCATCCACGCGGTGTTCTCCAAGGCGTAGGCGCCTCAGGTCACCTCGGCGACGATGGCGAGCGCCCGCTCCGCGTGATCGGTGATGATGGCGGCGACCCGGGGGTCGGCCGCGAACGCGCGGATGTCGCTATCGGCGTTGACCGTCCACAGCAGGCACGGCAGCCCCGCCGCGGCGGCCCGGCCGACGGTGCCGTACTGAGCGAGGGAGTAGTGCGGCGCCAGGTAGTCGGCGCGCACGCTCCTCGCGACGCCGACCGGATAGAGCTCCCGCAGCCGGGTCGGCAGGCCCGCCCAGCGCGCGCTGCCGCCTATGAGCAGGCCGGTCTTGACCTCAGGGAATGCGATTTTCGCGGCACCCACGGCAGAGGGCAGGAAGGACGTCACGACGAACTCGGCCGGATCCGTTATGGCCTTGAGGGTGGCCATCACGTCGGGCACGTAACCGTCCTCCTTGAGCTCGACGTCCAGCTTGATGCGCCCCGCGCAGGCGTGCAGCACGTCGGTCAGCAGCGGCGGTCGCACGCCGACGGCGGACTCGATGTCATCGCGGGTGAGGCTGCCGACCGCGATCCCGTTGACGCGGGCGTCGTGGAAGGCGATCAGCTCGCCGTCGCGGGTCATCCGGACGTCGAACTCGATCATGTCGGCGCCGATGTCGATCGCGTTGGTGAACGCCTCGATCGTGTTCTCCGCCGCCCCGGCGGCGACCCCCCGGTGCGCGGCCACCATGACTCTGCTCATGCTTCGCAGTATGCCCTTTGTGCGTGCAGTTTCTAATGGGACCAGGAGCAGTGTGACGGGTGAGGTTACTGCTAGTGCGGGGCACCAGGTCCTTGTGCCACCATGTGGGCACGTGCCGACCGGGAGGAACACGGGGTGATCAGCGAGATCCTGCCCGAGGTAGTGGCGAGCGCTGAGGCATTCGGCGACCCGCCTGACGCCGCGCTATTCCCCGCTGAAGAGACGCTGATTGCCCGGGCGGTGCCAAAACGGCGCACTGAATTCGCCACCGGCAGGCACTGCGCGCGCACCGCCCTCGGCGCCCTTGCCATCGCGCCGGCTCCGATCCTGCCGGGCCAGGCCGGCGCGCCGCAGTGGCCGTCGGGCATCGTCGGCAGCATTACGCACTGCGAGGGGTACCGCGCCGCCGCCGTCGCCCGTGCCAGCGAGGTGATCACGATCGGGCTCGACGCCGAGCCCGCCCAGTGGCTCCCGGCCGAGGTGCTGGGACTGGTGGCGCTGCCGGACGAGCGTGACCGGCTCAGGGACCTGGCGCGCGCCGAGCCCGGCATCTGCTGGGACAGGTTGCTTTTCAGCGCCAAGGAATCCGTCTACAAGGCCTGGTTTCCACTCGCCCGCCGCTGGCTCGGCTTTGCCGACGCGGATATCACCATAAATGCCGCCGACGGCACTTTCGTGGCGCGGCTGCTTGTCCCCGCGCCCGCGTTGAGCGGCGTGCCGCCGGCCGGCTTTACCGGTCGCTGGATCATTGCCGAGGGGATGATCCTGACCGCGATAACGGTGCTGGCCTAAAGTGGCAGCATGAACGAAGACTATCTGGAGAAGGTCAAGACAGCGCCGGGCTTCTTCGCGGCCCTCGACCAGAGCGGCGGCAGCACGCCGGGGGCGCTGGCCGAGTACGGTATCGGCCGGGACCGGTACAGCTCCGATGCCGAGATGTTCGACTTCGTCCACGCCCTCCGCACCCGGGTGTTCACCAGCCCGGCGTTTGACGGCGACCGCATCATCGCGTCGATACTCTTCCAGCAGACCATGGAGCGAGACGTCGACGGGCTGCCGACCGCCCGGTACCTGTGGGAGCGGAAGCACGTCGTGCCGATCCTGAAGGTGGACCTGGGGCTGGCCGAAGAGAATGACGGCGTGCAGCTCATGAAGCCCATCGACACCCTCGATGACCTGCTTGAGCGGGCGAACCAGCACCGGATCTTCGGGACCAAGATGCGGTCGGTCATCAAGGACGCAAGCGAGACCGGGATCGCGGCGATCGTCGAGCAGCAGTTCGGCTACGCCGACCGGATCCGCGCGGCAGGCCTGGTGCCCATCCTCGAGCCTGAGGTCAGCATCGCCAGCCCGCACAAGGAGCAGGCCGAGACGCTGCTGCGGGACGCCATCCACAAGCACGTCGAGGCGCTGCCGGCCGACGCGCTGATCATGGTCAAGCTCACCATCCCGACGCAGCCCGGCCTCTACGCCGACCTGGCGTCCGATCCCCGGGTGCTGCGAGTGCTCGCCCTGTCCGGCGGTTACAGCCGCGACCAGGCGTGCGCCCTGCTAGTGCACGACCACGCCATGATCGCCAGCTTCTCGCGGGCGCTGCTCGAGGGGCTGACCGACGGCCAGACCGACGACCAGTTCAACGCGCGGCTCAACGCGTCGATCGCGCAGATCTACGAGGCGTCGGTCCACAAGGAGTAGCGTCCGCAGTGCGGTCGGCTTTTCTTCCCGTTTTGCGGCCGCTGGATTTCGCAACTCCAGGCTCACGTCTGCAGGGGCGCTAGCTCGCGGGTGAAGCCGGCGACGAAGTCCTCGAGGGACTCCGGCGCCGTCGCCGGGCGCACCACGAACTTGCTCAGGCCGGCGCCGGTGAACGACGCGATCAGGTCCCGCGCGCCCGCCCAGCCGTCGGCGACCAGAACCGCCGGGTCGGCATCCGGGCGGCGACGGTGGATCGAGGCGGCGAGCGCGTCCGGCAGGCCGCCGAACGCGATCGCCAGGCTGATCCCGAAGTGATCGGGGTCCACCTGCCGTCCCGCCCCCTCCGCCGCGTCGTTGATGACGGCGACGGCCTCGCCCGCCTCGGCCGGGGTGAGCAGTGAGCCCAGCCAGCCGTCGCCGAGCCGTCCCACCCGGCGCAGCCCGGCCGGCGCCGACCCGGCCAGCCAGATGTCCAGCGGCTTGACCGGGAGCGGGCCGACCGAGGCGTCCTCCACGGTGAAGAAGGATCCGTGGAAGGACACCACGTCGGTCGTCAGCATCAGCCGCAGCAGCGCCAGCGCCTCGTCGAAGACCGCGCCGCGCTGCCCGGGCGGCACCGGGAACAGCGCGCGCTCGCCCGGCACGGCCGGCTGCAGGCCGAAGACCGGCAGCACCCGGCCCGGCGCCAGTCCCGCCAGCGACGCGAGCTGCTTCGCGACCAGCACCGGATGACGCCCAGGCAGCACCGAGATCCCGCTGCCGACCTTGAGGTGCGTGGTCTTGGCGAGCGCGAACGGCATCCCGGTGAACGGGTCGACGGCCGGCCCGAAGACGGTCTCCGGCAGCCACAGTGAGTCGACGCCGGCGGCCTCGAGCAGGGCGACCGATGCCTCGAACTGGTCGGGAGCACCGGCCGCCCCCAGCGACATGCCGATCCTTATTCGCATGCTTCCCACGCTACGTGCGGGTGCCCGCGACGGGGAACCCACGGTCCGTTCGGACCCATGGTTTTGATCCTTTCCTCAGGCTCGGATGGGGTCGCCGCAGTCGCCGGTCTCCGCACCGGCGTCCACCGCCGCGCGGACAGCCGGGACCTGCACTCGCTCCGAGGCGGGAGCGGGCACCTCGGCGAGCACGGTGTCTGCGACGCGGGCCCGCCGCCGGGTCGGCAGCACGCCGCTCAGCGCGGTCAGCGCGCCAAGCGCGGAGATGGCGGTGATGACGGCCAGGGCCGGCCGGTAGGCGCCGAGCGTGGCCTGTGCGGTCGTGATCTGGCTGGCGCCGCCCGCCTCCACCACCGCGGTCACGATGGCCAGCACGATGGCCCCGCCGACCTGGAATGACGTCTGGAACAGGCTGGCCGCCAGCCCCTGCTCGTCATCCGGGATGCCCGCGGTCGCGGCCAGGCTGAGGGCGGAGAAGCCCAGTCCGAAGGCGACCCCGATGAGCACCACGGCGGGCAGGATCACCGAGGGGTAGTCCGGGCTGACGCCGACCCGCAGGAACACCACGTACCCCGCGACCAGTGCGATGAACGCTCCCACGGTGACCCGGGCAGGCCCGAACCGGCCGATGATCGCGGTCATCCGGGTGGACAGGATCGCGACCACCACCCCGGCCGGCAGGAAGGCGAGCGCGGTGGACAGCGCGCTCCAGCCCGCCAGGCTCTGCAGATACTGGGTGACCAGGAACTGGAACGAGACGTAGGAACCGAACAACGTCATCGCGCCGATATTTGCCCTGGTCAGCGCGCCGGAGCGGAAGATCCCCAACGGCACCAGGGGGTCGGCGCTGCGCCGTTCGATGACCACGAACCCGGCCAGCGCCACGACGACGCCCGCGAACGAGCCGATCGTGCGGGCCGACCCCCACCCGGCCTGCTGAGCGGCGACGACGGTGTAGACCAGCAGCAGCATCGCGCCGGTGACCGTGATGGCGCCGGGGATGTCGAACTTGCGGCCGCCGCGGGTGACCTGCTCGCCGCGCGGGACGAACCGGATCGCGGCGATGAGGGTGAGCAGCGCGACCGGGGCCGGCACCAGCAGCGTCAGCCGCCAGCTGACTTCGGTGAGCAGGCCGGATAGCACCAGGCCGAGCGAGAACCCGCTGGCCCCGAACGCGGAGTAGATGCTGATGGCCCGGTTGCGCATCGGGCCCTCGTGGAAGGTGGTGGTGAGCAGCGACAGCCCGGCCGGGGCGGTGAAGGCGGCCGCGATGCCCTTGACGAACCGGGCCCCGATCAGCAGTTCGGGACTGCTGACGAGCCCGCCGAACAGCGACGCGACCGCGAACACGGCCAGCGCCGCCAGGAACACGCGGCGGCGTCCGAGCAGGTCGGCGGCCCGGCCGCCGAGCAGCAGGAGGCCGCCGTAGCCGAGCACGTAGCCGCTGACCACCCACTGCAGCGACGACGTGGACAGCCCGAGGGCGGTGCGGATGTCGGGCAGGGCGACGCCGACCATCGAAACGTCGAGCCCGTCGAGGAACAGCGCTCCGCAGAGCACGATCAGGATGGCCCACAGACGTGGGTTCCAGTGCTGTGTGTCCACAGCCTGGGCGT
>Ga0335075_10008991_pt1 | contig 15280 bp, 12 predicted proteins | sample Lox_Sample_24_FD_206723 | JGI IMG/M metagenome (GOLD analysis project Ga0335075, IMG submission 206723) | Soil microbial communities from Loxahatchee National Wildlife Refuge, Florida, United States - Lox_Sample_2.4 | ecosystem: Environmental > Terrestrial > Soil > Wetlands | place: USA... | reverse complement strand
CCCGTTACGGCTACGTCTTCCACGACGTCACCCACGGCAACAACACCGTCTCGATGGCCGGATCCAACAACGAGACGGTGCGAGTCACCGGCTACGCGGCGGGCAAGGGCTGGGACGCGGTGACCGGACTCGGCACCCCGATCGTCGCTCACCTGATCCAGTACCTGCACTAAGGCACTGCTGGCGGGCCGGGCCGCCGGTCCCGGGCTAGTAGCGCCGGGACCTGCGGCCGTACGGCTCGTCGAGCGGGCGCGTCGGCTGGTCGCCGCCCGGCTCGGGCACGTAGCCCTGATCGGGCCGGTAATCCCGGTCGGCCGCGTAACGGCGCTCGGGGTCGTACCCGGCGCTGTCGCCGTAGCTGGCCGGCGGCACCGGGCGGCGGATCGCCCTGGCCGCGACCGCCGTGAGCAGCGAGATGATCGCGATGCCGAGCACCAGGTCGACCACCGCGGTGGCGGCCTTCTGGTCGAACGGCGCCCCGGTGCTGAACGGGTACACCACCGCGGCCAGCGTGACCAGCCCCATGATCCAGTCGAAGAACATGGTGGGCTGCGGCGTGCCGAGCACGAGCAGGTAGAGCAGCGCGGCCGCCAGGATCGCGATCAGCGCCGCCACAAGCGCGTACTCGGCCGTGTGGGCGTTACCCCAGGCGCCGTCCCCGGCCGGAGCCAGGATCGGGATGTGGAGCGTCCACCGGCAGATGAGGATGCCGACCAAGGCGATGAGCGCCGCGACGACCGCGGTCGCCGCGCCACCCGCCCAGAACTGGGCAGCGTCGGGCCGGACGCGGTTGGTCGCCGCGTCACGTGGCGATGCGGGATAGGTCATTTCTGCTCCTCGCATGTGGGTCCTTCGCGTCCCAGCTACCCATGCGAGCGCGGCGAAACCTGGTGGTTTGCCCGATCCGTCAGACGCGGGGGAGCAGTGCGGAGAGCAGCGTGCCGACCCGGGCGGCCGCGGCACCGGTGGCCGCGAGCACGTCATGATGGTCGATTGGCACGTCCGACAGGCCCGCCGCCGGGTTGCTGACCATGGAGATCCCGAGCACCTCAGCGCCGAGGTGGCGGGCGGCGATCGCCTCCATGACCGTGGACATGCCCACGAGGCTGGCCCCGGCGCCGCGCATCATCCGGATCTCGGCCGGCGTCTCGAAGTGCGGGCCGGGAACGCAGGCGTAAACGCCCTCGAGGAGTGACGGGTCCAGTTCCCTGGCCAGGTCGCGCAGTCGCCTGGAGTACACCTCAGTGAGGTCAGTGAACCGGGACGGGACTTGTGGCGGCAGTGGACCAGACAGAGGAGAACGCCCGGTGAGGTTGAGGTGGTCGCTGATCAGTACCGGCAGCCCGACCGTGTAGCTCTCGTTGATGCCGCCCGCGGCATTGGTCAGCACGACGGCGCGGCAGCCCGCCGCGATCGCGGTGCGCACGCCGTGCACGACCGCGTGCGGGTCGTGTCCTTCATAGAGATGAATGCGCCCGAGGTACAGCAGCACCCGCCGCTGCCCCTTCTTGATATACCGAACGGATGGTGCGTGACCCTTGACGCTCGGTTGCTTAAACCAGCCAAGTTCCGCAAGCGGAATTTCGGCCACGGTCGTGCCTATCACCTCCGCGGCGGCCTGCCAGCCCGTTCCAAGCACCACGACGGCGTCGAAACCGTCGACGCCCGTCCGCTCGCGGAGCACCGCGGCGCTCGCCTCGGCCTGGGCGAAGGGGTCCGTGTCCGGCACCGTTTCGTCACTCACGGATCGATCCTCCTGTACTTTGCCAATGCATGTCACGGTGCGTGTAATGCACCTGTGATTAGCGTCACAGAATGGTAAGTTTTCCGTCCAGCCTTTCTTGGCGAAGTCGCGCGCGGCGGATGTTTCTTTCTGGCATCGTTGATCGGCAGCGGTGGATGGGTGCGGTATACGCACGACATGGACCGAAGGGACTGCGTTGTCACGACATCGATCAGCGATGCTGGCGGAACGGCCGCAAGCGTCGACGGGAGACACGCGGACTTCTGGGATTGGCTCGGCTGGTACTGATCTTGCCCTCACCGGCTCGCAGGCGAGCGCCTCGGGCACTGGTTCGTTCGGCTCGCGGAGTTCACGGAAGAAGCGCGGGGTATTCCGGCGGACCGGCATCGCGGTGCCCGCCGCGGGCCTTGCCCTGCTGCTCGTCGTCGTGGTCTGGGGCGCTGCCAAGGTGATGAACCCGCAGGGCACGGGCGCGAGCAGCCTCTTCCAGACCATCGACGGGCTGGGCAACAGCGGCTCGGTCGCGCTGCTTGAGCAGGAGCGGCAGACGCTGATCGAGATGACGGACGCGTCCAAGGCGGTCCAACTGGCCTCCAAGCCGGCCATGACCGACCCCGAGGAGATCCTTGAGGCGCAGGACTCGAACACCTCAAGCTCGAGCGCGACCACCGGCGGCACCGGCGTCGCCACCATGGCCGCGCCGGCCGACCCGACCGCCGCTCAGGCGACCGCGAAGGCGATGCTCGCCGATTTTGGCTTTGGTTCTGACCAGTGGTCGTGCCTGTACTCCCTGTGGGAGCAGGAGAGCACGTGGAACGTCTACGCGGAGAACGCGGAGTCCGGTGCCTACGGCATTCCGCAGGCCCTGCCCGGCGACAAGATGGCCTCCGCCGGCTCGGACTGGCAGACGGACGCCACCACCCAGATCCGGTGGGGCCTCGGCTACATCAAGTCCGTTTACGGCACCCCGTGCGCCGCTTGGCAGAACGAAGTCGATGACGGCTTCTACTAGCCGATAGCAGCCAACGGGGGCGGCGCGCTCGGCGCGCCGCCCCCGTTGCTGCCTGCGCGCTGGCTACTCGAATCGGACCGTGGCCGGCGCCGTCATCCTGCGCAGCAGCGGCAAGGTCACGGTGATGACGCCGAAGGCGAGCACCAGCCCGACGGCCATGATCGTGTAGTAGTCGCGGCCTAGTTGCGGCATGGCGGTGCCAGCCGGCGCGAGCCGCAGGAACGCGGTCACGGACGTCCCGTAGGCGATGGCGGCCGCGACCACGGTGGCGGCCACCAGCGGTACCGCGGCCTCAAGCAGGACCACGCGGGACAGCACGCTCACCGGGGTGCCGCCGACCCGCAGCAGGGTGAACGGCCGCTTCCGGTCGACCAGGGAGCCGCCGACCGTGACCGCCAGGCTGCACCCCGCCACGATCACCGTCAGCGCGACCGCCGCGTACACGATCCGCTCGAACGTGGTGGCCCGGGCGATCCTGATCTGCAGGGTCTCGCCGAACGTCCGCGGCGGCGTGGGCGAAGCACCGTAGCCGCCGCCCACCCGCGGCGGCGCGTTGACGGCGAGATAGGTACGGACTCGCTCAAGCGTGGCGGGGCTGTTGACGCGGACCAAGACCGTCTGCAGGCCAAGCGCTGTCAGCTCACCGGTGTACGCGGGGTCGGTCGAGTCGACGAACGGCCTGGTCTGGTAGGTCGGGTTGTCATCGAAGATCGAGTCATCGGCGGCCTGCACCGCCGTGCGGCCTGGCGCGCACTCGCCGAGCACCCCGATCGCGCGCATGCTCGCGCAGCTCACCACGATCGCGTTGCTGTAGTAGAACTTCGGGTTGGTCGCGCCCGACTGCGGTGGCTTGCCCTTGTCGCCGCCGCCTCCGGGGCTGCTGCGCGCGGGCGCGGCGCCGCCGCGGTTATCGTCGTTCGGCTGCGGTGACTCATACAGCGGGTACACGGTGGCGCCGGGGATGGCGTCGATCCCGCCGATGAGCTTTTGCCCCGCCGCCGCGGACAGCCCGACCTGGCCGATCAGGATGTTGCTGAGCGCCCCGGCGGTCGGCGTCGACTCGGTCGCGTTCACGGCCGGCACGAGCGCGCCCGCCATCGTGCCGAGGAAGACCGCGAGCACGAGCCCCGATACGGCGCGAAAGGCACCCTTGGGGTTGTCGGCGAGCCGCCGGGCGGCCAGCAGGGCCGCTGACCCGCTGGCAGTGCTGCCGAAGAGCCGCGCCGTCCACTGGGTGAGCAACGGGCCCGCGATCACGAGGCCGATCATCGTGAGGATGAGCCCGGGGTAGGCAGGCGCGCCGATGCTCCTCGTCGTGGTCCTGCTCAGGCCGTAGACGTACACGCCGAGGCCGATGACGAGCGCGGCGAGCCGCCAGTACCCGGGCGGCGTGGGGGCGGCCCGGCGGCTGACGCCGAGCGGCGAGATCTGCACGCGGCGCAACGACACCAGCGCGGCGACCGCGGCGGCGACAGGCACGGCCACGAGCAGTGCGACGTAGCCGGCCACGGTCGGCGTCAGTTCCGACTCGAAGTACCGTGTCCCGACCAGCGCCGCACCGGCTAGGGCGGGCCGGACAAGCAGGAAGATGACGGTGCCGAGCGCCGCCCCGAGGAAGGCGCTGAGCATGGCCTCGACGGAGGCGATGGTCCTGATGTCGGCCGGCGTCCCGCCGACGAGCCGAAGCGCGGCGAACCGCTCCTCTCGCCGGCCGGCGGCGAGCCTGGTGGCGGTGCTGATCAGCACCAGCATCGGAAACACCACGGCGAGCACGCCGATGCCGAAGGCGTAGCGGAAGAACGGGCTGAACACCTCTTGCCCGGGAGCGCGATCGATCGAAGTGACCCACTCGGTGTCGGGAATCACGCTGAGCTGCGCCGTTGTGCGGCCGATGTAGATGGCCAGGTCGCCGGGACCGCTGAGGCCCTGCTCACCGATCGTGCCGACCATCGTGCCGGGGAACCGCTCGCCCAGTTGGTCCGCGGGCACCGTCTTGAGCAGCGCGGCGAGCGCGGGGGAGGCGTAGTAGTCACCCGCCGATGGCAGCCGCGTGATGCCCGGGGGAACGGGTGCGTTCCGGCCAAGGGCGGCGACGTCAAGCCGGCTGATGGTCTGCCCCTGGTAGAAGTCGACGCTGTTGTTCCACAGTTCCCCGCGGAGGGGCAGCGGGGTCGGGACGGACGCGCCCTGGGTGCACGACCAGCAGGGCTGGTCGGCGTTGGCCTGGAAGGCGTGGAATTCAGCGAGCACGCCGAGGAGCAGTGTCACGCCGACGGCGACGGCGACCGCGGTGATCAGCAGCCGGACCATGGCCTCGCGGCCGCTGCGCACCGTCAGTTGCAGGCCAAGGCGGAGCATCAGCGCACGCTCTTGGCGCCGGCCGATGACCCAGCGGAGGAGGCGGCGGCGGGGCGGTCAATGGCGGAAAGGAGGCCGTCACGGACCATCGCCACGCGGTCGGCGTACGCCGCGACCCGGGCGTCGTGCGTGACCAGGACGACCGTGACGCCCTGCTCCCGGGCCAGCCCGGTCATCAGGTCCATGACCTTCTCGCCGGTCAGCGAGTCGAGCGAGCCGGTCGGCTCGTCGGCGAAGATGACCTTCGGCGCGAGGGCGAGCGCCCTGGCGACCGCGACGCGCTGCGCCTCGCCGCCGGATAGCTCGCCGGTCCTGCGGCCGCCCTTGTCGCCGAGGCCGAGGCGGTCGAGCCAGGTGCCGGCGGTCTTGTACGCGACCCTGTGCTTGGCCCGGTTGAGCAGCAACGGCAGCGCCACGTTGTCGGCGGCGGTGAGCTCAGGGACGAGCTGACCGAACTGGAACACGAAGCCGAACGCGGTGCGCCGCAGCCTGGTCCGGTCGGCCTCGCTCATCGCGTTCACCGGCCGACCGTCGAACAGCACGTCTCCCCGGTCCGGGGTGAAGATCCCGGCCAGGCAGTGCAGCAGCGTGGACTTGCCGGAGCCGCTCGGCCCCATGATGGCCAAGATCTCGCCCTGGTCGACGGACACGCTCGCGCCGCGCAGCGCGGGAGTCTGCCCGAACGACTTGAAGACATCGCGGGCCTGGATCAGGCCGCCGCGGCTGACGCTCGCGGGCACAGCGGGGGTGTTCATCCGTTACTGACCGCCTCGGCTAGGTCCTGGAGTCGGGCTGACGTGAGGTCGATCCACCGGAGATCCGCCTCCAGGTGAAAGAGGGCATGGTCGGCGAGCAGCACGTCGACCAGGGGGCCGGTCCGCTTGAGCTCGGTTAGCTGTTGCATGCGCCGGATGTGCGCGGCCCGCTGCGTGTCGAGGTAAGCAGCGGCCGGCTTGCCGAGCATGAGCGCCAGCGTCACCTTGGCGAAGAGCACCGTCTGCAGGTGCGGCTCGGGCTCCACCGGCTCGATCAGCCAGGCGTCGACCTCCTCGCGGCCCGTGTCGGTGATCGCGTAGCGCTTGCGGTCCGGGCCGTCGCCGGGCTCGGCGTCGCCGGCGATCACCTTGCCGTCGCGTGCCAGCCGGCCGAGCGTGGCGTAGACCTGCCCAAAAGGCAGCTGCTTGCCGCGGCAGAAGAAGGCGTCGTAGTCGCGCTTCAGGTCATAGCCGTGGCTCGGCTCCCGTTCAAGCAGGCCGAGCAGGGTCAGTGGGACGCTCATGAAGCCAATATAAACTGAGTGTATACCTCAAGCAAATATGGACGTTCAGTAGTGAACTAGTCACCTGTCGTGAAAATATTTGGATAACCCCGGCAACGTGGCTCAACTCACACGAGTTACTGGTAGGTAACGGGAACTCCTGCTGGGAGCCGTCTTTCGCGCGCCTGGCCGACCCGACGCGGCGCCGGTCCCGCCCGTGGCCATGGAATGTGTCTGCGGCAATCGATTGTTCATGGCATCGTTTGCTGACGACAGCACCCTGCCCGCGAGATCATGGCTGCCCCCGAGCAGCCCTGGCGCCCTGCCCCCGCGTCAAGTCCGCGCGCCGATGCCTGCCGCGCTTCCCCCGGCGCGGATTGTGGCGTCAGGGGTGAAAGATGATCGCGCGCGGCGCGAGCTATCAAGGGTTTACTTTGGCACGGCATTTTCCCCTGCCCTCTTTCAAGTCCACCAAGCGCTCGCGCGCGATCGCGATGGCCGCGGCGGGCACGGTCACGCTGGCGACGGCCATCTCCCTGGCGGCCACGCTTCCTGGCGGCTCCTCCCCGGTGGCGGCCAATGCCGATGCCGCGTACATGACCACGGTCAGCCAGCAGGCGCCGGCGCACCCGGCCAAGCCGGGCGGGGTCAGCGTCCAGCAGGCCATCATGTTCGAGCACATGCGATCCATCCGGCACGCCGAGCAGCAGCGAGTCGCGGCGGCGAAGGCGTCGGCCGCGAAGGCCGCCGCGGCCAAGACTGCCGCGCGGAAGGCCGCCGAGGCCAAGGCGGCCGAGCAGGCAGCGGCCGCGCACGCGACTCGCGCCGCGCGGCCGGGCAGTGCGGCCCAGCCCGCGCAGCAGGCCGCGGTGACCACCCCGTCCGGGTCTCCTGAGCAGATCGCCGAGCAGATGCTTGGCCAGTTCGGCTGGTCGAGCAGCCAGTTCTCCTGCCTGCAGCCCTTGTGGGAGCGGGAGAGCGGCTGGAGCGTGACGGCGGAGAACCCCTCGTCCGGCGCGTACGGCATCCCGCAGGCCCTGCCCGCCGCGCAGATGGCGAGCGCGGGCGCCGACTGGCAGGCCAACGCGGCCACCCAGATCCGCTGGGGCCTGACCTACATTCAGGGCCGGTACGGCTCGCCGTGCGGCGCATGGGCCCACGAGGAGTCCGACGGCTGGTATTAAAACGCTCTCACCATGCCGGCCCGTCCGCGCGGGCTGTGGTCAGCCGGAGAGGCGGTCACGAACACGGCTGGCCGGACCTTTAGCTGGCCGGAACCGTCTGGAAGGTCGGCAGGATCTTGTCGAAGAGCGCCAGGCCGGTGCTGCCGAACGTGCTTGAAGGCGACCTGATGTAAACCGCGTAGTCCTGTACGCCGGCCGAGGTCTGCTGGGCGAAGAAGATGTCGTCGACCGTGTAGGGCACGCCTCCGGCCGGCGTCCAGTCGAACTTCCAGACGGCGCCCTCGGCGTTCCTCACCGGTTCGGCCTGGAGGTTGACGCGCTTGTAGTCGCGGAAGTGGGTAGCCGCCTCGACCTGCTGGGCCGCGGTGAGCATGTTGGAGGTCTGCTGCGCCGTCAGGTCGACCTCAAGCAGCAGGTTCCCCGGGCCGGTGAAGTCGGTGGCCAGGTTCTTGCGCGTCTCGGTCCAGCCGGGGGGCACGTCGATGCTGAACCCGGCGGCGGCGCTGTTGGCCTGGGCCGACGTCACCGTCACGCTCGACCAGCCCGCCGGCAGCGTGGTCGACGGGCTGTTGAGCGCGTCAATTGACTTGAAGCCGGTCGGGGTATCGGCGACGGAGGGCACGCTCGTCGGCGTGAGGCCTGCCTTGCTCTTGTTGCCCGCGTTGGCGGCGCCGGCGTTGCCGTTGCCGTTCAGCGCGAGTGCCGTGCCGACGCCGATCGCGGCGGCGACGATGACGGCGACCACGAGCCAGAGGATCCGCCGTCCCTGCCCGCGACCGCGGACCGCGCTGCCACCGCCCGAGCCGGGTGTGTACTGCCTGACCAGGTCGGGGTAGGCCTGCGAGGGCCCGGCGTACTTGCCGCCGGGCGAGCCGTACTGCGCCGCCCCCGACGGCGGCAAGGGCGAGGTCGTCCCCTGCTGCTGCGAGGGCTGATACCCCTTACCGGCGCCGACCGGGCCGTAGCCTCGCCGCTGCTCCGGCGGTGTGACCGCCGGGGGACGGGCCGGGCTGGCGGCGGAGAACTTGGGCGCCCCCCGGTCGGCCGGCTTGGCGGCGGTGAACGTCGGGGCCGGCTTCGGCGGCACCGGCTCGCTCGGCTTGGGGGCGACGGCCGGCGGGGTGACCCGCGCGACCGGGATCGAGACTTGCGTCGGCTGATGTGCGGCCGGGCTCTGCCCGGGGATGACCGTGTCGGCGGAGCGGGAGCGCGCTTCCTCGGCCACGGGCCGCTCGTCGAGCAGCGTCGCGGCTGCCTTCGACTCGGCGGCCCCGGCGTCGGCGGGCACTGGTTCCGGCACCGGGATCGGCGCGGCCTCGGGGGCGGCGGTCTCGAACTCCGCGGTCTCGGCCGCGGGCTCGGACTCGGCGGCGTCCTCGGGCTCTGGTTCGGGCTCTGGTTCGGGCTCGGCGGCGTCGGCGGCGGCTGCCTCTTCGGCTTCTTCCGGTGCGTCCGTGGCATCCGCACTGGCCGCCGCGGCCGCCTCCTCAGCGGCTTCCTCGGCCGCGGCCGCCTCCGGGGCTTGTTCCGCGGCGCCTGCGGGCTGTTCGGCGGCCTCCGGCGTGCGCTCCCCGGCCGCCTTGCCGTCGTCCGGCGCGGTCACCGGGGCCGATGCCACGGGCTCGGCAGGCACCGGCACGTACGAGGACCGGATCGTCGGCGTGCGCGACTTGGCCGGCGGTTCATCGGTCACTTCCGACAGCCTCGGCAGCACCTGGGCGAACATCCGGGCGGCGGCCGACGCGGACGGGCGGGTCGTCGGGTCGCGCCGCAGCAGGGCCGCGATCAGCGGTGCCAGTTGCCCGGCGTGCGGCGCGATGGGCGCGTCCTCGTTGATGATCGCCGACATCGTGGTGATCGCGCCGCCGCGCTGCTCGTAAGGCCCTCGTCCCTCGACCGCGGCGTAGATCGTCGCGCCGAGCGACCACAGGTCGGACGCGGGCGAAGCGTCACTGCCGCGGATGCGCTCCGGGGCCGTGAACCCGGGCGAGCCCATCACCATTCCGGTCTGCGTCAACCGGGGGTCGCCCTCGAACTGCGCGATGCCGAAGTCGGTCAGCACCGCTCGCTCGTCCCAGCCCTCGCCCGAGCGGTTGGTCGCGATGAGCACGTTGCTCGGCTTCACGTCCCGGTGGAGCACCCCGGCCGCGTGCGCGGCCGCGAGCGCGGAAAGCAGCTGCTGGCCGATCCGCCCGGCCCGCGCGGGCGGCAGTCGCCCCTCCACCGCCAGCACCTGGTCGAGCGACTGGGACGGGACCAGTTCCATCACGATCCAGGGGCGGCCGTCTTCCTCGGCGACGTCGTAAACGGCGACAACGCCGCGGTGCGACAGCCGTGCCGCGGTCCGCGCCTCGCGCAGGGTCCGCTGATAGGCGTTGCGTCGCTCATCCGCACCGATCAAGGCGGAAATGACGACCTCCTTGACCGCGACGTCACGATCAAGGAGTTGGTCGCGAGCGCGCCACACCACGCCCATGGCACCGCGGCCGATGGGGTGCTGCAGGTTGTATCGCCCGGCGATGACCCGTCCTGTCATTGGGGGCATAGCCGGACCATACCAGCGTTTAGGGGTGGCTGCCGATTGACAGCAGCGGGCCGGCGGCCTCCGCGAAGAAATCGTTGCCTTTGTCGTCGACGATGATGAAAGCGGGGAAGTCCCTGACCTCGATCTTCCACACCGCCTCCATGCCAAGTTCCGGGTATTCCAGCACGTCAACCTTGGTAATGCAGTCCTGCGCGAGCCTGGCGGCGGCGCCGCCGATCGAGCCGAGGTAGAAGCCGCCGTGACGCTTGCACGCCTCGGTGACGGCTGCCGACCGATTCCCCTTGGCCAGCATAACCAACGATCCTCCGGCGGCCTGGAACCGCTCCACGTATGAGTCCATGCGCCCCGCGGTGGTCGGGCCGAATGACCCCGAGGCGTAGCCCGCGGGCGTCTTCGCCGGGCCCGCGTAGTAGACCGGGTGATCGCGCAGGTACTCCGGCATTGGCTCGCCCGCGTCAAGCCGTTCCGCGATCTTCGCGTGCGCGATATCCCGGGCGACGATCATCGTCCCGGTAAGCGACAGTCGCGTCTTTACCGGATACTTTGTCAGCTCGGCCCGGATTTCCGACATTGGCCTATTCAGGTCGACGGAAACGACCTCCGCCGGGTCGGCGGTAATCGTGGCCGGATCGGGCATGTACTGCGCGGGATCGGTCTCAAGCTGCTCGAGGAAGACGCCTTCGGCCGTGATCTTGCCGAGGGCCTGCCGGTCCGCCGAGCACGAGACGGCGATCGCCACCGGGCAGGAGGCGCCGTGCCGCGGCAGCCTGATCACCCGCACGTCGTGGCAGAAGTACTTGCCGCCGAACTGCGCGCCGATCCCGATCTTCCTGGTGATTCCCAGGACCGTCTGCTCAAGCTCAAGGTCACGGAACCCGTGCCCGACGGGGGAGCCGTCGGTCGGCAGCGTGTCCAGGTAGCGCGCCGACGCGTACTTGGCGGTCTTCAGCGCGAACTCAGCGCTGGTCCCGCCGACCACGATCGCCAGGTGGTAGGGCGGGCAGGCCGACGTCCCGATGGTCCGGATCTTCTCCTCGAGGAACGAGGCCATCCTGGTCGGGTTCAGCACCGCCTTCGTCTCCTGGTACAGGTACGACTTGTTCGCGGAACCGCCGCCCTTCGCCATGAAGAGGAACTTGTAGGCGTCGCCGTCTGTCGCGTAGAGCTCGATCTGCGCGGGCAGGTTGGACCCGGTGTTCTTCTCGTCCCACATCGTGAGGGGCGCCATCTGCGAGTAGCGCAGGTTGAGCTGGGTGTAGGCGTCGAAGACGCCCCTGGCGAGGTGTTCTTCATCCCGCCCGTCGGTGAGCACTCCCTGGCCGCGCTTGCCCATGACGATCGCCGTGCCGGTGTCCTGGCACATCGGCAGGATGCCGCCGGCCGCGATGTTCGCGTTCTGCAGCAGGTCGCGCGCGACGTAGCGGTCGTTCGGCGAGGCCTCGGGGTCGTCAAGGATGGACCGCAGCTGCCGCAGGTGCGAGGGGCGCAGCAGGTGAGCGATGTCGCGGAAGGCCGTACGGCTCAGCAGCGTGAGCGCCTCCGGGTCGACGGAAAGAAAGGAGCGCCCGAACGCCTGCCCGGCCTCCACCCCACCCTCGGCGATCTTCCGGTAGGTGGTCTCGTCGTGCCCAAGCGGCAGCAGATCCGTGTAGGAGAACTCAGCCATGGCCCAAGCTTAGAACCGCCAAGCGGCCCCGATCGGCGTGACGTTGCCGACAATACGCACACCCGGCTTGAGGAAGTTCAGAAAAATCATGGTCCTGTCGCCAACTTCCTGACTTGTTAGGGTATCCGCAACCTTGTATGGTGACTGTGTGCGGCGGCGCTGCGCCACGCGGTGCCCCCGTCCGCTTGTGGACCTTGCTCGCCACGCAGTGCCCCCGTCTGCGGAGGCTGAGCGGTGGCGCCGCCGCACTCGAACAGGCTTCAGCCTGTTCGAGTGCCTTCGGCACTCTTCCCGCTTCTGTTCTCGTCCTTTGCTGTGGGGGGACGACCCCCCACACCCCCCGGCTGTCGGCTTCGCCGACGGGTGCGTGGTGGCCCGGCCCGGTTGTCGGCTGTGCCGAGGGGTGCGTGGTGTCCTGCCCCGGTTGCCGGCTTCGGCGGCGGGTGCGTGGTGTCCGCCCCCGGGTGTCGGCTGCGTCGGCGGGTGGGTGGTGTCCGCCCCGGTTGTCGGCTGCGCCGGCGGTGGCTGGTCAGGAACGCCGGGCGGAGCGGCGCTTCGGCACCTTCAGCTGGTCGCGAGGTAGCCGGTCGCTGTCAGCAGGGCGCGGGTGAAACGGCTGAGGGGGATGCCGCGGAGTTCCTCGCGGGTGAACCAGGCGACCTGGCTGAGTTCGCCGTCGGCGGGTGCGGGGGTGCCATCGACGATGGTGGCCTCGTAGACCGCCGTGACGTAAGCGGCGCGATCGCCGTTGGGGTAGGTCACCTCGTAATCCGGCCCGCCGAGCACGTCCACCAGGCGCCCGAGGCGAATCCCGACGCCGATCTCCTCGCGTGCCTCACGGACCGCCGCCTCCGCGGGCGACTCGCCCGGGTCAACGGCGCCGCCCACGGTCCCCCAGCCGTCGCTGTGACCAGCGGCCCAGGCCAGCAGCAGCCGGCCGCCGGCGTCGAGTGGCAGGACGGTGGCGCACGGCAGCAGCAGCTGCTCGTGCCCGACGAAGGCCCGCAGCCGGGCTATATGCGGCGCTATTCCCATAGCGGCAACCTACAAGCCCCGCTTGAGCGAGGAGGCCGCTTCACGCACCCCCGACCACCGGCCGGCACCGCCGCGCGCCCGGTCCGACAAGCCCGAAATTTGACCATATCTACACCCAGGATTAGGCGGTAAATTCCGTTCATCGGGTAAATTAAGTCCATCATGTAAATAAAGCACTCGCCAGAGGTACTTTCTCTTCCGCTTGAACAAAGTTTTCACGTTATCCGGAATTTACCCGCTAATCATAGGCCGACAAGTCGGGCATAGCGGGGCTTTGTGCCTGGTGTGCGTGCGTTCAATGCCTCGCACCCCCGCCCTTCGCCATTAGCGGTTGGCTAGGCGCGGGAGGAGGAGGGAGGCGCAGGTGATGCTGAGGATCGTGGCGCCCGCCAGGACCACCACGTCCAGCCACAACGTGGTCTGGGTTCCTATCAGGAGCGCGCGCAGGGCCTCGACCTCGTAAGACAGCGGGTTGATCTTGCTGATCACCTGGAGCCAGCCCGGCATGATCTTCGCCGGGTACAGGGCAGAGGAGCTGAAGAACAGCGGCATCGTGATCGCCTGGCCGATGCCCATGAGGCGATCCCTGGCCACCACCACGCCCGCAAGCGACATCGACAGGCACGAGAAGAACGCCGAGCCCACCGCCAGGATGATCAGCGCGGCGAGCAGCCTCAGCGGGTTGTCGGTGAAGGACACCCCGAGCAGCGTCGCGATGATCAGGACGACCACGCCCTGGATCACCGAGCGGACGCCCGACGCGAAGGCTTTGCCGGTGATCAGCGCGGAGCGCGGCGTTGGCGTCACCATGAGCTTGGTGAGCACGCCGGCGTCGCGCTCCCAGATGATCTGGATGCCGTAGAAGATCGAGATGAACAGCGCCGACTGCGCCATGATGCCCGGCGAGAGGTAGGCCAGGTACGAGATCCCCGGGGGAGTCGGGATCGCGTGCACGCGGTTGAAGACCTCGCCGTAGATCAGCAGCCACAGGGCGGGCTGGATCGCCCGCATGTACAGCTCGGTCCGGTCGTGCCTGATCTTCCGCATCTCCACCCAGCAGAGCGTGGCGATGCGGCTGAGCAGCCGGAGGGACTCGGCCAGTGGGTTGCCGGAAATCTCACCCAAGTCGACGGGCGGTGCGGCGGGAGCGGCGGGCGTCACGCATGTCTCCTTCCTCGGGAGTCTTGTCCAGGGTGTCGCCGGTGTAGTGGCGGAAGACGTCGTCGAGCGTGGCGTCGTCGCCGAGCCCGGCCCGCAGTTCCGCCGGGGTGCCGGTGACGCGGATCTTGCCGCGGTGCATCAGCGAGATCCGGTCGCAGTAGGCGTCGGCCTCGTCCATGTAGTGGGTGGTCATCAGCACGGTCATCTGGTGGTCGGTGCGCAGCTTGGCGATGTACTCCCAGACCACGCCGCGGGCGATCGGGTCGAGGCCGACCGTCGGCTCGTCCAGCACAAGCAGGCGCGGGGCGCTGATGAGGGACTGGGCGAGCTCGAGCCGCCGGATCATCCCGCCGGAGTAAGTGCCCGCCAGCCGCGAGGCCGCCTCGGTAAGGCCCATGGCGTCGAGCGCGTCGGACACGCGCTGCTTGCGCTGCCGTCGCGGCACGTCGAACAGCCGGGCGAACAGCTCGACGTTCTCGACTCCGGTCAGGTTCGCGTCGGCCGACAGCGCCTGCGGCACGTAGCCGATGACCCGCCGGACGAGCATCGGGCGCGCGGCCGCGTCGATGCCGAAGACGCGCACCCGCCCGGTGGCCGGCGTAAGCAGCGTGGTGATCATCCTGATCGTGGTCGTCTTGCCCGCGCCGTTCGGCCCGAGCAGGCCGTACATCTCACCGGGGCCGATCGACAGGTTCACGTGGTCCACGGCCAGGTGGGTGGCGAACTCATAGCTCAGGTCGGCGCAGTCAACGGCCTGGGTCATCGTCGGGGCAAGGACGGTCACAACTCCTCCATCTGCTCGGCTAGCCGGGTCAGGGCGGGGACGGCGGCCGCGAGAGCCTGCCGGTCGGCTTGTGTGAGCCGGTCGAGGGCCCGGCCGGCGAGGTCGGTGCGGATGTCCTGCCACTGCTCGATCCTGGCGGCACCCGCCTCGGTGACGGTCAGCCGGACCGACCGCCCGTCGCTCGCGACGCGGCCGCGGTTGAGCAGCCCGTCCTCGGTGAGCTTGCTGACCATCGTGCTGACGCTGTTCGGCGCCAGCCGCAGCTCCGCCGCGGCCTCGGCCACGCCGATGCCGGGCCGGCGAGCGGCGAGCCGCAGCAGCTCGGACCGCGCGGGCGGCAGCGGATCGCCGACCACCGAGGTTCGCACCGCGCGCCGCGCCACCCGGCGCACGGCTCCAATGGCCGCGAGCAGCTGCGCGGCCTCGGTCTTCGCCCGCTCAAGCGGCGAGCTTACATCGTTCACAGAGCTAACTATATGAGAGTCGTCGGCTGCTCGCCAAGAGGGCGGGATGTAACTAATGAGGGAACGCGG
>Ga0335075_10008990_pt1 | contig 15283 bp, 13 predicted proteins | sample Lox_Sample_24_FD_206723 | JGI IMG/M metagenome (GOLD analysis project Ga0335075, IMG submission 206723) | Soil microbial communities from Loxahatchee National Wildlife Refuge, Florida, United States - Lox_Sample_2.4 | ecosystem: Environmental > Terrestrial > Soil > Wetlands | place: USA... | reverse complement strand
CGTCCGGCATAAGCTCCGGCCTATTCATGCCCGGATGGCGCGCCCGGCCGCAAATCGGTAACACACGGGAACCGCATTCGGCACCTCCAGACCGGAGGAAGCGTCATCGCTCACGCCCTCCAGGTGCTTGACCAGCGCCCGCAGTGTGTTGCCGTGCGATACCACGAGCACGCATCGAAACCGGCACAGATCGGGGACGATCACGTCAGACCAGTAAGGCAGCAGGCGCACGGTCACGTCCTGCAGTGACTCGCCGCGCGGCCGGGCGTCGGGGGGCAGGGCGGCGTAGCGCGGATCGTCGTCCGGCTCGCCCAGGGGCGGGCGCACGCGAAAGCCGCGGCGCCAGGCCGTGAACTGCTCATCTCCGGCATCAGCCCGCACCTCGGCCTTGCCCCGACCCTGCAGCGCCCCGTAATGGTTGGAGTTGAGCCGCCAGCTCCGCCGCACCGGAACCCACGCTCGAGCGCAGGCAGCGAGCGCGAGGTCCGCCGTCACGACGGCGCGCCGCTGAACCGACGTGTGGACGGCGTCAGGAAGGAAGCCGCGCGCCGTGAGGATCGTCCCCGCCTGCTGCGCCTGCCGTCGGCCGCGGCCGCTCAGGCCAACGTCGATCCAGCCGGTGAACAGGTCCGCCGCGTTCCAGTCGCTCTCACCGTGTCGCAGCAGCACCAGAACCGACATCAGCGCACCGCCTCCCCGTGCTGAGTCGCATGGCCGTGCGGTCAGCTCCGCTCATGATCGACGCATCCAGGACGCCAACCGAGCGGTAAGCCCCCGGCGGGGCCGCCCCCGGTGGGAGAGCGGCCCGTCGGCTCGCGCGGTCACTTCTTGGCAGTGACCTGGATCTTCTTCGCGATCTCGTGCTGCTCGTCCTTGAGACCGACCTTGACCGTCAGGATGCCCTTGGCGTAGTCAGCGGTCACATCGTCGCTGTCCGCACCGGCCGGGAGCTCGATGGTGCGGCTGAACGAGCCGTACCGGAACTCCGAGCGATGCCTGTCCTCGACGGTGCTGGACCGCCGCGCGCTGATGGTCAGGAATCCGGCGCCGGCCATGACCTCAAGGTCCTCCTCCGGGTCGATCCCGGCGATCTCGGCGCGGACGACGTAGTGACCGTCCTCGACGTAGTCCTCGATCCTGATGGGCTGGCCCAGGTGGGGGCGCAGCGTCAGGAAGGGCTCCTCGAACCACTCGATGAAGTCCGGGACCATCGTCCTGGGGTCCTTGCGCAGGGTAGTGCTCATCTCGTTCTCCCTCTTTCTTTCCTCTTCCTTTTCGTGCTAGCCCGCGTCCGCGGACTTGTTTTCCGGTGCTGGTGGGGTGGCTTGGGGCGGGATCGCGCCGCGCGACACGGCCTGCTCCGGCGGGACGGCCCCCGCCTGCCCGAGCCGGTCTACGACGTCGACGACTCCGTCGACGTCCCACATCAGCCGCAGCGCGACCGGGATAAGGTCCCCGTGGACGCCTGCCTTCGGATCCAGCGTCCCGGTGAGGGTCACGATCCCGTTATGGACGGCCACGTCGGCCTCCCCCGGCCGGGCGAGCACGACGTCGTCGAGCACCCGGCGGATGTCCGCCGCGATGTCCGCATCGGGCCGCAGGAACACGCTGACCAGGTCGCGGCGGCTGACGATACCCACCAGCTCGCCCTTCTCGTTCGTGACCGGCAGCCGCTGGATGTGGTTCGCGGTCATCAGCCGCGCCGCCGCCGGAATGGTTGCGTCCGGGCCGATCACGATCGCGGGCGACGTCATCAGCTCCCCTGCGGTGAGCGCCGGGGACCGCGAGCGGCCGGGCCTCCAGGACCGGCGCGCCGACGACCGCAGCCGCCGCGCAGTGCTGGCCTGCTCCCGAAGCAGATCTGCCTCCGTGACCACGCCAGCCACTTCACGGCCCATCTTCAGCACGGGCACGCCGCTGATCCGGTGCTCCGCCAGTGCCCGGGCGACCTCCTTGTACGGGGTGATCCGGTCCACCGTGACTACCTTGGTCGTCATCACGTCTGCGACCCGCCGCGACCAGCCGTGGGGATGGCGGCCCCCGTCCGCCTCGCGGGCGGCCCGGTGCTCCCGATCGGTATGCGCGGAGCCTCGCGAGCTGCCGGACCCGGATTCGTTAAGGTGCTCTTCCACGGTGTCCAGGGCCCGCGTTACATCGGCGTTGGTAGCCCTCCCGTGCAGCGACTCGTAGTACGCCGCGCCAAGGTGGCGCAGCATCGCATCAAGGTGAATATCTGTACGTGGCATCTGGCGCTCACTCCCCCTCTATCCAGGCACACTCTTAAGCCTTCGGCCTGGCCAGCTCCGCCGACAGGGTCTGAAGTCCCGATGTTCCGGACTTTCCTCCCGTCGTCTGCAAACGCGATCGCCCCTCATCCGCAGCAGACGTGTTTCCGGATGTTAGATCTCAGCTCATGCCGTAGCGCAGCTGGGATCCGGCGGCGATTTCCAGCAGCCGGTTGTACTTGGCGGTGCGCTCACCGCGAGCGGGGGCACCTGACTTGAGGTGCCCGCAGCCGGTCCCGACCGCGAGGTCGGCGATGAAGCTGTCTTCGGTCTCGCCCGAGCGATGGGAGACGAACTGCCGGTAGCCTGCCTGACGGCAGATCGCCATGGCCTCCAGGGTCTCGGTGACGGTACCGATCTGGTTGAGTTTGATCAGCGACGCGTTGGCGATACCGCGGCTGACCGCGGCCGAGATGATCGCCGGGTTGGTGCAGAAATTGTCGTCGCCCACGAGCTCGACGGCGCCGCCGAGCCGGCTGGTGAGCTTGACCCAGCCCAGATCGTCGTCCTCGCCGAGTCCGTCCTCGATCAGGTGGACGGGGAACTCCCGGGTGATGGCGGCCAGGCGGTCGATCAGCTCTTCGCTGGTCAGCCGGTCACCCGCGACCAGGTAGCGGCCGTCCGGCTGCCGGAACTCCGAAGCCGCCAGGTCCAAGCCGATGGACACCCCGTCCGCGCCCGCCTTGTATCCGGCGTCGCCGATGGCCTCCACCAGGAGGTGCAGAACTTCTTCCGGTTCGCTCACCTCAGGCGCGAAGCCCCCTTCGTCGCCGAGGCCGGTGGAGAGCTTGCGGCCGGCGAGGATGTGGCGCAGCGCGGCGTAGACCTCGGCCCCCGCTCGTACCGCCTCCGCCATCGTCGCAGCGCCGAGGGGCGCGACCATGAACTCCTGGAAATCTAGGTCGTTGGGGGCGTGCACACCGCCGTTGAGCACGTTGAAGTGCGGTACCGGCAGGGACGCGACGACGCCCTCCGGGGTGAGCCAGCGCCACAGCGGCGTATCGGCCGACGCGGCCAGCGCGCGCGCCAGCGCCATCGACACGCCGACGAGCGCGTTCGCGCCGAGCCTGCTCTTGTTCGGCGTGCCGTCGAGGCTGATCATCGCCTGATCCGCCTCCGCTAGAGAGTCCCAGGAGCGGCCGCGGAGCAGGTCGGCGATCGCGCCGTTGACGTTCGCGACCGCGTTGAGGACCCCGCTGCCGCCGAACCGGGACGAGTCGCCGTCGCGCAGTTCAACTGCTTCCCGCGACCCGGTTGAGGCGCCAGAGGGAACGCCGGCCCGCGCCGATGTCCCGTCGCCCAGCTGCACCGTCACCGCAAGAGTCGGGCGTGCCCGCGAATCCAGGATCTCCAGCGCGGTCAGGTCAGACACGTTGAATTCCATCGCCGTATCCCTCGTCTCGTTGTCGCGCCGACGACCGGGTCGTCGGCGCAGTGGCTCGCGCCTGCCGGTCGGCAGGACTGTGCGTCCCAGTCCAGAGCCCATGCCTGCGCCGCCCCTCGCGGGTAGGGTCCAACGGCCCATCCCTGGTGGCCTTACGGCCCCAGAGGGTCGACTTAGCCCCTTCGCTGAGAACGGAGCCGCTCTCGCCTGGGGCGCGGCTCGGGGAAGAGCGCCCCGGCTGCGCGGGGACTTCGGGCCAGGCGGGGCCGAAGGTCCCAGCGACAGGTGACCAACGCCGCTAGCCCTTGGTGGGCGGCGGAACGAGGCTGCTGACAACACGAGGGAGGAAGCACATGGCTACGAGGGTTGGGATCAACGGCTTCGGCCGGATCGGGCGGGTTTTGACCAGGCTTGCGGCGGAACGCGCGGACCTCGAAGTGGTGGGCGTCAACGACATCGCCGACGCCAGGGCGCTGGCGAACCTGCTGGAATTCGACTCCACCTACGGGCGGTTCAGCCAGCCGGTGGAATTCGACGATCACGCGCTGATCGTCGGCGGCAGGCGGATCCCGGTGCTGTCGGAGCGGGATCCGGCCGCGATCGACTGGGGCGCCCTCGGGGCGGACATCGTCGTGGAGTCCACCGGCAAGTTCCGCACCCACGAGGCGGCCGCCCTGCACCTCAAGGGCGGAGCGCGGAAGGTCCTGATCTCCGCTCCGGGCAAGGGCGCTGACGTCACGATCGTGCTTGGCGTCAACTCCGGCGGCTACGACCGGCTCAGGCATCACGTGATCTCGAACGCGTCGTGCACCACGAACTGCGTGGCACCGATGGCCAAGGTGCTGCACGACGCGTTCGGCCTCGAGCGCGGGTTCATGACCACCATTCATGCCTACACCGGGGACCAGATGCTGATCGACGGGCCGCATAAGGACCTGCGGCGCGCCCGGTCGGCTGCGGTGAACATCGTCCCGACCACGACCGGCGCGGCCCGTGCGACCGGGGAGGTCATCCCCGCGCTGGCGGGGAAGCTGGATGGCGTCGCGGTCCGCGTCCCAGTGCCGGACGGGTCGCTGACCGACCTCGCCGCGGTCGTCGGCAGCCCGGTGACCGCCGAGGCCGTGAACGAGGCGTTCGCGGCGGCAGCCACCGAGGGATCCCTGGCTGGCCTGCTGCGCTACAGCACCGATCCGATCGTGTCCAGGGACGTCATCGGCGACCCAGCGTCGTGCGTATTCGACGCACCGCTGACCCAGGCGTCTGGCACGCTGGTCAAGGTGTTCGGCTGGTACGACAACGAATGGGGTTACACCGCCCGCCTCGCCGACCTGGCCGTCCTCGTAGGCAGCCAGCTGTAGGCATCCGCCGACCTGGGGCGGCCCGGTCCTTTACCCGGGCGATCAGGAACTGGCTGATATGGCCCGCGAGCGGGCCCACCATGCCCGCTGTCCCGTCGTCGTCATCCCGGCCGAGGACGTCCGACAGCGCAAGAACAGGGGGTCAAAGCCATGAGCTCCACCGTCAAGGACATCATGAGCAGCCACGTGATCGCCGTCAGGCTCTCCGCCTCGTACAAGGACATGGCCGCCATGCTGCACGAGCAGCGGATCAGCGCGTTCCCGGTGATCGACGACGACAACAAGGTTATCGGGATCGTGTCCGAGGCCGACCTGCTGACCAAGGAGGCCGTCAACGGCACCATGCCCGGGTCAGTCGATGGCATACTGCGGCGACACGAGTACACCAGGGCAAGCGCTCTCACCGCGGCCGAGCTGATGACAAAGCCACCGGTAACGATCGGTCCCGACGAGCCGGTCACCCAGGCGGCCCGCCTGATGTACTCCCGGCGGGTCAAGCGGCTCCCGGTCATCAGCGACGACGGGACGCTGATTGGCATCGTCAGCCGCGCCGACGTGCTGAGCGTGTACAGCAGGCCCGACGCGGACATACACCGCGAGATCACCCAGGATGAGATCATGGGCGAGTTCCTGTGCGACCCGGACCGCTTCACCGTCACCGTCACCGACGGTATCGTCACCATCGGGGGAACACCTGAGAGCACGATACTCGGCCGCGGCATCATCGAGGCCGCCCGGCACGTTGAGGGCGTCGTCGCCGTGCGCGATCGGCTCAGCTACCTGCAGGACACCCCGTGCCGCCCCACGACACTCGGCTGACAACGCCGGGCTTTCGGGGGGCGGCAGTGATGATCACCGCCGCTCCTTCGCACCGGGCAGCGACGGAGAGGTGACGGAGATGACCTCGCACGCGCCTGCCTATTTCCGGGCGGTAGCGATCGACTACGACGGGACCCTGGCTGACGGCCAGGTCAAGCCGGACACGCTCGCGGCGCTGGCCGAGGCTCGTGCCCGGCAGATCCGGGTGGTCGTGGTCACCGGGCGCATTATGAGCGAGTTGCAGGCTGTGTTCCCTGATGCCTGGGACCATGTGGACGCGATCGTGGCGGAAAACGGCGCCGTGCTTGCCACCCGGGCCGGCGTCCGGCTGCTGGCCGCCCCGATCGGGTGCCCGGTGAGCGCCGGGCTGCACGCGCGAGGGGTCGCCCACCGCCGTGGTCAGGTGCTGGTCGCCTGCGCCGCGGCAGACGAGCCGGCCGCCTCCGAGGTGATCCGCGAGCTGGGCCTGGATTGCCGCCTCGTGCGCAACCGCGGCGAGCTGATGATCTTGCCTGCCGGTGTTACCAAAGGCGCGGGCCTGACCGAGGCACTGGCTGACATGGGCTTGTCGCGGCACAACGCGATCGGGGTCGGCGACGCCGAGAACGACCACAGCCTGCTCGAAGCGTGCGAGGTCGGGGTTGCCGTTGCCAACGCGGTCGATGCTATCCGCACGCGTGCGGACGTGGTGTTGTCGTTGCCGGATGGCCAGGGCGTGGCCGAACTGCTCCGCGGGCCGCTGCTGGCCGGGCGCGGGCCTGTGCACTCGCGTCGCAGGCAGCTCGCGCTGGGGACGGACGACGTCGGCCGCAGGGTGCTCCTGCCGGCATCTCAGCTCAACATCGCCATCTACGGCGGCACCGGAGACGGCAAGTCATACCTGGCCGGGCTGATTCTGGAACAGCTCGTGCAACTCGGTTACTCCCTGATCGTCTTCGATCCTGAAGGCGACCATCGGGGGCTAGGCAGGCTGCACGGAGTATTCGTTACCGGAGGGCAGGAGGACCACCTGGCCGATCCCAGCGACGTAGTGCGCCTGCTTCGCAACGGCTACTCCTCCGCAGTCGTCGACGTGTCCCACCTCGACGCCGACGCCCAGGCCAGCTACTCGGCCCGCCTGGCGGTCGAAATCGAAGCGAACCGGGTCGCGACCGGGCTGCCGCAGTGGGTCGCCCTCGACGAAGCGCACGGGCCTGTCGGCCCGACCGCCGCCGCGCACAGCATGTTCAATCCCGCCGCGAAGGGCTACCTGCTCATCACCTGGAAGCCCGGCGAACTGTCAGCCGATGTGCACGCCTGCCTCGACGCCGTCCTCGCCCTCGGCTCGCCTTGCCCCGGCCGCGAACTCGTCGATCTCACCGCCGCGGTTGCGGGCACGCCCCGCGCCGACGTCGCCAGGCTCCTCGACGGGCCGCCCGGACGGGCAGTGCTGGCCTGGCGGCAGCATCCCGGCCAGCCGACGGCCTTCACCGTGGGGGCCAGGTCAACCGCTCACCTGCGACACGAACATAAATACGACCAGGTGGGAGTCGAGCCCGCCCACAGGTTCTGCTTCCGGACCGAGCCAGGCACCCTCACTAGCGTCGTCGCCGCCAACCTGGCCGACTTGGAAGCCGAGCTCGCCAGCTGCGACGAGGGGGTCCTGCGGCACCACTGCCCCGGCCATGACTTCTCCCGCTGGGTAGCCGACGTCTTCCATGATGGACCGCTCGCCGCCAACCTTGCCACGGCCGAAGCCTCGGTGTCGCGCCGGGACCCCGCCGCAGTCGTCGAACAGGCCCGCCTCGCGCTGATCGCCGCGCTCCAAGATCGGCGCCCCCGCTAAACCTGCCGGCATGAACAGCAGGCCTGCCTAGTCCGCCCGCCGGATGATCGCGGATGTGTCGCCTAGCCGCTGCACCGGGCGGTCCAGGTGAGGCAGGTGCCTCCGCCGGCGGGAGTGGTGATCTCGAGGGTCCCGCCGTTGTTCTCCGCGCGGCGGCGCATGCTGGCCAGGCCGCTGGACCTGGCGGGGGTGCCGAGGCCGCGGCCGTTGTCGGTGATGTCGAGCGTGATCAGCCCATCCCGGCGCTGGAGGGCGATGGTGACGGCGGTGGCGCCGGCGTGCCTGGCGCAGTTGGACAGGGCCTCGCGGGTGACGGCCAGGATGTCGTCGGCCAGCGCCTCGTCCAGGTCCGGGCCGGGCGGCATGGTGAAGCTGACGGCGGCGGCGAAGCCGAGCTGCGGGGCGTGATCGTCGATGATCTCCATCACCCGGGCCTGCAGGCTGGCGGGAGGCCGCAGCGGCTGCTGGAGCCCGAAGATGCTGGCGCGGATCTTCTTGATGACCTCATCGAGGGTCTCGATGTAGCCGTTGACCCGCTCGGCGGTGGCGCGGTCGCTGCGGGCGGCGTGGCCCTGGAGTTTCATGCCGAGGGCGAACAGCTCCTGGATGACGTGGTCGTGCAGGTCTCCCGCGATCCGCTCGTGGTCTTCGGCCTGGGCCAGCAGAACCTGATCGGCCCGGGCCTGGGCGAGCTCCATGGCCACGGCGGCATGGGCGGCGAACGAGGCGGCCATCCCTAGGTCCGCCTCGGTGTAGCCCGGGCGCGCCGCCTCCCGTCCGAGCAGCAGCGCGCCGAGGGTCCGCTCGCCCGCCGTCAGCGGGACGACCATCAGCGGGCCGATCGCCGCGCCGAGGGCCGCGGCAGCCGTCTCGAGCCGGTCGCCGGTGACCAGACTCGGCTTGCCGCTCAGGATCGCCTCTCCGGCCAGGGAGCCTGCGATCGGCGCGGTCCGGCTCGTCAGCCCTGCCGCCGACGGGCCGACGACGGCCGTCACGATCACCTCGCCCGCGTCATCGGGCACCGCCAGGACGGCGAAGTCCGCGTCGGAGGCGTCTGCCGCGTACTCGGTGATCAGCGCATGCGGCTGGTCCCGGTTGTCAGCCAGTAGCGCCGGCGTCAGCTGGGCGGAGGCGTCGAGCCAGCGGCGGCGCTGCTCCGACTCCGCATACCGTCGCGCGTTCGCGATCGCCGCGCCCGCGGCGGCCGCGAGCGCGATCGCCAGCTGCTCGTCGTCGGCGGTGAACTCCCCGCCCGCGATCCGCTCGGTGAGGTACAGGTTGCCGAAGACCTCCTCCCCGATCCGGACCGGGACGCCGACGAAGCTGCCCATCGGGGGGTGCCCGGGCGGGAACCCCGCCGCCGCGGGATGATCGCTGAGGCTGGCCAGCCGGATCGGGTCCGGGTGGCTGATCAGCAGGCCCAAGATCCCCCGGCCGCGCGGCAGCCCGCCGATTTTCTTCACCAGGGCGTCGTCCATGCCTTCGTGCACGAACTGCTCGAGCTCCCCGTCACGGCCGATCACGCCCAGCGCCGCGTACCGGGCGCCGAGCAGATCCCGGGCGGCGCTGACGATCTGCCGCAGCACCACCGGCAGGCTCAGGTCCCCGGCCACCAGCGCATTGGCGCGCAGCAGCCCGCGCAGCCGCCCCTGCGCGGCCAGGACGTCGCCCGCCCGCTCCACCAGCTGCACCAGCAGCTGCTCCAGCTCCAACTGCGGCACATCGGGGAAGCCCAGGCCGCCAGCCGCGTCCGCGGCGCTCGCCCCGGCCGACGCACCATGCTCACCCGACATTGCGGTCATCGCTCCTCTCCGGGCGGCACAGGGCATGCTCAGCATGCGTGCCACCGGGGCTGGCGACCTTTCCCGGTGGGAAACATCGGGTTGGCGCCGCACTCGCGAAGAAGATCTAGCTGCTCGCTCACGACCACTGCCCACATCGTTGGGCCGCGGCCGGTGAACGCACGATTCCATGCTAGCCGGGCCGCTTTCGTCAATTAACGCCTGATCCCCCACCCGGTGCAAGGCCACGAGCGGGAAGCCGCATAATCGCCCCGCTCACGGCAGCGCGAGGGTGCCGGTCCCGCCTGGGACTCCCGGCGGACGACCTGGTCAAACCGGTCGCGCTCGGCGGCAAAGGTCGTGGGATCTCGGGACGTTCAGCCGACCGGGACGTGCGGACTGGGGCGATCGGGCAGCAGCGCGTCCGGCGGTCTTCCCGCCGGTCCCAGGAGTTCGGTTACCTTGGCGTTGGCGGCGGCGGGGGCCTGACGCGAGACGCGATAGTGGTGGCCGCACAGCAGCAGTTCGGTGCGGTGCGGACGAGCGGCAGTCGCGGGCATGATCACCCGTACAACCGGGTTGGCGGGGCAGCAGCAGGCCGGGCCGGGCACGGCCACGCCTCCGGCCCCGATTGTGTCGTCGTGCAGTAGGCGGGCTGAGGCGCGCCCCTGACCTGCCGGGTGCAGGGATCTCGCGTTCATGTCCCCATCCTCGCCGGGACTCCGCAGTGCCTGAAGGGGCGAACTCGCCCAAGCGAGGGACGAATGTCCCGGACCTCGGTCACGCGCTCCTCGCCTGAGGCGACGGTCTCGGCCCGGCACCGGGGCTGGACACTCCGGCCAGCCGCGGCGCGTGACATCGGCCCGAAGGTCCCGTCGCTTGCGGACCTCTGCCCCTGAGATCGCCGGCCGCACTCCGGTGAACTGGTGCTGAAAGCGATGCGAACCCGCAGGGAGAAATCATGACAACCAAGCCCATCGTGGTCGGCACTGACGGCTCGGAGCACTCCGCGCGGACGGTCGAGTGGGCCGCCAGGGAGGCCGTGCTCCGGAGCGCTCCCCTGCGCATTGTCGCGGCGCCGGAGATACTGCCGAGAATGAGCGCGACACCGATGGCCGCAGGCATCGGCACCGTCGCCACCAGCCTTCTCCGTGAGCGTGACCAGGCGCTCGCCGCAGCCGCCCTGGTGGCCGCTGCTGCGGCCCCTGGCCTGCTGATAGACACCGACCCAGTGGACGGCCCCCCGGCCCAGGCGGTCACCGCCAGCGGCTCAGGGGCGCTGCTGCTCGTCGTCGGATCACATGGCAGTGGGGCGTTCCCCGCGATGGTCATCGGGTCGGTGAGCCGCTACGCCGTCGTGCACGCCTCCTGCCCGGTCGTAGTAGTACGAGACGAGGCAACGGTCACCCGTCGCCTGATTGTGGTCGGCATACGGAATCCGCTGGACTGCGGAGCCGCCCTCGGGTTCGCCTTCGAGGAGGCCCGCCTGCGCCAGGCGGCCCTGCTGGCCGTCCATGCGTCGCCGACCGGGGATCCGGCCGGCGCCGAGCGGACCGCCGTGGAACTCGATGAGCTGCTCGACGACTGGCGGAGCAAGTTTCCCGACGTCGACGCGAGCCGCGACGTCGTCATCGGTCACCCGGGAGAGGCGCTCGCCGACCTGTCGGCAAGGGCCAGCCTGGTGGTGCTTGGCAGGCACGACGCGAACGGCCGGCCGGGGCCGGCCCGGGTCATCCACGCGGCGGTAAGCCACGCCCACGGCCCCGTGGTCATAGTTCCGCCGCAGGGCTCCTGATTGATCGCAGGCCCTTTCCGCCAGTGAGCTGACTCGCGGCTCCGGCCGCTTTCTAACGGCGGCCCCAGTTCTTTCCCACAATTTCGCGACGGGGCGGATGGCACTCTGTCGTCACCGTCGAAGGACAGTTGGCATTACCCACCGAGGGCCGGTCGCCAGAAAGGCCGCCTCATTCGTGTGGCTGCGGGTCCGCGAAAATGCGGGCCGAGAGGGCGGCGGCCTGCGCGCGGCGTTCCATGCCCAGTTTGGCGTAGAGCGCGGACACGTAATTCTTCACCGTCTTCTCGGCCAGGAACAGCCGCTCGCCGATCTGCCGGTTGGTTAGCCCTTCGCCGATCAGCTCCAGGATCTTGCGCTCCTGCTCGGTCAGTCCTGCCAGCGGATCGTGCTTCGCCTGCTTGTCCCGCAGCCTGGCCATCAGCTGGCCTGCCGCCATCGGGTCCAGCATCGACTGGCCGGCCGCGAGCGTGCGCACCGCCTTGACCAGGTCGAGGCCGCGGATCTGCTTCAACATGTATCCGGCGGCGCCCGCCATGACCGCGTCGAGCAGCGCTTCCTCGTCGCTGAAAGACGTGAGCATCAGGCACGCCACTTCCGGCATCCGCGAGCGGATGTCCCGGCAGACCGTCACCCCGTCCCCGTCTGGCAGCCGCACGTCGAGAATCGCCACGTCGGGGCGGAGCGCCGGGATGCGGGCAAGCGCTGAGGCCGCGGTGCCAGCCTCGCCGACTACCACGATGCCCGAGTCGGTCTCCAGCAGGTCACGGACCCCGGCCCGGACGATCTCATGGTCATCGAGCAAGAACACCGCGATTGGCTTGGCTGCCTCGCCATCCGGCTCTGCATCGCCTGCTGGGCTCTCCACGGTGACCCTGCCTCTTCCTGTAGCCCGAGATCGTTCTTCCGGACGTGGCCATGTCCCACGTCCCACTCTAGGCTCCCCCGGTGCCGCATCACAGGCCAAGGTCAGGCGAATGAGGTCGAATGACACCGACCCCTTGTGCACGCGGGAATAGGCATCAGTGTGCGGTGGGGAGACAGCCGGGACCGTTCGAAATGATGGGGTTGAGCCTTTGGTCTTCTGGTGCTTTTTATGAGCGCCAGATGACGACCAGGGCGCAGTCGTCGCCGCTGTTGACGGTGCGCTGCATGGTCGTCACCAGGTCCGGCGCGCCGGACCTGAACCCGTCGATGACCAGTCGCTGAGCCTCGCCGAGGAGGCGCTGGATGCCCTCGTCGATGTCGCGGGTCGGTGCCTCGACCAGGCCGTCGGTGTACAGCATGATCGCGTCGCCGCGGCGCAGCACCCCCTCGTCGGGCACATCGGGGACGGCCGCCAGGTCGGCCACGACGCCGAGGACTATGCCGCGGGCGCTGCTCGTGCGCCACTCGCCGGTGTTGGCGTCGAACCTGGCGGCGGGCGGGTGGCCCGCCGAGTAGAGCGTGTACTCCCCCGAGGCGAGGTCGATCGACAGGTGGACCGCGGTCACGAACCCTTCGTCGGTGCTCCCCCGGCGCAGGTAGGCGTTGGCGGCGGGCAGGAACTGCTCCGGCGGGACCGAGCCGATCACCCCGCCGAACGCGCCGGACAGCAGCAGCGCGCGGGTAGCGGCGTCCATCCCCTTGCCCGACACGTCGACCAGCGCCACCTCGAGCGACTTGCCGTCGCTATAGGAGACGACGAAGTCGCCGCCGAACGAGGACCCGCCGGCCGGGCGGAGCACCACCGTCGACCCCCAGCCCTCGCCGAGCTCGGGCAGCGTGCCCTGGGCGCGGATGCGGTCCCGCAGCTCGATCATCATCCGGTCAGCGCGCATGCCCCTGGTGCCGAGCTTGCCCCTGGTGTTGGAGAGCACGTCGGCGAAGTACGCGACGGCCGCGACCGTGAGCACGATGCCGGGCCCGGCCCGGTTCTCCACCACGTCGTAGATCAGGCCACCCGCCACCACCGCGATGAGGACGCGCAGCGCCCGCGGCCACAGCAGCAGGCCGCCCGCCAGCAGCGGCAGGATCATCTCGCCGGGCGAGAACCACCGGTCGGTCAGCTGCACCGAGAGCACCGCGATGGCGATCGCGAGCGCGGTCAGGCCGGCCGCGACCCGGCGGTTCCTGGTGATGAACTGCCGTCGGGCCAGGCCGTCAAGCCAGGCGCCAGCACGCTGCAGCCAGCGCACGGGGCCGCGCGCCGTCCACATGGGTGCCGGATCTCTCATAACCAGCGCAGATTATCCGCACATCGATGGTCTCGCACGCCGTCCACGCTCCTTCTCCCCCAGGGTTGCGTCCGGTCCGCGAAGGCTCTGGAAGGCTCGGGAGCGAGAAAAAGTTCGCGTCCGGCACACGTAAGGGGATAAGAACTCCATCATGGCAGACCAGTTCTCGATCCGCCCTATCCAAGACGACGAGTATGCGGCGTTTCGCCGGGTTCAGCAGCACGCGTTTCACGCGGGCCCGGCCCGGCCCGCCAGCCTGCCCCGGGTGCGCAGGCAGTTCGAGCGGGACCGGTCGCTGGGGGCGTTCGACCCGGCGCCGTCGGCCGAGCCCGGCCCGTTCGGCACGACCGGGATCTACAGCCTGCGGATGGCGGTGCCGGGCGCGGTCATCCCGGTGGCGGGCGTCACGATGGTCTCCGTTCTTCCCACCCACCGCAGACGGGGCATCCTCCGCTCGCTGATGCGCAGGCAGCTGGCCGACATCGCCGAGCGGGGCGAGGAGCCGATCGCGGCCCTGTGGGCGTCGGAGACGCCGCTGTACGGCCGGTACGGGTACGGCCGGGCGTCCACCCACGCGTCGTTCGAGTTCGGCCGGAACGAGGGCGCGCTCAGCCCGGCCGCCCCGGTCGACCCGGCCATCACCCTGCGGCTGGCCGAGCCGGCCGACGTCACGGCCGATCTGGCCAAGGTCTACGACGCGGTGCTGGCCGGCCAGCCCGGGTTCTTCGCGCGCGACCGCGACTGGTGGGACCGGGTGCTCGACGACCCCGAGGAAGAGCGGCACGGGGCGAGCCCGCTGCGCTGCCTGCTGGCGGCCGACGGCGATGGCGTCCGCGGGTACGCGCTCTACCGGAGCATGCAACGGTGGGGGGAGGGGACCTTCCTCCCCGACTCCTCGATCGGGGTGTGGGAGCTGGTGACGGCCGACCCGGCCGCGGGGGCGGCGCTCTGGCGCGACCTGCTCAGCCGGGACCTGGTGACGCGGGTGCGGGCCGACCTCCGGCCAGCCGATGACCCGCTCCTTTATCAGCTGCTCGACCCGCGCCGGGCCCGGCCGCGGGTGGCCGACAACCTGTGGGTGCGGGTGATCGACCTGCCGGCCGCGTTCGCCGCCCGCGCGTACGCCGCCCCGGTCGACGTGGTGCTCGAGGTCACCGACGAGCTGCTGCCGGGCAACGCCGGGCGCTGGCGGCTGCGGGCGGGCGACGGCGGGGCCGAGTGCGGGCGGACCGACGACCCGGCCGACATCGCGCTCGACGTCAGGGAGCTCGGCGCGGTCTACCTCGGCGGCACCAGGCTCGGCGCGCTGGCGGCGGCGGGCCTGGTCAGCGAGCTCAGGCCGGGCGCGGTGAGCGGCCTGTCGGCCGCCCTGACCTGGGACCCGGCCCCGTGGTGCCCCCGCATCTTCTGACCCTTCCCTCGGTACGGCGCTCGCCCGCGCCCGCCCCGACCAGCGTCGGTGGTTGCGGCAACGAGCCGGTAATAGCCGTATCGCTGCCACAACCATCCGGGGCTGGCGGGGTCTTCCGGGGCGGAAATCGGGTCAGAATGGAGGGGTGGCAGGCATGAGGATCACGCTGTCGGGGGCGATGCGGGCGCGCGACGTGTCCAGGCCGCGGGACGAGCAGCTCGCGGCGGCGGCCGAACGCGAGGCGAAGGCCGCCCGGCCGGGCCGGCCGGGCGGCGCGGGCGGGCCCCGCGGATCGGGGGGCGCGCCGGCGACCGAAGCTGATCCGGTCACGGCCGGAATCGCGTCTTCCCGGGGAACCGCGTGTGACGAGGACGACATCGCCGCGCCGGCCCCGCCCGCTGCCGGCGGCGAC
>Ga0335075_10008989_pt1 | contig 15283 bp, 16 predicted proteins | sample Lox_Sample_24_FD_206723 | JGI IMG/M metagenome (GOLD analysis project Ga0335075, IMG submission 206723) | Soil microbial communities from Loxahatchee National Wildlife Refuge, Florida, United States - Lox_Sample_2.4 | ecosystem: Environmental > Terrestrial > Soil > Wetlands | place: USA... | reverse complement strand
CCCACTGCACGACATACTCGACCGACTGGCAGACCTTGTCCCAGGTGCTGCGAAACGACACCGCGGTCTCCTGCCACGACAGCTTCCTTGCCCAGTGCGCCAGGAACAGCATGTAGGCCTTGGTCAGCTGGTGTTTGCCGATACCCCAGGGGACCACTTCCACCCGCACCCCGCAGGCCCGGCAATCCACCCGTCGCATGCAATAGAGGAACACCACCATGCAGCCCCACAGCGGCACGAATTCGAACCGGCGCAGGCTCAGGTGATCATAGGCCGTTGCCGGCTGATGGCAGCCCGAGCACACCGGCCTTGAGCCGCGGCGGGGCCGAATGGTGATCTCGATGCTCCGGCTCTCGGCGCAGTGTCGCGCCTTCTGGTAAACGAAACCGGGGAAGTGCTGGTAGTGGTTCAGCAGGGAGATCAGCCGCATGGCAGCACCAACCAAAGCAGTTGCCGGCAAGCGTGACAGCCTACCAGCGCAACCGGCTGCCGCCGACTCCTTGCAGACTTACTGTCCGGACCTCGATCAGTGGCCTCGCAGTTGGGCGTATGAGGCGCGCGACACGGCACCCGGCCGGCGGATGGTGGAATGCTTCAAGCCGTTCCTGCGCCAGTTGCTGGCCTTGCAGCTGTCGCGCCAGACCCGGCGCCGACACCGCGACAACATCTGGGCTCTCGGCGGTGAGATCATCAGTCGATTGCAGATCGATAGCGACCTCCGCGGGTGGCCAATCGAGCAGGTCGTTCTCACCCTTATCGGCGACGAGGGTGGGCCGCTGCTCTCCCATGGCCAATCTGAAGCCGAGCAGCGCTCCTTCGACGCGACCTGCCGTAAGTTGTTCCGCTTCCTGACGAAACCCTGAGAGCCGCCGCCGCCACCCTCGAAACTCCGACCACCGAGTTACGTCGTTGACAATGTCCGGCCAGACCGCCCGGCCGCAGTCAAGTCCCACAGCCGCGCAGCGGGGTACCCATGTGTCCGCCGTCGGGCCGCCCAGGGAAGTTCCGACGCAGCGGTGCCGATCCGGCCAATGCGGTAATCTGTCCGCTTCTGCCGATGTGGCGGCTGTGGAGTTGTGGGCAACGCGCTTGCGTTGTCCACAAATCCACAGCCGGGCCGGCTAACCGATGACAGCAGCCTTTGCCAACCAAGCACCCACAGTTTCCGCCGACGAACCAAAACATTGTCGTATACGATGATCAACCTACGCCATCTCTGCTAGCGTCTGCCGGGCGTTGTGACGGCGCCGACGCAACTCCGCACGGCTCCGGATGATAAAATTCCGACTTCCGACCCACAGTATTACAAAATCATCGCATCGAGGCGGCACTCCCGGGTCTTCGCTTGATCGTTCGCGCTCGCCAGCCCCGCAGCGCCGGAAACCCGCGACCAGTCTCTGGAAACGTTTCAACCCCCAATGTCTGGACAACTCCCCCTTGATCAAAGCCATACCTCTGCTCCTCTTCTCTCGACGTGCCCGGAGAAATCGGGGGCAGCTCATTCTGCACTGCTAAATAATGGCGTTTTGGACAGTGTCAGGCCTCAAACAGAACAAGGGTTTGTGGCGTTGGTTTCAAAGGACGCGCCGTGACGCGTTTGAAGCCGGCGTCTTGTGCGATTTCAGTAATGTCGTTCAAGGTGTACGCGTCGCCTTTCGGAGTGGTGGCGAGCATCCAGAATGCGAACATTGCCTGCATCGGAGGGGAAACACGATCCTCATTTGGTATGAAGTCTATGGCGCAAGCCCTCCCCTTCGGTGCCAAGCTCGCCCTGGTCTTTTGCAAGAGCGTGCTGCAGTCCTCTCGGCCGAAGTGGTGCAAGAAGTTGGCCAAGAGTACCAAGTCGAACCCCCGGCCCCACTCCGCCTCAAAAGCACTTCCTGCGACCGTACGGAACCGGTTGCCTACTCCTGCATCATCGGCATTTCGGCGCGCCAATGTAAGAACCTCAGGCCAGTCAACTGCTGTGACGTTCGCCTCCGGCAGCCTTCTTGCTAACTCGATCCCATAGAGTCCGTGCCCAGCCGCCACATCGAGTACCTTACCTGGACGGTCGCCAAGCCTCGCCAGACAGGCGGCGGCTCGCTTCGCAGTCACTGAAGCTATTGGGGTCATCGCTTCCGCAAATCGAACCCAGATCGAATGGTTCGGGGCCAGATGAGCGAGGCCATCCGAACCGCCACGCCGCACGTAGGAGGCTGGATCGGTCAGGACTAGGCCCAGCGTTTCAGGCGCAGCAAAGAACTCCACCGCGCTCGCAATCCAGGCCGGTGAGGCTTTATCGAGATATCTTCTGGCGATCGCTTCTACTCTGTAAACGCATCCGCTCTTTTCAAGCAAGCCGATGACAGTCAGGAAGTCGCACAAGATGCGCACTCCGCGTCCGGAGGCACCGGTTTTTTCGGCCAATTCATCGCTGGTTGCAGCGCCCGCTCCGATCAAGGTAAATATGTTGAGGCGGACGGCGGCGAGGAGTGCCGCCGTTCGTTGGTAGGCCAGCGCAGTTTCATAGGCCGGATTGTCCCATGTATCCATTGCTCGCTCTAATGTCCCGGTGCGGATTGCATCAGCAGCTCGGCAACCTTCACTCACATTGCGGCAATGCTTCGCGAACCATCAGGCGCAGCTCATTCACGATTCGCTCTCTCCGAAACATGTTGAAGTCTGCTCCTCAATCGGAGCGAAAAGTCAGCGGCACGCTTGGTCACCCAGTCGTAGTGATTTCCTGGAACCTCGATTATCTCTAAGTCACGACTTACGTCCCGCCATGGCGTCGCATCGAATTCGGATGAAAACACGAGGAGAGGTGCCGCCAGCGGCTCTGGCGAATAAGTCGCCAAGCATTCGCCGTACCATTCCCATGTGGGATCGGGCGAAGCCTCCGTGGGTTGAATCGGCCAATCATTTGCCGTCTCGGCAGGATTGTGGTCCCCACTGTTAGAAACAAAGTCTCGTCCTATAGCTCGCCGAGCAATAAGCGCTCCAGCACCGAGCGAGCTCCGCATCCTCCTCCAGCGTTTTTCTGGGCCAGCCGATTCGTTTGTTGGCAGGCGAGCCCGTAATGGCTCGCCTGCCCGGAACAGGGGAGGATCGATCATCACGACGACCTCCACGCGGTGGCCGCCGAAGATCAAGAGTCGCGCGGTCTCGAAGGCAACGATTCCCCCAACACAATGACCGACCAAGCGAAACGGTCCATTCGGCTGAGCTTCCAGTATCGTCGACAATCGGTCAATAGCCATGGCAGGAATGGATGACGGGAGAGGCCCATTCCCTACTCGATGAGGCGCAATCGCTATGAGCGGCTGGCTTGGCCCGAGTTTTTGAGCTAGATATTTGAGATAAAATCCGCCGGAGGTCCAATCGCCGTGAAAGAACAATAGTGGGGCAGTGCTCTCGAACGCCGCGCCGATCCTCACGGCAGACTTTCGCTGCAGATCTTGCGTCTGACTGAGCCTTTCGGCGACTCCTCGGATTGTCGCGGTTTCGAACAGCAAGGACTCGGGGATTGTATATCCGGCGAGCCGCCGCAGCTCCAACATCAGTTCTGTTGCAAGTAGTGAGTCGCCACCCACGTCGAAGAAATCGTCGTCGATCGATACAGTATCCGTCTGAAGCAGCTTTCTCCAGATTCGTAACAGATCGCCTTGAAGGCGAGAGATCGAGTTTACGACGGCGTCTGCGGTCATTTTGAGAACTCCCGCAATCGCTTCCGTTGCACCTTTCCCGTCGCGCCCTTTGGCAGACCATCAACGAATACGATGCGACGAGGAATCTTGAACTGTGCCAAGCTCGAGAGGAGAAACTTGCGCAGGTCGAGCGACGTCACGGTAGCTCCCCCCCTCAGGACCACAGCGGCCGCAACGTCCTCGCCCAGGCGCGGGTGCGGCACGGCAAATGCGGCCGCTTCCGCGACTTCCGGATGTCGCAGCAGAGCTTGATCGACTTCTACCGGCGAGATCTTCTCGCCACCTCGGTTGATTAGTTCTTTCTCGCGACCATGCAGCGTAAGGAAGCCGTCGGCGTCAATGCTACCCACGTCGCCGGTTCGGAACCAGCCGTCCACAAATGCAAGACGGTTGAGCTCGGGGGCGTCAAGATAGCCGGACGTCACGGTTAGTCCTCCAACGAGGATTTCGCCTTGCTGACCCGCCGGAAGCTCCTGGCCATCGTCCCCTACGATCTTGATCGTGCCCTCGGGAGGGATGCCGCAGGTGCCGGCCCTGTACGGCTTAGGTGGAGGGAGGTTTGCCGAAATTTGCGCGGCTTCGCTGGAGCCGTAGTGCTCAAGGACTGGCACGCCAAGCGCAGTCGCGAGGGCTTCGCGCACATCCCACAAGAGGGGTGCCCCTCCCGAGACGATAAATCGTAAACTGTGAAGTGACCGAGCGTCAGGCAGCGACTCCGTCTTGTCGAGCATATATCGGTGCAATGTGGGTGCGGCCGAGTACCATGTAGGCCTGAGGCGAGTGAGCCACTCATGAACGTCCAGCGTCGAGACACTGGCGGGAAACGCGACGCTGCCTCCTGTGATCAGAGGGATAAAGACGGTTACCTTGAGGCCATGCGAATAACAAACCGGGCTGACGCTCAGGCAGCGATCCGTAGGCCCAAGATCAAACCACGATTGAACCCTCGCTGCTGCAGCGAGCATATTGCAATGACTAAACGGAATCAGCTTGGGGTCACCCGTGGTGCCCGAGGTTTGCAGGATGAAGGCGGGCGCGGCGGTCTCGGGGCCTTCGGGCGCGGCCGAGGGACAAACCGTCGGCACCCTCAACTCCAGACCAATTTTGGTTGGGGTTTTGAGGCTCGCCTCGATGATTGCCACGCCGCGGTGTTCCGCCACGCTGCGTGCCACCGAGCGACACTCTCCAGGCACGATGATCGCACGGGGCCGGAGAAGCTCCAGCCGTCGGTCAATCTCTGGCGCAGTCAATTGCGTGTCGATCGGAACGGCAACGGCCGCACTGGCACTCGCGACGATCGCCATAGCGGCTTGGGCGCCGTTCGGGAGCGCCACGGCGATGCGGGCGGCCCGGTCGAAGCCGCCCTGACGAAGCTCTGTCGCCACCCGCTCTAGGTAATCCCGCAGTGCGCCGTAAGACAGAGGTTCGAGGCCCGACGCCACGACAGCAGGAGACTCCGGGCGCAGTTCCGCGTTGCGCGATATCGCTGCGCCGACTGTGGCTGGCTCGGGTACTCCTGTCATTCGATCGCATTCGCTGACGTGCTGCCCAAACATAGACGTCTCCGCCGGGGCCCAATGCTGGTCGGGCGCTTCCCCCGGAATGTCCGACAACATTGTCTCTCCGCACTGACTTGGGCTCTCACTTGTGCTTTCCCCCTCGAGAAGGCGCAGCTATACCCTGCCGCTCGCCAATTTTTGCACAAGCGCTCCATACTGTCATCTGGTACACATCCCTGTGCGGAAGCAATTCGCGATCCTACGGTTGGTCGGCTTGAGCCGGCCTCTAGTCGTCCTCGAATCTGTGCGGGGCCACCTTTTGCCGAAGGGCAAGCCATTATAAGCTGCAGCCATCCGTCCTAGTGGACCGTACCCGGTTTCCTGGACACAAGACACGACTATGTGACCGTCTTGAGATTGGCGTGGTTCCAGGCAGCTCTGACTGCTGAAGAGCCGTTCTTTTCGAGCAGCCAGGCGGCCTTGTAGTGCGCGATGAAAACGCGCACGGCGGCACGGACCTCCTCGAGGGTGCGGAAGATCCAGGCATGATGGGGTCGATGGCCCCTTGCCGCATCTATGTGCCAAGTTGGGTTGTCGCAACACCGACGGAGAGGAGCCATCCGTCAACCAGATTAGCACCATCGGCCTCGACCTGGCGAAGAAAATCCTTCTGATCCATACGGTTGACGCAGCCCGCGCTGTGGTGCTTCGATCACCGTAGCGCCGCGGCAAGGTACCGGAGTTCTTCGGCAAGCTGCCGTGATCGGTATGGAGACATGTGCGACGGCTCACTACTGGGCGCGCGAACTCGGCAAGCTCGGTCATAAGGTTCGTTTGCGCCGGTTGCCCCCAAACGGCTCTACGACTCCGGGTTGCCACCAACGGATAGGGCTGGTTTCATGGAATTGATGTACCAGTGCAGATAAAGCGATGATCGCCTCTCGCGCGTGAAGGAAGGGGGCCGGAGTTGCAACGGGAAACTGCACCGGCATAATCGAGTCTCCAATTCGTACTGTGCAAAGCAGGACTTTGCCATCCGCAGGAAAGAAAATGCCATCAATCGAATGGAATCGGAGCGTGTGGGGAGCGAGCTATTCTTGGCCCGTCCAAGGCGATGAGTGGTCTGCTGTTTGGGGCGGTGTGGAGACTCATTGGTTTGCCACCATTCTGCCGCGGATCCGAAGATTTCTTCCAACCGGGACCGTACTCGAAATTGCGCCGGGCTATGGAAGATGGACAGGCTATTTGCTGTCTTCGTGTGACAGGTATATTGGGGTCGATTTGGCGGAAGCATGCGTGCTGGGATGCAAGCAGCGCTTCAGCGCCGCAGGGAATTCCGCGTTCTTCTCGAACGACGGCAAATCGCTTCCGATGATTGCTGACAGATCGATCGACTTTGTCTTCAGCTTCGATTCTCTTGTCCATGCTGAGGCGGATGTCATCGATGCTTACATGGCCGAGTTATCGCGCGTGCTGGCGCCTGATGGCATCGCGTTCATTCATCATTCGAATCTGGGTGCTCACTTGCGCGGCCTGTCCGTGGCTCGTTGGCTGGAACGAGCGGTGCGACGGGTGCCGCCTGCGCGCCACCTGCTCATGCACTTGCGAATCGTCGACTGGGATCACGCGCGAGCAAGATCGATGACAGCCGGACGCTTTGCGGAAGCTTGCAGAAATGCCGGCCTTGCCTGCGTTGGGCAAGAAATCATCGACTGGGGTCACATTGGACGAAAGATGATTGACTGTTTGTCTTTGGCAACAAGACTCGGATCTCGGTGGGACAGGCGGAACGTAATAGTCAATAATCCCAATTTCATGGATGAGGCTTTCTCGGCTCGTCGAATTGCGTCAGTGTATAGCTCACTTGGTGCCGATGACAGCAAAGACTAGAGCACCTTTACCGTGGCTGGCGATATCCGTCATGGCCGAGGTAATTGGCGCATTCGGCGGGCGTGAAGCGGTCGAGCAAGCGACCGATGGCGGCCCACAATGTCTGGAGAGTGCGTGGTGCCTATCGAGTGGCAACCCGCCTCTGTTCCTTAGGATGCCCGATGAAGCATTCGATGCGTGAGCGCAGCTTATAGAGCGGTTTGTTGACCGAGTGCTGCAGCTTACGGTTGCGCTTGGTCGGGATCTCGGGTGCGGTGCCGCGATCGCGCAGGTCTTGGCGGATCGCATTGCTGTCGTATCCCCCGTCCGCCAGCATTGCACCAGGATCGCTGTCGCGTTGTTCCATGAGCGCTTCGTAGGCGTGCTGTCATGCGCCTCGCCCTCGGTCAGCACCGGCTGGTGATACCGCCAATCCGGGAGTTCTGGATGCCACAGCGCGCCGAGAGCTGGTCAACCTGACCCTGCGCCAAGTCGCGGGGTCCCCAAGCGCTTACATCATACTCCCCGGACCTCAATCCGATCGAACAGGTCTTTGCCAAGCTTAAGCGACTGCTGCGAGCCGAGCGATGACGCCGTAGATAACGCTTGACAAAGCTGCGTCGCGGGCGAGAAACTACGGATGAATTGCGCAGCGGCGTCTCGGGAGACAGGTGCCTGGTGCCGGAAACTCGCACGCCGGGAGCTGCTCGGCGGGTTGGCCGAAAGCTAGTTCGTAGCGCCACTCCGCCGAAGGGGGCCAACGCCAAGTCTACTTATCCGGCCGATTTCGGGATATGTTGGCACGCCGCCGGAGTGGCACACAGGCCCGAAAGGCGAGGCGCACAAGGGCGGCGGGGTAAGATCCTAATGGCAAGAGTGTCACCGCCTCGGCGAGCATTCCCCTGTGCGCTAGGCGAGCCGCGGTACCGGCGAGCTGTCGACTAAGCAAGGCATCGTTTTCCGGCCTCAGCCGACGCCCACGCCGCACTATCGCTTTACGAATGAATTTACAGTCGTCTAGCTCAAGCTCGTACGGTCTGTAGGCTGCCAGCTCCAACATTTTAGACGCAAGTGCGACTTCGAGATAAGCCACCTCATCCTCATCTAATCCGCAACAGCCCGCCTCAAAGATCTTAGGAAGCGACTGAGCAAGATGATATTGTTGGATTGCTCTCTTTGAAAATGTCAGGTCAGGTCGACGTGCTTTTCGCCGCATTGTAGAAATCCCGGCTAGCTGAGAGCTCAGTGCGCTTATTCGCCCGTTGAGCACCGAGGCGCCTGTAATGCTTAGGGGATGGATCCGGTAGTCACCGAGAATGGCATCCATATTATGAAGTTCGCCAATTTCCTGAAGGCGCCAGTACAAGTCCGTATCCTCCGCGTGATAAACGTGTCTATATCCCTGGACATCTCGGATACAGGATCTTCTTGCAGTCAGGAATGGATGAAGTAGATACGGCTCTCGCGAAGGCACCCATGTCGGATCTGCGGAATTTGGTGACGGCAGGCGAGCTACAACGCCCGTTGGGCGACCGTGCTCATCGATGTGCCTCGCAGCGCAGGAGACAGCGACGCACTTTGGGTGTGCTTCGAGATACGCAATCTGATCAGCAAGCCTACTTGGGTATGCCAGATCATCGGCGTCATGCCTGGCGATGAACTCCGCACTACAGTGGCTGATTCCCAGGTTAAGAGCATCAACGATGCCGCTATTTTTCTTGGTCAACACATGCACCCGCGAGTCAGCCTTTGAGATATCTGCCAGGATCTCAGGCGTCGAGTCAGTCGAGCCGTCATCTATCACGAATATTCTTATATTGTTTACGCTCTGCCGCTGGATACTTTCCATCGCCTGCCGCACGGTTGCGTCCCCGTTAAACACTGGCAGCAGCACATCAACAAGCCCGTCGCTCATCCGATTACCCCACGCCTTCCATGAGATTTGCCCCGCCGCTGATGACTTCGCTCCAGCGAACAGAAACCAGTCAAGACCTCCGAGCCGCCGAGATACCGGTTGACTCGGCAGCCCACTGATCCGGCGAGTGGCCAACAAAGCGGTTGAACCTGGCGACCTATGTGCACGTAGGATCGCTGCGTCGCCGGCGACAGATAGAACCGGTGGCGAGAGGGCTTATCTCGATCACCTGGGATCTCTCGTTTCTGGGGTGGCTCCCAAACCCGGGCAGACGGGAGATCATGCAAGTTTGGGCGCAGATGTTTGTCCTGCCTGTCCTCCAAGCTAACCCTGCCAATGTGCGGCCACTCCAGACGTCAGGCCCGCCACCTGCCGCCCCTTTTCGATGAGATGGCGGAGCTCGCCCAGCAACACGTGATCCATCAACCGTACTGCGCCCAGCCAGGCAGCGAAACCACCAGCAATAGCTGCCATGGTCAACCCGATCGGGATTTGCGGTGACCAGGCGTACACCGTCATCAATGCGAGCGCCGGCGTGCAAGCCGCCATGGTCAAGATCGCGCTGCGCCGGTAAATTGACAGGAAAACAGCTCTCCGCGTGTCCGTCATGCGTTCCATATGCGAACGGTAGAGGGCGACGGAGAACAAAGACTCCGCGATGCGAGCCACGGCAGCGCCAGTAAGGCTGATCAGGCAGCCGACGCTAAACAGAATTAACCCAGTCCCCGCCCGGATGACTTCGAAGCGTGCTTGGCGGTCCGTCTCCTCGCAGACGACGAACACTTCCCACGTCATTGTGAGCGACACAAGTACGATCGACGATACCGCAAGAGCCGCGAGCGCTGGTGCGGCCGCGATCCAAGCTTTACCGTACACGACGAAGATGAGGGGGCCGGCAAGGATCGCGAGCCCGCCAAATCCTGGCCAAAGCAGCGCTGTTAGTACTTCCAAGGACCTCAAATAGGCATCACGCAGGCTCATCCCCAGGCGGCGCTGTCCGGCGAGGTCGACCAGGACCACTCGCCCGACGACCATCTGTATATTGTACCAAAGCAGGTTGTTCAGATTGGAGGCACGACTATAGAGGCCGAGCGCGCTGAGGCCAAGCAACCGGCCAAGCAGCAGGTCGGCCATGCGGGTCGAAAAGGCATTTACGCCATTGATTGCAAGCTGTTGCATGCCGAAACGCAAGATTTGTCGCCATCCAGTGAGGCCCAGGCGGAAGCTGACAAACTGCCGGCCGGCGATTGTGAATCCGGCCGCACTAACGACCGCTCCCGCGAGTCCACCCCAAGCTATGCTCATGTAACTGAAGCGGTCGAACGCGAGTAATACCGTAACCAGGGTTGACGCAAGGGTGCGCAGCAGGGTCATCACCGCGATCACTCGGAACTCGGCTCTTCGCTCCAGGTTGGCCGCCGGCAGAAATTCGAAGGCCCCGATTAGCGGGATCGCTGCAAGCACGAGCAAGACACGTTCCACGCCCGGTTCGTGCAAGAAAGCGCCACCGAACGTGCTTAAGCCAGCTATTGCGATAGCCAGCAGTATGGAGAGAGCCACGTTGATGGTGAAGGCGCTCGTCATCAGGTCCCGGTCAATCTCTGCTTCCCGGACAATAAAGAGAGTGAGCCCAAAGGCCTGGACGATTCCAAGAATGCCCATAATCGCGGCAGCCACCGCGTAAACACCCATCTCGTACGGCGTCAGTAGCCGTGCAAGCGCGACGGAGCCTCCAAACTGTAGGAAGAATAAGCATCCCTGCGAGAACATCATCCAGGCAAGGGAGCGACGGACGGACATCAGTGCAATCCTTAGAGACGAGTGAGTACGGCGGTGGTCTTAAGGATCTCCCGATTACTCCGACACACATCGAAACGTCGCATCAACTGTTCAGCCTCGGATATTGCTGCACTAACATCGTAGGCTTGGGCCACCGGGCGAAGATGCGCCACCGGCGTTGCGTCGACGATGCCAACACGGAAACCTTCGCGCCGCGCTATTTCACCCCAAATCACATCGAGACCCCAGCCCGAGCGCGTTTCTGGAAAGGGCAGTAAATGCCGAAATACATCTCGATGGAAAGCAGTCAGTGGCCCGCACTCCACGAAGCGCGTGGTGTGCACGAGACTGTTCCACATCCGCTGCGTGACTTCCCACGTTGTGTACGAATGGAACCGGTGAGCTGGCTGCGAAATGCGCAGGGACGCCGCCTCAGAGGCATAGATAAAACGATCGAGGAAACACGGCGGGAGGGCAACATCGTCGTCGACCACAACAAGCCAATCGACTGGGTCCAGATCGACGTCGCGCAGTGCTAGATTAATGTTCTCAAATTTGCCGCGGTTGCCTAGGGGGGCAAGCGAGACACTTACCATGTGCCGAGTGGTCTTGAGTGTGCGCAATACCCTCTCAAGATCGTTGCGGCGAGTGGGCACGTCGACACTCGCCACCTTAACACGACGCGTTGGCATCCGCGCCGCACCTCTGACGAGCGCCCGGTACCCGAGATTAAAGGTCAGTCGCAGGTCGAAGAGGAGATCAGTCACGCGTCCACGACGGTACCCGCGCCAGCCATATTGCTGGCGGAGGCCATAGGATGACGCGAGCAGTTCCTGGCTCGTCGCCGGATCCGTTCGTTCAGTGTTCATCACTTGCTCCCTGTGAGTGGGCTCTTCGGGCAGATGGTACCTTGCGGAGCTCCAAGCGTCGGTGGTGGTGTGCTGCGGTCGGCTCTCTCCCGGCCTCCAGCTGCGATCGCGACCCCGCCTCGCGGCCATGTGCTCTGATCACGGGCGAACCTCGCGACATTCGTGGCGGTATCTTCATGCCGGTCACGGTTGACGTGGCCACGGCCGGCCCGGCGCAACGCTCACTTTGTGGGATTCGTCATCATGGGCTCTCTGCGCACGGCTGCAACACGTTCCTATTACTGATCGGCCTGTTATGGCACTTCGGCGCATGCGGACAACTGCGTCGCAATCCCCGTTCTGGACCGAGCTCGGCGGCATCGTCCCGCGGCACCGTCGCTGCATTCGTGGCGGATGGCGCCATCACCGTCGCGGTTAATGACGCTGTATTCGGCCACGAAGGCATGATGCGCTGGGCTCCTGTTCGTGCCCGCAGCGCTCGCCATGCGAAAAGCGACCGGGCAGCGTTGGATTCACTCGGGCTCTGATCGCTCGGCACGATCTTGGTCGGCGAATCGTCGGCTGTGAGCGGGGCGAGGGAGGCACTGCGAGCAGAGGCGGCGCTGGACTACGAGCCGCGAGACAATCGATGCCGTCGCATCGAAGATGCGTCGTTGACCACCGTGACCTCGCGGTTCTGTATGTTCAGGCCGAGCGCCGAGCGAAGCGGTTCTACGTAGCGCTGCGCGTTGTATACCGGGATAAGGACGAAGAGCCTTGGTGATGAAAACGCCACACTCAACCTCACGGACAATTGATCAACAGCGCAGAGTCGTACCTAGCCGCGATCATATGCTTCTCGATCGTCTGGCACAAAAGCTGAGACAAAAATTTTGACTGGACGTTCGGGCGCTATCGTGTCGCCGATGGGCGGGATCACAAATTGCTGAAGGCGTCCGGCGGCAGGGAGGCGGTGGCAAGCGGACCACGCGGCAGAGCATGCTCGCGTGAGCGTGACAGTGGGGTCACGTGCGCTCTGCGAGACGCCAGGGCTTGCCGTGCTTTCTGTCCCGACGCGCTGGACATTTGCGGCGCTGACCATTTGCAGTGAAAGCAGATATGAAAGAGGGCAAGACGCAGTGGCCATATCCGCACGTTCGAATAGCGCGCTTTCGCGGTTTTGGTGCGTGGTCCTGGCGGCCATCGCCTACCTATTGACCGGGCTTGAATTCGCAGCCGCGCCAGCGCAGAAATCTTCCGCGCCCCCGGACATGTTGCTGTCATGCGTCAAAGAGCTGAGCAAGCCTAACATGCTGAGCCGGCGGCTGGGTGAACTTGCCGCTCAACTCATAGCGGAGAGCCGCGCCATGATACACGTCACGGTTGCGAAAGGCTGGTCGGGCGTCACGCCGGCGATCGTGGTATCAGCGTCGCTTCTGATATCCTCGGCTACGTTGAACACAACTACTTCAATCGAGCGTTCGTGAATCCGCGGCGGGAGACCGCTGATGCCATACGCCCATGCGTATGTACCCCCAAAGGAAACATACGGTTGCGATTGTTTGAGCGAAGCCCGCCGACGACGTGGAATAGCACCTGCGTTCACATTTGCCGATAATATCGGATAATATCGGAAAAATCGACTGAGCCGGAGAGAGACAATCGTCTTCACTACCGTCCAGTGGCGAAGCAAGCCCCGCCTGGCATCCACCGTGCGGTCGTCCGCACTGATCGTGGCGGACCTGCTGGCGTTCGTACTGGTCGCCTTCATGGCGTTCACGATCGACCTCGCGGTGACCACGGGCCCGGCGGAACGGGCCTTATGGGGAATCCGCCACCTCGGTTTCTCCTGGCATGGCTGGGCCACATTTCTCGTGCTGGTGTGTCTTGTCTGCCACTTCGCCGCTCATGGGCATTACACCTCTCGTATCCCGTTCTGGAGCGAGCTCGGTGGCATCATTCGCGGCACCCTCGTCGCGTTTGTGGCCGACGGCGTCATCACCGTCGCCGCGTACGGCGCCGTGTTCGGCTACGAAAGCATGATGCGCTGGCTACTGTTCGTGCCCGCGGCGCTCGCCGGGCGTCAGGCCACGCGGGCCGCGCTCGACCCGCTCGGGCTATGGTCGCTCCGCACAATCGTGGTGGGCGAACCGGCGGCCGCGAGCAAAGCGAAGGTAGCCCTCGAATCCGAGCCGGCGCTCGGCTATAATATTACAGCGGTGATCGACCTCGCGAACCTCGATGACCCGGACGATGAGGCCGCGTCGCGTCGGATACTCAGAACTCGCGGTATCGCCTTCGTAGTCGTTGCCATCGGTAACAGCGACACGACAAAAGAGCGTGCGGTTGTCGCCGCCCTGTCGCGTGCGCGGGTCCCGTTCGCCCTGGTCCCCACCTTCGAAGGCCTCCCCGTGCTCGGCTTCAGTCAGCAGTACTTCTTCAGCCACGACGTCATGCTCATGGTGTGCCGGAACAATCTGGCGCGACCGTTCAGCCGGGTGCTCAAGCTCGCCTTCGACCAGCTAGTCGCCGCCTTATTGCTGGTACTCCTCTCGCCGCTATTCCTCGCCATCGCCTCGCTGGTGCGTGCTGACGGCGGGCCTACGTTCTTCGGCCACAAAAGGCTCGGGATGAACGGCGAAACATTCCGTTGCCTCAAATTCCGCACCATGGTTGCGGACGCAGACAAAATCCTGCGCGAACTGCTGGCAAGGGACCCGGAGGCGCGGGCAGAGTGGGCGGCAACCCAGAAGTTGCGTAACGACCCTCGCATCACGTCGATTGGCCGCTATCTCCGCCGGACCAGCCTCGACGAGTTGCCGCAGTTGTTGAACGTGTTGCGCGGAGAAATGAGCCTCGTCGGCCCGCGGCCGATTGTAGAGGCCGAGAAAGCGCACTACGGCAGGGATATCGCCTACTACTACGAAACCCGGCCTGGCATGACAGGACTCTGGCAGGTAAGCGGCCGCAGCGACGCCAGCTATGCGCGTCGCGTGCAGCTTGATCTTTGGTACGTCAAGAACTGGACGCTCTGGCACGACGTCGCAATTCTGCTGAAAACCGTGCCGGCCGTCCTCAATAAGGATGGCGCGGTCTAGATGCGGTAATGGGGCCCGCCGCCGGCAACGGACTGCCGGGATTGTTGGCTATCCCTCACAGTGATGGTGTGAATCGAGTCTGAATTGGGGTCGGGCCCAGGCATCGAGATTTGCGTCGTGCGCCTCGACCCGCTGGCGGAACTGGCGGGCGAGGAGATGGCTCCATCGCTCACTGATCGCGTTGCGCACCGCATCGATGTCGCGGTGCAGGATTTGCGCAAACCGCCTGATGCCATACAGGCCAGTCGCACGCGCGTCGTTCAGCCAGCTATCCAACCTGCTTGGGTCGTCGCCGCAGAGGATGCCACGAAAGCGCATTGCCAATCCGCGCATGACCGCGAAGTTGGGCAGCGATACCTTCAAGCTGTCTACCTTCTCCGCCTCCTCTGGTGTCAATTGCCCACGTGGCTTCATGCACAGAATGGACGCAGTGACAGGCGACACTTTCGGGATCGCCATTACAGGGTTCTGTCGCGATTTGCGTGCTAGCCGCTTGGCCGGGTTGTTCCCACCTATACCCGTGCCAACATCGGACCGAATGGAGATCAAACCGCAATGGGAACCCGGTCCCGACATCCGGGTAGTG
>Ga0335075_10008988_pt1 | contig 15283 bp, 21 predicted proteins | sample Lox_Sample_24_FD_206723 | JGI IMG/M metagenome (GOLD analysis project Ga0335075, IMG submission 206723) | Soil microbial communities from Loxahatchee National Wildlife Refuge, Florida, United States - Lox_Sample_2.4 | ecosystem: Environmental > Terrestrial > Soil > Wetlands | place: USA... | reverse complement strand
GTTGAATGCCGGAGGCTAGTCAGGAAGGGAGTCCACTGGACAGCGGACTCCCTTCCTGACGCACACCACCCGAGCGTGTACGGATAAGTCTTGAGGCTTACGGCAGTGATAGCCGCTCCCAGGGCTTCGGCTCTCGCGTGCCCTCTCACGCGGGGGGCCGCCGGACAGTAGTGCTGGTTAGTTACCGGTGATGGCGTAGGTGCGGCCGTAGCGGCGCCCGGGGGGCATGGTGGTCTCGGCGTATTGGATGAGCTTGCCGTCAGCGGCGTAGTACCGGACTCGGGTGATCAGGACGGGTGATCCAGGGCCGATGCCGAGCGCGTCGGCGGCGCCGTCGTCGGCGGGTGCGGCGGCGTAGTCCTCATCGGCGCGGACGGCGCGGGTGCCGGTGGCTTCGGCGATGTAGGCCAGGGCTCCGGCGGGCAGCGGCTGGCTGTCGGCCAGGCGTGGCGCCTTGTCGGCGACGCCCGGGGGGTACCAGGAGACGGTGATGCTAGCGGCCTGGCCGTTGTCGGCACGGGTCTCGGTGCGGCGCAGGGCGCGGCGGCCGGAGGGGATGCCCAGGATCTCGGCGACCGGGCCAGGGACGGCGGTCTTGCCCGCGGTGACGGTGGTGACCGCGGCGCTGGGCGCGGGCGGCAGGCTGGCGGCGGGGGCGTGGGCGGTGCCCTGGGCGGTGGCGGCGATCCGGGCGGTGGCGCCTGGTGCGACGATAGTGTCGCGGCCGACGCTGGGCACGGCGAGCCCTTCGGTTTTCATGGCGCCGATGACCTTGGATGCGGTCTGCATGGAGATGTGCCAGCGAGCCATCATCTCCCGCTGGGACGGCAGCCGGTCCCCATCGCGCAGTTCCCCGGATGCGATCTGGGCGCGCAGCTGCCGTACTACCTGCATGTACAGCGGGACCGGCCGGTCCAGTTCGGTCGTCCCGTTACTCATCTGCCCTCCATGAAGCGCACTGCATCACTGTTCAGCATCCTGAGCTTATATGGCTCCGGGCTTGCGTGGAAGCCTGGCCCGCGAGTTTTCTGATCTGCATCACTGTATAAATGGTGTACAGTCGGCTTGCCGGGATGGCGCCCTGCCGTCTCGGGCGACGCGGAACCCGGAGGACACGTGGAACTGACGGTGAAGATCACGCCGCGGGTCGCGGCCCAGGTGGCGCGGCAGCAGTTTGGGGGACAGAACGCCGCTTGAGGATGCTAGTTCGGGCTTGTCCCCACTCGCGTGTGCCAGCGTACTACCTGTTCAGAGGGCTGTACCTGGGCTGCGGGAACCGTCCAGTGTTACATGGTAAAGAGAAGGCCTACGGTTCGATTCCGTAACAGGGCTCCAGAACAGAGGTTTTTCGAACGCCTTCGAAAGGGAGCGTGGACCGGCTGACCGTCCCGGCGTTATCCTGCCGCCATGGCCACGACCGGCAAGGGCCACATAAAGTGGCTGCCGAGCGGCTCGCTTCGGGTCAAGGTCTACGCGGGCAAGATCCGGTAACCGGCAAGGAACGGGTTCTCAGGGAAACATGCCCAGACGAAGCATCGGCGGCCGCGGCTCTCGTGCGGCTGCTCAAGCAGGCGGAAGGTCACCCAGGCACCCTCCCAGAGCGTCACCTTCGGCCAGGTGCCCATGAGCTGCTTTGAACATGTGTAACAACTTGCTCTACAGCTTCAAGGGCGCGCCCCCGGCACGCCAACGCCGGGCCTCAGCCCGGGGCCAGACGCAGTCAAGCAGCATGGGAGGTAAAACGATGACTCTTCAAGAAGAATACGAAGCGGCGCGCAAGGAAGGGGCGGAAGCGTGGAAGCACCTGAGTCCTGAATTCAGGCGGCGACACAAGACAGAGAAGCACGATAAGGATGGCGAGCTTTGCTGGTACGGCATCAACCGCGCTGCTGACGCCAAGGCGAAGGTTCTAGCGTCGGTGCTTCGCATCGAGTACAAGCGCCTGTAAGGAATCGACCGGCCAACCCGTCCCAGCCAGGCCTCAGCCCGGACGAAGCGCGGGGATAGCGCGAAGTAGCCGAGAGAGATTGGGTGAACTGAGACGGGCAGCACCACCAGGCCGATGGCGGCGGAAAAGGCGGGGGACTGTCCGCGCCCGGGGCGTCGGCTAAGGCCGACGCAGGCGACATGGTCTTGACCTCCCCGATGTGCCTTGAACGGCAGGTAACTGACTGAGGCCGCAGTGATCTGGCCGATGCCTTCGCCGATGCCTCGGCTATCTCGCAAAGTTCCGGCGAATACGGGGCGAAGTCCAGTCGCCTGCCGCATATCCGCAGTTCAGACTACGTATGGCGGCGGTCTGTAAACCGTCGCGTCCCTAACCCAACCGGCCTCAGGGGTCACCCAGGTAGGCGACTCGGACGCGGTAGCCATCAAGCTGGCCTGAGGCGAAGGGCCCACGCGCAGCCGCGAACCGAGCTGTCCCGACGCGGCGCTAGACCTCTACGCCGAACAGCTTGACAACTCCTTGAACTCGGCGTTCTACAGCCCGTCGAGCCCAAAACGCTCTAAAGGATCGCTGTGACGGCCGGTTCGTGGCCACAGCTGATCTTGCGCGGCACCTCAGTGGCAAACAGCGTCCAACCAAGGCGAACTTGCGCTTCATGGATGTTCTGGTGACACAGACACTTGGAAACAGGTCGACTATCAGGCAAGGAGACGCTCAGAGGTAAATCTATTAGCTCACTTTGCCAAAGAGCCTCAGCGATGACTTGGGTTATCGTGGCTGGCTACACGCCGCGTACCGCGACATGCTCCGTATTCAACCAACTCTCGTCCAAAATGATATCACGCTATGATCACATTGTGCGTGGAGGCCGTGCGATCGGGCAGCTTATCCTGAGTTCTTTCTTAGATCGTTACAGCCACGATGACGACCGCCAGTAGCGCGGCGCCATGGAAGGCCCAGACTGACGGGCTGCCGAGCGCCTTGACCACATCGCTTAGCATAGGCTTCCCCGCGGAAAGCCCCCAGCTTGTATCGGCCTCGTTGATAGCATTGTTGTAGAGGACTCTATAGCGCTGTTCAAGAGCGAGATAATAAGCGTCGAGCAAGCCCAGAGCCACTATGGGGTATGCGCCGAGCCAGGCGTAAGTTGCTTTGTGCGTATTGACGGATACGCCAAGCAACGCCGTCACGATCGTGACGGTAAAGCCCTTCAGCGCGCCGGAGTTGCCAGCTAGGCGCGTAATGATGGCCTGAATCATCTGCAGCCGCGTCGGGTTAGCCATGTCGGCTACGTAACACCCGTGCGAGCTTGCGCAAGACGTTATCCACGAAAATGTCATCCTTTCGTGAGGCAGCGGGTCGACGGTCCAGCTGAGCATCGGCGCCAGCCTCGAAGAGGGCTAGTTCTCCAGGGAGCACATCAAGACCGAAGCCTGGCGGCGTTAGGCCGCTGAGCCTGAGCAGGGAGAGTGCTGCAGGGACTGCGCCAGTTGCAGTGTCACAACTGGGCAAGAGAACGTAGTATTCGGGTCATGAAGCTTGAGGGTACGGCCAGGGCGGTGGAACGGTAGTGAGCTCATCAGATACTGGTCCGATGCGCTGCGACTTTTGCCGCATCGCCCGCGGTGACGACGGCTCCATAGAGGTGATTTGCACCGCGAAGAAGTGGATCGCTTTTTTCCCGCTGAATCCAGCAACACCTGGTCACACTCTGGTTATCCCGCGGGTGCATGTAGCTAACCTGTGGGAGGTCGAACCAGCCCTAGGATGCGAGCTGATGGCGGCAGTGATCAAGGTAGGCCGCGCCATTACATCTGCCCTTAAGCCAGATGGAATGAATCTGATTACCTCGGCCGGCGAGTCCGCTGAGCAGACGGTCTTCCATCTTCATATGCATCTCGTTCCGAGATGGCGCCGCGACGGATTCGGACCCATATGGCAAAGGAAGGAACAGCGTAACAACGTGGAAATCGCAGATGTGGCTAATCGAATTCGACAGACGTGCGCAAATGCGTCTTCCATCACCGGATGAATCACGGCCTGTTTTCTATCTTCGCGAGTTCCAAGGCCTCGCCCCGTTCGAAGTGGAGGCTATGAGACTCGGCTACTTCGATGGTGCTTAAGGCCTAGTAAAGAGGGTACATTGCCGGTCGTTCAGCCTCCCGGTGGCGCCTTGATTGCGTTGCATTTCTGTGCTTTGCTTGTGGTTCACGTAGACCATGGCACGGCGGTCACCGCCTCCGCGGGGCTCTCGCGGGCTACAGCACGTGGTTGCGAGCGTCTGGGAAGTGTGACTACGCGACGTGGAGCAATGCGTCCGGCTAGGTCGCATCGACGACACCCTCGCTCGCTAGCCCAGCCGATTCGACACAGAGCTCCGCGCGGCACAGGGCAGGGAAGGCGATGGGTACAGTACGATTTCCCGCCTGTCCTAGCCCGGAGCTCAGAGCTGGCCATAGCAGTATCGAACGGACACCGTGGCGCGATAGGATGCCGACTATCCGCTACCCGCTATGAGCTGACGACGGAAACCTGGTCTTGAATCATCCGTCATATACGTCAGACAACAACAGAAGCAAATCCAGGTGCTCAGCGCTCTGAAAGGTCAGCGATGGCGGCATCTATACCGACGCCCGGTGAGTGGCTCGCCAGGCTCGTTGCTTCGGCTGATATGTCACATGCTGCCCTCGCGCGGAAAATTGGCCGTAGTCGCGCCGAAGTCACACGGTGGACATCAGGTCGCGAGCAAATACCACGCATGCACCTTGCAGAGATAGCGGATCAATTTGGGCCATCAGGTGCTCTTGACTACGTTATGAGATTGAAAGATTGCGAGGATGCTGAAGACCTGCTGGTTCGGTGGAGCTCGCGCCTAGCTAAACGACTTGGCACCAACCGCCCCGACATCGGGGACACGCTTCTCGCCTCTGTACACGCGCTTGCAACCCCGAACCTGGCTAAACCTGCCGCTGCTCAAGAGCGTTTCCGACTTCTTACTACGGCAAGATTCGCCGTCACTCAATGGTCATTGTTTGCCGAAAACAACAATACGGATCTTTTTGCACCGGAGTCTATAGGACGCCACCTTCGCTATCCTGTCAATCACTTCATGGGAATCCTCCTACTTGATAGTCCCGGAACATCCGCTCCGTCTCTTCAAATAACCCGGGTTCTTGGGCTCGCCAATCTGCGTGAGTTGGTTAAGAGCTCACCCGTAGCAGAGATGGTCCCACTCATCCGCCACCACGCGATTCATATGCTCGCAAGATATGGCGATGAGGCTGACCGGGGCACTGTGCAGGAAATGACCCTTCAGGGACTTAACTCACACGACAGGTTGTCCCGCAAGCTGGCGTTCTCTGGGCTAATCATGTCACAGCAAGCCGATTCCGATAATGCTGATAAATTCCTGTTCGAGCTCGCCCGTGACTCCGAGTTGGCAGCTGTCGACCTTGCGTTCGATGCGACGCATTATGGCGATCTTGCCCTCAACGCTGAAGGCCAGCTAAGGCCGCTCGACAGCTTCGCACCCATGCTTATTCAGAACATAGCAAAGCATTATGCGCGTCCACAAGTCTATGAACGGTTGGCCGACATCGACGCTTTTCGAGCTCTTTCTGTGTTGGAGTTTTCCCAGCCATCCGAGATTCCGCAAGAGGTTGAGACGGCTCTGGTCAAATGTGTTGAGTCAGGAGCCATTAATCCATCGGTGGGGGCCTTTCAGAGAATGCTTTACCAGAGCCTCTCTCGCCTACCAAGCATCTCACCCTCATCCCGCCCCGCGCCCCGAACGACGGTATCCGATATATACAACGATCGTGACGGAGCGACGGGTGACGAGTATGACCTGTTCATCTCGTACGCCAGTGCTGACGTAGTTTTTGTCAGGAAACTCGACCAGTGCCTGGCAAACAATGGCCTTAGATGCTGGGTGGACTTTCGGAGAATGGCGCTTGGCAGACCCGTTCAGGAATCGATGCAGAAAGGCCTTGAATCGTCAAGGGCCTTCCTGGTCGTGCTAGGTGCGACGGTAGGAAAGTGGGAAATGATGGAATTGCAGAGGGCCATAGAACACTTTGTCGATAACGACAAGCGAGTTATTCCATTTATCAAGTCAGGCAGAACGATGCCTCAGTCGACTCCGGTTTTTCTTCGCTCGTTCCACGGGATCTTTCTCGACAGCTACACCAATCTGGAGGCAGCCTGTTCTAAGATCGCCGCCAGCCTGAGGTCTGATTAAGTCCTCGGGCTAAACGCCGACAGTAGTTGATCTCGGTAGCCGGGCAAGGGCTCTTATTACCCTGTCCCAGAATGCACGCGCATTAAGTCTGGTGGCTACGTTGGTGCGTAGCGCCGCGTCGTCTCTGCCGAGGAAGTCTGTCACGGTAAGGCCGATAGTCCGCGATCCCTGCAATTCTACCTCCACGTTCGCCGGTACTACCTCAACTATTTCTGGGGCAATCACTCTCATTACTGCGCAAGGATCATGAACAGGAGGGTCTGTTTTACGCTCGATGGAAGTTGCGTAACTCTTTCCTACGAAATCGAGAAGATCACTAACGAACTGTGCTGCCTCAGTTCCGATATCGGCGATCCTCTTGCGAACGGCCCCTGTTGCAACTGCCTGATGCGTCAGATCCAGCCCAATCATTGTAACCGGCCAGTCTTCGCTGAGGACGATGTGGGCAGCCTCGGGATCGGTGTAGACATTGAACTCGGCCACTGGAGTGATGTTCCCGTCCGCATATGCACCGCCCATAAATACCACCTCACCCACCCTGGGCACGATCTCTGGATGTATCCGTGCGGCTAGTGCAACGTTTGTGAGAGGTCCAGTTGGTACGAGCGTGATTTCACCAACGGGATGGTCCATCACGATCTCGGTAATCAGGTCCACAGCATGCCGCTTGTCCGGGGTCCGGAAAGTCACTCTAGGGGGAGGCCCGTCCATGCCCGTAGATCCGTGTATATGCTCGGCCCATCTTGGTGGTCGTATGAGTGGCCGTGCTGCTCCTGCCGCGACGGGAACCGCAACTAGTCCAGAGAGATCGGCAACAACCATGGCGTTGCGAGTTGTCGCGTTAATGCTATGGTTGCCAGCTACGGTGGTGATGGCCATAATCTCGACTTCCGGACTCCCGGCAGCGAGCATAATGGTGATCGCATCGTCGTGGCCTGGGTCACAATCGAGGATTATTTTGCGTGGCATTTGCTGCTTAGGCTACTTTCCGCCCCGAGGCTTAGGCGTCCAGAGGGTCGCTACAGTGAATCGCTGATAATCCTTGCCGTGCATCCGGCCAGGCTTAGATTTTTGCCAGGTTATCTGTAGATTAAACAAGTCCGAGAATTCTTCGGCGAGCTGTCCACTGGTAAGGAGGATGTTGCCAACTCCGGCTTCTGGATCCCAGCGGAGATCGACGCTGCTGCCGAATTCGTCAGGAGCTAGCCTCGGGCAGCTGGCGTAATAACCATCTTCTTTCATAGCAAGTGAGACCAATAGAACGCCGCCCGGCGACATCACTCGGTGAATCTCTTCCCGATATGCCTTTCGCGCAGCATCTCCGAGTTGGTGGAAGTAAACGAACACGTCAATAGCTAGGTCCTGGGTCTCAGTCGCCACCGGCAACGGTCTCGTGAGATCACCTTGCATGAAAGTGACGCGTTCGGCGCCTTCCCGCCTCCGCGCAATGGCAAGGGCGCGGTCAGCAAAATCTATTCCAGTCACCGAAAAACCGCGTGATGACAAGGCGAGGGAATTCCGTCCTGTGCCACATCCAAGGTCAATGGCAGTCGTTAGCTTTCTGGAAGCCACGTGAGGAAGATTATCCAGCGCCCACAGCACCACCCCGGACGGATCATTTCGGTGGCTGGACGGGATGCCCTGCCGCTCATACTCGTCGTTCCACGCAACGGCGGCGGACTCGGGTGTAATCATCATCGCCTCACTCATGGCGTTCTCCTCGGTGTTTGGCCGGTAGCAGTCGGTATCGGCGAGTTTCTTGGTGTAGACAGGAGCTATTTATAGAGCATAGCGCTGGCGCATCCCGAGCGAGAACCCTAGGCCGCGAGCCCTTCTGCCCCGAACTTCTCTCGGGCTTCGGGGACCTCCAAGACGCCCGTGCGCTCAAGGAGCCGTATGGTTGCCCGCGCGGCGTGACGAATACCCGGCAAGAGATCGATTGCCTCGTAAGTCTCGTTTACCACCTTGCGAGCGGTATCTTCCGGCACTCCGGACTGCTCTAGGATGCTCTTCAGGTTCTCCATATCCGGCGCCAGAAAGCCGAGGATGAAGTCGGCATACAGTGGCGCCAGAAGTCGCTGTTGTTGTCGGGAAAGGCGTGGCCAAACCACCTCATGCAAGCGAGTGAAGTAGGCGTGATGCGTTCTCTCGTCCTCAGCATGTTCGGCCACGGCTTGACGGACCACTTGCACCACCGACTGATCCTGCGGAATCTGTGAGAGAGTTCCTGATATTAGTGTCTCAGAGACGGTAGCAGCCGCAATGGCCGTCAATCGAGACTCAGCTTGCGGCAAACTGCTGACGATCTTTCGCAGGCCCACGACGAACTCATGCTGGGGCGCGCGCGTGTATGGCATGGCCACCATTCCGCTGAGCTGCTGCGCCACGTCGACCGCAGCAAGAGCATGGTAGCCCTCGTCGACATAGATGCGGTGCGCGTCAAGTCGCAATTCAGGTGAGAATTCCAAGCCTGGTAGCCCTTTCGATATGTCTACTAGGGCCGGATTCACGACTTCCTGTTCTAGGGCTGTGGTGAAGTCCAAGTAGAGGAAGAGTCTCAGGTTAAGGATCGAATTGATGGTTTCAGGACCCAGATGAGTCAAGGACTCATGATTCACGATTGGAAGTAGTGATCGCGGAAACAGGCTTTTCCCCGGTTCGAGCTCAGACGCCACCTTCCTCGGCTTAGAGCGTACGGAACTCCTGTCGTCCCATGCTCGAATAACTTGGCCTGATGTGACAGTGCGGCCGTCTCGCATGGTCCCACCCCCTCTTATATTGATTACCCGTTTTCATGGTAGTCAAGGGATCGATTTTCGGTAGGGGGAGATTTTTCTCCCCACCCGCCTTCGAGTCGATAGAGGCGGTCATGTCCGTGGTGGGCCGCGTCGCCAACGCCATGGCGGTGCGCGGTGTAGTCCATGGCGGCCGAGGAGCTGGAGAGCGCTGAGGTCTCATGGCACGGCCTGGCTGGCAATCGCTGGTGGGCGTTCATTGCGATGGGCAAGCGCGTGGCGGCTTTCGGTGGCTGACCATGGACAGCCGAGCTGGCCTATCACCCACCCCGTTTCGCTGAGCCGAATCGGTCCGACGCCTCCCGAACGCTGGTGTGTAGCTTTGTGGCGGCGGCGAACTCGCTGTGGCGACCCTGCGCTGGCGGCCGAGCTCGGGCCGGGTGTGTGCGTCATGAAGCAGGATCGCCGAGTCTTCGACACGATGCCCTGTCCCTGCTGACCACGCAGACCCTGGTCGGTCTTGGCCGACTGCGCCACCGGCGGCGAAACCGCGGCTGCCATGCGGCAGGCGAGGACCGTCATCTCCTCGGTATGCGACTACGCCCAGCAGCTCGACGCCCGCGGGTTCAGCGCCGCCGACGCATGGCTCGGGCACCTGCTGGCGCAGGTGCCGCCGGGCCTGTGGTCTGACTCTGTGGCACTGGCCGCCTGGGACATGCTGCGCAAGTGCTGCGGCCAGCTCGCCACTGCGGGAGTCGGCTATGAGCCGCCGGGGTAACTCCAGGCGGAAGCCCGATGCTGGTGATACCCCTAGGCCACAGTCCGGCGCCAACCCGCTCCACGGACCTTACTGGGTAACCCTTAATCTCTATCGGAAGGCAGAGGTCCACAACAGCATGGAAACATCGCAGCGCCTTTGCTCGCCAGGTTCTCCCTGGCTGCCATAGTGCAGACGCTTACGATCAGACGAAAGTTGACCAGTTTCCCCGAGACCCTGGCCTTCGAACCGGGCCAAGTAGCGGTGGGCGGCCCAGTGGAACTCGTACCCTGACCTCGACCGGCGGCTGGCGAGCCAGTCCTTGCGGTGCGGCGGGCGATCCGGCCCGGGTGACATGGTCCCGCGGTAACGCTAGCGCTGGGGTGCCCTGACTCAGCCGCCCCGCGTCCTGGTACGCGTTGGCCAGGTTCTTCCGGAAGCCCCAGAGTGCTGGGGCGGTCGGGACCGACGACGCGTTCGTAGCCGGTGAGGTCTTCTCAGGCAGCAGATGACTAATGATCTGCATCACTGTATATATGATATAAGCTTGCGCCATGACAGATGCGCGACCGCGCTGGCCGCTGAGCCTTGCTTCAGCCGGGACTCGGAACCCCAGCAGAAATCGCCGGACTGCTTGCAGCCAGACAGCGAGGCGATCGCCTGCGAAGCTAACGGGTGTGTGGCATATGCTTCCGGGCACTCCGCGACCCGCGGCCGTCTCCGCCAAGATGTGCTGGAGCGGCCAACCGATCATGGGCACGTCAGATGACCGCCCCGCGCAACAGCCAGGACCCACCAACCCTGTACACAGCGGAGGAAGTCGCTGAGATCCTGCTGGTCAAGGAGAGCTGGCTGGAACGCCGGGTCGCTGCCCGGAAGATCCCGTTCACCATGCTCGGCCGAAGCTACAGGTTCACATCGGCCCACTTGGACGCCATCGTCAAGATGCACGAAGAATCGCCTGCCTCGCCGACCTGGGCAGGCGACCGCCACACCCGCTCCCCGCGCCGAAACACAGAACCACGTGCAACCAGCGGAGGATCGGCGCCCCTACGGCCCCGGCCGCGCACCGGCCCGCGCAGGGCAGCTTGATCAGGCGAACCGAGTCCGGCCGGCACAACGGGAGATGCAATGGCCTACGCGGAAAAGCGGGGAAACCTGTGGCGCGCACGCTGGCGCGGGCCGGACGGCACGCTGGAATCCAAACCAGGCTTTCAGACGCGTAAGGCCGCCGAGAACTATGCCCGTGACCAGGAAGCCGCCATCCGCAGCGGCAGCTATATCGACCCGCGCGCGGGCCGGATCACGCTCACCGAGTGGGTCAACCAGTGGTACCCGGCGCTCGACCTAGAGCCGACCACTCTGAGCAACTACCGGTACCAGATCGGGGTGCACATCCTCCCGGCGTTCGGGCACCGCGCCCTGGCCTCCATCACCGCGGAGGAGGTCAGCGCCTGGGAGATGCAGATCGCGGCCAGCGGGATTTCCCGGCGAACGGCTCGCGACGCGCGGTCCACATTGACGACGGTCCTAGGCGACGCCATCCCGCGTTACATCCAGATCAACCCAGCCCAGCGTCGCCGCGGAAAGGGCCGTAAGGAACAGCGGCGCATCCAGCGCATTGAACAGTCCGGAAAAGCCTGGCCTACGCCTCTGCAGGCGCTTTGATAGCCGAGCGCTGTGCGGCCCTGTCAGGACGCGACACAGACTTCGTGATGGTCGTCGCCATCGCATACACCGGGGCGCGGTGGAGCGAGATAGTCGGCCTGACACCGGAATGCGTGGATGGCGACACCGTCAACATCGACTGGAAGCTGTACGAACTGAACGGCCGGTTCTACCGAGGTTCTTCCGGCCAGCGGCTGGCGGCTGGTACCTGCCGCGGCAGGGGAAACGCGCGGCTGGCGGTTCCCGTTCTCGTGACGGAGCCCGAGCTGTTCCCCGGACGGCCCGTGCCACCCTGGCCACCGGCCATGCCCGGAGAGACGTTCACGCCGCCTGGAGGCCGCGGGCTCGTCCGCCTGGTCAGCGACCAGCACACCGGGCGATGTCCTTCCTGTGGCCGAGCATGGCCGCGACGGATGAACGGAACGCTCATCGCGCACACAGGACGCGAGAGCAGTCGCTGCTCAGGTTCCGGACAGCAGCCGGCTGAGGACGTGACCGTAGCGTCCTGGCTGCCGGTGCCCCGGGGGGTAACACCCCACGGCCTTCGCCACGGTCTCCAGGTTTGGATGGATGAGGACAGCATCCCCGAAGTCCTGAAGACCGAGCGGATGGGCTACGAAATGCCAGGAATGCACGGCGTCTACGGGCACGTAAGCCTGCCATGCGGGCCGACCTCAAAGCCGCTCTGCAAGAACGCTGGGAAGATTCACTACGTGAACGAGCCCGGCTCAGCCCGCGCTCTATCGTGCCCGTGGTAGACGGCCTTCTGGCGGCTCACCGGCCGGTCCAGGCCAAGATCCGCTCCCATCTCGCTCCCAAAATCGGACATCGGGGGAGTGGTCGGCAGCGTCTGGATCAGGCCTAGAGCCTCGGACCTTGCGAAAACGAGCCTCGGACCTTGCGAAAACCCGGGTGGAGCTGAGGGGATTTGAACCCCTGACCCCCTCGATGCGAACGAGGTGCGCTACCGGACTGCGCTACAGCCCCGAGAACCGCAGTCAGCCTAGCAAACTTTGCGCCCTGCTTGCGCCATGGACATGTCGCTGGCCTCTCGCGTTCCGCGGAGACGTCATCTAGCAGCCGAGAGCTAGTCGCCCACCGCACGCAGCCTGTGCTGGTACTGGTCGTAGTAGCCCTCGTCGTCTTCCTCGGAGGCGTCGATGGCTTCCGCGTTCGACGTGGTGTACTTCCCGGCCAGGCCAGGCGCGAAGTCGCGGCCGTGCCCCAGGTCCTGATATTCGTCCGGCCTGGGAGCGACGGGCGGAGCGGGGGGAGCGGCGGTGCGCGCGGGAGCGGCGGCGCGCTGTGCTGCCTGTGCCCTGGCTCTGGCCTGAGCACGAGCGCGGGCACGTGCGTACGCGGCTGTGGCCTCCTCCTCGCGGCGGGCGTGCTCCGCGTCGGCACGCGCCGCCTCGCGAAGCAGCATCAGGTAGCCGAACAGCATCACCGAAGGCGGGATCGCAACCCACACCGCCGCCATGCGCAGCAGGACGAGGGCGCAAGCGGCGATTTCCAAGGCAAGCAGCGTAACCAGCAGCCGACGGCGCGCCGTGAGCATGCGCTGTCGCCTTTCCTCCGGAGTCAGCGAAGGAGGCGCGTCGTCGGCTTCGGGCGGCTCTTCGGCCATGCCCGGGCCCCGCGCGGCGGGAACCGCCGTTTCCTGGCGCCTGTCCGTCCTCGTCGGCCTCTCGTCCCGCTCATAGAATTCGGCCGTGTCCGGAACGGCGTCGTCTCCGGCGACATGGCTTGGCATCGTCTCCGGTGCGGTGCCAGAAACCGATCGCGCCGAATCGCGACGGAGCCATCGGGGGATAAGCACGCAGGCCCAGATAGCGACGATCGCTACATAGAGGATCGCGCTGCTCAACGGGCCTCCTCTCGGCCGCTCGAGCACCGGGTCGAAGGCACGTGCCGCGGACAAGAACGCGTCGGCCCGGAGCGGGCTTGGAACGCGTAGCTCCAGCGAAAGCAGCGCGCGGTCTCACCCACGATAGGTTTGGCCGCGCGTTGGCCAGGTGCTCCCGTCGAGCACGCGATCATGTAACGCAGCGTAAAGGCATAGGCTGCCAATAACGAGCACCCGCGCGGCGTGTCGCGAAGATCGGTACGAAAGACCCATTATGGGGCCGGGCCGCGGGCCAAGCCAGACCTCACGCGCTGGACGCGGGACTGGCTGCCGCCGCGGCGAACTTACGCCCCTGAGCGCGACGCTGCCTGCGAACTCCGCCAGCGCGCCAGCATGCCGGACGGCACCTCTTCCGCGGTGATCGCGTAACAAATGTGATCCCGCCACGCGCCGTTGATGTGCAGTTGCCGCACCCGGACACCTTCCTCCCGGAACCCGAGCTTTTCCACCACCCGCCGCGACGCCGCGTTCTCCGGCCGGATGGATGCCTCGAGCCGGTGCATGCCCACGACACGGAAGCAATGATCCACCGCGAGAGCCAGCGCGGTGGGAATGATCCCGTGGCCAGCGAACGACTCGTCGATCCAGTAGCCGACCTGCCCGGACCGGGACGACCCCCAGACGATTGATCCCACGGTGAGCTGTCCGGCGAACTGCCCGCCGTACGTCACTACCCACGGCAGCGCCTGCCCCTCCCTGGCCTCGCGCCGCATCGTCCGTACCATGGAGACGTATGGCCCGAGCGAGGACCGGTGCAGCGGCGTCTCCGGATTGGATGGCTCCCAGGGGCGAAGCCACGAGGCGTTGCGCACCCTAATCTCGCGCCATGTACGAGCGTCTGAAATGCGTACAGGTCTCAGCGAGACAGGCGCCTCAAGCAGATCCGGCTCGATAAGGGTGGCGGGCCACCCGCGGATATGTCCCACGGTATTAATCATTCCCCTGCTCGCCGTCCCATGCCACGACATCTACCCCAACACACTGACGCTACGCGATCTCGGCGGGACGGTCCGCATCTCCGTCGGCCGGATCTCCCGGAGCATCAGAACGGGGGTGGTCCCCACCGCGGATCTGGTCGACCGCGTGCACGAGCACCGTACGCAGCACGTTCATGCCGTCTCGTACGCCTCCGGATGAGCCGGGCAGGTTGACGATCAGCGTTCGCGACGCCACGCCAGCCAGTCCACGGGACAGGATCGCCGACGGCACCCCGGCGGCCGCGCCGGTCGACCGCAGCGCCTCCGCGATTCCGGGGATCTCTCGGTCGATGACCCGCCGCGTCATCTCTGGCGTCAGGTCGGTGGGCGTTAGCCCGGTCCCACCGGTCGTCACGGCTACGTCGTACCCAGCGGTCATCGAGTCCCTGAGCACTTCCTCCACGGCCTCCCCGTCGGGGATCACCAGTGGCCCATCGACGACGTCGCACCCAGCTGCGCGCAGCAGTTCGACGAGCACTGGGCCGGAACGGTCCTCATACACCCCGGAGGCGGCGCGATTCGAGACCGTGATCGCGAGCGCTCTGATCATGATCGCCGCCACGAGCCCGACTTGCCGCCATCCTTGGCGTCCAGTCGGACATCGGTGATCACAGCCGCCCGGTCCACCGACTTGATCATGTCGATCAATGCCAGCGCGGCGACGCTCACCGAAGTCAGCGCTTCCATCTCCACACCCGTTCGGTCCGCGGTCCGTGCCTCGGCCGTTATCCGCACACCCGAATCCTCGACGACCAGGTCGACGGTGACTCCGTGCAGCCCGAGGGGATGACACAACGGGATGAGGTCGGGAGTCCGCTTCGCGCCCTGGATGCCGGCGATCCGCGCCACCGCCAGTGCGTCGCCCTTGGGCACCTGTCCATCGCGAAGCGCCGCGACGGCCTCGGCCGACAACAGCACCCGCCCTGACGCCCGTGCGGTGCGAACGGTCACATTCTTCGCCGAAACGTCCACCATGCGCGCCTGCCCAGCCTCGTCCAGATGGGTCAGTCGCGTCGCAGGAGCAGCATCGCTCATGTGACAAAGCGTAGCTA
>Ga0335075_10008987_pt1 | contig 15286 bp, 21 predicted proteins | sample Lox_Sample_24_FD_206723 | JGI IMG/M metagenome (GOLD analysis project Ga0335075, IMG submission 206723) | Soil microbial communities from Loxahatchee National Wildlife Refuge, Florida, United States - Lox_Sample_2.4 | ecosystem: Environmental > Terrestrial > Soil > Wetlands | place: USA... | reverse complement strand
CGCCATCACCCCATCCGCGAACCCGGCCGCGACGCCTGCGGCGCCGAGGAACGTCCCGGCTTCCGTCACCTGGACTTTCGCGGCATCGAGCTTGCGGTTCCGCGCGACCGTGTTGACGAAAAGCTTGCCCACCGCATCGATATCCGTCTGGAACCGGTTCCGAGCCTCGGGCGCGAGCGGAATCACTTCCGATCCGTCGCTCTTCCGCGCGCCGTACTGGATCAGCGTCACCGTGATCCCGGCTTCCTCGAGCGCCTTGGAAAGATCGACATGCAGCGCGATCACCCCGACCGAGCCCACCACGCCGGTGCGTGGCACGGTGATGCGATCCGTGGCACTCGCCAGCGCATAGGCCGCGGAGCACGCCATCTCGTTCACCACGGCCCAAACGGGCTTCGATCCCCGTGCGCGCCAGATCGTGTCGGCGAGATCGAAGCAGCCGGCGACCTCGCCTCCCGGGCTGTCGATATCGAGCATGATCGCGCCTGCTTTCCCATCCGCGAGCGCGGCGAGGAAATTCTGCCGGATGCCGTCATAGCCGGTCATTCCGGAAAAGGGCCGCAGCGTGCCGAGCCTTTGGACGAGCGTGCCGCACACCGGAATCACCGCGACACCGGCGACGAGATCATATCCGCTCGCGGCCTCGCGCCCCTCTTCGTCGTCCGCCGCCGCGAGCATCGGCGCCAGCGCCATCAGCGATCCGTCACCGCGCCGGAGCCGTGTCACCCCGAGCCGGTCCGCCAACGCCGCCACAATGATCTCCGCCTTCTCCGGGCGGATCGCGAGCGGCACATTGAAAAGCCGCTGCGCCAGATGCGGAAACCGATCGTGGCTCATTCGGGCGGCGGCTTCCGTTCCACCACTTGCGCCGGATCGCTTGCCGCCCAGTCCGGCAGCTTGAGGCCGAGCGACTTCATCAACGCGACTTCCCGCGCCCGCTGATGCAGCATCTCGCGCCAATCGGTGCCCGACATCTCCGAGCATTCCGCATCCAGCGTCGAGAACCCGGCATCCAGCCCGAGCACCGCACCCTGCCGTTCCTTCACAGGATCGATCCAGCCCCGCCCGACGCCGAGCCAGCGGCAGCGCGCATAGGCCGTGCGCCATTCCTCGAAGGGCGGCGCGTCCGCCGGCAGCGGCACCCGGCCGCGATCGATCGCCTCCTCGAGGAAGGCCGCATAGATCGGGGTGCACCAGCCTTGCGTGAAATTGCCGCGGATGCGGCCGAGCGTCTTCCACGCATCGAGCATCGCCGCCCGCGCGCTCGAATAGTTCGTGCGGCTCCAATCCTGCGTCACCTGCTCGGCCGAGACGCCGATCGCCGCCGCGACATTCCGCAGCATCGCATGCTCGAAGTCGGTAAAATTCCGCGCCGGATGCTGCGGGCTCACCGCGGCGATCTTCTCGCCCGGTGCCAGCGTCGGGATCCGCACGCCGCCCAGCATGAGCTGTCGCTGCTGATGGAACGCATCCCGCAGCGCCTGGTAGTAGGAAAGCTCGCGCTGGTCCTCCGGGCTCTCCATCGCCATCCGCACCTGGTCGGCGTCATAGGGGCTCTCGACGAAGGTGCCGAAGACCGTCTGCAGCACCGCCTGCTGCAGCTCGACCGCGTCATAGCGCCCAAGCATCTTCAACCGCGCCAGCACCGGCACCAGAACGCCGACGCCGCGATGCTGCCCGGCCCGGTCCGGATCGAAATAATGCACCGTCACCGGCCGGCCCCAGAGTGTCGTCCGCGGCGCGAAATCCCAGACCATGCTTTCGGCCGCGTCATACCAATCGTTCTGATGCGCCCGCCGGATCCAATAGCCGAGCGGCGCGCCCGCCTCGTCGATCTCCACCCCACCGCGGCGGTGCTCTGTATCGACCATCTCGTCGGGATTGCTCAGCCGGTCCGGATCGACAACCTGCACCGAGGTCGCATAATGCGCCCCGGCACCCACGCGTTCCGGCTCCCAGCCCAGCACGGCGAGCGCCTCGCCATCGATCAGCGCATGCCGCAAGGCAAGCCGTGCCATGCGCGGAAAGGTCAGGGTGCGCGCCGTGTCGCAGGCACCGCCGAGATCATGGGCCCAGAGCCGCCACTCCGCTTCGGCCGCGGCCGCGAACTCATCCGCCCAGGTCGCGTCCATCGCCGGCGCCACGCGCGAAAGCGCGAGATGGTCCGGCATCGCCCGCAACCGCAGCTCGGCGCCGATGGTGTTGTCGAGCGTGCGGCCGACCGCGCCCGTCGCCCAGCCGTCGTTGCGTACCAGGTCACGCGTTCGGGCGACGACCCGATCGCGCGTAAAGTCGATCTCGGTATCCGGGCTCCGCAACCACGGCAACCAGGCGGACATTTCCTGGCCATAGAGATTCGCCGCGTCATAGGCGAAGAAATCGCCTGCCGGTCCCTCCAGCGCCGCCTTCGGCCGCACGCGCCCGATCCTCACCCGCGCAGCACTCACGGAAACCGCACCCCGATCGCCCGCCGCCGGGAATGCCCAAGAGCGCTCGAGAGCTCGCGAATCATGGCCCGAAGATCCCCGATATTCGCACGGGTATATTCCACCTGCCGGCTCCCACCGCCTTCGCTATAGGAAACCCGCACCGCCTGCGTCCCCGTCGTCAGGCTCACCAGCGCGCCCCGCGCCTGCGCGAGCCACTGCTCCAGCACCGCCCGCGACACACCCCGCAGCCAGTCCGGAACGGGCGGATCCGGCCCATACGTCGTGATGTAAGGCCAGCTCCCGCTCATTCTTTTTCCTTAATAGAAGAAACTGCAGCACCAGATTGTTATTAGTCACTTACTCCCCGACTTTGGGATAGTAGGGAGCTATTCTAAAGTCCTGTGTATCGCCGTGGAGAACCGAATCGTCCTACCCCGCTCGTGGATATATACAGCTGATTTTACTCCACCTAACCTGTTGGTTTTTCAATCCTAGAACACCTTTTTGAAATACTCGAGCTGTGCTCACCGAAATTTGTTCCACTCAACCACCCACTCTTCGTTATGGTTTAGCAACCGAACTGCTCCGTGCAAGGGCGGCCCAGGTTGTCGATGGGATTTACGCGAGGAAGAAAAATGGCCAGCTTACCTCAGGTTAGCTCGCCGAATGCAGCGGAGATGGACATATGCGGCGGATCAGCGCGCTAGTAGCAATATTTTTTCTCGCAATTTCCTTTGCAGCTCGTGCGAACTGGGAATTTACTCGTTGGAATATGAGCGAGGACACACTCCAAAGTGCTGCTCGATCTCAGAAACTGTCTCTGCAGACTACAACAAACCAAGAGAAGGCAAAGTACCAGGGGCCAACGATAATCAGCCCAACTGGACAGACTCCCGATCATCCGAGTTCGGTCGCTGACTGGAAGTTATCATTATCCTCTTACTTTGATAGCACGGTCTATTTTCTACTAAACGAGCAAAAAAAACTAGTCCAGATCACACTGATCATCCCACGCGAACAATGCCCACCTTTCGGGCAAGCAATGGTTAAGGCCGACGGACAACCCGTGGAGAACTCTGACGATAACCGTCCAGGTGGATTAATACACACGGTATGGCATTCGAAAGACGGTGATTCTATAGTAGTTAATTGGGCAAATCCTCTCCCCGGAAGTCCTCAAATGGATGTAACCTGCACGGTTGATTGGAGTCCAACAAAAAGGAGCTAACGCTAAACCAGCCGTGCAACGAGGCCTGCCGAAACTCTGGGCATACTGACTGGGATCGCCGATCCCCTTGCAGGCATGGGTAGAGATTCTTCACAACTAGAAGCCCCACCACCCCTGACCACACCCCCATTCGCGCCCCACTCCGCAGCCCAGCCGGGTGGCCGGTCCCAATCGATCCGCGCGAGCCCGTGCAGATGCGCGATCGCGTGTGTCATCACCATCAGGTCGAGCGCCTCGTTCCGTGCCGCGCTCGCCGTCTTCGCCCAGGCGCCGCTCGGCCGCCGCGTCTCGCTTACGAGCTGCTCGAACCACGCATGCGGCGGTTCCTTGCTCTTGAGCGCCGCCGGAAAATGCACCGCCCAGGGCCCCGCATCGGCCCGGGCGAGCTGCCCCGCCAGATCGTCCTTGAAGGCATTGGCTGCGAATTGTGCGAGCGGCACCTGGCCGCCTGCCGAGGCCCGCCGGTCCCGCCGCGCCGTGTCCGGATAGACCACCTGCAGCCGCGCGGCCGCGAGGCTCGGCATCCCCTTCATCGGCATCAGGCTCCACACGTCGCGCCCGTCCACGCGCCCAAGTCTGACCACGCCCCGCCCCGCCCGCCACCGCCGCCAGGCGTCATAGGCGAGCTGCGTCACACCCGGCGCGCCGTAGGCGTCGAATCCGGCCCCGCGCACCCGCATCTTCCGCCCGCTGCCATCCGCCAGCGGATAGGCGAGCCCGAGCAGCGTGGAAAAAAGCTTGTCCCAATCCTCGGCGCTCACCGCCGGGTCCGCCGGGATCCGGAGCACATCGACGACCCAGCTCTCGCCCCGCCGCCCCCAGCCACGCACCAGCACCTCGAATCGGTTGGCCTGCGTATCCGCCGCCGCTGTCAGGAACCGCACGCCCGCCGGCACCTGGCCGAGCGCGAGCTCGGGCTCGGCCCGCGCCGCCAGCGTGGCGGCATCGAGGCTGCCGACCCTCCTCGGGCTGTCGTAGGGCACGCCCAGGCGCTTCACCGTCACGTCCCGCAGGTTGCGCTGGTCCCCGCCCGCCTCGGCCTCCCTGCGCGCTTCTGTGAGCGCACGGGCCAGTGCCCCGATGCCGCCGATGATGAAGGGCGACATCAGCCCGACGATCCAGAACCCCGCAATCTTTCGCGGCACGAGCTCGCCCGTCACGGTGCCATCCTCGTCGACCGCCTGGCCGAGCCCGACCCACCGCCCCTGCCGGTTCATCGCCGCCCGTTCGCGATCTTCGACCAACCCGCCGCATGTCGGGCAAACCAGCCTCGCACTCGCTTCGATCTCCTCGAGCGAGGCCTCCGCCGGCCAATCGAGCACCATCACCCGGCTCGCCGCCGGGTTGGGGCTCGACCAGGCGCCGCAATGCGGGCAGGGCCACCACCAGATGCGCCGGTCGCTCGCCGCGTAGAGCTTCATCACGCCGGCGGTCCATTTCGTCTCGTCGAGGCCGCCGGCGAGATCCGGATGGCTCACCGCCAGCAGCATCGATTCCTGTCCGAAGGTCTGCCGCCGCAGGTCGAGCAGCGAAGCCGCATCGCCGAGCGCCGGGTCATAGGCATCGAGCTCGTCGGCCACGATCCTGGGGGCGGATTTGTTGATCGTGTTGTTGTAGGCCGCGGTCAGGAATTCCACGCTCATGCCGCGGAACCGCTTGAAGCTGAGCGAATCGTCCGCCGGCATCGAGCCCTGCCTTCGCTTCAGCTCCTCCCGATGCAGCTCGATCATCGGGTTGATTTCCCGCTTCACGTAGCTCTTCAGGCTCGGATCGCTCGAGAGATACCAAAGCATCGTCGCCGGATCGGCGCCCACGCTCTGCAGCAGCCAGTTCTCGGCGATCGCCGTCTTGCCGGACCGCGCCGGCCCCACCACCACCGTCGTCAGATGCCCGCGGCTGGTCAGCGCCTCCATCGGCTCGACGAGATAGGGCGTCACCTCGTGCCGCCAGCGCCCGACATGTCCGCCGCCCTGATTGTTGAGCCAGCGATGCCGCGCCGCATACTCCGCGACCGAGATCCGCTCGCTCGGCAGGAACGCCTCGAGTGCCCGATGGATGATCGGGCCCGGATCGGCGAAGCGAATCGGCCTAGGCGGCGCTGTGATGTGCGACATGCGCCTCAGCCTCGATCGGGTTGAGATACTCGGCGAGCCCGCTTCGGCACCCGCGCTGCATCTCGGCCAGCCGCCGCTCGGCATCGAGCAGGATCGGCTCCGGCCAGTTCTGCTCGCGGGCGAGCTGGCGGATGAACGAAGTCAAATGCCGGTTGAGCTCGCCGAACGTGTGCAGGAGCTTTTCCTCGAGCGGGCCCACCTGCACGAGCGTCCCGAGCTCCTTGCCGAGCGCGATTTCCGCCGCGTTCGCCTTCGCTTCCTTGAGCCGCTCCTCCGCCGAGATGATTTTCCCGGGCTCGCTGCCCGGCCGGTCGAGCGGCAGCACGAGCTGCGCGAGCTGCTCGTCCCGCTCGGCATTGCGCTTGGCCTGCTCGTCCTGCTTGGCCCGAAGGAACGCAATCACCGCCGCCGGATCGAACCGGTAGGGCGTGCCGTTCGTGCCGCGCTCGACGATCGGAAAATCCGGATAGCGGTCGATCCACGCATCGAGCGTCGGGCGCGACACGCCGAGCTTCAGGTGCAGCTCTCGCTTCGTCAGCCTCAGATCGCTCTCGGTGGACAACGCGAGTGACAAGGTAAGCCTCTGTTTGGAATGAACAAAGTGTGCACCCCACCGGGGCGCGAAATGCCCGTGGTTGCCGCCCCCGCCTGGGAAGGACCCGGGCCTACCGGGCGGAAGCGATCGCTTCGCCGAGCCTTTGCCGGAGCCGCGCGACGATGCCGCCGCGCACCGCGGCGCCGACGGTCTCGCGGAACTGCATCCGCGCGCGATAGTGCGCGACCGCCTCGAACACGGTGAGCCGCATGAGCTTGTGTCCGGCCGCCCGGCGGAAATAACCGCCGATCCCGGCCTTATTGGCGGGCGCGCTCGCCGGCAGATAGGCGACGCCGGCACTCCGTGTCGCGGGTTGGCCCGCCATCACGTGCAGGCGTTTGAGCAAGCCCGCCGGCATGTTGCCATAGCGGTTCAGCCGGACCTTGCCCGGCAGCACCAGCGCCTGGCCGGCGCGCGGCGTTCGCACGCCGCCGATTTCCTCCGCCAGCAGATAGCGTGCCTGGATGTCCTTCACGAAAATCCGTGCCTGCGGCTTTCCTTTGCGCGCCGCCTCGATCCCGATCGCCCGCATCGTGAACGGCGTCGGCCGATCGAAAACCGCCGCCAGCCGCCCCGTCATCGCCTTGCGGCCTTCCTGCGCCGTGTCGGTCAGCGCCCGCGCGATCGCGAACGGCGCCTGGTTGCGGCCGATCTCATCGAGCCGGCGCAGCACCGGCGCGATATCCGCATGCACCGAAATCGCGATCACCTTGTCCCCGAAAACAGAAAACCCGCCAACGGTGTCCGTGGCGGGCGCAATTCCCAACGATGGGAAAATTAGCCTGCGAAACGTGGCAGGTGTCAAGCCGATTTTTTCTGCTCGATCCACTCGGCGATTTCGGCATAGCGCCAGAGGCTATTTTGCACGATCCGCAGCACCCGCCGCTGATCCATGTGCAGCCGATCGGCCACCTGCCGGCACCCGCAATTGTCCACGGCGACCAGGAAAACCACATCCGCGGTCGTCTGGCGATGCCGCACGAGCGTCTGGCTCGCCTCGTCCCGCCATGGCGCATACCGGTCGCGATAAGCCCGCGTCAGCGAAGGCGTCCAATCGGTTGGCGTCATCACGCGGCCCAGGCGTTCGTAGGACTGCACCCGCGCGAAGAGCGCCCGCGTGACTGCCGTCCAAACGCGATGGATCTCAATCGCCGCCTGATATTGCTCCGAATGCAGCGATCCCGCGATCAAAAGCCGGCCGACCACCGAGGTTCGAAGCTGGCGCTGCTGCAGCTCCGGATCTGCCTTCACAGCCTTCACAGCTAACCCTTTCTATTTCTTGGGCTGTGAAGCTGTGAAGACTGTGAAGGGAAAATCATCCCTAAAAGAAAGCATACACCGAGAATCCGAATGCTTAAGGGACAAAATCCGCGCACAACCTTCACAGCCCCACCTTTTCAATCGGTTAGGCTTAACAGCTCGGTTCACAGCCCGTCACAGCTAATCGTCGGGCGGCACCAGGTCGGCGCGACTCAACCAGATAGCACGTCCCGCGTAGCCGCCAATACGCACATTGGTGCGGCTCGCGCGCGCCGTTTCCGCACGCATCACCTCGTAAAGCCATCGATCCCCCGCAAAAGGACTGTCTCCGAAAATCGCATGCAACGGCTTGACGGATCGGCCAAGCCAGACCCCGTCACCATCCGCAAGCCGCGGCACCGTGCGCCCGAACCCGTCGGAGATATCCGTCGCGCGCACCACGCGGACCCCGTAGCGCGCCAACACCTCGGCCGCGACACGCGTATCGCCGTCGATACCGCTATCGGGCTTGAACGCCTCTTCGATCAGCATGCCGATCTGCGCGAGCTCCGTGGAACGATTGCGCGGCACGAGCGAGGACAGCAGATGGTGCAAGACGCGCCGTGGCCCGTCATCCGCCGCGACGGCCTCGGCGGTGCCGATATAGGCGGAGATCGCCCCGACCATGCCGTCCGCCATCAGGCTCGACGGCACGCCATCCTCGGTCAGCACCCAATGCCCGGCGAGCACCGCGCCGAGCTGGTCCATCTCGCGTGGATCGCATCCCGCGCGCGACAGCGCCGCGCGAAACATATCGAGCGCGCCGCGATAGCGCGGCCAGCCGGCGAGCGCCCGCGCCCACACGCCCGGCCCGGCCGCCTTCGCGCGATGGATCGCAGCCAGCATCGGCCCGCGATGGTCCGCGCCCGCATCCGCGCGCGCGAGCTCCACCAGCGTGAAGCGCGAGAGATGCTGCGGTTGAAGGGCAGGGGGTGCGACACTCGCCATGATCACCGCGCCAACCACATTCGCCGTCCGGCCTTCACCGCTCGCCGTGCCGCGCTGCACCCGCGCGCCCTCGCCGCCCGTCGAGGCAAGCACCAGGTCCATCAGCACCTGCGCGCCGCGCTGATCGACGCGATCGGCCGCCTCATCGATGAAGCAGGGCATGGCGCGATCGTTCAGCGCCTGCTCAAGCCCGGCCTTGGTGGTGTCGTTGGTGTAGTGATGCAGCGGCGCCAGCGCGCGCAAAAGCGTCAGCAGCATGCTCTTGCCGCTGCGCGGCGCGCCCATCAGGAAGCCGTTCGGCCGCCAGTCCGGCGCCGCGCCATAGAGCGCGGCCCCCACCAGCCCGAGCAAGATGATCTCCCCGCCCGGCTGGCGAAAATTCCAGAGCTGCCGCAGATCCTCCTGCAGCGCGCGCACCGTCTCGGCGCCGCACGTCGATCCGGGCCGCTGCGTCGGCGCAGCGGTGGTCCAGATGATGCCGTCGATCCTCGCGCCCGCCTCATGCCACGCGCCGCGCAGCCACACCGCATCGCCGCAATGCACCGCTGGCGCGCCTTCATCGTCGGTCCAGATCCCCGGTCCGCGCATGGTCGTCAGCGCGCCCCAGATGCCTTGCTTGCGGCACTGGGTCATCAGCCATTCGCTCGCGGCGGCGATCGAGAATCCCACCACGGTCTCGACTGTCTCGCCCTCTTCCTTCCGCAGCGAAATGCGTGGAAATTTCTTCTCCAGCCATTCCGTATCGCCCAGGAACAGCGCGACAACCTCGGCGCGCACGCCCAACTGTCGCGCCGCAAGCTCGCGCCGCTGCCCGGCCGCATCCAGGAAGAGAAACCGCCCGGCGAGATGGCCGAGCGGCGTCACCGGGCAATTCTCCTCGCTCGCATCGCGCTCGCGGCGCCGGCGCCGCTTCGCTTCCTCAAGTGGAATGACTTTCTCGGTCACGCCGCCACCAGAAGCCGCGGCATCGGCGGAACCGGCCGGGCCATCAGCGTTCGCAGCGATTCCGCGTGCCGAATGCTGGACGCGGCGATGCCCGTCTCGCACGTCAGCAGCCACTGCGCGTTTTCGCTCGGCGTGCCGGCCAGCAGAACGCCGCGTGGCCCCGCCCTGAGCCATGCGAGCGGCGTTTCGTGCACGCGCACCGGCTCCGCGGTCAGGCGCCCGTCCGCGGGATAGCCGATCGCCGTTTCCTGTCCCGTGAGCCGCCCGACAATTTTCTCAAGCGCCCGATCGCAGGCAAAGAGATCGCAGATCGCCTCGCCGGCCCAGATCGTCGCGGCCTCCAGCGTCCGTTCCCGCGTTCCAAGGACTTCGATCTCCGGATAGCGCCGCACCGCAAGAATCCAGTACCACCGGTCGCGCGCAGCGCTTTTGGGCCGCGGATGAAGCTGGAAATACCCGCCATCCACCATCACCGGCGCGAAGGCCGCGATCGCGCCCCACACCGTGGGCGCGTCGCGATGTTGCCCGGTCAACTCGGCGAGCCGCTCGTGCGCCGCGACCGGCGTGAGCGCGCGGCATGCCTCCCAGATATCCGCGATCCAGTCTCCCGCGCTCTCGCTCATGGCGCGGGCGGACTCACGGCTGGATTTCCGGCGGGCAATTTTCCGTCCGCAGCACGGCGCCGATATCGAGGATGCGGATCGCCCACCAGACCGGGCCCTGATCGCGCCGACCCTTCACCACCGCGATGCGCCGCCGCGCCTCGAGCTCGCCGAAAGCCGCGAGCAGCTCGACGACATTGCATCTGGGATCGACCAGCTGCGCGAGCTGCAACGGCCGCGGCAACTTTTTCCCGTCGGCCACGAGCGCGCGCAGCACCTGCAGCACGCGCCGCGTGCGCGGCAACGCCTTCGTGTCATTCGCCGGCGCGGGCGGCGGCGCGGCAATCGCCGTGCGCTTCTCGGCGCCGAGGAGGCGGATCACGCCGCCACGAACCTCCGTGTAGCCGGAGGAGCAGCGCACCTGGTCGGCCAGCATCGGGAATCGCTCGCGATCCTCGACCGAAAGAGCTGTCGTCTGCGGCATCGTGTCACTTGACCTTTCGCGGCAGGGAAGGATGGTTGGGCGCGAGCAGCATCAGCGCCTCGGCGGCCGTGCGCCGCAGATCGTCGAGATCGCGCACCATCCCGGCGCGGTCGGCCTCGCCGATCTCTCCGCCGCCGAGCGCGTTCGCCGCCCGCGTGAAAAGATCGCTGATATCGCGCCCGATCCGCGCGAGTTCCTTCGCCAGCGTGCCATCCGACCGCGCGACGACCGGCAGCAGCTCGAACCCCTGCGTCCGCGCGAGCGCCGCGGTCACATGCGGCGATCCACCGATCAGCTCGGCATCGAGCACGATATCCACCGGCACGAAACGCTCCGAATGGACGTTCCCGTACTCGGAGGCGAGAGATCGCGTCGCCCGCGTCGCAGATGCAACCGCTTCCACGCCGCCCAGATCGCGAACCACAAGTTTCCATCCCGTTTTGAGCGCAGTCACCGCCGAATCCCTCACCATAGCCTCCGGGGAAATGCGGATGACTTCCACGTGACCGACGCCACTGTTCGTTGCGGGATCAAGCTTTCGATGCGAGGATAGATCCCAGGGCTTGCCTTGATGTTTCGTCTTTGTGTCTCAAAATCGTAAGAATTTCCTATGACCGTTCCACCGCGTGACTTTTCATCCGGCGCCGTCGAGGTCCTCTTGGATGGCTGGAGTCGGGACCAGGACAGGCTCGTGGCCGCCGTTCTCGGGCTTTTCACCGCGCTCGTCACCGAGCTGGAGCCGGCAGGTGTGCTGCAGCGAGAGTCACTCGCCCGCAGGCTTGAACAAGTCCGGGACGAAAATCTTCGGGTGAAGTCGCCGGATGCCGCGTACAATCTGTTAACGACTGCAATAGGGCTGCTTCGGCCTGTCGAGCCTCTTCCCGATCCTGCCAGGCCCCGACCAGCCCTTCATATCGTTCCGCCAGACGATCCAGATAGTCCCGTTCCGACTGGATGAGGGACTCCGTCACGTCCCGAAGGAGCGGCTCGACCACGGTCAGCCGGCCTCACGGCGGGTAAGATAGAACGCGCCTACGTCCAGCGGATCCGGCTGATCCAGCGTGCAGAATGCGGCATCGAACGCCAGGATGGTGTGACCGGATGCACTGCGACTCCGTTCCTCTCTCTCGGCTTGAATGAACCAAAGCAGCATCCGCCCAATAAGCCGCCGCATGATCAGGTGACCTCCCGGAGGAACGGATCAGCCGCGGGCGAGGCAGCCTCCAGACAGCGGCCACAAGCTCTTCGTGACGCCGGATAGCCCCCAATCATCATGAGCATGGGGCGTCCGTTGCCGACGGGGGCCTTTCGGGAAACGGCGAGTTCTGTTCTATCGTTTCCGTGACGGCACCGAAGACGGAGAATCCCAATGGCCACGATCTTGGCAAATTTTCACTGGCAGCAGGAACTGACCGCGGAACGCACTGTTGGAGACGAGCACATTTCGGGCAGCAAGATTCAGGAAGAAAAACTCCGGGCCCACCTAATCCTTTATCCGAGTGGCCATCAGGAATTCCGCTTCGTGGGTCCGGTGAATGTCCATGTCGAAGTCCAAAACGGCATCCCTGCAGAAATGACCCCAAGTCAGACCAAAGCATGGCTTCAAAAACTTCTTCGGGAGCTGCTGTAAATAGCTCGCGGAACAAGGGCCAATCTTCCGGCCTGAATTTGTTGACTGGTGTTCGCGACCCGTCGCGCTCGCGGCGGATCGCGAGTTTGTCGAATCCCTCGGGACTCGAAAGCGGCCCAATTCTGAAAAGAATGTTTGTTTCAGCGGCTGTCATTAGCAAACCTCCCGCACTTCGGTCGGAGACCGCCCGAGGAACCGACTGGCCGTGGCGAGACGGCCTCCCGACGGTGTGAACAAGCTTTCCGTGACTTCCTGCCGGAATCGTTGCAGAAGCAGCGTGCTCCCCTCGAGGAATCTCCCCGGGCATGAACGGCCTTCCAAATCTTCGAACGAATTCGCGGGCCACGATCAAGCGGCCTCCTGTGGGGCCGCTATGGCGGACGCTTTGCGCGAGACGGGCGCGCGCACCATCGGGAGAAGCGCCTCGACGGGAATCGTGAGGAGTTCCGCAATTTGCCTTACCCGGTTCCCCGGCAGGAAATTCCCGCGCTTCCAGGCGCAGACAGTCGAATGGTCTACCCGGCAAAGGGCCGCCATCTTGCTCACTCCACCCGCCCTTTCGATCAGGTCGCAAACGTCCATACCAAGAGGTTAGCTGTGCAAACATTTGGTGGTCAAGCCAAATGTTAGTTCTTCTAACTCATGTGTTTGCGATTTCGGTCAAATTGGCCGCATGGCCGACGCAAAAAAGATGATGGGCACCTTGGTCAGGACGCTGCGCCAGAAGAAGAATCTGACGCAGGTGGAACTCGCCGCCGAGGTGGGTGTCTCCCGCCCAATGATCTCGAATATCGAGAGGGGTAAGTTTGCCCCCGGGCGAGACACTATGGCCGCCCTCGCTGACGTCTTAGGTGTCTCCCTCGACGAGCTCCGTCGCGGACTTTCCGATGAAGCGCCAAGCAATGGCGAGTTCGTGAAGGACCCTGACGAACTTGCCTGGCTCCACTTCTGGCGAGGGCTCACTGAGGAGCAGCGAGAGCTCGTTGTCAGGATGCTGGCGGAGCCGCCTAGGCAAAAGCGCAGATCCGCAGCGTAATTCTACGACTTCCCCCACCATCAGCCTCCTAAATCTGAATCCGCATGAAACTGGGGGTTGCGCCTGAACGTCAACCCCGTTCTTTGGCGGTCGAGACCTTGCCCAACCTCTAATGTGGCGTAATAAGCTATTGACAAAGCTAGTGTTTTCTCGCGTCTCATTTCGGATGTGCCGACCATATGGAGTCCGATTCGTGATCGCCCGGCGAGAACCCGACGAAACAGAAAACTCGCCCCCAAGGCGAAGCGAATTGGTCATCGCCCTGGATGATGCGGAGCGCCTGATGTTGGGACTGATGAGCCGTTGGCAGGACATGCCGGCCGAGGCACGAGCCCAGCTTCGCGCCGGCGCGAGCCGAATTGGCCGCCTGCTCGCGCGATGCCGGAAGCCACGATAGGAGAGCGGCATGGCCCTAATTCTTTCCATCCACGCCGCCGAGGGCCTAAAGGTAAGAAACCTGCAGTTGGATTGGATCGAGCACACGATCCGGGCGCCCGAGCGAACCGGCCCCGATCCTCGTCAGCCCGACCTCACTCGTTCCTATCGGGTTATCCCAGAGGCTGGCGGCCGAGTGCTCCGCGTTGTGCATCGGCTGCACGGAGACGATATACTGGTCGTGACGGCATTCTTTGACCGAGGGGCACGCCGATGAGGACCAGCTACGATCCCGAGGTGGACGCCCTATTTGTCCATCTTGTCGACGCCCCGACGCACGAGTCGCAAGAAGTCGCTCCGGACGTCATCTTCGATTTCGACGAAAATGGCCGCCTGGTGCGCATAGAGGTTCTCAACGCCAGCCGAACCGTCGCGCTCGGCGCACTACAAGCGGCGGCCGAGTAAAAAGAGGGCTCACGTAAGGATTGCGCCTGCAATGACAAGGTGGGCGATGTCGTGGCCGGGGCGTTGCGCCAAAGGACAAAGGAGGCACGGCAGCACCGGTCAACCGCGTGAATGAGCGCACGTCAATCGATCTGCCACCATGAGTGCGGCCAACCCCGATATCGAATTAGCCCCTTTATTTATGCCGAATGTTAGTTCTGCAAACATTTTAGTCGACTTCTAAGGTTAGTAAAACAAACATGCTCCATCGCAAGTGCGATGGAGGCCCGAATGTCCTCTCGCCGCCATTACCGCCGCCGACGTCTCAATCGCCGTGTCCGGCGTCTCATTCGCTATCTGCTCCTCCCCTTCGGCCTTGCCCTCGCGCTTCCCAGGGCTCTTCGCCGCGAGCGCGCCTGACATGCCCCGCGAGGCCCCGCCGATCACGCTATTCCCGATCCTCTTCCTCGTGCGGCGCACGCTCGCCAATCCGTCCTGCACGTCGGATCACTGCCTCGTCCTCGCCGACGCGCTCGACGAGCTGATCACCGCGCTGCCCGCGTACGGCCTCGAGCGTGCCATCGCCGGCACGCGGCGTCTTTCCGTGCATCTCCGCAGCATTGCCCCGCGATACGCACGATGAACGCGCTGCCACCATCCTTCATCGCCCAGTTGCCGCTTGATGCTCCGGAGTTGCGTTTCATCCCGGACTACAGCCGGCGCCAAGTGATCGACACGCGCAGCAGCCGCAGCGTCTGGGTCCTCGGCCGATGGGTCGATCGCCACGATCGCACCCTGTTCATCGCCGTGATCCCGGTCGATGCCGCGACCTTCCGCCGCCCGGAGGAGCTTTCCGAATGAACGACCTTATTCGCGGGCTCGTCTATGAGCGCGATCCCTCCGGCAAACGCGTGTTCGTCACCAATCCTGACGCCACCGGCGCGGCGCATGGCCTCGGGCGCGTCGATGGCATCTATCGCACGCGGGACGGCGCGATCTTTTCTGTCGCCGTCATGCTCGATGGCGGCTTTCGCAAGATTCTCGATCCGTCATCGATTTTCCCGGCGACCGCGATCGCCACGCGCCGGTGCGTTCCCCGGGTTCCGCTCATTCCACCATGCCCGCGCAGCGGCAACGCGGCATGATCGCGCAGCTCG
>Ga0335075_10008984_pt1 | contig 15290 bp, 16 predicted proteins | sample Lox_Sample_24_FD_206723 | JGI IMG/M metagenome (GOLD analysis project Ga0335075, IMG submission 206723) | Soil microbial communities from Loxahatchee National Wildlife Refuge, Florida, United States - Lox_Sample_2.4 | ecosystem: Environmental > Terrestrial > Soil > Wetlands | place: USA... | reverse complement strand
GTTCGGCTACGCCGAGGCGGTGAACGAGGAGATCAGGGACCTGTTCGCGGCCGGGGCCGACATCGTGCAACTGGACGAGCCCTACCTCCAGGCCAGGCCCGGCGAGGCCGGGCAGTACGGCGTCAAGGTGATCAACCGGGCGCTCGACGGAGTGACCGGGCTCGGGACGACGGCGCTGCACCTGTGCTTCGGCTACGCCGCGATCATCCACGAGCGCCCCGCCGGATACTCGTTCCTGCCCGAACTGGCGGCCTGCGACGTCGAGCAGATCTCGATCGAGACCGCCCAGTCGAACCTCGACTGCTCGGTGCTCGCCGCGCTTGACGGCAAGACGGTCATCCTGGGCGTGATCGACCTGTCCGACCCCACGGTCGAAACGCCTGAGGTCGTGATCGAGCGTGTGCGCCGGGCGCTGCCGTACGTGCCTCCGTCCCGGCTCGTGCTCGCACCGGACTGCGGCATGAAGTACATCACCCGCGAGGCGGCGAACGGCAAGATGGCCGCGATGGCGACGGCGGCCGCCCGGCTGCGTGCGGAACTGGGCTAGCCGGGCGCCTTCACCGGCCGGGGCCGGGGGCGGCCGGCGCTACTCGTCGGCCGCCCGGTAGTACGGCCGCCCGAGCAGGCTGGTGTCCTGGGTCGGGCGGAAGGAACCAGTCGCGCGCGGCTGCGCACCGGTGGCGAGGCGGAACGACCCGGTGTTGCGCAGCGCCCGCGAGGCGCCGGTGATGCGGCTGGTGTCGACGGGCCTGACGCCGCCGGCGACCGGCTGGCCGCCCACCACGGTGCCGACCAGCGGAAGCTGCTCCTCCCGCGTCCGTGCCCGGCCGTCTGACCGCACTTCCGGCCGGTAGTCGTCCATGTCGTTCGCGAACTCGTCCCGTTCCGCCCGGCGCGACGTGCGCCAGCGGGACGGGATGAACAGCGGGAAGACCATGACCGCGCCGACCGCGCCGAGGATCCCGTTGAAGAGGAGGCCCTCCCAGCCCGCGCCGAACGAGTGCGAGCGCAGCGGGATGAACTCCACCGCGCGGCGCACGCTGACCAGGTAGAGCGCTGTCCAGGCAAGGAGAAGCGCGCCCGGCAGGCCGGACGCGAGCGGTGAGAACCACGGAACCGCGGCGAGCACGCCGGCCAGGACGGCGGTGGCCGCCAGGGCCGCCAGCGCGAGCAGCGCGGTGCTGTTGGACAGCAGCGACCCGCCGCCCGCCGGCAGCGCGTTTACCTGGCCGGCCGCGACCGGAAGCCGCAGCAGTCGCAGGTAACCCCACCCGCCGGCGAAGAACATGACCGCGGTCATGACGGCCGCTATGGCAGTCCCGTAGAGATGTCGCACGTCCCACCTTCGTAGTCAGCTCCCCCGCCCGTTTGGGTCACGGATTTATAACCGTGATGCCCGATACGTTACATGTGCCGGTCGGCGCTACGGGTACGGTTTAGCAATCATGAGCCTGGGGGGGCACTGTGATGGGCTTGGCGTCGCGGCGTCCTGGTCGACGCGGCGGGAGGGCGCTCGGCCCCGTTACCGGAGTCGCACGCTCGTGACTTCATGACGATGCCCGCGCACCCGTTGCCGGGCGGGCGGGCATCGTCATTCCAGGCCTACTGCGGGTTCTGTTCGGTGTCGTTGACGCCAAGGGCGCCCTCGACCATGTCGCCGCCCTTCTGGATCTGGCTGTCGTGATCGTTACCGAGCTTCTTCTCGGCGAGGTCCTCGCCCTTCTGGACTCCCTTGTCGACCTGGTCCTGGTGCTTGCCGGCGAGGTCCCTGGCCTTGTTCATAAGCCCCTTGAAGTCTGGCATCCGCGTTCCCCCGTACCTCTTGTAATTATTTCGTTACCAACGGTAATGCCTGATCAACGCATAGGCAACTCGGGTAACTCGCTAACCACTGGTTGGCGGCGGCATCTCCCGCAGCAGCGGGGCGAGGACAGCCGGGCGAGGGGCAGCGATCAGGTCCGGCCGGCGTCGTCAGCGACTGGAGGAGGGCCCAGCGGGTTCCCGCGGCGGGCTGCGGGCGGGCGGGAGCCTGCACGGCCGGGTGGGACCGGTCCGGGCCGGCCCACCCGGGGCCCAGGAGGTCGGAGATCAGCCCGGCGATCTCGCGCAGCGTGCGGGCGGACAGCACGTCCCCCAGCCTCTCGTCCAGTTCCGCCAGCGTGAGACGGCCATCGGCGACGGCGGCGCACAGGATGTCCGCCGCCACGTCGCGGTCGGCGTTCGATGCCCGCATATCCGCCCAGAACGCTTGGTCTCGGCCGGGACCGGGGAAAACGGGCATCGGCACGACAGGGATCATCGATCTCGTTCCGAACCGGGTCAGACCGTGGCGCGGCGGATGGTAGCGCGCCCGCCGACGATCAAGGCCAGCGCGAGCACGGCGAGCAGCCCGGTCAGCCCGCTAATCGTCAGGCCGGTGAAGAAGTGGCCGACGCCCGTCCAGCCGTGCACCAGGGTCACCAAGGCCACGGCCGCGACCAGGGCGGCGACCTGAGCGGCGATGAACGCGACCGTACCGATGACGCTCCACCGCCGGTAGACGATCCCGAACCACATCCCGTACACGAACAGCAGCGTCAGCCCGACGAACAGCGTCAGCCAGGTCTGGTACCAAGGCCCGTTGAGCAGGTACGGCATCCGGAAGAAGCCCAGCCGCACGCCCCAGCCGCCGGTGGCACGCTCGACGGCCTGCAGCGCGGCCACTACCAGCCCGTCCGCGCAGGCCAGGACGGCGGCGAACAGGGCCGTGCCCAGGTAGTAGGACCGGCGGCTCACCCCCAGGGCCAGCCCGAACGGCAGCGACCGGCCGATGCTCTGCACGCCGATGACGAGAAAGAAGACGAAGAAGCCGGCCAGTGCGCCGGTGTAGCGCACCCGGTCGGGCGCGGAACCGTTCACGACCGCCCCGACGGGGTGGCCGCTCGCGTGCATCGCGTCGACGGCCACCGAGAAGGCGAGCCCGAGCGCCACTATTATCCAGGTCATCGCCAGGTACTGGAACGGCTGGACCAAGTGAAACCTGGCCACCTTGACCAACGTGCTCATGCGCTTACCCCTTCCTTGGCCGGGGGCGGCACATGGGCCGCCCCCGGAGCGGTCGGCAACCCGGCCGCGTGGACCACGAGTTGCTGCAACGTCAGCGGCGCCAGGTCAAGCCCGAGCGACCGGGCCCGCGCCCGGTCGGCCTCGTCCAGCTGCCCGACCGCGACCACGGACGCCTGCGATCCGAGACAGCGCCGGTTCCATACCGGGCGCCCGGCGGTGAACTCGTCCACCGCCAGCACGGGTCCGCTGACCGTGGTGGCGACGCCCCGCAGGCCGTCGGCCGAGGCATCGAGGACGACCCGGCCCCGGTCGATGACCACGACGTTCTCGAACAGCGCGGCGGCCTCGTCGATCAGGTGGGTGGACAGCAGGACCGTGCGCGGGCGCTCCGCGTAGTCGGCGAGCAGCCGGTCGTAGAAGATCTGCCTGGCCACCGCGTCGAGGCCCGCGTAGGGCTCGTCGAACAGCGTCACCTCGGCCCGCGCGCCGAGGCCGATGACGATGCCGAGCGCGGAGCGCATACCGCGCGACAGCGTCTTGATCGCCTTGTCCGGCCGCAGGTCGAAGTCGGCCATCAGGCTGTCCGCCAGGCCGGCATCCCAGTTCGGGTAGAACCACGAGGCGGCCCGCAGCGCGTGGCGCACCTTGAAGTCCGGGTAGGCCTGGTCCTCGCGGACGAACACCATGCGCCGCAGCACGTGCTCGTTCTCCGCGGGCGGGGCACCGAGCACGCTGACACTCCCCGACGAGGGGAACTCCTGGCCCGCGAGGATGCGGAGCAGCGTGGTCTTGCCCGCGCCGTTGCGGCCGAGCAGCCCGGTGATCGACCCGGCCGCGATCGTGACGGTCACCCGGTCGAGCGCGACATGGCCGGGATAGCGCCTGGTCAGGTCGGCCACCGATATCGCCGTGGTCATACCGTGACACCTCCCTCCGAGTCACTGAAGTGCTCGTGGCCGCACTCCTTGATCAGCCCGGCGAGCTCTCCGCCGTCGATGCCGATCCGGGCCGCCTCGACAAGCAGCGGCCGCACGTAGCGTTCGACGAACTCCTCGCGGCGCTGCGCGAGCAACCGCCGGCGCGCACCCACCGCCACGAACATGCCGATGCCACGGCGCTTCTCCAGCAGGCCGTTGTCGGCGAGCAGGTTGATGCCCTTCGCCGCCGTCGCCGGGTTGATCCGGTAGTAGGCGGCCAGTTCATTCGTCGACGGCACGCGCTCGCCCTCGGCCAGCCCGCCGTCCGCGATCTCCGCCGCCAGTCGCTCGGCCACCTGGGCGAACAGCGGCGCTCCCTCGTCGAGACCAGCCATCTCACGCAACGGTTCCACCCTTCATTGGTTCATTACTTGAGTAATGTACCGATGAAGGTATCGAGCGTCAAGGGCGGTCAGCCGGCGGCCCAGGGCCGGAGCTTGCCGGGGTTGAGTATGGCCCAGAAGCGCTTGATCCGGTCGCCCGCGATCTCGAACGCGTAGACCGCCACGACTTCGCCGTCTTGCTGGGCGACCAGGCCGGGCTGGCCGTTGACCGTTCGCTCAAGGAGCCGCACGCCGCCGGGTGCGCCGACAGGGAGGCCGGCCAGGTAGCGCGCGACCCGCTCGCCGCCCTCGATGGGCTGGAGCGAGGCCCGGACCAGGCCGCCGCCGTCGCCGGTGGCGGTGGCGTCGGGGTCGAGCAGGCCGATCAGGGCCGCGATGTCCCTGGCTTCCCACGCCGCCTTGAAGTCACGGACGATCCTGGCCTGCCGGGCGGTGGGGGCGGCGGGCGGGCGCGCGGGGCGGACGCGACGGCGGGCCGAGGAGGCGAGCTGACGGCAGGCCGCCGGGGTGCGGCCGACCATCTCGGCCACCTCGGCGAAGGTGTAGCGGAAGACGTCGTGCAGGATGAAGGCGACGCGCTCGGCCGGGGTCATCGATTCGAGCACGACGAGGAAGGCCATGTTGACCGACTCGTCCAGGGTGACCCGGTCGGCCGGGTCGGCCGCGGCCCCCGGCCCGCCGCCAGGCCAATCCGCCGGATCGGGCAGCGGCTCGGGAATCCACTCGCCCACGTAGGTCTCCCGCCGGGCCCGGGCCGAGCCGAGCACGTTGAGGCAGATGCGGCTGGCGACCGTGGTCAGCCAGGCACCCGCGGACTCGATGGCTTCCTGCTGCTCGCGCGGCATGGCGTACCAGCGGGCGTAGGTCTCCTGGACCGCGTCCTCGGCCTCGGCCAGGGAGCCAAGGAGCCGGTAGGTGAGATTGATCAGCCGGCGCCGTTCGCTCATGACCACGCTCAGGTCCGGATCGGGCCGGCCGTGCGCTGGATCTGATTGGGTGGTCATGGCGTCGCCGGCTCCCTCGTTCGCAGGTACCCCTCACTAGTTTTGACAAGGCGGCGCACCGGAATGTGACGCCGGCGCGGCCGCCAACCGGTCCGGTCAGCCGCCAAACCGGACGGCGAGCTCGGCGATCCGGTTGGGCCGGTGTTCCTGCCGCATCCGCCCGGCGCGCTCGAGCAGGCTCATGCCGTGCAGCGCGCTCCAGAGCACCTCGGTCGCGGTCCCGTCGTCGGCCGCGCCCAGCGCCGCGGCGAGCGCGTCGAAGCCCGCGCGCAACTCGGCCTCCGCGTCGTCCTGGGCGAAGCGCGCATCGATTGGCAGCTGGAACATGGCCTCGTAGAGCGCCGGATGTGCCGTCGCGAAGTCCAGGTACACGTTGGCCACCGCCGCGACCGCGCGCGCGCCGGTCTTGCTCCCCAGGGCCTCCCGCGTCGCCGCCGCGAGCTCGGCGAAGCCCGCCAGCGCGACCGTGCGCATGATCTCGGTCTTCCCGCCGGGAAAGTGCGTGTAGAGCACCGGCTGGGTGTAGCCGATCGCGTCGGCCAGGCGCCGCGACGTGACGGCCGCCCAGCCCTCGGCCTCGGCGACGGTGCGCGCCGCATCCAGAATCCGCTGCCCGCGCTCCGCCACGCGCCGCGCCCGGGTGCCCGACTCGACCATGGTTCCTCCTCCTCGAACGAACTGAACGCCTTGAACCCCTTGAACATCGCCTCGCGACAACTTATCTTAGCATTGCTAGATTTTCTAGCAACGCTAGATTTGGAGGAAGGTCATGATCAACGCACTCGCGATCGTCACCGCGACCGTCTTCGGCATCATGGTCGGCGTCGAGTTCGCCGTCGCCGTCTTCGTCAACCCGATGCTGCTGCGGCTGCCCGCCGGGCACTCAATCGAGGCCCGCGCCGACGGCGCGCGCGTCCTCGGCCGCGTGATGCCGTTCTGGTACATCGGGTCGCTGGCGCTCACGGCCGGACTCGCCGCCGCCACCTGGGGCGGGGCGGCGGGCGCGGCCGCTACGGCGGGCGCCGCCCTGCTCGCCGTGAGCGTGGTCATGTCGGTCGCCTGGCTCGTGCCGATCAACAACCGCGCCGCCACGTGGACGGCCACGGACCACCCCGACGACTGGCGCGAGCAGCAGCAGCGCTGGGACCGGCTGCACTACGCCCGTGTGGCCGTCCTCGTCGCGGGCTTCGTGCTCACGCTCGTCGCCGCGGCGGTTCACTGAACGGGCCGTGCCGTCCAACTCGCCGACCGTCGCACGGAAAGCCCGCCACGCTTCGTCGTCGAGCTGAACAGGTGACCGGCGTGCGGCCAGATTGGGTCAAACGCCTCAAGAATTCCCGCTGCCCGGCGAGCGAGACTTCACCTTGAGTCCATGCACGCGACCAAGAGAAGGGACGGTGCCCGGAGATGCTTGAGGGCTTTCGCGACGAGACCGCCGAGGTAAACGGCGTCCGCCTGCATTACGTAATCGGCGGCGAGGGCGAGCCCATCGTGCTGTGCCCCGGGTGGCCGCGGACGGTGTGGCAGTTCCACAAGGTCATGCCTAAGCTCGCGGAAAATTTCCGGGTGATCGCGGTCGACTTGCGCGGCATGGGCGAATCAGAAAAGCCCGCGGGCGGGTACGACAAGAAGACCATGGCGCGCGATATCTTTGAGCTGGTCCGCCACCTCGGCTACGAGTCCGTCAATATCGCCGGGGAGGACATCGGGTCGATGGTGGCGTTCAGCTTTGCCGCCAATCACCCGGAGGCGACCCGCAAGGTTGCCCTGTGGGAACCTGGCCACCCGACCGAGGCTTTCCTCGATTTTCCGTTGATACCCCAGGGCGATAAGATCAATGGCCCCTTCTGGTTCTCGCTTAATCACGTCAAGGAACTTCCAGAGCGACTACTCGAAGGGCGCTACCGAACCTTTATCGACTGGCTGATCGACTACCAGGCCAAGGATCCCGGGGCCTTTTCTGAGGCGACGCGCGAGATCTATGCCGCCGCCTACAACTCGGCCGACGCCATCCGGGCATCCAACGGCTGGTACCAGGCGTTCACGCAGGACATTGCGGACGCGGAGAAGTATCCCGTGCTCCCCATGCCGGTTCTCGCGATTGGCGGGATCTACTATGCCGCGGTCCGCATGCTGACCGAGGGGAAGGCGGCCGACCTTCGCTTCGTCGAGTTCCCCGATGCCGGCCACTACCTCGCGGAGGAACGGCCCGATGATCTGGTCCGCGAACTGACCGGGTTCTTCATGGCTTAACGGCGGCACCGCACAATCCGTAGAGGTCGTGTTCCGGCAGGGGCGCGGAAACCCCGGCCAGCCACCGCTTTCCTTCGCTGATCCCAGGGGAAACCAGGTCGGCGCCGGCGAAGAGCGACGCGAAGTCCGCCGGGGAGTGGTTGAAGTACTCGGCGGCGCTGTAAACGCCGCGCAACCGGTCAAGCAGGGCGGCGTCCTCGTACCGGCCGACGGCCAGGATCAGCCATGAGCCTGGGGCCATGCGACTAAGCCAGCCCGCGCAGACCTGCTGTGCCCGCGGTGTCGACAGGAAGTGCAGCACCCCGGCCATGAGCACGGCGACTGGCCGGCGGAAGTCGATGGTGCCGGCGACCGCGGCGGACACTGCGTCGTGGTCGGCCAGGTCCCCGTGCACGGCGCGCAGGCCATCGCCCTTCGCCAGCAGTGCCTGTGCGTGGCACACGGCGACGTGGTCGAAGTCCACGTACGCCACGCGGGTGGCCGGGTCGACCGCGCGGACCGCCTCGTGCACCGCGGGATGCGTCGGCAGTCCCGCGCCAAGGTCAAGGAACTGGGTAATGCCGCCCTCGCGCGCCGCCCGGGCGGCCGCACCGCAGATAAACGCCCGGTTGTCCCGCGCCCACTGGCTCAGGCCGGGGCACAGCTCCAGGCTGCGCTCTGCCTGTTCCCTGTCCACGGTGAAGTTGTCCTTGCCGCCAAGCCAGTAATCGTAAATACGGGCGATGTTCGGCCTGCTTGGATCGACGCCGGCAGGCAAGGTGTCGTGCATGTCATGGCTCCCGCTGGTGAAGCCCCCCACGCCCTGATGGTACGTACTGCACGAGATCATAGCGGAATACGGAAGCCCCACGTGACGACGGCGCTTGGCGGAAGTGCCTCCCTGGTGAGCAGGGATCATGGCGCTGGCTGAGCAACGGTTGACGGTTAACCAGGCGGACCGTGTGACATCTGTTAATTTCTGCCCGTTTTGTCCGCCGATGGTTAAGAGGTAAATTCCGTACAACGTGAAGACTTTTTTTATCGTGAAGGAAAAGCTCGTGTGGCGAGCGCTTTATTTACCTCTTGTACAAAATTTACACGATGACCTGCCTGACCCGCTGGTTGACCCCTACTTTGAGTACCGGAGCGGTGCGGTGCTCACCGAGATAGGCCCCCTGTCCCCGGTGGTGGCCTCATTGCCGCTGCTCTGCCCGCGGCAGCCCGAACTCGTCGCTGCGCACCTGCTCCGGCCGCTGTCGGCGTGCCTCGCGCCAGATCGGGGTCGCGCGGAAGACCGTGTTCGCAACGGCCGACCGCCTCGTCTCGGCCAAGTCGCCCAACCTCCACCTCTTCCTGGAGCTAACCCGCGAGATCGGCGCCGCGATCGCCCTGCCGGAACCGCCGGAAAGCATCGTCGCGCTGGCGGCCGGGAAGGGCTCGACCAAGCTCGCAGTCGCCGCTCGCCGACTGGTCAAGCCGTGAGCCGTGAGGCTGGAGCCAGGGACTCGGGCCTCGTCGGCCGGGCAGGCGCTTCGGCACGGCCCGGCCATAATGTCGAGAAATGCTCTATTGTGTCGCCTATCCACTGTTCCCCTTGTAATGTGTCGTCGGTCGGGAACGATCAAGGAGGATTGTGTGAACCTCGGCCGAGTGGCGGCTAAGACATCTACCAAGGTAAATTCAAAATCCGGGCATTACCGGGAACCCGGTGGCCCGCCGAGACTAAGACTGTTGTTCCGCGTCATCGTCGCGGTTATCGCGATTGTGCCGGGCCTGTTCGCGCTGCAAGCCGTCGTCGGCCAAGCAGCCAGCGCGGCGACACTGCCGGTGGTAACTAGCCTCGGCACAAATTCGGGACCTCCGAGCGGGGGCATCTACGTCGCCATCTTCGGCTCAGGCTTCACCGGGGCGACCGCGGTGGACTTCGGCTCGACCCCCGCCACCAGCTTCACGGTGGATTCGGACACGTTGATCTTCGCTACCGCGCCCGCGGGCTCGCTGGGCACCGTGGACGTCACGGTGACCGACCCAATCGGCACCAGCAGCATCTCACCGGCTGATCAGTTCACCTACGCCAACCAGGCGGTGATAGACGCGGTGTCGCCGGACTTCGGCCCGGTGACCGGCGGCGGCACGGTCACGATCAGCGGGGCCGGCTTTACCGGCGCGACCTCGGTGCTGTTCGGCACGGTCCCGGCCACCAGCTACACGGTGAACTCCGACGCCGCGATCACCGCCGTCGTGCCGGCCGGGGCCAACGGCATCGTCGACATCCAGGTGCAGACCCCGTTCTCCACGTCTCCCGCCACCGCCCTCGACCAGTACACCTACGTCGGGGACGCGCCGACCGTGACCTCGCTCTTCCCGGGCTCAGGGTCGGTCGTCGGCGGGAACCTGGTCCAGATCACCGGCTCGGGCTTCACCGGGGTGACCGCGGTGGACTTCGGTTCGACCCCCGCCGCCAGCTACACGGTGGAGTCGTCGACCCTGATCAACGCCATCGCGCCGACCACGGTCTCCGCCAGCTCACCGTCGGGCACGGCCGGCGCCGTCGACGTCACCGTCACCAACTTGGCCGGCGCCAGCAGCACGTCGGCCGGCGACCAGTACACCTACCTGGCATCGGTTCCCCCATGCACGACCACGATCATCGGCACCAACGCCGGCAAGCTCGACGTCACCAGCGGCATGACCTGCCTGCTCGACGCGACCCAGAAGGGGGACGTCACCGTCGAGCCGGGCGCGAAGCTGTCGGTGACGAACTCCACCATCAACGGCACCGTAACCGCCACTAGCCCGGCTGGCATCAGCTACTGCGGCTCCACCGAGAGCGGGGCACTGACCGTCACCGGAGCCACCGGCCCGGTCACCCTGGGCAATGCCTGTGCTGCGGATACCATCTCCGGTTCGGTCACCATCACCGGAGCCAGCGCCATGGTCACCGTCGGCGAACTGAACCAGCACGGCACCCTGACCCTGGAGAACGACACAGACGGAATCTATTTCGTCTCCAGCCAGGTCTATGGCCCGGTCTACGTCGAGAACAACACCGCCCCCGCCCCCGTGGAAATCGGGGTGATGGGCAACACGGTAAACGGGTCGCTGTATTGCACGGGCAACGACCCTGCTCCGAGCGATAACGGCGGCATCAACACAGTAAGCGGAACCGCGTCCGACCAGTGCGCGGCCATCGCGGAAAGGTAGCAAGAAGGAAAGCCGGACCGCGGTTCCGTTAACTGCATTTTTCACGGAACCGCGGTCCGAGCGAGCACCCGAACGATCTGGGCGCGCTTCCGCTGTTCGGGCGAGGGTGCTCGGTCATTACGCTCTATCCGGCGGTCTCCGCTTCATGGCCAGCGCTACGCGCTAGTCGATCGTGACGGCGCCGCCGTCGGCGCTGACGGTGATCCGGTACTGGGACGAGGAACTGGTGGTCACCGTGATCGCGGACGGCTGTGCGGGCCCGTTTTGGTAGACCTGGGCCGCTGTCTCGGGGATGTTGTCGACGCGGTAGCTGTAGCCGCCGGGCAGCTGCAGCGTCACGTTGCCGCCCTCGGTTGTGACGTTCAGGTTCGACGGCGGCGTGCTGAGCTGAAGGTCGACGCTGCCGCCGCCGCTATCCACGGCGATGTTCTGCGCCGCCAGCGTGCCGGCGACGTTTCCAGTGCCGAAAGCACCATTCTGACCGTCGGTGTTGAGGCTGACGTCGCCGGTCAGCCCGTCAACGGTCAGGTCTCCGCCTCCGGTCTGCAGGGTCGCATCCGATATGCCGGTCGCCGTCACGTTGCCGCCGTTGCTCGTCACCGTCACCGGAACCTGCGGCGGAACGTCGACGGTCGAGCTGAGCGCGCAGTTGAAACCGGGGCAGGCGAAGTCGATCCTGGTCCCGGCCGCCGTCTGCGCCGTCGCGAGAGTCGGGCGCTGGCCTGAATAGGTCAGGCCGTACCAGACGGTGCCCGTGCCGGTGAACTGCGCCGCGCTTGGCTCGACGCCACCCTGCAGGGTCACGTCACCGCCGTACACGTTCATGGCGAGTCCGCCGCTGACGCGCACCGGGGAGTAGCTCACCGTGTAACTGCCCTGGGAGGCCTTGCTGATAATCGCGAAGCAGGTCCAGGCGAGCAAGGTGAGCGAGAGCGGGACGCCCAGCAGCAGGATGATCCGGCGCGCGGGCGTCATGAGCAGCTCGCGAGCAGCGGGCTGAGCGGCGGGCGGCAGGAAACTGATCATGAGGTGACCCCATTCAGGTAATGGAGGACCGCGAGCACGCGACGGTGTCCGTGCTCGCCCGAGGCGAGTCCGAGCTTGCTGAAGATGCTGTTGATGTGCTTTCCGATGGCGGCGCCGCTGACGATCAGCGTCTCGGCGATATCGGAGTTGGACCGGCCTTCTGCCATCAGCGCGAGCACTTCGCGCTCGCGGCTGGTCAGCACGCTGAGGGGGTGACGGCTGCGGGCGAGCAGTTGCGCCACGACCTCGGCGTCCAGCGCGCTGCCGCCTTCGGCCACCCGGCGGAGCGCGTCGAGGAACTCCGACACGTCGGCCACCCTGTCCTTGAGCAGGTACCCGACGCCGTGCGGACTCCCGGAGATCAGCTCGGTCGCATACCGTTCCTCGACCCACTGCGACAAGACGAGCACGCCCGTGTCCGGCCACCGGTGACGGATCACGAGCGCGGCGCGCAGCCCCTCGTCGGTGAACGTCGGCGGCATCCTGACGTCGATGACGCACACGTCGGGGTTGTCCGTCTCGACGGCGCGCATCAGCTCCTCGGCATCGGTCGCGGCAGCGACAACCTGATGACCGGCCTCCGCCAGCAGGCGGGTCAGCCCCTCGCGCAGCAGGACGGAGTCCTCCGCGATCGCTACCCGGAGCATGGCAACTCTGCCGCGATGATCGTCGGCCCGCCGCACGGTGACTCCACCGTCAGCCGCCCATCGATGCCGCTCACCCGGCTGGCGAGGCCGGAAAGCCCCGCGCCATTCGGGTCGGCGCCGCCGATTCCGTCGTCACTTATCACCACGGCGAGCGTGCCGGGATAGCCGTGCCCCTCGACCACGACCTTCGCCTGGCTGGCCCGCGAGTGCTTCGCGACGTTCGTGAGCGCCTCGGCGACGACGAAGTAGGCGACGGCCTCCACCAGCGGCTTCGGCCGGACCGGCATGTCGACGTGCACCGAGACGGGCACCGGGCTGCGCGCGGCCAGGCCGGATAGCGCGGCGTCGAGGCCGCGATCGGCGAGGACGGGCGGGTGCACGCCCCTGACCAGGTCCCGCAGCTCGGTCAGCGCGGCCTTCGCCTGCGCGTGGGCCGAGTCGACCAGGTCCCTCGCCGCGTCGACGTCGTCGGTGAACCTCTCCCTGGCCCGGCCCAGTTCCATCGCGAGCGCGACCAAGCGCTGCTGCGCGCCGTCGTGCAGGTCGCGCTCGATCCGCCTTCGTTCGGCTTCGGCCGCGTCCACCACCCGCTCCCGGCTGAGCTCAAGCTCGGCGACCCGGGCGGCCAGGCCGCCCGGGGGCCCGAGCAGCCGCCGGGCCAGGGCGGCGTCCGTGACCGCCAGGCCCCTGGTCACCTGCGGCGCGGCCAGCAGCACGAGCAGGCCGGCCACCGCCACGAACACGGCCCTCGCTTCGTGCAGTGTCCCGCCGTCTACGTGGAAGCCCCCGCCAGGCAGCGACCAGTCGAACAGCGGCAGCGTGACCATGATCAGCCCGAAGGCCCACGCGCAGAGCGTGACGAACGCGGCCGCCGCGCTGACCGGCCCCCGCAGGACCGCGTAGCTCACCTCGCGCCAGGTGGCACGCTCGCCCAGCTTGGCCAGGCGCGGCAGCAGCCGCAAGCGGTACCCGCTGCGCGTGCCCGCTGGCCAGGCGGGGATCTGCTCGCCGAGCGTGACCGCGAACCGCGCCCGCTCGGCGCGAGCGAACCAGTCGGTAAACCGAAGCGTGGTGCCGAGTATCGGCATGCCGATCATCGCCACCGGGAGGCCAAGCGCCCCGACCACGAGCCCGGGCACGACGATCCAGACGACAACGGCGCCGACGAGCACGCCGATGAGGTGGTGGATGAACGCCAGCCAGGTGCGCGGCGACACCAGGTCCCGAACGAAGTACATGCAAGTGACGCTAGGCCATCGGCCTCGGCGCCCGCCATCATCTGGTCTTCCGGATGCGGGGTAATGCTAGCCCTACCCCCGCGACGGCCGCTCCTGATCAGGCAAGAGCTGGCTTGCCAGACTGCTCGCGGGGGACTGCCAGCCGCAGCCCCGTGCCTGAGGGCTCAGCTCTTACAGACGACCGAACGCAAGGTTGCCCGGAGCGTCAGCGTCCGGGCTGGCGAAGAACTGGCTGAGGGCCAGGGTGAGCTCCGAGGTATCCAGGAAGCCGTTACGATCCAGGTCCAGGCGGTCGAAAGCGTTCGCGGCCTGTTCACTGCTGGCCCCGTACACGCTGGCGAGCCGGGCGTACTCGGCGGCGTCGAGTACGCCGTTGCCGTCCTGGTCGGCGGCCTGGACAAGGGCACTGGCGGCGGCGCGGACGGCGGAGTGGAACCCGTGCTGACTCTCTTTCACGTGCCCGACGGAGCCGGTGAACTCCGCCGGGGTGATCTGCTGGTCCCCGTTAGCGTCCATGTGCGCCAGCAGCGCGTTGAACAGGGCATGCTGCGCGGAGGCGACTGCCACTGCCGGTGCCGAGTCGATGCCGTGGCCGAGTGCGTCGCACAGCCGCCTGGCGTGCCGCTCGAAGTCGGCCCGCTGCCAGACGCCGTTGCCGTCACTGTCGATGACCGCGAAACGGCGCAGGAGCACGGACGGCTCCTCCCCGGCGAGGGCCGTGCCGTCGGCCGTCAGCCGGCTTCCGAGCGCACCGGCGGTCACGGTGATCACCAGAACGGCGCCGACGACGGCAAACGAGAGCCACGCCGGGACGAGGGGCGCCCAGGCCGCTCCCGAGCTGCGCAGGGCCTGCAGCAGGAGCTTGGTCCCGATGAAGGCGCAGATGACGGCGAGGCCCTGGTTCAGGTAGGCGATCCGGTCAAGCACCTGGACCAGGAGCACGTACACCTGCCGTAGTCCCATCAGCGCGAACGCGTTGCAGGCAATGATCAGCCAGGCGTTGGTGGTGATGCCGAGCAGGGCCGGGATCGAGTCGAAGGCGAACAGCAGGTCGGCCGACCCGATCGCCACGGCCAGGAGCAGCAGCGGGCCCGCCGCCGGCCGCCCTGACTGCCACGTGACCACGTGGCCGCCGTCCTCGTCGCCGGCGGCCCGCGCGCGCCGCCTCAGCCACGACATCAGCCGGCCGCGCGGCTCGGCCGGCTGCTCGCCCGGGCGGCTCTTCGCGAGCCTGACCCCGGTCCACACCAGGATGCCGGCCAGCGGGTAGAACAGCCAGCCGAAATGGGAGACCGCCGCCGACCCGGCCACGATCAGCGCCGACCGCAGGACCAGCGCGAGCAGGATGCCCATCAGGAGCACCCGGCGCTGCCGGGCGGGCGGCACCGCGAACCAGCGCATGATCACGTAGAAGACGAACAGGTTGTCTAGGCTCAGGCTGTACTCGGTGAGGTAGCCGACGTAGAACTGGCCGGCCGCCGTCCGGCCGCCCGCGGCCGCCAGCCCAGCGCCGAAGAGCACCGCCAGCGACACGTACAGTCCGGCCCACGCACGAGCCGACCGAGTGCCCGGT
>Ga0335075_10008982_pt1 | contig 15290 bp, 8 predicted proteins | sample Lox_Sample_24_FD_206723 | JGI IMG/M metagenome (GOLD analysis project Ga0335075, IMG submission 206723) | Soil microbial communities from Loxahatchee National Wildlife Refuge, Florida, United States - Lox_Sample_2.4 | ecosystem: Environmental > Terrestrial > Soil > Wetlands | place: USA: Florida... | reverse complement strand
ACAGGATCGAGAAGTCAGGGTGCGTCAGGTTGAGCACGACCGTCTGCGGGCTCGGTGTCGAGATCGACGCGACCGTGGCGATGTTGGACGCCGCCGCCGCCCCCGTCTTCGGGTTGAGCACACGCTCAAGCGACGCCTTGACGTCGGCCGACGTCAGCGTGCTGCCGTCGTCGAACTTGACCCCCGAGCGCAAGGTGAACGTCACGCTCTTGCTGTCGGAGCTGAACGTCCAGCTGGTCGCGAGGTCGGGCACAACCTGGAGGCTCGAGTTGAGGGTGACAAGCGGCTGGTACACCAGGCCGAGCGCTTGCAGGTCAAGGAAGTTGGTGGCTACCTGCGGGTCCAGCTTCTGCACGCTGGATGTGTTGGCGATCACGAACGGCGCGCTGGTGCTGCCGCTGCTTGAGCTCGACGGCGTACTGCTGCCGCTCGAGCTGCAGGCAGCCAGGCCGAGAATCAGCGCGACCAGCGCTGCGACGGGAGCGCCCCGCCGCGGCAGTGAAGCGAGGGGCATTTTCCCTCCCGGTAGCGGCGGCGCTCGAAGGCGCCAGTTCGACAGGACCTACCGGCCCTGCGGTCCGGATCAGGCGCGCGGCCCGCGTGCCCGGCGCGTTAGATGTAAGGATGTTACGAGCAGCACGTTTGGAGTGTCAACAAGCAACATAGCCCCGGAACCGCAACGGATCGGTAAACCGATCGCCGTGTACAGTCATCACCTCAGCTGAATGAAAGATCAAGAGCTTTTTCCCGAACGACCCGTGGTGTTACCTCGCAGGACATGTCCACCCTCCCCGAGCAGGCGCCCGGGGAGGTTCCCGTCAGTCGCCAAGCTTGCCGCTTTCAGATCATGGCCCGGTCCATACCTGGTTGAGGGCGCCGTTGGCCGGCCACTGGACGACGGCTGCACCGGGCTCGGTGCTGTTGCCAGCCACGCCGAGGACCAGGCCCGAGCTGAAGTTGTAAATCACGTTGCCGTTGGCGTACCAGTACTGGTTGGAATCGCCATTGCAGGTCCAGCCGTACACCCTGGCGCCCGCCTCTCTGCTGCCGCCTGCGACCCCCAGGCACTGATTATTGTTGTTTTCCAACCGGCGGTAAGCGGGGGAAAAGCCGTCCTCGGCACCCCAGCTCCACTCTTGGTTATCGACGTTTTCGCAGGGCCATTGGACCGCCGGAGCGTCATCGTCTCCGCCGCTGATGCCGAGACAGAGCGCTGAGTTGAAGTTGACGATGTGGAACCAGCCAGCCGCCGCCGTACCGGCGGGCGCCGTGGTGGCAGCCGATGCGCTGGTGGCGGTAAGGCCAGCGAGCGCGATTGCCGAGACGGCCACGGGTACGGTGAGCAAGAGGTTACGGATCCTGCTTCTCAGCATGGTGTTCTCCCTAACAGTTGGCTTCGGTCCCGTCGGCCCTCGATCTCGCGCGCGCGGTCGCATGTCGTGCCGACGGTCTACGGGTCTAGCCTGGTCGCAGGCAGTTGAGGCCGCGTGGCATCTGTGTGGCACGCGTCCGCCATGCGGGAAGCCCCCGTTACATGATCGCTCGTCTCGCGGCGGTGCCGGTCGCGGCTAGCGCCGCGCGGACACTACCGCTGGCGGCCAGCGCATGGGCGGCGGCCTCCGGTGTCAGTCCGGTTAGCAGGCAAAGCACGGCCAGGCGCAGGTCGCCGCCGCAGCGCGCAAGTTCGGCCCGGCAGGCCGCCTCGGTTGCTCCCGACGCCTCCATCAAGATGAAGATCTGGCGCTGGCGCAGCTTCGCGTTCGTGCCGGACAGCGAGACCATGAGGTTGGAGTAGGTCCGGCCGAGCCTGACCATGACCGCCGTGGACAGCGAGTTCAGGATCATCTTCTGGGCCGTGGCCGCCTTGAGCCTGGTCGACCCCGCGATCGCCTCAGGTCCGACCTCGACGAGCAGGCTGTGATCGGCTAGTTGCGCCAGCGGCGCCGAAATGTTGCTGCTGACCAGCACGGCGAGCGCCCCGACGGCGCGCGCCGCGCGGAGCGCGCCGGCCACGTACGGAGTCCGCCCGCTCGCGGACAAGCCCACGGCCACGTCGGCGGCGGTGACCGCAGCCGCCGCCTGGCGGCCCAGCGACTCCCGGTCCTCGGCCCCCTCGGCCGCGTGCGCCACCGCATCCTGCCCGCCCGCGTGATGGGCGACGAACAGGTCGCCGTCCACGCCAAAGGTCGGCACTACCTCCGCCGCGTCGAGCACGCCTATCCGGCCGGACGAACCGGCCCCGAAGTAGTGCACGTGGCCGCCGGCCCGGATCCGGGTGACGGCGAGGTCGACCACCTCGGCCAGCGTCGGCAAGATGCCGGCTACGGCACCGGCCACCAACGCGTCCTCCGCGTTGAGCAGCCGGAGCACCTCCAAGGTTCCCACCGTGTCGATATCCGTCGTGCGGTCGTTCCGCATCTCGGTCCGCGACGGCGTCGGCCCCATCACAAGGTCTGGCCCTGTCATCACGTCTGGCTGCGGTTCTGCGGGCACCCCCGCCCTCCTCTATCCCGTTCCAGGGGCGACGGGTCTATGTTACAGTTTTCCGTCGTGAGGTCCAGATCTGTTGCATATTCACAAGATCGCCGGGCACGCGTGCTCGGCTGCATGTCAGGAACCTCGGTGGACGGCATCGACGTCGCCTGCGTGGACCTGGAACTCGAAGGTGACGAGCTCGGCTGCGGATATCGCGGAGTGCTCAGCGTCCCGTTCGACGCCGCGCTGCGGGACCGCATCGTGGCCGCGCTGCCCCCCGGCTTGCCCGGCGCGGGCGAATTGTGCCAGCTGCACGCCGAACTCGGCCAAGCTTACGCCGCCGCTTTCACCCTCGCGGCCGGCCAGCTGGCCGACGACCAGGCAGATCTCGCCGTGTTGCACGGGCAGACGTTCTACCACTGGGTCGACGACGCCGGCCGCGCACTTGGCACGCTGCAGCTCGGCAATTCGGCGGCGGTGGCCGAGCGGCTCGGTCTGCCGGTGGTCTGCGACCTGCGCAGCCGAGACGTGGCCGCGGGCGGCCAGGGCGCCCCGCTGGTCTCGATGTTCGACCTGCTGCTGCTCGCGGGCAGGCCAGGCCCAGCCGCCGCGGTCAACCTCGGCGGCATCGCGAACCTGACCGTCGTGGACGGCGGCCAGGTGCTCACGGCCTTCGACATCGGCCCGGCGGGGGCGCTGATGGATCCGGCCGCCTGGTGGGCCAGCGGGGGGACCGAGCGGTTCGATCCCGATGGTGGCATCGCCGCGCGCGGCACGGTGTCGGCCCCGCTGCTGGCGCGGCTGAAGGCCGAGCCTTACTACCGGCTGAGCCCGCCCCGCAGCACCGGCCGCGAGCTGTTCAACGCCGCGTACCTGCGCGACATGCTGGCCGGGATCGACCCCGCCCCGGACGGCCCGGACGTGGCCGCCACCGTCACCAGGCTGCTGGTCGACCTGCTGGCCCATGCGGCCGGGCAGTACGGCCTGACCGAGCTTGTGCTATCCGGTGGCGGCAGCAAGAACCAGACCACGCTGCGCTGGCTGCGCGAGGCGCTGCCGGACTCCGGCGTGCTGAGCACCGACGAACTCGGCCTTCCCGCCCAGGCCAAGGAGGCCGTGGCGTTCGCCGTGCTCGGCTTCCTGACCTGGAACGGGCTTCCCGGGTCGGTGACCGCGGCGACCGGCGCCGCGCACCAGGCCATCCTGGGCACGATCCAGCCTGGCGCCGCGCCGCTGCGACTGCCCGAGCCGGCCGGTGCGGCGCCCCGGTACCTTCGTCTGCGATTGCCGACGCCCGCCTGACGGCCTGCTGCGGAGGTAACCTGACCGCGTGGCCGAACACCAGGCACGACCGGATCCGGGCCCCGACGTCGGGATCTTGGTCACGATCCGGGCCCTGCTGCCGAACCTGGCGCCGGTGGAACGCCGTGTGGCGCAGGCGGTCCTCGACGACCCGGCCGGGGTGGCCTGGCGGAGCATCTCCGAGCTGGCCCGATCCTGCGGCACCTCGGCCACCAGCGTGGTGCGCTTCTGCCGGGCGGTCGGGCTGCGCGGATACCCCGAGCTGCGTCTCGCGCTGGCCGGAGCGGTGGCCCACGACGACGCCGCGGCCGTTGCGGCCGCATCCAGCGACATCGACCCAGAAGACGACGCCGCGACCATCACCAAGAAGATCGCCTACGCCGACGCCAGGGCCGTGACCGAGACCGCGGGCAATCTCGACATCGCCACCTTGAACCGGGTTGTTGACGCGCTGGCCAAGGCGAGCCGGATTGACATCTACGGCGTGGGGGCCAGCGGCTACGTGGCGCTGGATCTGCAGCAGAAGCTGCAGCGCATCGGCCGGCCCGCGTTCGCGTGGCCCGATCCGCACATGGCGATCACGTCGGCCTCGCTGCGCGAGCGCGGCGACGTCGCGATCGGGCTGTCGCATACCGGCACCACCGTCGACACCATCGACGCGCTGCGCGAGGCGCGCAGGCGCGGCGCCCTTACCGCCGCGGTGACGAACTTCCCTTGGTCCCCGATAACCGAGGCGGCCGACTTCGTGCTGCTCACCGCGGCCAGGGAGACGGCCTTCCGGTCCGGCGCCATGACCAGCCGGATCGCGCAGCTGACCGTGGTCGACTGCCTGTTCGTCACGCTCGCCCAACAGGACCTGCCCCGCACCCGGGTGGCCCTCGAGCGGACGTTCGCCGCCGCCCAGGCCAAGCGCGTCCGCCGCACCCGCCGCCAGCAGCCGGGTGACTAGCGAGCAGCGCGCGTTCAAGGGGCCCGGGCGCCTGCTCGGCATCGACGGCGGCGGCAGCGGAACCAGGGTTGTGCTGATAGTGGGCGGTCAGGTGACCGCGCTGCCCGATGGCCCGCCGATGAACGCGCTGCTTACCCGGGGACTCACCGAACACCTGCGGCGCATCATCGCCGCCGCGGGCCCGACCGCGGCGGGGGTCGGGTTGCCCGGTGTGCGCATGGCGGCCCAGGCTTGTCACCTGGGCCAGGCGCTGGCCCGGCAGGCGGGCTGTCCGGTCCATGTCACCGGTGACGTCGACGCCGCGCGGCACGCCGCGTTCCTCGGCGCTCCCGGCGTGGTGGTCGTCGCGGGCACCGGATCTGCCGCGCTCGGCTGGGACGGCGAGCGGTTCGCCCGGGCCGGCGGCCACGGTTTCCTGCTCGGCGACGAGGGCAGCGCGTACTGGATCGGCCGCGAGGCCGTCCGCGCCGCGCTGCGCTTCCAGGAAGGTTCGGGCGGCTCCGAGCAGATCTACCGCACGGTGACCGAGGTCACCGGTTCCGGCCTCGACGCCCTGATCGCCGAGGTCAACGCGCATCCGGCCGACCGGGGCCGACTCGCCGTGCTCGCGCCCGCGGTCACCGCGATCGCCGGGCACGACCCCGAGGCGCAGCGGATCGTCCGGCACGCGGCCGAGAGCCTCGCCGCTCTGGCCGAGTCCATCCGGCGCCGCCTCGGCCCCGCGCGAACCGGAGCACAACTACCGGTGGCGGGAGTGGGCGGGGTGTTCGGTGACCCGGCGCTGTGGGCGCGCTTCGTCGAACTGACCGGCGCGGCCCGCCCCCTGGCCCCGGCCGCCGTGGGCGCCGCGCTGCTGGCGGCCACGTGCACCCCGCGGTCGCCGACCGCCCCGTGCTCACTTCACCTCGACCCGGCCTGACGCCCCGCCCGGCCGGGGCAGGACTTCAGCGAACGTCGCCGCGCTCGCGCAGCGCCCGGATATCCTCGCCCACCCGGAAGATGACCATGAAGAACTCCAGCGCTATCCGGTAGATCGCCAGGACGATGATGATGAATAGCGGGTCCCCGATGACCAGCGTCACGAGGCCGAATGCGGTGCTCGCCTTGAACGCGAAGATGGTGAACAGCAGGGCGCTTACCCCCGTGCCTATCGCTATCAGCACGTAAAGCGCCTTTATGACCTTGGGCGTCACGAACGAGGTGAATCCGAAATCGAACAGGGCGCGCAGGAAGCTCCTGGCATCCGTTGCCTCGGCAGGCACCGGGTCGCCGGCGGCCGTGGCCGATGCGGCCCCCGGGCGCGCCGTCCCGGCCTCACCCGACCCCGCGCCAGACGCACCCATTCCTGGCGCACCCATTCCTGGCGCACCCATTCCTGGCGCACCCATCCCTGGCGCACCCGTCCCCGGCGCCTCGGCGCCAAACGGAACGGCAGCGAACGTGGCGGTACCGTACGGCCCGCTCGCCGCGGCCCCGAACGGGTCGGTGTTCCTGGCCCCGAACGGGCGCTCCGCGCCAAGGGGACCGGTGTTCCTGACCCCGTAGAGATGCTCCGCACTAAGCGGGTCGGTGTTCCTGGCCCCGGAGGGGCGCTCCGCGCCGAGGGGGTCGGTATTCAGGGCCCCGAACGGGGACTCCGCGCCAACCGTGCTCGCACTGCCGAACGGATCGGCGGTGCCCGCGCCGTACTCGCCGGGCAGGATCGCGAACGGGTCGGTGTTCGCCGGGCTGTGGCCGTACGTGGCCGGGATCGCCTCGGTGTTCGGCGCGCCGGAACCGTCGGAGTCCCCGGAGTACTGGCGGCGGACGTGGCTGCCGTGATTACGCGGGTCGGGCAGGCCGTGACGTGACGACCGATCCGGCATCGTGTCTCCCGTGACTCGTGGTGGCGCGCCACCTGTCGATGGCGCGCGGCCGCGCTTGTCTGGGGCCAGATTACGGTCCCGCAAGCCGCGAAATACATACTTCGCCGGAAATGACAGATATCGGTAATGCCATAACAATGCTGTAATAACGACAATTGGCGGCGCCGCGCCGCCGCTCATCCGGCCCGTAGGCGCAGGCCGCGGGGGGTGGGCCGGAAGCCGGCCGCCTCGAGCGCCTGGGCCAGCGGGGAGTCGTGAATGCCCAGGCTCAGGCCGTCGGCGCGCTCCACCGTCAGCCGCCCGAGCGCGCCATCGCGGACGGCGGCGGCCAGCGCCGCCGCGCTCGGGCCGAGCAGCTCAGGGTCGTCGGCCCAGGACAGCAGGGTCCGGCCGCCCCGCTCGACGTACAGCACGAGCGAGCCGTCAACCAGAACGACGAGCGCGCCCGCCTTGCGGCCGGGCCGGTGCGAGGTCGGCATCTCGCCGGGCCGGTCCGGCCACGGCAGCGCCGCCCCGTACGGCTGCGCCGGATCTGCGGCCGCGAGCACCACGGCCCGTTCGGCAGAATTTGAAGCCCGCCCCGACATGGCCCGCATCCGGTCCACCGCGCCGGGCAGGGCGAACTGCGCCGCGCCGAGTCCGTCGACGAAGTACCCTCGCCGGCACTGGCCGGCCTCCTCCATGGCCCGCAGCACCGGGTAGACCGCGGCGAACCCGCCGTCGACCCTCTCGGCCGCCACCGCGCCCCTGGTCAGAACGCCGTGCCGTTCCAGCAGTGTCAGCGCCAGCGCGTGCGCCCGGACGGTCTGCGCGCCGGGCTCCGCTTCGGCCGGACGGCCGGGCAGCAGCGACCACCTGCCGCTGACGGTCGGCGGGCCGGTGCGCGTCGGCATCGCCGGGCGGCCGAAGCTGTACCGTCGCCGCCCGGGACCGGCCGACGCCGCCCGCGGCCGCGGCACCGCCTGCAACGATCCCCGGCGCTGCTGGCCGCCGAGCACGAGCCGCAGCGGGGCGAGCGTGTCGTTGGTAAGCAGCCCGGCCCAAACCAGGTCCCAGACTGCCGCCGCCACCTCGCCGTCGTTCGGCAGCGAACCGCCGGAACCGCCGAGCCCAGAGCCGCCGAGCAGCGTCGCGGTCCGGTCGGCGAGCATCCGGAAGAACAGCGCGCCGCCTCCGCCGAGCGCCTCAAGCACGGCCGAATGCAGCGGGGTCATGCTCACCTCGCCCGGTTCGGGCAGGATCAGCGTGGCGCCGTCAGCGGGCGCAAGCGCCACCCAGCCGTCGCCGCCCGGCAGCGCTCCCGCGCCGGCCCAGACGACCTCGCCGGCCGAGGTGAGCTCGTCGAGCAGGGCGGGGGAGTAGCCGGGAACCCGGCCCGGCAGGACCAGTGTCTCAAGCGCGGACGCGGGCACCGGCGCCCCGGCCAGCCGCTCCACCGCCTCGAGGACCGCCCCGGCGTCGGCCCGCCGCCTCCGCGCGACCTGGGTCGGGCCGATGCCGTGCCAGGCGGGCAGGAACCTGGCCAGGACCTCCGGCGGGACCGGCTCGGCCTCCTTGCGCAGCCGGGCCAGGCAGCGGCGGCGCAGCAGCCGCAGCACCTCCCCGTCGCACCACTCGGTCGAGGAGGCCAGCGACCCGCCAGCAGCCGCCACGCCAACGAACTCGCCTTCCACCACGCGGCCCTCGGCCGCGAGCCGCCGCAGCGCCATCGTCACCACCGCGGGGCCAAGCCCGTACCGGCCGGCCACCGCGGCCGTGGCGAACGGCCCGTGCGTCCGTGCGTACCTGGCCACCAGATCGCCCAGCGGGTCGGGTACCGGCTCGGTGAACGCCTCGGGCACGCCACGCGGCAGCGGCACGCCGAGCGCGTCCCGCAGCCGGCCAGCGTCCTCGATCGCCGCCCACATCGGCCGCCCCGCCACCCGCACCTCGATGATCCGCCGCGCCGAGGCCAGCTCAGAAAGCCAGGCACCAAACGCACCAGAGACACACCGCTCAGCAACCTCAGAAGAGGTCAGCGGCCCCGCCGTCCGCAGCAGGTCGAAGACCCCCTCCGCATCGCGGCACTGCCGACCCTCAGACAAGTGCTGCAGGTCACGCTCGACCTCCGCCACCACCGCGGGATCCAGCAGCTCCCGCAGCCCGTCTGTCCCGAGCAGCTCCGCCAGCAGGGCCGGGTCCAGTGACAACGCCTGCGCGCGCCGCTCGGCCAGCGGCGCGTCGCCCTCGTACATGAATGCCCCGATATAGCGGAACAGCAGCGACTTGCCGAACGGGCTCGGCGTCGCCGTCTCCACCTCCACCACGCGGATCCGGCGGGAGGCGATGTCCCGCAGCAGCCCGGTCAGCGCCGGGACGTCGAACACGTCCCGCAGGCACTCCCTGACCGTCTCGAGCACGATCGGGAACGTCGGATACCGGCTGGCGATTTCCAGCAGCTGCGCGGACCGCTGCCGCTGCTGCCACAGCGGGGTGCGGCGCCCCGGCTGCCGTCGCGGCAGCAGCAGCGCCCGGCTTGCGCACTCACGGAACCTGGACGCGAACAGCGCGCTCGCGCCGACCTCGGCCGTGACCAGATCCGAGACCTCGTCCGGGTCGATCAGCGCGATCCCGGCCGGCGGCGGCTCGTCGGACTCAGGCACCCGGATGAGGATCCCGTCGTCGGTGTGCATCGCCTGCACATCCATCCCGCCGTACCGCTCGCGCAGCCGGGCCGCGATGGCCAGCGCCCACGGCGCGTGCACGCGGTCCCCGTACGGGCTGTGCAACACCACCCGCCAGTCGCCAAGCTCGTCACGGAACCGCTCCACCACCAGCGTCCGGTCATCTGGCACGTACCCGGTGGCCGCGCGCTGGTCGGCCAGGTAGCGAATCAGGTTCCGCGCCGCCAGCTCGTCCAGGCCGGCTCGCCCCAGCGCGGCCGTCGCCTCGGGCTCAGGTGCCGAGGCCAGCGCACGGCACGCCGCCCCGATCGCCCGGCCAAGCTCGGCTGGCCGGCCCGGAGTGTCGCCGATCCAGAACGGCAGCTTGCCCGGCTGCCCGGGCGCGGGCGTGACCAGTACCCGGTCCGGCGTGATGTCCTCGATCCGCCACGAGCTCGCGCCAAGCACGAACACCTCGCCGACCCGCGACTCGTACACCATCTCCTCGTCGAGCTCCCCGACCCGCCTCGGCTGGCGACTGGTATCTGAGGCCAGGAACACGCCGAACAGCCCCCGGTCGGGAATGGTGCCGCCGCTGGTCACCGCGAGGCGCTGCGCGCCAGGCCGGGCCCTGATGATCCCGGCTACCCGGTCCCAGATAATGCGCGGCCGCAGCCCGGCGAAGTCCTCGCTTGGGTAGCGCCCGGCCAGCATGTCGAGCACCGCCTCGAGCACCGGCCTGGTCAGGCCGCCGAACGGCGCGGCCTTCCGCACCGTCCGCTCCAGCTCGTCGACCGGCCAGTCGTCCATCGCGGTCATCGCCACGACCTGCTGGGCCAGCACGTCAAGCGGGTTGCGCGGGATCGCCAGCTCCTCGATCTCGCCGTCCCGCATGCGCTCGGCCACCACGGCCGCCTGGACCAGGTCACCTTGATACTTGGGGAAGATGATGCCGCGGGAGACGTCGCCCACGTTGTGCCCGGCCCGGCCGACCCGCTGCAGGCCGCTGGCCACCGACGGCGGCGCCTCCACCTGCACGACCAGGTCCACCGCGCCCATGTCGATGCCGAGTTCCAGGCTGGACGTCGCCACCACCGCGGGCAGCCGCCCGGCCTTCAGCGCTTCCTCGATCTCGGCCCGCTCCAGCCGCGATACCGACCCGTGATGCGCCCGCGCCACCTCCGTCGCTGCGACCCCGTTGACCTCGGCCCGCTCGGCCGACAGCTCGTTCAGCCGACCGCACAGCCGCTCCGCCAGCCGCCGCGAGTTCGCGAACACGATCGTGGACTTGTGCTGCTCGATCAGGTCAAGCACCCGCTCCTCGACGTGCGGCCAGATGGACCTGGGCGGCGCGGGCCCGTCCCCGTCAGTCCCCGAGCCAGGGCGGCCCGGCAACGTATCGAGCTCCGTCATGTCCTCGACCGGGACCACCACGGTCAGCTCGATGCGCTTGGGGCTGGGCGGCTGCACCACGGTCACCGGCCGTGCGCCGCCGAGGAACGTGCCCACCTCCGTCACCGGCCTGACCGTCGCCGACAGCCCCACCCGCTGGGCCGGGAACGCACTCCCGCGCAGCGCGTCAAGCCGCTCGAGCGACAGGGCCAGGTGCGCGCCGCGCTTGTTGCCCGCGACCGCGTGCACCTCGTCCACGATCACCGTCTCCACCCCGCGCAGCGTCTCCCTGGCCTGCGAGGTGAGCAGCAGGAACAGCGACTCCGGCGTGGTGATCAAGATGTCAGGCGGATTGCTTACCAGCTTCCTGCGGTCCTCGGCCGCGGTGTCGCCGGTGCGGACCGCGACCCTGATGTCCGGCTCGGGCAGTCCCAGCCGGTGCGCGGCGTGCCTGATCCCGGTCAGCGGCGCGCGCAGGTTCCGCTCGATGTCCACCGCCAGCGCCTTGAGCGGCGAGACGTAAAGCACCCGGCAGCGCCGCTTCGGGTCCTCCGGCGGCGGCAGCGCCGCCAGCCGGTCGACCGCCCACAAGAATGCGGCCAGCGTCTTGCCCGACCCGGTCGGCGCGACGACCAGCGTGTCCTCGCCCTTGCCGATCGCCCGCCAGGCCCCGGCCTGGGCCGGCGTTGGCTCGGCAAACGCCCCCTCGAACCACGCCCGCGTCGCCGCCGAGAAGTTCCCTCGGGCGTCGGCGCCGGTCAGCGGCAACTCTTCTGACATGCTCCCATACTGCACCGCCCCACCGACATTCCTGTCCGCCGCACGGACCACGGCACGTCCCGCATTCTTTGTTTTTGACCGAACGGGCCGTGGTTCGAGCCCCGGGCACCCGGTTCACGCGAGACCAGTGACCCACCGCCATCCCGATGTGGCTCGCGGTTCGCTCAGCGTTGTGCCTGGAACGGCTCGATGAGTTGCCCGGCCAGCAGCAGCAGGGACCGCCCGGCCCCGCTGTCCTGCTCGACCGGGACCGGCCTGCCGTCCAGCCCGGTACGCCCCACGGCGTCGCCGCGGGACGGGAACCTCGCGCGGCCGGCCAGGACGTCCCAGATCGTCAGCACGACGCCGAGGTTCATGTCCTGGATGTCAGGCGCGTGGTGGAGCCGGTGGTATGCGGGGCTGACGATGACCCGGCCGACCGGGCCGAACGTCCACCGGATGTTGGCGTGCTGCAGGGTGCCGATGCAGACGTAGATCGTGATCAGCACCGGGTCGATGGCGCGTGACGGCATCAGGGCCACGACCGGGATCGTGGCCAGGATGAACCCGGTCGTGTGCATCAGCGGGTGCGCCCGGAACGAGGTCAGGACGCTCAGCTCCTCCTGGCTGTGATGCAGCGCGTGAAAGCGCCACAGCAGGTCGAGCCGGTGATCGGCGTAGTGGGCCAGCCAGTTGGCTGCGTCCATGGCCACGATGGTGAGCGGCATGAGCACCCAGCCGGGCCAATTCCCCGCCGGCCGCAGCTCGATCCAGCTCGCGTGACCCTCGATCAGGTCCGCCGCCCCGACGCTGAGCAGCGTCATCAGCGGAATCACCACGATGGCGTGCAGGGCCACGAAACACGCATCCTGGACGTGGCCGCGAGCCAGCAGCGGGCGGCGCTCGGCCGGCCATATCCGCTCGCAGATCGCTGTCGCGACGACCAGCGCCACCAGCAGGGGAGCGGCGAGCTCGGCCCGGCCCGCGGACAGCACGGCCCCCAGACTGCCCTGCCTGAGCAGCCCGGTGACGGCGACCCACAAAAGGAAGGCCGTAATCGCGGCCGGGATGAACGAGGACGGGGATACGCGCCGCCACCAGGCGGCACGGACTCCCGCCCGCACCTGGATCTGCGAAGCGGACACCGGTACTCCTCGGCTCGTGCTCGCCTGCGTGCCGACGGGCCCGAGTCTATTGCCGCCCGAGCCGCCCGGCCACAAGCCCCGGATCCTGGCATGCTTGAGGCATGGCGGGTCGAGGGTCCAGCCCGGTGCTGGTCGGGCGGACGGAACAACTGGCCGCGCTGGCGGATGCGCTGGCCGACACCCGCCAGGGCGGACATCAGGCCGTGCTGATCGCCGGCGAGGCGGGCGCGGGCAAGTCGCGCCTGCTCGCGGAGTTCGCCGCGACGGCACAGGACGCGCGGGTGATGAGCGCCGGGTGTCTCCAGCTGGGCGGGGACGAGCTGCCGTTCACCCCGTTCGCCGCCGTCCTCCGCGGCCTGGTACGCGAGCTTGGCGCGGACAAGATCGCGGCCATGCTGCCGGGGCGAGGCACACCCGAGCTGGCCCGGCTGGTGCCCGAGCTCGGCGAGCCGGACGAGAACCGTGAGCCTGGCGAGGCCAGGGCCCGCCTGTTCGAGGAGGTCCTCACGCTGTTGGGGCGCCTGGCCGAGGCCGGTCCGGTGATCCTGGTCATCGAGGACGCGCACTGGGCCGATGAGTCCACCCGCAGCCTGCTTGCGTTCCTGATCGGTCAGCAGCGGGAGCTGCCCGGCGTGCTGATCATGATGACTTTCCGCTCCGACGAGCTGCACCGTGCGCACCCGCTCCGCCCGATGCTGGCCGAACTGGCCAGGATCAGCTGGGTACGCCGGCTGGATCTGCCCGGGCTGACCCGGCGCGAGACCGGACAGCTGGCCGGCCGGATCCTCGGGCGTGAGCCGGACCCGGCGCTGGTGGCCAGGCTCTACGCGCGGTCCGAGGGGAATCCGCTGTTCGCCGAGGAGCTCATCCGCTGCGCCGACCTGGACCGCGACCTGCCCGAGTCGCTGCGTGACCTGCTCCTAGGCACCGTGCAGCGGCTGCCCGATGCCACCCGCGACGTGCTCCGCGTGGCCAGCAGCGGGATAGAGCCGTACGGCCATGCCCTGCTCGCGGTGGTCGCCGGGCTCGACCAGGAAGGACTGGCCGCGGCGCTGCGCCCGGCCGTGATGGCGAACGTCCTGCTCACCTCGGCCGATGGCTATTCTTACCGGCACGCGCTGATCTGCGAGGCCGTGAACGGCGACCTGCTTCCCGGCGAGGACGAACGGCAGCATGCCCGCTACGCCAGCGTGATCGACGCGAACCCGTCCCTGGTCGGGCCGGCCCGGGCGACCATCGAGGCTGCGAACCACTGGTACTGGGCCAGGGACGCCGCCCGCGCCCTGTCCGGCGCGTGGCTGGCGGCAGCCGATATCACCCAGTCCGTCGCGCACGCCGAGCGGCTGGCCCTGCTCGGCCGCGTACTCCGGCTGTGGGATCAGGTACCCGACGCGGCCGAACGCACAGGCACCGACCGGCCGGGCGTGCTTGAGCAGGCGATGCGGACCGCGGAGCTGGCCGGTGACCATCATCGCGGGCTGGCCTTCGCCGACGCGGCGCTAGCCGAGCTCCGTCCCGCGGACGCGCCGGCCCGCGTCGCATCCATGCTCTGTAAGCGCAGCATGTTCAAGATGCACCTGGGCCGGCCAGACGAGCGGGACGACCTGCACGCCGCACTGGCCCTGGTGCCAGCGGACGGCCCGGCGGGCACGGGCGGCCTGCCCCCGGCCTGGGTAGCGACGCGGGCCGAGATCGTGCAGCGGCTGGCCCGTTTCGGCGTCACCGCCCGTGACAGGGCGTACGCCGAGGAGGCGCTGGCGCTCGCCCGGCAGTGCGGTGCCGCGGGCACCGAGGCGAACGCGCTGCTGACCCTCGCCATTGGCGCCACCGCACCCGCATTCCAGGCGGCAGCCGGCAGCGAGGCTTTGGCCCTGATAACGCGGGCCGGCCAGATCGCCGCCCGCAGCGGGCAGTTCCAGGTGGCGCTTCGGGCGGCGTCGCTTGAGTCCTTCCTGCTGGAGGCGGCAGGCGATTATGAGCGCTCGGCCGAGGTGGCGCGGCGGGGCATGCGCGAGGCGGAGGCGAACGGGCTCGCCCGCGCGATCGGCGCATTCCTGGCCATCAACGTGGCCGAGCCGCTGTTCGCGCTCGGCCGCTGGGACGAGTCCCTGGAGATGGCCGAGCACGCACTCGAGCTGTCCCCGCCGCCGCTGCACCACAGCGCGCTGCGGATGAGGCAGGCCTTCGTCGCGGTGGCCAGGGGGCAGGCCGAGGCCGCTTCCGAGGCCCTCGCAGCCGCCCGTCAGATCCTGTCGGACGCGCCCTACCAGGACCAGTACCACCTCACGCTGGCCGAGCTTTCGGTCAGCGCTCGGCTGGCCGCGGACGGCCCGGGCGCCGGCCTTGATGAGGCGACTGGTGTGGTCGAGCGCTACGACCTGTCGCGTTCAGGCCCGCCTTGGGCGTGGCCTCTCGCAATCGCCCTGGCGCACGTGAGCCTGGCGGCCCTCCGCCAGGAGACCCTGGCCGGGCAATCCGCTGCACTGCTGGGCCGACTGGCTGACCTGAGCAGCGGGCTGGTGGCGCAAGGGCCGCTGCAACGGGCGTACAGGCTGACCTTCGAGGCGCAGGTCACCACGGCATCGTTCGTCAAAAACCAGATGGCCTCGGCCGCTGACACCGCATCGGCCGCGCGGGCCTGGGACGAGGCGGCCAGGGCCTGGGACGAGGCGGCCAGGGCCTGGGACGCGCTCGGACAGCCGTACGAGCTGGCCGTCGCGCTGACGTTCGCGGCCGAAGCGGAGCTGGCCGGGCAGGCCGG
>Ga0335075_10008981_pt1 | contig 15291 bp, 13 predicted proteins | sample Lox_Sample_24_FD_206723 | JGI IMG/M metagenome (GOLD analysis project Ga0335075, IMG submission 206723) | Soil microbial communities from Loxahatchee National Wildlife Refuge, Florida, United States - Lox_Sample_2.4 | ecosystem: Environmental > Terrestrial > Soil > Wetlands | place: USA... | reverse complement strand
GAGGTGAGGCCAAGCACGATCCCCGTCACCCCGACCAGCGAACCGACCGAGAGGTCGATCCCGCCAATCAGGATCACCAGCGTCTGGCCGAGCGCGATCAGCCCGACGACGACCGACTGGTCCATCACGTTGAACAGGTTGCTGACCGTGAGGAAATAAGGCGAGATCAGCGACAGGCAGGCCATCACCACGATGATGACCAGGATCATCCGAAGCTCGATCTGGCTGGCCAGCAGCCGCAGCAAATGCCGCGGCAACATCCTGCCTGTGTCCCTGTCGCTCACGGCATCCGAGCCGCCAGCGGCGGTACGTCGTCATTCCTGCGCAACGCAGGCATAACGGGGCTGCCACTCATGCGGCCTCGGCAGAGACGGACAGCATTGCCGCGATGCGTTCACGCAGCGCGGCGGCATCGAATCCGGCCGGCGGCTCCACCAGGGTAACGCCGACCAGACCAAGGCTGTGGCCACGGCGTCCATGGATCGGCGTGAGCAGCGTGTGCAGCACGCCGTCGCGCACAAGACCTTCGGTTTGCTCGCACAGCGCGCGGGGGATCGTTGTGTCTGCCACCAGCGGAAATTCGCCGCCGCTGAAACCCGGCTCGGCCGCGTGGTCTTCACCGACACGGTCGAAACAATAGACACGATCCCCCTCGATGGCGATCCAGTACGCGACCCCGCCCGTCTCATGCGTCAGCGCGGCGAGCACACTGTGCGTGCGCTGCGCGGAACTGCGCGGTGCGGCGAACATCGCTAGCTTCTCGATATCGACCAGGCGGCTTGGGATATCGGTCACGTCAGTCCCGTCGCTGAGGACGACAATGCGATCGGCGAGACCGATCACTTCCTCGAAATCCGACGAGACGACGACACAGGCGACGCCCTGCGCGGCAATCCGTCGCAGCAGGGCGTAGATGCTGCTGCGGGTGCTGATATCCACGCCTCGGGTCGGTTCATCCAGCAACAGCAGTTGCGGATCCAGCACCAGCCAGCGGGCGAGGATCGCCTTCTGCTGCATGCCGCCGGAGAAGGTGAGCATATTGGCATCGAGCACCCGATGCTGCGGCAGTTCCAGGAGCTCGAGCAGCTTGCCCACCGCCTCGGTGCATGCACCGTAGCCAAGGCCGAGACCGACATGGCGGCCCAGATGGGCGAGCAGCAGGTTGTCGCGTACAGAGAAGTCCGGCACGATGCCCTGGCGGCGCCGGTCTTCCGGGACAAAGCCGATCCCGGCGCGGATGGCGTCGCGCGGGCTGCGTGGATGGAAAGGTTGACCGCGCAGTTCTATCGTGCCGCCGGCGGCGCGTCGCAGGCCAAATATCGTCTCCAACGTTTCCGATCGCCCGGCGCCGACAAGGCCGGCGAGGCCAAGGATTTCGCCCGCATGTACTTCGAACGAAACGTCGCGCACGCGGGGGGGATAGCTCAGGTGCCGCACCCGCAGCACCGGCTGGCCTTCGGACCGAGACGGCGGTGCGCCGCCCGGATTGGAATAGATGTTGGACAGCTCACGGCCCACCATCAGGCGAACCAGCTCGCCCTGCGTCAGGGTTGTGGTCGGCACGCCGGCGGCCACCACCTGCCCCTCGCGCAGGATCGTGACGCGGTCGGTGACCTCGAAAATCTCCTCCAGCCGATGGGACACGAAGATCAGTCCGCGACCCCGCACGGCGAGCCCGCGAATGATTTCGAAGAGCGTTTCGCTCTCGTGCGGCGACAGGGGCGCGGTCGGCTCGTCGAAGATGATGATGCGGCTGTCCAGCGCCAGCGCCTTGGCGATTTCCACGAGCTGGCGCTGGCCGGTGGACAGCTCTCGCACCGGCGTATCCAGATGCAGGCCCACCTCTTCGCCGAATTCCGCCACCAGTGTGCGCGCCTGCGCGCGCAGCTCGCGCCAACGCAGTGTGCCCGACATGCCGAGGCGCGGCAGCATGATGTTCTCGAGCACCGACAGGTCGGGTGCGAGCGATGTTTCTTGTGTTACCATGGCGATGCCGCTGCGGATCGCATCGCGCGAGCCGGCGTGGCGGATCTCCCGCCCCTCCAGGCGGATCACCCCGCGATCCGCCTGGAGATGGCCGGAGATGATGCGCGACAGCGTCGATTTGCCGGCGCCGTTGGCGCCGACCAGAGCGTGGACTTCGCCCGCGGCCAGTTCGAAGTTGGCGCCGGACAGCGCGGTGGTGGCGCCGAAGCGTTTCCAGATGTCGATGAGCGCGAGCAGGGCTATTCGCCGAACACGGTCTTCTGGATGGTGGGCAGTACCTGCTTGATGTTTTCGCCGGTCACTACTTCGATGGGGACCAGGATCTGCTTTTCCGGCGTCTTGCCGCCGAGGTGATCGAACATTGCCTGGGCGGAGCGCTGTCCCATCAAATAGGGCTGCTGCATGCCGGAGCCGACGATGCTGCCGTCCTCGATCAGCTTGACGAACTCGGGGATGCCGTCGAACGCGGCGATCAGGATGTCGTTCTGCTTGCGCGCCGCCTGCACCGCGCGCAAGGCGCCAAGCGTAGGCTGATCGGTCTCGATGAACAGGCCGCGCATGTCGGGATGCGCGGTGATCATGTCCTGCACGAACTTGAAGGTCTCGTCGGACGTGTAGGTCTGCATCTGCGACAGCGCGGCCTGCTTGATGCCGGCCTCGCCCATCGCCTTCATGAAGCCGCTGGTGCGCGCCTTGCCGTTGTTGCGGGCGAGCGAGATGGTCACCAGCCCGACGGTGCCGGTCTGCCAGCCCTTGGCTGTCATTGCCTTGGCGAGCGCCTGGCCGATGCCGTACGCACCTTGATAATTGTCAGAGATGATGAACGAGACGTACTCCCCGGAGCTGGTGCCGATATCGGCGATCACCACCGGGATGCCGGCCCGGCCGGCGGCGGCGAGCACCGCCGGCGCGGTGGAGCTGTCGGTCGGCGAGATGATGATGCCATCGACCTTGCGGGCAATCGCGTCCTGCGCATTGGTAATCTGGGTCTGGGCGCTGTTGTGGCTGTCATAGGCGGTGGAGGAGCCGCCGTTGCTCTTCGCTACGTCGTCGATGCCCTTGGCGAGGATGCGCCAGAACGGCAGGTCGAGCCCCGGCGTGAGATAGGCAAGGTGCTTGCCTTCGGCCAGCCCCGGGCGGGTCCCGGCGGCGAGCATGGCCGTTGCGGCGACAAGGCTGCGGCGGGTGAGAACGGACTGGCGCATGACATTCCTCCTGTTGTTGGTTGTTGCGAACACGGCGGGTCCGATTGACTTTTCATCGCCGGCGATGGGGCGTCAAGGCGGACTTTCGGCAGCGCGGAGCCTGTCGTAGCATCCCGCGGTGTTTGGAAGGAATTACGTATGAGAGACGATTCGACTGGACTTCCGCTCGGTCACCTGCCGGGCATGCGCTATCCGGATGCAAACATCACAGTGCTGGACAAACGGTTCCACCGGCAAGGCAATGCCGCGATCGAACGGGTCGCCACCGGGTGTCGCTGGGCCGAGGGGCCGGTTTATTTCCGAGACCTCGGCTGTCTGATCTGGAGCGACATCCCGAACAACCGGATGATGCGCTGGCTGGAAGACGACGGGCACGTGTCCGTGTTCCGCGCGCCGTCGAATTATTCGAACGGCAATACACGCGACCGTCAGGGACGGCTGATCACCTGCGAGCATGAGACGCGGCGGGTGACTCGCACCGAGCTGGACGGGCGCATCATCGTGTTGGTCGACCGGTTCGAAGGCAAGCGGTTGAACGCGCCAAATGATGTCGTGGTGACAAGCGACGGAGCGATCTGGTTCACTGATCCAGGCTATGGGATCGACGGAGAATACGAGGGCCACAAGGCCGAATTCGAGTTGCCGGCAAACGTGTACCGGCTGGATTTGCGGACGGGCACGGCGCAGGTGGTGGCGGGCGATTTCGTGCGGCCGAACGGGCTTGCGTTTTCTCCGGACGAGAGACGGCTCTACATCGTTGATAGCGGAGCTACGCATGGCGGCCCGGCGCATATCCGCTGCTTCGACGTGGCAGGCACGCGCCTGCGCGGCGGCAAGGTGTTCGCCGAGGATTTCGCACCGGGCTTCACCGATGGCGTTCGCGTCGATATGGAGGGCAATGTCTGGTGCAGCATGGGATGGGCAGACCCCGCCGAGGATGGCGTGCGCTGCTACGCGCCTGACGGCACGATGATCGGCAAGGTGCATCTGCCGGAGACCTGCGCGAACCTTTGCTTTGGCGGGCGCAAGCGGAACCGGCTGTTCATGGCGGCCAGCACTTCCATCTACGCGCTGTATCTCGATGTGGAGGGGGCGACGGTGCCCTGAGTCAAGTGGCGGACTGACGTCCGCCCAACGCGACCCGTGGGGCGGAATTCATTCCGCACTCTGCGCACTCTTCACGAGATCGTCACGCCGCTGTCCACCGGCAGAACTTGGCCGGTGACCATGCGGGACTCATCGGACGCGAGATAGATCGCGGCATTGGCGATGTCGGCGGGCTCGATCAGGCCGAGAAGGTGCGAGCGCGCCAGTCGATCGATCGCATCGTTGCCGGCCATCAGCTTGCGCACGCGGTCGGTCATGGTGGCCGAGGGGGCGATGGCGTTTACCCGCACCTTCGGTGCCGCGAACTCGACCGCGAGCGAACGCGTCAGCGCGGCGATGCCGCCCTTGGCCGCTGTATAACAGTCGCGCCCGGCAATCCCCATCAGCGCCAGGTTGGATGACATGTTGATGACCGAGCCGCCGCCGGCACGGATGATCTCGGGAATGCCGAACCGGCAGCCGAGAAACGTGCCGAACAGATCAAGCCTGATGACGCGCCAGAACTCCTCGATCGGCGCGCCCACGACGGTGTTGTCCTCGGGTGTGGATCCGCCGGCATTGTTGTGCAGCACGTGCAGCGCGCCGAAATGATCGACCGCACGTTGGATCGCGGCTTGCAGGCTGTCGGGGTCGGTCACGTCGGTGCGCAGCGCGATCGCCCCGGTGCCGGCGAGATGGGCGGTTTCGTCGCCAGCCGTCGGATTGATCTCGGCGACGGCTACACGGGCGCCTTCGCGGGCGAAGCCGATGGCAGTGGCACGGCCGATGCCGGCACCGGCACCGGTGATGAACGCAACCTTCCCGGCGAGACGATCCATGTTGATGTTCCTCCTGAACGCCAGATCATGGACTGCATCAACCGGACGGCAAAGCTGCCTTCGTCAACGCGGCTTCGTACTGATCCGGCAGACCGACGGTGCGGCGAACAAGGAAAAAGAGCCGGATGCACTCTACGTGTGGAACCGGATGAACCGGAACCAATAAGTCATCGCGGCGCATCGCGAAACCCCAACAACCGGGCGGCCGGCCCAACAGTCCATCCCTGCACAATCAGCGATGCCACCACCAGCATGAAAATCGCCGCAAAGAATTCGGTATCGCGTCGCGGATCCGCGAGCGCCGGCAGAAAGCTCAGATAAATCGGCACGGCGCCGCGCAGGCCCACCCAGGATGCGAACGCCGTTTCGCGAAAGCTGAAGCGGAACGGCAGCAGGCAGGCGAACACGGCGACCGGTCGGGCGATGAAGATCAGCACCGCCGTCGCGGCAATGGCGGGACCAAAATACGGCGGCAGCGTACGCACCGAGATCAGCAATCCGAGCATCACGAACAGTGCGATTTGAGATAGCCATGCCACGCCATCGAAAAACCGCTGCAGATCGTCGTGCCGCTGCGGCACGGCAGCTCCGGTCACCACCCCGGCGAGATAGACGGCAAGGAACCCGCTGGTGCCGAGTGACTGCGCCAGCCCGAACAGTGCGAGCGCACCGGTCAGCGCCAGCACGGTGGCGAGCGAGGCCTCGATCGGCAAACGACGCAACCCCCAGGCCAGCAGCCAGCCCCCACCAAGGCCCAGCACAGCGCCGCCTGCCATTTCCTCGACGAACAGCCACGCCGCGTGGCCGACGCTGATCCAGGCCGGGTCGGCGATGACATGAACCAGCAGGATCGTCAGGAAGATCGACATCGGGTCGTTCAGGCCAGATTCGACTTCCAGCAACGCCGACAAACGTTCGGGCAGCATCACGCCGGCCCGCCGCAGCAGCACGGCCACCGCGGCGGCATCGGTTGGAGCCGCGGCGGACCCCGCCAGCAATGCGCCGGCAAGCGGCGCCGTCGTCAACAGCGCGATCGCGCCGCCAACGATGCCGGCGGTCAGCGCCACTCCGACCGTGGCCAGAATCGCGGCCGGCCAGAAAGCAAGGCGAAAGATTGCCGGCGGTGTGGCGAGTCCGCCCTGGAACAGGATTATCGCCAGCGCCACGCTGCCTATCAGATAGGCGGCAGCGAAATTATCGAATGCAATCCCCCCGATGCCGTCGTCGCTGGCCAGGATCCCGAGCGCCAGAAACACCAGCAGCACCGGCGCGCCGATTCGCCGGAACAACAGCCCGGCCAGAATGCTGAGGACACCAAGCGCGCCGCCCGCCAGGATCAGACCATGCGCATCGGCCATCGCGCTACGGCCGAGCGCCAGGAGCTGCACGCCGGTCATGATTGGCTCATCACCACGGACCGTTGATGAACACTGCTTCGTCCTCTCCAGGCCACGGCGGCATGGTGACGCCGACCGCCGATAGCGGCTCGGTACTGTCGCAACGGAACTGGAACTGCGTGCCAAGCGGGATGCTGAGCGATACGCCGGCGGCGAGCTTGGTCACCTCCTCTTGCTCGCCAAACCTGCGCCACATGCGTCCGGCGCCTGAGACGATGTACCACAGCTCCTCGACGGTGCGGTGGACGACCGCCTGCGACACCGCGCCGGGCGATAGCGTGAATATCGCCATGCTGCCGCGGGCGGCCGCGCAGAGCACGCGGACCTCCGATCCGTCGGGGGCGATCGCGTCGGGTGTGACGCCGGCGCGCCTGGTTTCGAAACTCATGCCAACCTGCTGCGGAAAAATTCCTCAAGTGAAAACGCTTGATCGCACTCGGCATTCCGGTCAATGTCGCTCGCCGGGAGGAGTTGGGCGAGCCAGGGAGGACGGACATGCGCCTGCCGAAAGCGTGTACCGTCATCGTACTGATTTTCCTGTCCGCTTTAGGCGTCGCACTCGGCGGGCCCGCGCTTGCCCAGCAGCCTACGCAAGCGCAGGCCAACGCGATCCGCCAAGCCTGCCGGGCCGACTATCAGACGCATTGTTCGAACGTACCCACTGGCGGCTCGGCGGCGCTCTCCTGCCTGCAGCAAAATGCGTCGAGCCTGTCGCGGGGCTGCCAGACAGCATTGGGCGCGGTCAGCCATGGGGGCGCCGCAGCCGCGGGGGCGACCTCAGCCCCGCCTGCCGTCGCGCCGGCGCCGGGCGCAACACCGGCCCCGCGGCTGTCGCCGCGACAGGAAGTCGCGCTGATGCGCCGGGCCTGCGGGCCGGACTACCGCGCCTATTGCAGGGGTGTCCAACCGGGTGGGGGTCGCGCTCTTGCATGTTTGCAGGACCACGCGGACTCGCTGTCGCATCAATGCCGTTCGGCGCTGATGGCGGCACGCCAGAGTCGCTGAGGTATCAGGTGAGCCGGACATGATGATCGATCCACCGCACGACGCTCGCTTCCGCGGTCGTGCCGCCGCCCTGGCGGTGGGCGCCGCGCTGACATTGTTGGCCGGCTGCAAGAAGGAAAACGCTTACGTGCCGCCGCCCCCGCCGCAGGTCGGGGTGGCCCATCCGCTGTCGCGCAATGTAACGCCGTACCTCGACGCGACCGGCAACACCGCGGCCTTCAACCAGATCGATCTGGAAGCCCGTGTCGAAGGCTTCGTGCAGGAGATCGACTACACCGACGGCGCCTTCGTGAAGGCGGGCACGACGCTGTTCGTGATCGAGCCGGCTCCCTATCAGGCCAAGCTGCAGCAAGCCCAGGCCTCGCTCGATGCCGCCAATGCCGCCGTCGCCCAGTCCGGACCGGAGTTCCAGCGTCAGGCGACTCTGTTGAAACAGAACGTCACGGCGCAGAACACCTATGACCAGGCCAAGGCGAAATACGATTCGGACAAAGCCAATGTGCTCAACCAGACCGCCGGCGTGGCGCTGGCCGCGATCAATCTCGGCTACACTCATGTGACAGCGCCGTTTGACGGCGTGGTCACCGCACATCTGGTCTCCGTCGGCGCGCTGGTCGGCGTCAGCGGCCCGACCAAGCTGGCGACGATCGTCCAGCAGGCGCCGATCTACGTGAACTTCAACGTCAGCGAACAGCAGGTGCTGGAGGTCCGCGCCAATCTCGCCAAGATTGGCGTGACGGCGGCTGATCTGAGGACTAACATCAACAAGGTGCCGGTCCAAATCGGCCTGATGACGGAATCGGGTTATCCGCACAACGGCAAGCTCGATTACGCAGCACCGACTCTGGACAGCTCGACCGGGACACTAGCGGTCCGGGGGATTTTCGACAACGCCGACCACGACTTGTTGCCGGGCTATTTCGTGCGGGTCCGCATCCCGCTCCGGTATATGGCAGGGCCGGCCCTCCTGGTGCCAGACGTTGCACTCGGCACCTCCCAGGCTGGGCGTTATCTGCTGGTCGTCAACAAAGACAACGTGGTCGAGCAGCGCAGCGTGCAGACGGGCCAGCTTGATGGCGCGCTGCGCGTGATCACCAAGGGGATAAAGCCGGACGATGAGGTGGTGATCACCGGTTTGACGCGTGCCATTCCGGGGGAGAAGGTCTCGCCTCAGCCGGCTACTATGCCCGAATCGTAAGCGGCGCATCATGGCAAAGTTTTTCATCGACCGGCCAGTGCTCGCGAATGTCCTTGCGATTCTGTTCGTGCTGATCGGCGCCGTCGCGCTATTGACGCTCCCGGTGTCGCAATACCCAAACGTGGTGCCGCCGACCGTCTCGGTGACGACCAGCTACCCCGGAGCCTCCGCCCAGACGGTGATGAACACCGTCGCACTGCCGATCGAGCAGCAGGTCAATGGCGTGCAGGACATGCTGTACATGCAATCGACCAGCGCGTCCGACGGCACCTATAACCTCACCGTGACATTTCAAATCGGAACAGACCTGAATTTTGCGCAGGTGCTGGTGCAGAACCGAGTGGCCAGCGCCATGGCGCAACTTCCGGCGGCCGTGCAAGCCCAAGGTGTGGTCGTCCAACAGAAATCGACTTCGATCTTGCAGATCATCTCACTGACTTCGCCGGATCATCGATACGACAGCCTGTTCCTGAGCAACTACGCGACGATTAATCTGGTCAACGAGCTCGCACGCATCCCGGGCGTCGGTAATGTTAATGTCTTCGGGGTAGGTCAGTACGCTATGCGGATCTGGCTCGATCCGCAGAGGCTATACACCTATGGCCTAACGCCGGGCGATGTAATCAACGTGGTGCAGCAGCAAAGCCAACAAGTCGCCGGAGGGCAAATCGGCGCACCACCGGCGCCCACGGGCCAAGCATTCCAATACACGGTAAATGTCCAGGGGAGGTTGGCTGATCCGCAACAATTCGGCGCTATTATCGTCAAGTCTCAGAACGGCGCGATCGTGAGGTTGCGGGACGTTGCCACCATCGAGCTGGGAGCGCAGACCTACTCGCAGGCGTTTCGGCTGAACGGTCAACCGGCGGCCGGAATAGCAATCTTTCAGAATCCCAATGCCAACGCACTCGCCGTCGCAAACGCGGTACAGGCGAAGATGGCCGAACTGGCACGTGCGTTTCCGCCTGGACTGACATACTCGATCCCATTCGACACCACCGGATTCGTCAAGACCTCGATCCACGAAGTCTATAAGACACTGATCGAGGCCGGCATCCTGGTGCTGATTGTTATTCTGGTCTTCTTGCAAGACTGGCGGGCCACGCTGGTACCAGCGACGACGGTGCCGGTAACCATTATCGGCGCGTTTGCCGCGATGGCGGCGCTGCATTTCACCGTCAACCTATCGACTCTATTCGCCATCATCCTGGCGATCGGCATCGTAGTCGATGACGCGATCGTGGTGGTGGAGGGCGCGGCGCACCACCAGGAGCGTGGCCTTTCCGCACATGACGCGGCAATCAAGGCGATGGACGAGCTGTTCGGCCCGATCATCGGCATCACCCTGGTGCTGATGTCGGTATTTATCCCAGCCGCCTTCCTGCCCGGCCTGACCGGGAGAATGTACGCCCAATTCGCGTTGGTGATCGCCGCGACGGCGCTGATCAGCGCCATCAACGCCGCGACGCTCAAGCCGACTCAATGTGCGTTGTGGCTAAGGCCTCCTATCCCCCCGGAAAAGCGCAACATCTTCTTCCGGGGAGTCAACTACGTATACAATCCAATCGAGCGCGCCTATGCCGGTCTGATCGGCCACATGACGCACCACAGCCTGCTGATGGCGATCATCGCCGTGTTGCTGGCTTGCATTGCATTCTGGGGCATCGCGCGGCTGCCGACCGCGTTCATTCCGACAGAGGACCAGGGCTACGTCATGGTTGCAGTGCAACTTCCGGACGGTGCGTCGCTGGAACGTACGCAGAACGCGATTGCGGAGGTCACCAAAGTCGCTCTCGCCACGCCTGGCGTCGCTCAGGTCGTGGGAATCAGTGGTCTGTCTGTGCTCGATAACAGCGCCAGCCTGTCAAGCGCCGGTGTCGCGTATGTCATCCTGAAGGACTGGAGCGTACGCGGCAAGGCAAAGGGCCAGGATTTGCGTTCGATCTACAACCATTTGCAAGGCCAGTTGAATCGGCTGCCGGACGCCACTGCGTTGGTGCTGGTGCCGCCGCCCATTCAAGGGATCGGGAACGCCAACGGCTTTACTATGGAAGTCGAGTTGCGCGACGGCAATTTCGATTGGGAGAAGCTGGACCGCATTACCCACACTATCGTTGCCGACGGATCGAGCCAGAGCGCGCTGCAGCACCTAAGCACATCCTATCGCTCGGACGTACCGCAGATCGAAGTCGATGTGGACCGCACCAAGGCAGAGACGCTGAATGTTTCCGTAGGCGACGTGTTCAACGTGCTGACCGGCTACATCGGCTCGAGCTACGTCAATCAGTTCAATTTGTTTGGGCGCACCTTCCAGGTTTACGTGCAGGCGGATGCACGCTTCCGTTTGCGACCGGCCGACCTCGAATCGTTATACGTCCGAAGCACCAACGGCAACATGGTGCCGCTTGGCGCATTGGTGACTGTCCACCCGGTGGTCGGCCCAGCACTGGTGACGCTGTATAATTTGTATCCGGCGGCCACCCTGATCGGGCTGCCTGCGCCAGCTTTTAGCTCTGGCCAGGCGATATCGCTGATGGAGGAGATCGCGAACCACGTGCTGCCGCCCGGTACCGGCTTTGAGTGGACGGCGATGTCTTATCAGGAGAAGGCAGTCGGGGGGCAGATATACGTCGTGTTCGCGCTGGCGATCGTGCTCGTGTATTTGTGCCTGGCGGGCCAGTACGAAAGTTGGATCGCGCCGCTTTCTGTCATCCTCGCAGTGCCGCTGGCACTGCTTGGGCCGGCGTTGGCACTCGGTGGATTGGGCCTGGCGAACAACCTCTATACGCAGATCGGCATCGTGCTCTTGATCGCCCTGGCTGCGAAGAACGCGATCCTGATCGTCGAGGTCGCCCGCGAACGACGCACCGAGGGCGAGACGATCCTGCAAGCCGCTGTCGATGCGGCAAGGACGCGGTTCCGGCCGATCATCATGACGTCGTTCGCATTCATTCTCGGCGTCGTGCCGCTGGTCACTGCCACCGGCGCCGGCGCCGCGGCGCGGGTATCCCTGGGTCTTGCGGTGTTCAGCGGCATGATTGCATCCACCTGCCTTGCGGTGCTGTTCGTGCCATCGTTCTTTGTCGTACTGCAACGGCTGGAGGAACGGATGAAGCGCGGCAAGCAGAAGGTTCCGGTCCCCGGAGTGGCGGAGTAGGCTCCCCCGTTCCCCCTCTCCCCCGCCTGCGGGGGAGAGGGCCGGGGTGAGGGGGATGCGACATATGCTCGACATGACCGGCAAGGTCGCAATCGTCACCGGCGCCGGCTCGGTCGGGCCCGGTTGGGGCAACGGCAAGGCGACCGCCACGTTGCTCGCGCGGCAGGGCGCCTCGGTGTTCCTGGTCGATATCAACGAAGCCGCCGCGCAAGAAACTCAGGGGATCATCGAGAGCGAAGGCCACACCTCCGCCGTGCATCGCTGCGACATGATGCAGGCGGCCGAGGTGCAGCGCATGGTGCTGGCGTGCCTCGATCGCTTCAAGCGCATCGACGTGCTGGTCAACAACGTCGGCGGCTCAGCGCCCGGCGATCCCGTCACCATGCCAGAGGAAGTCTGGGACCGGCAGATCGACTTCAATCTGAAAACAGTGTTCCTTGGCTGCAAATACGCGGTCCCGGTCATGCAGGCGCAGGGGAAGGGCGCGATCGTCAACGTGTCGTCGGTCGCCGGCCTTCGCAACGACGGTCACGGCGGGCGCCAGCACGTCGCCTACAGCGCCAGCAAGGCGGCGGTGATCCAGTTCTCCCGCGCCACGGCTGGTGCGTTCATCAAGCAGGGCATTCGCTGCAACACCGTTGTCCCCGGCCTGATGCACACGCCGCTGGTCGAGCAGCGGCTGGCAAAGACCGTTGCCGGCGGCAACGCCGAGGCGCTGATCGCCAGCCGCAACGCCCGCTGCCCAATGGGCCGCATGGGCACCGCGTGGGATGTGGCGCACGCTGTGCTGTTCCTGGCCTCGGACGAGGCGAACTATATCACCGGGACCGAAATCGTCGTCGATGGCGGGCTGATCCTTGCCTCACCTTGAAAGAAACGAAAGGAACCAAGCGATGGCTGAAGGACGATTCAAGGAACTGACGCCGGAGACGATGACGCCGGAACAGCGGCGCGTGGCGGACTCGATCCAGTCCGGACCGCGTGGCGCAGGGCTGCGCGGTCCGTTCAATGCGTTGCTGCGCAGCCCGGAGCTGGCGGATTATGTGCAAAAGGTCGGCGAGTACGTGCGGTTCAAAAGCTCGATCCCGGCACGGCTGAACGAGCTGGCTATCATTATTGCCGGCCGCCGCTGGACGGCGCAATACGAGTTCTATGCGCACCGCCGGCTGGCGTTGCAGGCCGGGCTGAAACCCGAGATCGCGGATGCGGTCGCCGAGGGCAGGCGGCCCGAGGGCATGCAGGAGGACGAAACCATCGTCTATGACTTCGCCACCGAGTTATTGCAGACCAGCCAGGTATCGGATCAGACTTATCAGCGCACGCTGGGGAGATTCGGCGAACGCGGGGTGATGGATCTGGTTGGCGCCGCGGGTTACTACAGCCTGGTGTCGCTGGTTCTGAACGTGGCCCAGGTTCCGCTGCCGGCTGGCGAGACACCTCCGCTAAAGCCGTTACGATAACAGCTAACCGCCAGCGCGGTTGATATTCGTGTCTCGGCGGCGGAATGCGCTTCGCTTCTCCGCCCTACATGCACCCTGCTCCGTAGGGCGGAAAAGCGAAGCGCATTCCGCCGCTCAAAGGCACGCCCTATCAGTCCCCGAAAGGCGGCCCCTCGCCGAGCAGTTCCGGCCGGTACTCAAAATGCATCGTGTCGAAATGCACCCATCGTCCGCCCCAAATAAAGCCGTGGCGCTCGAAGATCGCGACGATCTCCGACGGGATCCTGTTCACATAAGGGGGCATCGAGCCGTCGCGGCCAACGCGCCATAACCAGTAGTCCGCGTACGCAGTGTTGATGTCGATCGCAGCGCCCCAACCATGCATGCTGATCTGGCCCGTGTCGGCGACGCTGCGGCAATTATAAGTCCCGCCAATCGGATAAAGGTATTTCTTATCCTCCGCCGGGAGCTCATCGAGCTCCCGAGATATTTCAGCCAACTGCTGGTCCACGCCGTTCACCGAGGTGATCCTGACAGTGTGTCCCCACGTCGTCGGCAGCCACACGACCGGGACAAGTTTCGGGACCACCTCGCCCGCCCGGCAGTCGCCATACATCTTGTCGAAGAAGGCCTGGTTGCGGATGCGTCCCGGATCGCCTGTCGGCGGCAGCAGCGGAGCGTTGCGCGGATACGGAAAATGGAACTGGTCCAGGATCGATCCGTTTCGGATCATCTCATCCAGGCTCTCGTCCGGGCGGCCATCGCTGACCGGCATGCGCGTCCCGTCGCGCCAGATCAGGTTGGTGCCGTCGAACCCCGCCAGCTCGTCGGGATAAGCCCGCAGCAGAGCCTCGATCGGACCGGCGGCATCGGCCCGGCTGACAACCACCAGCAGCAAGGCAAAAACAGTAATGCGCAGCGCGGCGATCATGCCACGGCGTCCGCAATCAGGTCCCCGATGCGACGGCGCAACTCGTGGATTCCGGTTTCGCGATGCCGCGTCGGGTGCACACGGTTCGTCAGCAGCGACCACGCAACGCTGCGCGCGAAATCGACCCACAGCCCCGTCCCGGTGAAGCCGGTATGGCCGATCGTTGCGTCCGAACAGAGATCGCCTCCCGGCCAACCCGGATGTCGTGCCTCCCACCCCAAAGTGCGGGTGGGTGACTGACGCGTGCGGATCGGCATCAGGGCAGGTTCGGTTCCCCGCAGCAGACCAAGCGCGAAGTCGAGCACGCCATCAATCGTGCCGAACAACCCAGCATGACCCGAGGCGCCGCCAAGGGCGAAAGCGTTCTCGTCATGCACCTCGCCGCGCAGCACGCGGCCGCGCCAGGTGCAATGTCCGGTGGCGGCGCAGGCGGCGGGATCGGGACGGAAGCTTAGACCGGGTGGCAGCTTCTGGTCGGTCAAGCCAACCCCCGTCAGCCGTTCAATGGCGATGCCCAGCAGCATGAAATTGATATCGGAATAGACCGGCGGCCCGGCCTGCCAGACGCGTTGCAGGATGAACGCGCGCAGGGTCGTCGCATCCTGACCGTAGGTGTATAGAGGTTCGACCGCCGGAAGATGGGTCTGGTGCGCGAGACACTGGCGGAAGGTCAGTCGTCGCTCGGCGGCATTCGGGTCGTATTGCCGCAGGTCCGGGATCGCAGCGGTCAACGGATCATCCAGCCTGATCCGGTCCTCTGCCACCAGACGCAGGATCGTGGCGGTGGTGAAGATCACCTTGGTGAGCGACGCGAGATCGAACCATGTGCCGCGCTTCATTGGCACCGGCTCCGGCACAAGCTGGGCATGGCCCAGCACCAGCACCGCGCGTTCCCCCGTCGGAGTGACCACGCCGAGAACAGCACCTGGCACGGACCCGATGGCGCGCTCCAACGTGTTGCTGCAAGCGGCCAGGATTGTTTCGGCGTTCATATGTGATAGAGCAGTGTCGTCAATGGCGTGCGCCCCGTATTACATCGCAAGGCGAC
>Ga0335075_10008980_pt1 | contig 15291 bp, 9 predicted proteins | sample Lox_Sample_24_FD_206723 | JGI IMG/M metagenome (GOLD analysis project Ga0335075, IMG submission 206723) | Soil microbial communities from Loxahatchee National Wildlife Refuge, Florida, United States - Lox_Sample_2.4 | ecosystem: Environmental > Terrestrial > Soil > Wetlands | place: USA: Florida... | reverse complement strand
CTGGGCGGCCGCCGCCCTGCTGCTGGAAGAATCCCGGATCGAGGCCGCCCACCTGGCCCGCCGGCCCGGCGACCGGCACTGGCTGCGCGCCGCCGCCACCAGGCTGATCCTCGACGACTTCGCCGGCGCCCCCGCCACCAGCGCCTGGGACGCCGCCCGCGCCGCCGGCCTGCTGGCCGCCCGCGCCGACGCCGGCACCCTCGACCCCGCCGAGACCGCCCCCGTGACCGCCGCCGCCGAGGCCATCCTCGGCCCGGCGCGGCTGGCCGCGCTGCGCGGCATCTGGCAGGCGGCCCACAAGGTCGGCGACGCCGACGCCCGGACCATGACCAGGCTCGGCCGCCGCTGGTGCCGCATCCTGGCGATCGCCCCCGACGCGCCGCACCCCGACGACACCACCCCGGCCGCCGGCCCGCCCTCGCCGCTGGCCGCCGCGATCAGCGACGCCGTCGGCGCGATCACCGCCGCCGACGCCCCGCCGGCGCTGGCTGCGCCCAGCCGAGAGCCCGCCCGCGCCGCCGAGACCGCCGCCCGCCGCCGCGCCGCCACCGCCGCCGCGCACGTCTTCGGCGACGACGCGAGCGCCCCCGGCACCGGACGCGGCGCGGTAATTAGCGGCACCCGCCCCCCGGCCGAGGCAGAGCAGGCCGCCGCCCGCCGCCTGGCCCGCACCCTGCGCGCCGCCGCCGTCCCCGGCCGCACCCCCGTCGTCATCACCTCGCCCGCCCCGCCCGGCCGGCTCGCCATGCGCCAGGCACTCGCCCGCGACGCCCAGCGCGCCGCCGGCGCGATCCCCGCCGCCGAGCCGTTCACCCGCACCATCCGCCGACGCCAGCCCGCCCCGCCGCTGCGCGTCGGCATCGCCTGCGACGTCTCCGGCTCCATGGCCGCCTTCGCCGGCCCGGTCGCCTCCGCCGCCTGGATCCTGGCCAGGGCCGCCGCCGCCATCACCGGCACCAAGACGGCGACCGTCATCTACGGCGAGACCGTCCGCCCGATCACCCGCCCAGGCCGCGTCCCCGCCCAGGTGACCGAGTTCGCCGCCGTCGATGGCACCGAGAAGTTCAGCAAGGCCGTCGACGCCCTCGATGCCGCCCTCGACCTGGCCCGGCCCGGCACCGCCCGGCTGCTGGTCATCGTCAGCGACGGCCGGTACACCGCCGACGAGCGCACCTGCGGCCAGCAGCGCCTGACCCGCCTCGCCCGGTCCGGCTGCGGCATCTTGTGGCTCGCCCCCGACAGCCGGTCAGCCGACCCGATGCCCGGTGCCCAGGTCGCCATCCTCACCGACCCCGCCGCCACCGCCGACGCCATCGCCCGCGCCGCCGCCCGCGCGCTGGCCCGCGCCGCAACCTGAACACCAGCTGGCGGGAAAGCCGGCCCGGCGGCAAGCGTTCCGGCGGCCGGCGCCACATTCAAGCGGGGTGCCCCCAGGACCCGCAGACACAGGCATTAGCCAGCACGAGGGAATCCAGCCACGGAGCAGCCGAGAAGAAACGGCCTGGACTTGCCTTCACCGCCGGCCAGAGCAATGGTCGCACCGACCACGGAGAGAAGCCGCCCGGCACGAAGGACCGGGCACCAGGAAGGGAGACATCACGATGACAGCAAAGCCAAAGAACGCGCGTTCCGGCGCGGCGCACAGCGGCCCGGACGCGCCACCGCCCCAGCAGGCCGGCGCATCGCCCGGCCCGCCCGCCGACGGGCCGGCAGCGGCCGTGTGGGCCGCGCTGACGGCCAACCCCGGCGCGACCGCAGCGCAGATCGCCGCCGCCGCCGGCACCAGCCGGGCCATCGCCAGCCGCGAACTGACCGCGATGCACGCCGCCGGGCATGCCACCCGGACGGCGGGGACGAGCAGCGGACGCGGCCCGTCGCCCGCGGCCTGGCATCCGGCCGCCATTCCCGGCGGCGCGGCGCAGCCCGGACGCGTTACCGGCACCGCATCCCCGCCCGCCTCCAGCCCCGCAGCGGCCGGCGGCGCAGACGCCGGCGAGGCCAGCGCGGTGCCGGACGCCGCGCCGGAAACCGCCGTGGTCCCGGAGCCAGCCCGCCAGGAGGCGGACGGCGGCACCGGGGCCGGCGGCGACATGGCGGTCCCGGCGGAGAGCGGCGATCACGGCCGCGCCGATGCGGGAGACAGCGCCCCGGCCAGCACTGCCGGCCAGACCACCGCCGGCGAGCGCGACGACCCACCGGGGCCGGCCAGCCCGGACGAAACGGGCAGCCCAGACACCGGCGCGGCCCCAGCCGGCGACACGGTTCCGGAGGCGTGCGGCGAAGCCGCGCAGCTGCTCGACGAACTGGCGGCTGCGGCCTCGCATGCCGCCAGCGTCCTGCGCGAGGGTCAGGTCGCCGCGGCCCTGCCCGCCATCGAGGAGATCAGCGGTATCGCCGCGCAGGCCCGGCGGCTGGCTCGGTCCGCCGCATCCGGCCGCAAGGCCCGCGGCGGCCAGGCAGCCCGGCCTGGGCAGCTGCGCGACCTGGTGGCCGGCCACCTGGCCGCCTTCCCCGACGCCGAGTTCACCCCGCACGCGATCGGCCGGGTGCTGGGCCGGTCTTCGGGCGCGGTCGCCAACGCGCTGGACCGGCTGACCGCGCTGGGCCAGGCGCAGCTGACCAGCGACCATCCCCGCCGGTACAAGGCCGCTCAGGCTGCGCAGTCGTATCTGGCCGCCTGAGTCTCCGGCCCGGCGCGGGGCTTCCGGAGCGATCTTCCGGAAGCCCCGCGCTTGTCTGTCCGCAGAAGGGCGATCTTCGGTGCCGCGAGGGCTAGCTGTAGCCCGCTGACCCCAGGGAAGTGGTTACCTCGCCAGACGGCGTGTCGGCGGGCTCCGAAGCTGCCACTTGGCGGCCAACGGCGTACTGCTTGTGGCGGTCGCCAAAGTTTAGGCGCGCCAACAAGATCGGAAAGGTAGCCTGACTGAGTTCATCCGCCCGTCTGGTCCAAACGGGACGATCGCCCACAGTAGGTCTGGAAGCTGACCGAGCATGTCGGACGTTGGCAGTTCACCAGGCGCCACCCCTGCTTCCTCTGATGCAGCGACGCATGCAGAGGACTATCCGACGATCGCCGGGTGGCTGGCATCTGCGGGGCCGGATCATCCCTGGCGGCGACTCCTCTCGAGGCCCGTAGAAGCCGGGGTGAGTCGGCCGACGCTCGCTGACACTATGCTCGGTCCGCTCGAAGTCATGGCACTGATCGTCAGGAACGCCAATCCGGACGGCTTGGAGGGCTTCATCACGCAGTTCCGTGATGCGGACATGAAGAATGTCCTCGGCAGGCGCCTTGAGCTGCTCTGCGCCTTTAACCTAACGGTCGAGCAGCTTCCCTACGCCTTCGGCCGGACCGGCGAACCCGATTTCGTCTGGCGACGCGGCGCACCGGATGAGGGCTGGCTCGAAGTAACCAGAGTCACCCTGGACGCGTTCGATCAGTTGCGGTCAGATCTCCAGGCTGAGGCCGAGCAACGGGATGTTCACGTGCTCTTCTCAGTCGACGCTTGGCCGCTCCGGTTTGCCAACCGCAATCTGCTGGTCACTCAGATCTGCCAGCTGATGGATGCAGCCCACAACAGCCAGCACGAACAGCACATCCCGCTGCCGGGCCTGGCTGATGGAGCCTCCGTCGCCGCTCGACCTGGTCCGCCGCCCGGCTTGAGCCGGATCAGTGTCAGTCACCCTGGACTCAGCCCGACGCCCGAGTACATGACCGACTTCGTCGGTAAGCTGGCTGAGTTCATCGAGCAGAAGGAAGGCCAGGGCAGGCGTGGTGGGTGGCCGAAGGCGACTGCCCTGCTGATTGACGTCTCGACGGCGCGCTTTGGGCAACTGCAGAACGATAGCGACCTGGCAGCGTGGTTCGACTTGATCCCGGTTGACTGGGAGCGATCGCCATTCGCCTGCGCGGCTATCTGCTACAGCCACCTGCAGGGCGTTGCTCTGCGCGGTGTCTGCCGGTACCGGCCCGGCATAGATCCTGCAAGGCGTGACGCCCTGGAGCTGGTACTGACAGCCATGGGCCTGCCGCCAACGGGCTGACTTCCTGACCCAGGGCACGGGGGTGCCCCTCCTAGAAACCGAGTGTGTGAAGAAAGCGAGCCGGATCGTGCTTGTCGGTGGGTCTGACCTCAACCTGGACTTAGATGCCGCTGCTGACCCACACGCGCTGCCTGGCATTTCAAAGTCACCTATGCCGAGACGATGAGGAGTGATGCACGGCAAGACGCGGCACGCCGACAAGGAGATACGATGGCTGATAGCTGTATCGCAGCCGCAGTACTGGAGGCAGCTCGACCGTCGCCAGCGGCAACGCCTACGTATCTCCCGCGCTTGGCTGACGGTCCGGGACCGGGCGGCACAACTTAGCCAGGATGGACGAGTTGTAGCGGTGCTCATCCGCAGCATGCTCGCAGCCCTCGTAGGGACAGCCGTAGCCATTGTGGCCATCGAAGCCGCTGCGAGCGCGCTGCACCACGTTCTTCACTGGGGGAACCTGTTCGCGCCGGTCACCGCTGACAGCTACGGCGGCTTCGTAGGGGTTGTCGTTGGAGCGGAAGCCGTCTTCCTTGCGCTGTTTTTCACCACCGTCGGCGTGATCGCCTCCACCACGTACGCCCAAGTTCCCAGCGAGATACGCAGTCTGTTCATACGGGAGCGAACAAGCCTGGTCTACGTCTGGAACGTCGCTGTCGTGCTCCTCGTCGGGCTGATCCTTCTGACCATGCCGGTAGTGACACATCGCGACCCGCACGGCATCACGGTCCTCCTCTTCGCGGTGCTGACCGCGTTCTCCGTGCTGTCCCTTGTCCTGCTCGGCATGCAGATGTTCAACTTCTTTGACCTCTCTACTCTTTCGTATCCGCTACCGCGGCGGTTTGTTCAGGCGATCAAGGCTGCGTCGGCTGCTGACAAGGCGGCCCCTCAAGAGGTCCAGCAGCAAGCCGCTCACGACAGGGCGGCCGAGGTGCTCCGCCAGTACCGCCAACTCGCCGACCTGATCCGAGGCCGGGGCATTCCAGAAGCCAACGCGCCGGAGCGGATCGCGCGACAGCTGCTCGTTTGCTGGAACGCCGCATCTATTCTCAAGCCGACGATTCCAGCCAAGAGCAAGTGGTTCTCGCTCGCTGCGTCGCACCCGAACTGGCTCACCATGGACCACAACCAGCTGGGCATGGCCCTCGCCACGCAGACCAGCGCCCAGCCGACCCTTGCCCCCGATCGTCTCTGGGCCGAGCACCTCATCATCGGGAGCATTGAGCGCCTGCTACCGACCCTGTCAACCACAGCAGAATGGCAGCGCGCTGTCCGGGTCGTGGACGACGCCAACAACCTGATCTTGAATCTCGCGGCCCGGCTCCAATTCGACGAAGCTCGGCTTCTCCGGCAGACGATTGCGACCTACCTGCACGGCATCGCCGAAGACGATGGTCGGCCAGAGGCATGTGACGAAGGATGGGGAGATTTCCGGCTCGCTGCGGCAGACCGCGAGACGCTTGCCTTCACCCGCTTCTGGCTAGGGCTCGTACGAGCACTCGAGCAGATCAATCCCCAGACTCTGACCACCGGCTTCGATACGGCAGTCGCTACCTCCCAGGGTCCTTATCGAGCTGAGGCACCCCGTTCCCTGTTGGCTCTGCTAGAAGACATCGCGAACGGCATCGAGTTCGAGAAGCACACCGAGCAGCAACGGATCACACCAGCGTGGTGGGTCCACCATCTGGCCGCCCGCAATCTCACGCGGATTATCGTCACCGCAGTGCGGGAGTTCTTCGACGAGGTCCGGGCCGAGCTGATCGACCGCCTGGTGACCGACACGGCGCTGTCCGCCGAACTGGCGACGATCAAGATCTTCGCCTCACTCGAACTCGCTGAGAAGCTGAGATTCCACCTCGGCACGGTCCACCGGGCGATAGAGATACTTGACTCGCTTCGGCACGCCCCGAGTAACGATGAACTATGGCCGGCCACCTCTCTTCCCGATGATGCTCCGCGGGAGTTCGAAGAGCAGCTTTACCGCAAACTCGGAGCGGCGGCGCTACGACTGGCAAACAACCCGCACGACACAGCCCGGCCGGATCTCTTCGGTCAAGCCTACAAAGTGCTCTTCAATGTCACCTTCCACGCCATCCTGGAGGGCCGGACAGAAGTTGGCGCAGAACTCTTTCCCAAGGTCATCGCACTGGCCCAACTGGCAAGAGTCCGCTTGATAGATGACCTGGCCGCGGAACGCCAGCGTGAGCAGGTCATCTTCGGCACCGAGCCCCTGGTCGACATGATGGAACTGAGCGGGTACGCGCTCTTGATGTCTGAGCTCGACGGGGAAGGCGTCTGGCCGGAGTTTCGTGAGATGTGGGATCGCATCCTGTCCACCGACGCTGCCCTTGCCCTTGCCGGTCAGCTCACCGCCGTTCTGTCAGCTCACGAAAGTCTTTACGCGCTCACTTCAGGCGGTATCGGCCGCACCGAACGACAGATGCAACTGGCACGCCTGCTGGCCGCCCGCGGCATCGTCGATCGACGTGGCTTCCTGCCGGGCGAGTCGACCGAGCCCGAGCCCGCCAGCGCTATCGTCGCCGCCTTTGCACCCAACGATCCCGGCTTCATCAGCCATGACCTGGCCGACCTCTTCATCGTCGAGTACCTGGCAAAGCGACCCGATATGTCCGGAATCCAGATCTCCCGCGGTGCAGAGATGCTTCGAGAGTCGCTTGAGCACCACAGACGGCGAGCGGGCGGGGAAGACCCAGAAGATGAGGAGGACGAGTGAGGCGACAGCCTGACGGCCTGAGAAGCACTCGTCGCTCTCGTAGCTTCTACCCGGTCAACGACCCGCAGCTAGCGGAACGTATGCGGGCTGTGTCGTTTGAGGGCTACTACACCTACTTGCTCTACCAGGACCTCGACTTCGTGATGCCTTACGAGCTGAATCGTGAAAGTGATCCAGAGGTGCTAGTCGTCGGCCCAGACGCAGATCGTGCGACCCCATTGATCGAGCAAGCGCTCTCCGGGCGAGAGCGGACATCGTCCTTGTATAACGCGCTACGCAAATTCGTTAGCTCCGCTGCCCAGCACCTCGTCCTTGCTGGCCCGATTGCCTACGAGATTGACTACCTCTACCCAGCCGAATCGGCCGATCCGTCCGCGGGCCCTTCCGCCTTCCGGCTTGAACCCATCGCCCCAGGGACGTTCGCTTACCATGGCAGGACGCCGATTCAATACGTTCTGGCTACCTTGGGCAGCCAGCAAGACGAGACCGGCCTGACCTACGTCGAGCTGGACCCAGAGACCCTCACCACGATTCGTTTCGATGAGCCGACCGAGATCGCGGTCCGCAGAATGGTCGATTTCCTACGGGCGGCAAATAGCCTACAGGGTTCCGAACACGCTCTCATGGAGCAATCCATGAGGGGCATGACGCCCTACAGCTTCTCGCAGGACCAGCGGGAGCGAGGGGAACTGTTCGCTACGGTCACCGAGCCCGTCGGCTGGAACGTCCGGGGACTCTTCACGGACAACCGGCTGGAACCTTACAACGTCTGGCGCGGGATCAGGTTCCTTGAGTTCAAGATCCGGCTTCGCGACCTGATCATCGATCGCCTGAACCAGGCGCTCCACCAGGCCGGCGGTCGGCTCGGCTTCCAGGCGACCATCGAGCTGAGCGGTCTTCCGGCCCTCGCGGAGGTACAAGAGGCCAAGGATGACCTCCGTGCCGGCCGTCGCGGCCTCTCGGAGATTGCCAAATCCCTTGTGTAACTCACCAAAAGGCGACGAGTGGAACTCCGGCTTCGGCCAGTAAGCCAGCCGCTCCCCGGGCCTGTCGTCCGCCGCTCAACAAGTCGTGCCCAGCTTCACAGCTCCGATCCGTGTCACGAGCATCAGCGCAGCCGACCTGTCGCTCATGACAAGCCGCCGAGACTCGGCCGTGCCCTGTACAGAACGCTGAGAGAACGGCTAGTTCAGTGAGAGCGGACAATAGTCGGCGCACCCCTTCTCAATGAAATGTCCGCGAGCGCAAGCTCCGGACATCTCTTTTGAGAAAAGGACATCTCTATTGAACCTACAGGTCAGGTGCCGGCGGCGGCCGGGTCGGTGTATCCGGTCAGCCCGGCGGGGCCGTAGGGCTGGATCTGGATGTCCTGGCCGGTAGTGGGGGCGTCGATCATGATGCCCAGGCGCAGGACGATGCCGACGTGGCCGGGGGCGGTGATGGTGCCGTCGGCGCCGGCGAAGAAGACCAGGTCGCCGGGCCGGAGCTGGGAGGCGGGGATCTGGCGCCCGTAGGCCCACTGGGCCTGGCTGGTGCGGGGGATGTCGATGCCGGCGGCGCGGTAGGCCATCATGACCAGGCCGGAGCAGTCGAAGGCGGCGGGGCCGGTGGCGCCCCACTGGTAGGGCTTGCCGATCTGCGCCTCGGCGTAGGCCAGAACCTTCCCCGCGATGCCGGCGGGCAGGGGCCCGGCGGCTGCCGGGGTGCAGGCGGGGCTGGTGGCGGCAGCGACGGCCTGGACGCCGCCGGCGGCGTACCGGGCGGCCCAGGCGAGCACGAGCGTGACGTAGGCCTCGGAGTGGTTGTACGCGAGCAGCGCCGCCTGCATGTCGCCGGGCGCGCCGTGCAGGACCAGGTACCGGGCGGCCGAGGGGATGGCGTCGCCGGGGTCGTACACGTCGACCACGCCGTCGTGGTCGCCGTCGATGCCGTACCCGCCGGTCTGCTCGGAGGCAGGGTGCACGGGGGTGCCGCCCCAGGTGTTCCCGGCGGCGCCGCCGATGCCGAACTGCATCGGCCCGGCTGCGCCGGCGCTGTTGGCGCCGGAGTGCGCGCCGGGCGCATCGGACTGGCCGTTATCGGATTCGACCGTCCCGATGCCGGCCAGGATCTCCCAGGCGATGCCGTATTCCTGTCCGGCCTGCTGGTAGAGGGCGAGGTAGCGGGCCGGTATCGCGGCCAGGGCGAGCGGGGCGGGGGCGGGCTGGGCGGTGCAGGCGGCGGCCTCCTGTGTCGCGATGCGGGCGGCGGCGGCGATCAGCAGCACGGGCAGCACCAGCAGCGCGGCGGCGGCGGCGAGCCCGGCGCGCACCGCTCCGTGGCCGGTCATCCGGTGTTGCCGGCGGTGGCGGGCTCGACGTCGTACACCGCCCACCCGCCGGCGCCGGAGACGACGGTGAGCGCGAGAGTGGTCGTGGTGGCACGGGCGCCGGCCTGGCGGACCCGGACTGCGACGCTGAGGATGACCGACCCGGCGGCCAGGTCGCGGACCCGCACCGCGGCGGCAGCCGCAGTAGCATACGGCTGGCCGCGCGGCCACAGCGCCGGGGTGGCCGCGGTGCGCGCCAGCACCGCGTAGAGCTGGCTGGTGACCATGGGTGCGAGCCGGGCCAGCCACCCGGCCGGTGACTGGCCCGGCGGGCGGGTGAGGTAGGCGGCGGCGAACCGCGCGGCGAGCGCGGCAGCCGCGCGCAGCCCGGGCGGGCTGACCGGCAGCGGCACGGCCGGGCACGCGGCCGCGGCTAACGGGCGGTGGCTCACCGCGTCGCGGCGGGCGGGCGTCCCGCCGGAGGTCGCCGGGATGGCGCAGGCTGCGCACCCGATCGCGGTCGCGGCGAGCATTGCGAGGACGGCAGCGCGGGGACAGGTGGTCATGGTCGTTCTCCGGGAGGTCGAGCGTTGCTGATGCTCAGCGGGCGCTGGGTCAGGGTGCGGATGGGCTGGCGGGCCGGTTGCCGGGCGCGGGCGGCGGGACCGGGTCGGGAGGATGCCAGGGCAGCCCGGCCGGCGAGCCTCCTGAAGCGGGCGGCCAGGCCAGCGGGAAGGCGGCCTGTGAGGCGGGCGGGCGGAGGGCGGCGGCGAGCCAGGCAAGGCGCAGCCGCGGGCCGGGCTGCCCGGCGGGCAGCCACACCGGGCCGGCCGGGCTGCCCGTGCCGGCGGTGGCGGTGAACACCGGCACCAGGTCCCCCGCCCCGGCCCCGGGCAGGCGAGCGTGCAGCGCCGCCTCGCGGCGCGGTCCCGGCAGCCAGAACAGCACCGGGGTGGTGATGCCGGTCCGGGCGGCCAGCGCCTGGTAGCCGGCGAGCTTGCTGACCAGCCGGGGCAGATCCTCAGCGCCGGTGTCGTATTCGAGGAAGAAGTCGGTGCCGGCGGCGCCGGCGGGGCGGTGCTCGTGCCAGCGGCCGTAGCCGTCGGGCCGGGCCAGGTCGCCCCACAGGGCAGTGCACCGGTGCTCGGACCACCAGCAGGCCAGGCGGGCGTTCGCGGCGGTGCGGGCATGGGCGGCGAGGGCGGTGAAGAAACCGCTGGCACTCGTGTCGTGGCCGAGCCGGGGGGACAGGGCGAGCGCGAGGGCGCGGTCGCGGCGGTAGCCCAGCTGGCCTGGCGTGAGCGCGTACTGGGCAGCGAGGACATGCGCGCCGGCCGGCCCGAGGACGAAGTGCCACGGCGCCGAGCCGGCCGCTGCCAGCGGCCGGAACCGGTCGGCCAGCTGGTAGCGGTGCAGGATAGCCATCCGGGCGGTGGCGGCCCGGCTGGTGCCGAACGCGAGCTGGGTGATGTGGGTGGTGGTGAGCACGCGGTGCTCGTGCAGCATGGCCAGCAGCCACCGGTCCCGGGCGGTGAGCCGGCCGGCGATCTCGGCGAGCAGGCCGGGCGTGACGGCCAGCCGGCCAGGCTCTGCGGGTTCGGGCACCGGGGGCTCCTTTCTTCCCGTCTGGGGAGTGCCGCTTTTTCCCTGTCTGGGGAGTGCCGCGGTCAGGCGGCGGGCGGCAGCCGCGGGTCCCCATTCGGGGTCGCGGTGCCCGGCGGCACGGCGCGGGCCGGGCCGGAGCGGGCGGCGGAGCGGATGAGCCGGGCGCGGCCGGGGACCGGCGGGGGCAGTGGCTGGGTGCGCAGCGTGAACGCCGCGGTCTCGGTGCCGCTGGCGACGAGCCGGGCGGCGGCCTGGTAGCCGCCCAGGTGGGACAGGTCGTGGGCGGCCAGCGTCGGCAGGGTGTGCCGCTCGAGGATCCGGGCGTCCTCGGGGCTGGCGGTGAAGATGACCTGGCTGCGGGCGTTGGCCGAGATACCTTCCCGCAGGTCCGGCGGGAGCTGGGCGAGGTTCTGGTGGGCGAGCACAACGGACAGCCGGTAGGCGCGGGCCTCGGCGAGCATGTCCTCCAGCGGGTAGGGCAGGTTGAGGAAGTTGTGGCACTCGTCCAGGTACAGGCCCGCGTCGGGCCGGCGGTGCTCGGGCAGGCGGGCGCGGGCGGCGGCGGCCTGCCAGGTGGCGGCGACGAGGAACGAGCCGAGCAGCCGGGCGGTTTCCTCGCCGAGGATGCCCTTGGGCAGCCGGGCCAGCAGCAGGCCGCCGGAGTCGAGCACCGTTGTCATGGTGAAGGTGGACGGGCCGGCGGCGATCGCGGCGCGGACGAACGGGCGGAGCAGGAACGCGCGGAGCTTGTTGAGCAGTGGCCCGGTTGCCTGCGCCCGGGCCGCCTCGGACAGCTGCTCATACCAGGACCAGAAGCCGCGCAGCACCGGGTCGGCGACCGCGGCGGTGATCCGCCGCCGGTAGGCGTCCGAGCCGAGCAGCGCGGGGATGTCGGCGAGGGTGACCTGCCCGGACCCGGCCGGCACGGAGCGCAGCAGGGTGAGGACCGCGGCGCGGAAGATGTCGTCGGTGCGCGGTCCCCAGAACGCGGAGTAGATGCGGCGGAATATCCCCGTGATGTTGTCGGTGATCACGTCGGTGTCGCTGCCGTCGGCGGCGCCCTGCAGCACGTTCAGGCACGGCGGCGCGCCGCGGGTGGCAGGGTCGAACAGCACCACCTTCCCGATCGAGGTTTCCGGGAGGCGGGGGAGCAGGGCGGTGACGGCGTCGCCCTTGGGGTCGATGAACACGGCTCCGCGGCCGGCCTGGGCGTCGGCGAGCAGCTGGCCGAGGATCAGGGTGGTCTTCCCGGCGCCGGTGGCGCCGATGATCCGCATATGGTGCCGGGCGTCGGCCACGCTGATCGCCACGTCCCGGGGCGGCCCGGCGTCGGCGGTGCCGAGCGGCCGGGCGGCCGGCCCGGGGACGGGGATGCCGGGCGGAGGCGGGACGGCGCGGGCCCCGGCCCGGGTCAGGCCCGGCACGGCGGGGTCAGCGGGCAGCCGGGCGATCGCGGCCAGCTCGGCGACCGACAGCAGGTCACCGCGGCCGAGCCGCCGGGCGCTGATCTGCTCGGCGGGCCGGGGGAGGCGGCGGCGGGCGAGCCAGTTCCGCCCCGCATACAGCGCCGTGGCCGAGGCGAGCGCGTGCGCCCGGCCGCGCAACCGCCGCCGCGCCGCGGCGGCCGCCGGCCCGTCGGCCTGCTGCCCGCCGGCCGGCAGTGCGGTGGTGGCGGCGGCGTAGCGGATGAGGGTTTCCCACTGCGGGCCGACGGCCTTGGCGGCGGCGGCGCGCAGCCCGGCTGCCAGGTCCGGGTCGGTGCGGGCGGCGGCCCGGCGGGAGGCTGCGCGGGGCCCGGGGCTGGCCAGGTCCAGCAGCCGGGCGGTGAGGCGGGCGGGCTGGCCGTCGCGGAGCCGGCGGGCGGCGCGGCGGGCCCGGCGTACCCGCCGTCCGGTGGCGGGCCGGGCCAGGACCTGGACGACCGCGTGCTCGCCTGGGCCGAGGCCGGCGCCGGCTGCGGCCAGCGCGCGCAGGGGGTCGGCGTCATGGTCGGTCTTCAGCGGCAGGATCTCGGGGCGGGCCAGCCGCAGGGTGCCGCCGGTGGCCAGGCACCCGGCCGGCAGCGGCTGGGCGGAGGTGGTGCGGGCATGCGCGCCGGGCCAGGCGGCCTCGATCGCCCGCTCGGCCATGCCGGGCGGCACGCCGCCGGGTACCCACAGGCTGATCGTCATGCCGCCGGCGGTCCAGGCGTATTCCCAGGCCAGGTGCGGCTGGCCGTGCCGCCAGCGGGCCAGCGGCGGGCGCATCAGCCCGGCCAGGTTCGCCCACAGTGCCGCGCCGCCGGCCGGGTCGGCGACGGGCGGGGCGAGGATCTCGATGCTGCGCGCCCCCTCGGTGAGGGCGGCGTGCCGGCGGCGCAACAGCCACGCCCGGCCGGCGGCCACGGCGGCTGCCGCGACGGTGAGGGTGATCGCGGCCGCCGGGCCGTGCCGGGTGGCGGCGGTCAGCAGCAGGCGGGCGAGGTGGCGGGTGAGCTGGCCGGGATGGAGCAGGAAGAGCTCCAGCGGCGTCCGGGCGGCGGGCATCGCGGAGATCACGAGGTGCTCCGTTCCGGCTCCTGGTCGCCGAAGTAGCCGGCGATGCCCGGGCTCTCCGCGGGATCGCCGGGGGATGCCTTGCCGGGGCTTGCGGGGGCGGGGGTGGTGGTGGCGAGCTGGTGCTCGGCGTCGCTGGCGATGGCCTGGAACGCGACCCGGCCGTCCGGGCCGGCTAGCAGCAGGCCCTCGCCGCGGCGGGCGGCGAGCAGGAAGTCCCGTTCCCCGGCCGACAGCCCGAAGGCCTCTGTCACGAGGGAGATGGCCTGGGGTGCCTGGCGGAGCAGGATCTGGGTGGCGGCGTTGGCGACGACGGCGCGGCCGAGCTGGCTGCCGAGGACGTCCTCGGCGTCCTGGGTGATGACGGCGAGAGCGGCCCAGTGCTTGCGGGCGGCCTTGGCCATCCGGTACAGGAAAGCAGCGCCGTCGGCCTGGCGCATCAGCAGCCACGCCTCGTCGACGACCACCAGCCGGCGGCGGGGCTTGCCGCCGCTGGTGACCTGCTGCCAGATGGCGTCCAGGATCAGCAGCATCCCGGCGGTCTTCAGCTCCTCGGGCAGGTCGCGCAGGCTCCACACCACCAGGTGCCCGGCGGGCCGGGTGGTGGTCGGCCCGGCGAACAGGCCCGAGTGGGTGCCGCGGGTCCACGGGTGCAGCCGCGCCGCCAGCTCCCGCCCCGGCGCACCCGCGGCGGCGAGCGTGCCGGCGAGGTCGGCGAGCAGCGGCGCGGGCCGGGCCCAGGTCCGCGGGTCGGCGGTGATCCCGGCCGCCTGGTAGCAGGCCATGATCGCCTGGTCCAGCACGGCCCGGCCGGTCGGGTCCGGCAGTTCGCCGAGGAGCACGGCCAGGAAGGTGTGCAGGAACAGGGCGCGGCGCAGCAGCGCGTCCGGCGCGGCCGCGGCGCCGTCGGGCGGGGCGGGCAGGTCGAGGGGGTTGAGCCGGACTCCCGTGGCGCCGGGCCGGATCAGGGTGCCGCCGGCGGCTTGGGCGAGGCGGGCGTACTCGTCCTCGGGGTCGATGACCGCGGCCTGGACGCCGGTGTAGAGGGAGCGGAGGATGTCGAGCTTGGCCAGGTAGCTCTTGCCGCCGCCGGACCGGCCGAGGATGACGCTGTTGTGGTTGTCTTGCGCCCACCGGTCCCAGCACACGATGCCGGGGGAGGCGGCGTTCAGCCCGTACAGCACCCCGGCCGGCGCCGCGGCCGTGACCGGGTCGGGGGGCGGCAGGTCGGGGGAGGCGAACGGGAAGGCGGCGGCGAGCGCGGCGGTGTCGAACGCCCGCCGCATGCCCAGCCGGTCACTGGCGAGCGGCAGGCTGGTGATCCAGCCCTGCAGCGCGCGGAAGGTGGCGGGCACGGCCTGCAGCAGCAGCGACTCGGCCAGCGTCCGCACCGCCGCCACCTCCGCGTTCAGGGTTTCCTGATTGCGGGCCCAGACGGTGAGGTACAGGCCGGCGCGGAACAGGTGCCCTTCGCCGCGGGCGATCCGGTAGGCCAGGTCGCGGGCGTCGTCGGCGGCGGCCTCGGCGTCCGGGTCGTCCAGCCGGCCCCGGGCGTCGTCGCGGCGGCGGGTCGACTCGAGGCGGGCGCGCTGGGCGCGCAGCCGTCCGGCGGCCACCGCCGCCGGGATCGGGTCGATGTGCAGGCTGACGTCGAGCCGGCCGGGGTAGGAGGTGAGCGGCTCGAGCCAGCCGGGCCCGACCTCGGCCGGGTAGCCGGTGACCGCCAGGGTCGCCGCGTGCCAGTCCCCGGTGCGGACGTGCCGGGCGCCGATCTCGATGCCGCCGGGTCCCACGGCCGTCGCCAGGCTGTCACCTCCGGCATCGGCTGCGGTTCGCCGGCGTTGCCGCCCGGTCACCGCGTACACCAGCTCGGCAGCGGCGGGCCGGCGGTGATCACCTGGGCGGGCAGCGCGGCGCCGGGCCGGGCGGGCGGCCGGCCCGGGTCGCAGCACCCGGCGAGCACCGCCGCCGCCTGGGCGCCGTCCAGCGCGGTGACCGTGACCCCGGCGGCGGCCAGCGCCCGCGCCGCGGCGGCGATCGTGGCGGCGGCCGCGGCCGCGGATGGCTCGCGGACG